>Ga0182024_10026255_pt1 | contig 10241 bp, 10 predicted proteins | sample P32metaG_FD_120480 | JGI IMG/M metagenome (GOLD analysis project Ga0182024, IMG submission 120480) | Permafrost microbial communities from Stordalen Mire, Sweden - P3-2 metaG (Illumina Assembly) | ecosystem: Environmental > Terrestrial > Soil > Wetlands > Permafrost | place: Sweden: Stordalen...
CGTCGCCTTCGCCGCCGGCTCCGCCCGGGCGAGCGGGACGCGGTGCTGGTTCGAAGGCGGCGCGGTGGTGATTCCGGCCGCCTTCGGCGACATCGCCGGCGACTTCATCCTCGACCTCTCCGCCCCCCGAAGCCTCCTGCATGCGACGCGCGCCCAGAGTGCCGGCATCGAGGCGACGGCCGCGAGCCGCGATCTCAGGGTGGCGGGCAAACGCGTCGACGACGTCACCATGGACGTCGTCGACCTGGACGCACGCACGAAGACCTTCACGACCAGCATCGCCGGCGTCCTGGGCGCCGACGTCGCCTCCCGGTTCGTTGTCGACATCCGTTTCGCGCCTTGCCGGGTCATCCTCTATCGTCGAGCGCCGACCAGGCTGGCCGGGGCGATCAGGCTGAAGACGTGGCGCGTGGACGGCGTTGCGGCCATCCGAGCAGCCGTGTCGGACGGCGTGCGCACCCGCGCGGGCCTCTTCGCCATCGACACCGGCGCCTCCGCCACACGCGTGGCCGGGGCGACCCTTTCGCGGACACCGGCGGCCGGCCACGCGCCGCCCATACGCCTGCGCGGACTGTCAGTGGCGGCGGCGATCTTCGAGCAGATTCCCGCCGCCCTGATGGAAGGGAATCCGACAGGCCTCGACGGAGCCATCGGCTCGGCGGTGTGGTCGCGTCACGACCTGCGCCTCGACATGCGTCAGGGATGGCTGGATCTTGCCCCCTTCCCTGCCCTTCACGGGGAGGGAGGATCGCGAAGCGATCCGGGTGGGGAAGTAGGGATCGTCCTGACCAGTAGCCTAGGCGTCCCGGCGCCCCACGCTGGCCGCTGCGCGGCCTGTTCCTCCCCGTCAAGGGGAGGGAGACGGCGCTTTCGCTAATGCCCGACCTTGCGCCAGACTTCGCGGTAGCTGGCGTAGAGCAGGCCGGTGAAGATGAGGAGGAAGATCATCACCCCCAGGCCGGCCTGCTTGCGCTCCTCCATCTTGGGATCGGCGGCCCACTGCAGGAAGGCGGCCACGTCCCGCGCCTCCTGGGTGACGGTGGCCTTGGTTCCGTCGTCGAAGGCGACCCGGTCGTCGACCAGGGGCGGCGGCATGGCGATGAAGCCGCCCTCCGGAACATGGGCGGCGTCGCCCTTCCAGAAGGAGCTCATGTCGCCGGCGATGTAGGGGTCGTAGTATTTGCCCACCGGCACGGTCATGGCGTGCGGCGGGTTGCGGTTGTAGCCGGTGACGATCGAATAGATGTAGGCGGGCCCGCCTTCCCTGGCCTTGGCCAGCAGGGACATGTCCGGCGGCAGGGCGCCGCCGTTGCTGGCCCTCGCCGCCGGCTCGTTGGCATAGGGGGCGGGGAAATAGTCGGCGGTGGTCGCCGGCCGCTTGATCGCCTCGCCGGTGTCGCTGTCGATATCGGCGACCTGATAGTCCTTGGCGATGGTCTTCACCACCGGATTGTCGTTGGGATTGGGGTACTTCGGATCCCAGAAAGGCCCGCCGGGATCGCCCAGATTGCGGAAGGCGACCATGTTCATCGAGTGGCAGGCCGAGCAGACTTCGCGGTAGACCTTGTAGCCCCTCTGAAGCTGCTCCTGGTCGTAGAGGCCGAAGGGTCCTTCGAAGGACCAATGGACATCCTTGAGCGGCGCTTCGGTGGTGGCCGCGGTGCCGGCGCCCGCCGCAAGCAGGGCGCCGGCGAGGATGGTGGCGCAGGCCGTGCGAAACATCCCGCTCAACCCCCCAGTTCGGCGGCGACCGGCGGCGCGCCGGGCGGATGGGCGAGCACCGGCGTGTAGAGGGAATCTGGCACCGGCAGGGGCGTCTCGCGCCAGCCCAGAACGGGCGTGATGACGAGGAAATAGGTGAAGTAGTAGGCCGCCGAGATGCGGCTCAGCCAAGTCACGCTGTTGACGTCGTAGTCGATCAGCATCGGGCCGGTGAGACCGTGGATGATCTGGCCGTCGGGCTCCTGCGAGCCGCACCAGCCCAGGGCGACCGTGGCGAGGATCCAGAAGAAGAAATAGACCCGCGCCGTCGGCCGGTAGCGCATGGAGCGGACCTTCGAGGTGTCCAGCCACGGCAGGGCGAAGAGCACGCCGATGGCGCCGGCCAGGGCCAGGACCCCCATCAGCTTGTCCGGGATGGCGCGCAGGATGGCGTAGAAGGGCAGCAGGTACCACTCCGGAACGATGTGGGCCGGGGTGACCAGCGGATTGGCGGGGATGGCGTTGTCCGTCTTGCCGAGCGCCTCGGGCAGATAGAAGACGAAGACCGCGAACAGGATCATGAACAGCGCCACCGCGAAGCCGTCCTTGACCGTGTAGTAGGGATGGAAGGGGACCGTGTCGGTCTTGCTCTTGACCTCGACGCCGGTGGGATTGTTGTTGCCGGGCACATGCAGCGCCCAGACGTGCAGGGCGACCACTGCGGCGATCACGAACGGCAGCAGATAGTGCAGCGAGAAGAAGCGGTTTAGGGTCGGCGCATCGACCGAATAGCCGCCCCACAGCAGGGTGGTGATGGTCGCGCCGATGACCGGGAAGGCGCCCAGCAGGTTGGTGATCACCTTGGCGCCCCAGAAGCTCATCTGTCCCCAGGGCAGGACATAGCCCATGAAGGCCGTCGCCATCATCAGGAAGTAGATCACGCACCCCAGCAGCCACAGAACCTCGCGCGGCGGCTTGAACGAGCCGTAGTAGATGCCGCGCAAAATGTGGATGTAGACGGCGACGAAGAACATCGAAGCGCCGTTGGCGTGCAGCCCGCGGATCAGCCAGCCGTAGTTCACGTCGCGCATGATGTGCTGTTCGACGCTGACGAAGGCGCCCGCGCCACTAGGGTCATAGTGCATGGCCAGGACGATGCCGGTGACGATCTGAACCACCAGGCAGAAGGAGAGAATGCCCCCGAAGGTCCACCAATAGTTGAGGTTCCTGGGGGTGGGGAATTCCAGCAGGTCGGCGCTGAAGCGGATGATCGGCAGGCGGGTGTCGAGCCAGCGCTCGATGGCCGTCCTGGGTTGATAGCTCGAAGGTCCGCTCATCAAACCGCCCCTAGCCGATCTTCACTTTGGTGTCGCTGAGGAACGCGTAGTCCGGCAGGTAGAGGTTCTTGGGGGCCGGCCCTTTGCGGATGCGGGCGGAAGTGTCGTAGACCGACCCGTGGCAGGGACACAGCCATCCGCCGTACTGGCCCTGGGCGAACGCCGGCACGCAACCCAGGTGGGTGCAGCTGGCCAGCACGATCAGCCACTGTTCGTGGCCGGGTTTGGTGCGTGAAGCGTCGGTGGCCGGATCCTTCATCGACGCGTGATCGTCGGCCTTGGCGGCGGCGATTTCCTGGGGCGTGCGATGGCGTACGAACACCGGTTGCTTGCGCCAGAGGATGGTTACTTCCTGTCCCACCGCGACCTTGCCCAGATCGAACTCGAGCGAGGCGAGGGCCTGGGTGTCGGCGGAGGGGTTGAGCTGGTCGACCAGGGGCCACGCCACCGCCACGACGCCGCCCACGGCGGCGGCGGAGGCCACGATGTGGATGAAATCCCGGCGTCCGGAGTCGCTGGGCCCGTCATGCGGATCGGATGCGGTCGGCGCCAGGCTGTCGGCCACTGTCAACTCACCCCACGATTGCGCGGACCGAAGAGGGCCCGCCGAATTTGCCGGCGCGTCGTTCATCGCGCGGCAACCCTCTAGATGGGTTCGCTTAGAATGCGTGTGGCCCTTTTTCAACCGGCATCGCCGGAAAAGCCTGGCGGCGCCGGCCGCGCCGCGGTGTAAGGGCCGCAATGGCGACCGCCGACCCCTTGACTGTTTCCCGCACCCAACGCGCGCGGGCGTGGTTCGATGCGCTGCGCGACCGCCTGGTCGCCGTCTTCGAGCAACTCGAGGACGAGGCGCCGGGCGAACTCTATCCCGGCGCCCCCGGCCGCTTCGAACTGAAACCCTGGGTGCGCGAGGCGGGCGGCGGCGGGGTGATGGGCTTCCTGCGTGGCCGTTTCTTCGAGAAGTGCGGCCTGCATATCTCTCAGGTGCACGGGACCTTCACGCCGGAGATGGCCAGGACCATGCCCGGGGCCGGGACCGATCCGCGCTTCGTCGCCACCGGTGTCAGCCTGATCGCCCACATGGCCAGCCCACGTGTGCCGGCCGTGCACATGAACACCCGCTTCCTGGCCACCACGCAGGGCTGGTTCGGCGGCGGCGCGGATCTCACCCCTTTGGTCGCCGAGCAACGCCATCCCGACGCGCCCGACGCGCTCGCCTTCCACGCGGCGCTCAAGCGCGCCTGCGATGTCCATGACCCGGCCTGGCACCCGAAGTACAAGGCCGAATGCGACAGCTATTTCTTCCTGCCGCACCGGGGCGAGCCCCGCGGCGTGGGCGGCATCTTCTATGACCGTCACGACAGCGGCGACTGGGAGCGCGACTTCGCCTTCACCCGGGACGTCGGCGAGGCGGTGCTCGAGGTCTATCCGAAGATCGCCCGCCATCGGATGAGCGAGCCCTGGACCGACGCCGACCGCGAGGAGCAGCTGGTGCGCCGGGGCCGCTACGTCGAGTTCAATCTGCTCTACGACAAGGGCACATTGTTCGGCTTCAAGACTGGCGGCAACATGGAATCGATCCTCTCCTCGATGCCGCCGGTGGTGAAGTGGCCTTGAGGACGGGCCGGAACCATCGCGCGGAGCCGCCGTTGCGCTCACGTCTGTTGGCGGCGCCCACCGGGGTGGAGTAAATGTCGATCATGCGTCACCACCTCGCCGCCGCCCTCGTCCTGGCCCTCGCCGGCCTCGGCGCCGTCTCGGCCCGAGCCCAGAACCCGACCGGGCAAGGCGAGCCTCTGGTCACGCCCGAGCAGCATGGCGAGTCCAACATCGGCAACGCCGCCTCCGGGCCGATGCATGACATGAACATCTTCCGCCAGAAGATACCGCCGGTGCTGCTGGCGGCGGTGGCCGACCCCTACGCCCGCCCGCCGAGCAGATGCTCGGCGCTCGTCGCCCTTGTCACCGAACTGAACGAGGCCCTGGGACCGGACCTCGATCTTCCGGAGAGCCTGAACGGTAAAGCGGACATGAAGCTTTCGCTGGTGCACGTCGGCTCGGAGATGCTGTTGCCGTTCAACGGCGCCGTTCGGGCGCTTTCGGGGGCGGAGAAGCACGACCACCAGGTGCTGGCGGCGATCATCGCCGGCGGCGTGCGGCGCGGCTACCTCAAGGGCCTGGGCGAGGCCCACGGCTGCTATCCGCCCGCCATACCCCGCCACCTCCTGGTTCCGGCGTCGCCGGTGGTCGAGGAAGGCCACACCAAGCCTCTGTACCCGACGCGGTAAGGGCCCCTCCGGGCGACGCCCTACCCCTCCTGGCGCGCCAGGAAATCGCGCCGAAAGGCGGTCAGGCGGTGGCCGGCGATGGCGGCGCGGAGGTCGGCCATGAGTTGGGCGTAGAAGGCTAGGTTGTGCCAGGAGATCAGCACCTGACCCAGGATCTCGCCCGATTTGACCAGGTGATGCAGATAGGCCCGTGAATAGTCGCGGCTGGCCGGGCACGACAGGCTTTCATCCAGCGGCGCCTCTTCCTCGGCGAAACGGGCGCCCTTGAGGTTGATCGAACCGGCCCTGGTCCAGGCCTGGCCGTGACGGCCCGAGCGGGTGGGCAGGACGCAGTCGAAGAGATCAACGCCCCGCGCCACGGCCTCGACCAGGTCGATCGGCTTGCCGACACCCATCAGGTAGCGCGGCCGGTCGGCCGGCAGGAGACCGGCCGCATAGTCCAGGGCCGCGCACATGGCCCCATGGCCCTCGCCGACCGCCAGGCCGCCGATGGCGTAGCCGTCGAAGCCGGTTTCGATCAGGCGATCCGAGGATTCGCGCCGCAGGGCCTCGAAGGTCGAGCCCTGCTGGATGCCGAAGAGGGCCTGGGCGTCACGGGTTCCGAAGGCGGCCTTGCTCCTCTCTCCCCATCGCGCCGAGAGGCGCAGGGCGGCGGCGGCGCGCCCCTCCGGCGCCGGCCAGGCGACGCATTCGTCCAGTTGCATGACGATGTCGGCCCCGACCAGGTCGGCCTGGATGGCGATGGAGCGTTCCGGCGAGAGAATGTGGCGGGCGCCATCGATGTGACTCTGAAAGGTCACGGCCTCCTCGGCGACCTTGGCGATCCTGCCCAGGGACATGACCTGGAAGCCGCCTGAATCGGTGAGAATCGGGCCTTCCCAACCCATGAAGCGGTGCAGGCCGCCGAGCCTGGCGATGCGTTCGGCGCCGGGGCGCAGCATCAGATGATAGGTGTTGGCCAGAATGATCCGCGCGCCGCTCTGCCACACCTGGCCGGCGGTGAGGGCCTTGACCGTGCCGACCGTGCCCAACGGCATGAAGGCCGGGGTCTCGATCGCGCCGCGCGGCGTCTCCAGCCGGCCGGTTCGGGCCGCGCCGTCGCTCGCCGCGATCGTGAAGGGGAAGGCGGCCATGCTAGGCCCGCCAGATCAGCGAGGCGTCACCGTAGGAATAGAAACGATAGCCCGCCGCGATGGCGTGGGCGTAGGCGCGACGGACGGTCTCGAGGCCGGCGAACGCGGCCACCAGCATGAACAGGGTCGAGCGGGGCAGGTGGAAATTGGTGATCAGGCCATCGGCGGCGGCGAAGCGGTGGCCGGGGGTGATGAAGATCTCGGTCTCGCCGGCGAAGGGCCTTATGCGGCCGTCCTCGCCCACGGCGCTCTCCAGCAGGCGCAGCGAGGTGGTGCCGACGCAGACGACGCGCCCGCCGGCCGCCCGGACCGCCGCCAGCGCCCCGGCGACCTCGGCAGAGACCTCGCCATATTCGGCGTGCATGTGGTGGTCTTCGAGCCTTTCGGCGCGAACCGGCAGGAAGGTGCCGGCGCCCACATGCAGGGTGACGAAGTTCGCCGCCACGCCCCTCGCCGCCAGCCGCGCCATCAGCCGCGGCGTGAAGTGCAGGCCCGCTGTGGGCGCCGCCACCGAGCCGTCGTGGCGGGCGAACACGGTCTGGTAGTCGATGCGGTCCTGGTCGTCCTCGGCGCGCCGGGCGGCGATGTAGGGCGGCAGGGGCATCACCCCCAGACCGTCGATGGCGAGGTCCAGGTCCGGACCGGCAAGATCGAAGTCCAGGGTGATCACGCCGTCGGGATCCTTGGCGGCGACGGTGGCGCCCAGAGCGCTCAGGCTGCAGGCGCGGTCGCCGCTCTCGCCGAAGGCCACCGGGTCGCCGACGCGCAGCCGCTTGCCCGGCCGGATGAAGGCCGACCAGCGCGAGGGCGAGAGGCGCTTGTGCAGGGTCGCCTCGACGGCGATCGACGATTCCTGGCGGGCTCGTCGGCCGAACAGGCGGGCGGCGATGACGCGGGTGTCGTTGAACACCAGGGCGTCGCCCGGGCGCAGCAGGTCGGGCAGCTGGCGGACGCTGCGGTCTGCGAAAGCGGACCCCCCCTCGATCACCAGCAGGCGCGCACCGTCCCGAGGCGAGGCCGGCCGCAGGGCGATCCGGTCGCGCGGCAGAACGAAATCGAAGTCGGCGAGGGTCATCGCGCGGGCCTTGGACGCGCCCCGCCCGAGCGTCAAGCGTGGGTATGGCCGGTGCGGGAAAGCAGCTATGCAGCCGCGTCATGGAAATCCTCCGCGCCGCCGCCTTTCTGATCGCGTTGGGCGCCGCGGTCGGCGCCGTGCTGAGTCTGGGCGGCGCGGTCAGCGACCGGCTGGACGTGTTCAGCCACTTCGTTCCGATCTATCTGGCCGCCGGGACCGTGGCGCTCATCGCACGGCTAGTCACCCGATCCGATGGCGCCGCGGTGACCTTGGGACCGGCCGGGCTCGCCATCGTGGTCTCTGCGGCGCTGATGGCCCCGGACCTGATCGCCGCGACGACCCGGCGGCCGGCGACGGCGACGGGAGAGACCCTCAAGCTCATCCAGTTGAACCTCTGGGAGCACAACCGCGATCCGGCCGCGACCGCCGGGTGGATCGAGGGCCAGGACGCCGACATCGTGGTGCTCGAGGAAGCCACCGGCCAGGGCGGACGCGTCGCCGCAGCCCTCGGCGCGCTCTATCCCCACCGCGCCGCCGCCGCCCAGCCCGGCCGCTCGTCGACCCTGATCCTGTCGAAGGCGGCCATGCGCGAGGGGGGTGAACTGCGGGCCACTTCCGGCGCCCAGGTGTCCGGCGCCTGGGCCAGCTTCGGTTCGGGCCCTTCCGGCTTCACGGTGGTGGGCACGCACTACACCTGGCCGATCCCCCCGGGCCCGCAGCAGGCCCAGAGCCGGGGCGTGACGGCCGACCTCGCCCGGTTCGACCGGGGAAGCCTGATCGTGGCCGGAGATTTCAATTCGACGCCATGGTCGTTCTCGCTGCGCCGCCAGGACGCGCGCTTCGGCCTGAAGCGCCTCACTCTGGCGCTGTTCACCTGGCCGGCGGCCCCATTCCTGCGCGGCTTGCTGTATTCGCCGATCCCCTTCCTGGCCATCGACCACGTCTACGCCGGCGACAGCTGGCAGACCGTCAGCGTCCGGCGCGGCCCCAGGCTCGGCTCGGACCACTTCCCGGTCGTCGTGGTGCTGCGGCGGGCAGCGTAAGGACGACTCGTCCTCCCTCCCCTTTACGGAGAGCGACAGGCCGCGTAGCGGCCAGCGTGGGGATGTGTCGATCATCCCCGGCGTCGGCGGGCCTCAGGAGACTTCCCCACCCGGCGCTTCGCACCACCCTCCCCACAAAGGGGAGGGAGGAAGAACTACGCTTCCGCCGCCACCTTCATCGAGACGATCTTGCCGGGTTGGCGGGGAGGTTCGCCTTTGGGGAGGGCGTCGATGTGTTCCATGCCGGCGGTGACCTCGCCCCATACCGTATACTGATTATCGAGGAAATTCGAATCCGCCAGGCAGATGAAGAACTGGCTGTTGGCGGAGTTGGGATTGGAGGTGCGAGCCATGGAGCAGGCGCCGCGGCGGTGCGGGGCGCTCGAAAACTCCGCTGGAAGATTGGGTCTGGACGAGCCGCCGCTTCCCGTTCCGGTCGGGTCGCCGCCCTGGGCCATGAAGCCGTCGATCACGCGGTGAAAGACGACGCCGTCGTAGAAACCCTCGGCGGCCAATTCCTTGATCCGCGCCACGTGAGCCGGGGCGAGGTCGGATCGCAGGCGGATGGTCACCGGCCCGCTGGCCAGGGTCATGATCAGATCGTCATCGCTATCGGACATGGTTCCTCACTTCACTTCGACGGGAATGTCGACATCACAGGCGCTGACGCCGACCACCTTCTGGACACGGGCGCGGTCGACGGCGGACTTGAACCAGGCCCCCCGGGTGTCGGCGACACGGATCTTCGGCTGTTCGGCCACCGGGATGTCGGCGAGAATGCGCACCGTGGTCATCCTGTCCGGATCGGTCGGCGGCTCGCCGACCTTGATGGCGCGGATCACGTCGAAGCCGGCGATGGCGCGGCCGAAGGCGGTGTATTTCTGATCCAGGCTGGCGGTCGTGGCGCGCATCAGAAAGAACTGGCTGTTGGCGCTGTCGGGCGCGTCGGAGCGGGCCATGCCGACGACGCCCGGGCAGAACATGCCCCAGGCGTTGACCTTCTGATCGACGGTGAGCAGAGCCAGATCGAGGGTCTGGCTGGCCACCGGAAAGGCGCCGATCAGGCCCGTCTCGACGCCGCCTTCCTTGGAGACGGCCGCCAGGGGCGTATCGGCACCGCGCCGGAAGGTGAATTCCGGCGGCAGATTCGGCTCCTTCGATCCACCCGTGCCGTTGTCCTGCGGATCGCCGGTCTGATCCATGAAATTGTCGATCACCCGGAAGAAGCCGCGGCCATTGTAGAGGCCGGCCCTGGTCAGGGTGCGGATTCGCGCCACGGTGAGCGGCGTGGCCAGGGGGCTCATCTCCACAATGATGCGGCCCTTGGTGGTGTCGATGACCAGGACATCCTGTGGATCGGGGGTGCGCCACTCCGCCTCGGTGGGAGTCGGGAGCGGCGTTGGAAGACCGGACGCCTTGGGCGCGGCTTGGGTTCCGGCGGCCAGCAACACGGTGGCGAGGAAGATGATCGCGGCGGGGGACTTCATCGCGCCTCGCCTAGCCCGTGATCGCGGCGCCGGCAAGGCGCTCCCGACTCAGCCGCGGCCGACCTTTTCCAGGAGGCGGCGATTGACGGTGGCGGGGACGAAGGGCGACACGTCGCCGCCGAGCTCGGCGATCTCCTTGACTAGGCGCGAGGCGAGGGCTTGGTGGCGCGGATCGGC
>Ga0182024_10026256_pt1 | contig 10240 bp, 8 predicted proteins | sample P32metaG_FD_120480 | JGI IMG/M metagenome (GOLD analysis project Ga0182024, IMG submission 120480) | Permafrost microbial communities from Stordalen Mire, Sweden - P3-2 metaG (Illumina Assembly) | ecosystem: Environmental > Terrestrial > Soil > Wetlands > Permafrost | place: Sweden: Stordalen...
TCCCGGTGGCGATCACCCGCGACAACAGTTCGCGCAAAGCCGGATCGCGAACCACGTGCAACATCGAAACCCCGTCCGGGAGCGGCGTGCGGGCATGAATCGCCCGCGCGAACGCGTCGTTGTAGAAGGTGATGCAGAGCTTGTGCTCGACGGCGAGCACCCCTTCCACCATGCTGCCGAGAATCGCCTCACGCCTCAACGATTCCTGCGCGAGACGCTCCAGCATTCGGCGAAAATGCTCCGCCATGGTGCGTAGAGAGCGGGCTACCGACCCGAGTTCGTCATCGCCCTCCGCCGCAAATGTCCCCGAGTAGTCGGCGTTTACCAGTTCCATGGCGTAATTCTCAATGCGGTGAATGCGGCGGGTGAAGGCGCCTGCGATGAAGTAAGCGATGAGCAGCGCGATCAGGGCGGCGACTGCCGAGGCCCGCAGAATCAGCATGCGTACGGCCGAAATCGAGTCGTCCACCTGTGTCAGCGGAATCGCCAGGCGCAGGATGGCGCCCGGACGGCCTGGCAACTCGACCGACTCAGCGTAATAGTAGAACTCCACGCCGAGAGTAGCACTGCTCCGGATTGCCGATCCTGGGCGGCCCTCAAGCGCCGCGTGAACCTCGGGACGCGCACGATGGTTCTCCATTGTTTCCGGATCGTGGCGGGAGTCGGCTAGCACGACGCCGCTGCTATCGATTACGGTTACGCGCGAATCGAGCGCCGCATCGGCAGCCTCAGCCCACTTTTGCAGACTCTTCGGCGGATTCGAAGCCAATGTGGGCGCGATAACGCGAAGAGACTGCGCCATATGCTGCTGAACCAGTGTGCGCTCGCGTTCCGCAGTGTAGCGCGTGAGCAAGAAGTCGGCGCTCGCAAGCGTGACGCCGATCAATAGTATCGACGTCACCAAGAGCTTGCCGAAAATGGAACTCCGGACCGTCAAGCAACCAGTGTAGAACTTCTGCACATGAGAAGAGTGCTCCGTAGGGAAGAGCGGGACGAGCGTTATTGATATCCTTTGATCGCGATACCCCGACCCTTCGGTGGAAAGCTGAATGAGAGAGGACCAAAGCTTCAGATGAACGTGCTCGCCTTCACTGCTTGGCGACTGCGAGCGATACGCACTTTTGCAGAGAAGGCTCGCATGCAGAAGTCAATGGCTTCCTGGGGATCGCGGACCACAAGAGGCGGAACGATTATCCCAGGAGTTGGGAAGGAGCCATCAATAGCCGCGACGTAGGCCGCATTTCTTCGCCTTTGGCCGATCGAGGCTTCGCATCCGGCCCGGAATACTTCGGCAAATGGGTTGTGCTGGAGGGTAATCAGGTGGTAGCGAGCGGCTCGAATCCGAAACAGCTCTACGAGGACGTACGGGCAAACGGTTTCTCGTCGCCCTTCCCGATCTTCGTTTCTCCCGACGATCACGAGCCATTTGCCGGTGGATGGACCGATTGATTTCGCTCGACTTCGACGCGGATCTTGAGTATAGGAAAGTTCCGCCGGAATACTCGTTCCTGTTCGGTTGATTCGAGGTGAGCGGAGCGTGGAACTGAGTGCACGGTTGGACACGGGCGCGGCGGATTGTCCTTTCGACCGCTCCTACGCGGACGTCCTCGGGCTCGGATCTCGGAATTCCGGCAATCGTTCGTTCCGGCAGGATGACCGGACCCGAACGCCGCCCTCACCGAAGGGTTCTTTGCACTCGCCGCACAGCAAAAGCCCCAACCTGCAACGGTGGCACTCGTGTCCGCAGACGCCGAGTTTTCGCGCAATCCCATTCTCGGCGCGAAAGCCAATGCTAAGAAATACGACTTCAAGATCGTCCACGAAGCCACCTATCCGCTGACGACCAAGGATTTCACGCCGGTCATCGACGCTCTTGCCGAGAGCAATTGCGACCTACTGTTCCTCTACTCATACCTCGCTGACTCGATCGGCCTGGTGGGAACCATCCATGCACACCGCTTCCGTCCGAAGATGGTCGGCGGCGGCATGATCGGCCCTCAGAACACAGCGGTGAAAACGACGCTCGGCCCGCTGCTCAACGGCTTCGTGAACTACGAATACGGCAGCTCGTCCCGAAGATGAGGTTCCCCGGTGTTGAGCAATTCCTGAATACCTACCAGGCTCGAGCCGCTGACGCGGGCGTCGATCTCCTCGGGCATTACATGGCGCCGCTCGCCTACGCCCAGCTTCAAGTCGTTGCTCAGGCTGTCGAAGCGACCGGCGGATTCGACAACCCCCGCCTTGCGGCATACGCACGAAGCACGACCTTTGACACCGTCATGGGTTCGGTCACTTTCGGCGTAAACGGCGAATGGGCGGAGCCACGCGTCTTGCAGGTTCAATTCCAGGGAATATCCGGCCATGAAGTCGGCCAATTCCAAAGTGGATCGAGGCAAATCGTGGTGACACCACCAACTTCACCTCCGGAGAAGTAAGTTTTCCTTATGCAGTAGCTCTCTCCCCCGAGTAAGGATTGCCGCACGCACGTTTTGAAACATGTTCTGATCTGATCTGAAGTGGAGGAAATCGTGAAGCCGACCGTGTCGATGCAAGATCCCGCGTCCCGCAAGGTGGTTCAAAGCACGCGAGGATTGAGCCACGGCCCAATCGTTCGCCTGATGAGCCCGTCCGATCTTGGGGAGCACCTGAAGCCGTTCGTTTTCCTCGACCTATTCGAGGCGGATATGCGCCACCTTTGACGATCCGCAGGCGGGACAAGGAACATTGGGCTATGGCGACGTCGAATGGGTGCGTGCCGGAAGCGGCATGTGGCACGGCAAGGAACTTTCAGGCGGTGCGTCGGACACGGTTCAGGGCTTCCAGCTCTAAATCGCCCTTCCGCCGGACTTGGAGAGCGCGGAGCCTGAGGCCCAATACATCGGAGCAGATGCGATGCCACGCCTCGGTCAGGCTCGTCTCATCCTCGGTGTCTACGGTGGAGCAACGAGCCCGGTACGGTCGCCACGCGGGATCAACTATCTACTGGTAACGCTGAAAGCGGGCGAGCGCTGGACCTATGAGCCGCCCTCCGGTCACACGATCGCGTGGGTCGCGCTCGCCAAGGGCGCTCTAACTGCGGGCGAACGCCTCTCCAAAGGTGAACTGGCGATCTTTGAGAAAAGCGAAACACCGATAACGTTCGAGGGCGCGGCAGCCGAGGGCGCAACTTTCGTTCTCGGATCCGCTGTCCCGCATCCTCACAAATTATTCCTCGGCTCTTACTCAGTGCATACCTCCGCTGAGGCTCTCGCCGCAGGCGAAAGGAACATCCGCGAACGGAAGCAGCGTCTGGACGCCACCGGTGATCGTCGGACAGGATCGGATTCCTGTGTTCCGCGCATGACCGCCAACTTAGCGTGACAAGCGCTCCGGGTTGCTCGGCATTGAGAAACGCCCCCTAATGGGATTCCTTACAACCATCTCAAAAACGAACATTGGCCACGACGCCGTCACCAGATGATTCGCTGCGCTTATGCAGGACTCTACCTTCTTCTGCCGCTTTGCCGTAGTGTGTTTGCTCAAGCAGGATGCCCGAGCAATCCACCGCCCTATGCACTGCTTCGTCAAGATGAAGACTACCGCTATCTGAGCGACCCGGCCTGGCTCGTCCCAGCCTAGTATGTGACGCAATCAGTTGCCGTTACTGGGTGTTTTAATCAGCATGGCGAGCGAGCTCTTGGGCGCCTTGCTCACTACGTCAAACTCGGGGTCGACCAGCTCGGTCACTTCGATCTTCATCACGGCTCCCAGCAACAGGGCGACCTCGCTGTCGCTTAGCCCGTAGTCGTGCTTGATCCACGTCGCAAGCTGCGCAGTCGACACCTTCAGAGCCTCCTGAAGTGAACCCGCCACGCCAAACGAGATGATGTAGTCCGAATCCTCCTCACGGACGCCTTGCGTCTGGTAGCCCTTGATCACCTCGACGGAAAAATCGACTGCCATCGAGACCTCCAGTCCCGTCTGCGTTACTTCGCCGTCGGCCATAGCCGCGTGGCCATCGCCGAATCCGAAGAGCGCGCCCGGATGAAAGACGGGGAAGAACATCGTCGTGCCGGACACGGCGCCGTTATAGTCCAGATTGCCGCCGAAGACGCCGAGGTGCGGGCCGGTCAGGGCTTCGAACCCCGGAGGCGCGACGGAGATGCAGCCCAGCATCGGCTTCATCGTTACCTTGAAGTTCTTGAGCGCCGGCGTGGGCGCGGTGAGCACCGCGATGCCGGTCGCGTTGTCCAACTGGTATTCGCCGTTGAAGCCCGCGTCGTACTTCGCGGCGAGATTGTAAGCCGGCGTGACGCCAAACTGTTGAATTCTACTCCCCTGCCGAGCCGTCTTGCGGTTTGGCTCGATCTTGATCAGGTGGACCACCAGCGTGTCGCCCGGCAATGCTCCTTCCACATAAATAGGCCCGATGTTCGGGTTGCCGCCCAGAGCCACGCGTTTCAGGTTTTTATCGGTTCCCGCGGAATCGGGCGCCCAGGTGTGCACGATGTCGCCCGGGAAGATGTGAATGCCCGGTTTGTTCCCGGCGTAGTAGTAAGCCTGAAAGGTGGTGGGATCGTAGTTGATCTCGCGCGGTTTGGCCGGCGGCGTCAGTTCGCGTGTCAGCTTCCATGCCACCTCTTGCAGCACGGGAGCGCGTGCGCCAGAACCAGCCCCGCCGCGGCCTCCCCTGCGTCCCACGCCCGCCATCGTTCCTCCGCCCCCGCCCGTATCACCCTCGATTTTGCCGGCGAGCGTGCCGGCATCGCGGCCCGCCGTATCTGTCAGCGCCAACGACACTGTCGAGCCCTTCACCATGCCCTGCACGATCTCAGTGCCCCACGAGCCGCTCACCGCATCGCCCGTCCGCGCAAGCACGACCCGGATGTATTCGGGCTCCAGGAGCGTCGGGCTCGTCAGCTCGGCGACCCACTTTCCCGCCACTTCGCCACGGCCGACACCGGGCACAAGAGCCGCAGTCACCACAATCGTTGCAATCCAGCGTGAAATCATAGCCATCTCCTCGCCCCTCGGGGCCCATCAGAATTCAGTGATTTATACCACGCTGCGCTCTGCCTCTACAACCCGCATCGGCATGCGGGCGGCGACTCCGACTAAAATCAGCGGCCGAATCGACGGTGAGGTTCTATGACTCGCCCGGTTTCGACATGCCGCCCCATACTTCGGTTGGCGTGGATCCGAAGGCAACAAAAGTACAAAAATTTACTTGTTGCAGAGTTTTCAGGTGTGGTGCGAAATCGCTCTATCGTTCAGGAGCGGCGTCTTCCAGGCGTCGCCAGCGAAGAACCGGAACAATATGCTTTGTGTCCAGCGGGACAGCGCATCTGCGGTTCAGTGGACCGTTTCTTCGGGTGCGTTGGTTGCGGGCCGAGACTTGGTGGACCGACCGCTGTGCGATTAGCTGGAAAGCGCGAGGCTTTCGGCCCGTCACGCCGTTTGCACGGTATCGATTACGAAGTAGCCAATAGAAACGGCTGCCGGATGGCTACCGATATTCACCGTTATCGTGCCGCTTTGGAACGGGACCTTTCTCCGAGTCGCCCGACTTATCCGCCCCGAACGGCGGCGAAGACGGTACAATTTCTCATCAGACGTTTCAAAAGAACGTATGACACTTCGCGGGTTTCTCTGCTCCTTTCTCATGTTCGCCATGGTCCCGGTCGCATTCGGGCAATCCTCATCCACACCGTTCGATCTCCTGTGGACGGCGGGATCATGCCGAAACTGTGAAATCGTCCGGCAACTGGGCGACATCGGTTTATTCGCGCCGGGGATCGTCTTGGCTGAGGGATATTTCTTTCCGGCCGAAGGACAGGGCAGCGGAGACTACTCCCTCGTTCGGTCCAACGATGCCGGGAGGCATTGGGTGGAGCTCGCCAGAAGCCGTATGCACGCGACTGAGCCTTCCATTTCCTTTCTGAACGAGAAGACTGGATGGATCTCGGGAATGAGCGTGGACGCATCCACCTGGGTGCTTCGAACGGACGATGCGGGCTCTCATTGGAGAATGTTGTCCGAGCATTTCATCCAAAACATGCAGTTCATCAACTCGCGCGTCGGGTTGGGCAGCGAGTTCGACGGAACAACCAGCCAGTTTGCCAAGACGTCAGACGGTGGCCGCACCTGGACCCGCTCTGCCGTGCCGGACGTGAAGTTCATAGACAAGCTCTTCTTCATCACTCCGGAGGTCGGCTGGATTGCCGGCACAAACGAGCTCTCGGAACAGCTGAATGGCAGGGTGGCATCTGTCTTGCGGACAACAGATGGAGGGCGAAGCTGGAAATCGTGTCAGATCCCATCCGACGGGGGCGTAGCGGATATTCGAGATCTATTCTTTTTAGATGAGTCCGACGGCTGGCTCATCACGTGGCACTTCAACAACGAAGGTACGCATCTTTTCCGAACCACGGATGGTGGAAAGACCTGGCGCCTGCAATCTGATCGGACGATACAGGGTCCCGGGAAGTGGCTGTCGGTTGTGCGCTTTCTCAACTCCAAAGTTGGCTTCGCCTTCAGCCGCGACGCTCAAGTTGATGTTGCAGCGGAACCTCCAGCGACAGGCGTTGTTGCGAATCCAGAGGCCGGCCCCACAGACTCGGGAAGACTGCTTTACACGGATGATGGCGGCGAGCATTGGCAATCTCACCAACTTGGCGCATGGGTTTACGACTGCAAGGTTGTCGGCTCGGGGCTCGGCTGCACGGCGTCGAAGCAGAAGCCCGGCTTCTGGTTACTTCATATCCGAATGAGAACTGAGCTGAGACGAAGTAGAATTGAAGGCCCCTGTTCCGTGTCTTCGTTGGCGGTTAACGCGCCACTCGTACAAAGCTGGCGAGCCGAACGCTACCGATATGGATACTTAACGCCGTCCTCGAACAGGCTTGATGTTTTCATTGTTCGAAGCGGTGAAAGAAGCTCGATTCTACGTAATGCGGGCGGTCCGGATTGTTGGCCACGCGCCGCGCCAGGTCGGCCAGGAATGAGTTGAACTGCCCGGCGGCCGCTTTGTCCACGGGCTGGGTGAGATTGTCTTCCATGGAGTGGTAGCGCTGCGCCAGCCATTGGCGCCATGCCTTGTATTCGGGCGAGCCCATGGTCCAGCCGAACTTCATGGCGAGGGCGGGGACGCCGGCCAGCACGAAGCTGTATTGATCGGTGCGGGTGAAGGAGTTGCGGTCGGGTTCGGGGTCGTTGGCGATCTCGATGTGGTGCTCGGCGCCGACGGCGCGGGCTTCATCGCCGAGCGTGGATTCGGCGAGACCCTGCACGTGCAGTTTCTTGAGCGCGAAGATGGGCATGAACATATCGAGGTTGAAGTCGGCGACGACGTCGGTTTCGGGGACGGTGGGGCGGCCTGCGAAGTATTTCGAACCGAGCAGGCCCTTTTCTTCGCCAGTGAAGATGACGAAGAGCATGGAGCGCTTGGGGCGGACGAGGCTTTGACTGAAGCTCTTGGCGATTTCAAGCACCGAGGCAACGCCGGACGCGTCGTCCATGGCGCCGGCGAAAACGGTGCGGCCGTTGGCGGGGGCGCCGGTTCCCAGATGGTCGAGATGCGCGGAGACGAGGATGTATTCCTGCTTCAGTTTGGCGTCGGAGCCTTCGAGTTTGGCGACAATGTTGGGCGAATCGACGCTGGTGTTTTCGGTGGCAACGGAGGCGGTGAGGCTCTTCTTGAGATCGAAGCGCGGGAGTGGCTTCTGGGCATCGGCCAGGGCGAGCAGTTCGGCGAAGGTGTGGCCCGATCCGGCAAAGAGCTTTTCGGCTTCGGCGGGATTGAACTGTGCGGAGAACATGGTGCGGTGCAGGCTGGCCAGGGCGGGATGGCGAGCGGCGACGGCGGCGTCTTTGGGATCGGCTGCGAGGCGCATGCCGGGCTGCGAGGCGTTGGCGGCGACGCGGTCCCAGGGGAAGTCCATCGATTTGGGCGTGGGGATGCTGATAGAGCCGACAGCGTCGGCGTCGGCGAGAGCTTTCTCTAGCGGTGAGGTGCGGGCGAAGGACTTCAGGGGGCCGGGGAGGTCGGCGGGTCCGCCGTTAATGTAGACGACGATCTTGCCTTTGATGGAGGCCAGGGGCATTTCGGGCGAATCGAAATCGTCGTATTTGGCTTCGGGGAGATGGAGTCCGTAGCCGATGAAGACTAGAGGCGCGGTGACGGACTTGGGCTGCACGCCGCGAGCGCCGAGGATGGCATCGCGGCCGAGGACCAGGGGTTCGGTGCGACCGGCGGTGAGGAGGCTCACGGATGACTTGTCGGCGAGGACTCGGATGACGTCGAACTTGACGGGCTGGTAGTAGCTCTTGCTGCCGGCGGGCTGGAGGCCGGCGGCGTCGAATTGCGAGACGACGTAGCGGGCGGCGCGGAGGTAGCCGTCGGAGCCGGTGAGGCGGCCCTGCATGGAGTCATCGGCTAGGGCTTGGATGTGGGCCCACCAGGACTGGCCGGCGGTCTGGTCGGCTGGGGTTACTGGGCGGCCTTGGGATTGGGCTAGGGTGGCTAGCAGGGCGGCTAGGATAGTGGTTCGGATAAATGAGTACATGATGCTGTTCCGAGTGTCTTTGATGATAACGCGGGCGGTGGGCCGCGGATCGCTACCGATAATGAAGAGTATTCTATCGGTGGTGCCCGCGTGCGTAAGCTCGGGGGAGGGATGAAGTACTCCGTGGCGGGCACTACCGATAGAATGCGTTGAACTGAGCCGAGGGGCGAACTATGGGAGTTGAATGCCGTTTCGGATCAAGTGGGTGTCTGAGGGGCGACTGGAAGACAGCCGAAGTGTAGGTTTGCAGTGGGGAGCTACCCCGTTCTGAAGGCGTGAAATCCCCTGCCCGGGATCTGGCGCCGACCTGCTGGCGCGCCAAAAGACCGCTTCAAGACAGGGATCTCCTGTCCCTCGGACGAGGTGTGATCGGTTGGGCAGCGATTGGGTCGGTGGTGTGCGAATGTCGGTCATGAAGTGTCTGCGACCATCGGCGCCGGCAAACAGGCGAGGGTCGCAGCCGTGAGGACTTGAATGAAGATCATCCGCCCGGTCTTGCAGGCCGGGCATTGGTGAGACACCGGTTCCACGGTTGTGGGATGACAGTCGCTGGATGAGCCTGCACCGGGCTCGGTGACAGTCTGCCCGGCAGTCAGCAAGGAGCGGCACAACGCCAGACTTTCCTTGCGATTGCGGTTGGCCAAGAATCCAAAGTGGCCGATGTGAACAAAGCCGGAGGGCAGCATGTGGAGCAGAAAACGGCGGATGAATTCGACCGCCTCCAGAGTCATCGTTTTGGTCTGGCCGCCATCGGCATAGTCCTTCCATTCGAAGGTGACCCGACCCTCCGCCATGGATATTAGCCGCCGGTTGGAGATGGCGATGCGGTGCGTGTAGCGAGCCAGATACTTGAGGACCTGTTCCGGTCCCCCGAAGGGCCGCTTGGCGTAGACCACCCATTCGATCTCGCCGGCCTGCTGACACAATGCCTCGAAGGTTGCCGCTAGGGCGAACGATTTCAGTTCGCCCTGGAAGTGGAGCTTACCCTTCCGGAACCCTTTCGCAAATGCATCAGGAACCGGTAGCGGAAGAGGCGGCTGAGGACCTTGACGTCCAGGAAGAACCAGTTTCGGCAAGCGATCCACCGCGAGTTATCCGGGCTGATTCCGCCGCCGGATACGACGCAGTGGATGTGCGGATGGAGATGGAGATTCTGTCCCCAAGTGTGCAGCACGGCAAGAAAGCCGATGGCGGCGCCCAGATGCTTGGGGTCAAAAGCGGCGTTAAGGACACATATCGGCAGGTAAAGTGGCCACGCCGTTTGCAACATTGAAGATGCCGGGAGCAGCATGTTCCCTTTTCGTTTAATTCGGGTGCGCCACGGTTCCGTGGGAACCCGGCGGATCGGAAGTCCGGATAGTAATTCAGCTCTTGAAGAACGGTTCATAGGGAACCGTTCCTCGAAAGGGCCAGATCCCTCGTAACCCGCGCCCCGCCGGCCTAGCCCGTTTTCGCCGATTCCGCCTTCGGCAGCTTGAAGTACCCCACAACGCCGATTCCGACCAGCATCGCAGCGCTTCCATAATAGAGGTTCGGAATCCCGATCTTTTCCGCCACCGGACCAGCCACGAACATCGAGATCACCTGCGACCCAGCCACCAGCGACATCAGGCAACTCATCACTCGCCCCAATAGTTCGTGCGGTGTCTCGTGCTGGATCAGCGTTGTCGCCGTGATGAAAATCGCGGACGAGCACA
>Ga0182024_10026257_pt1 | contig 10240 bp, 7 predicted proteins | sample P32metaG_FD_120480 | JGI IMG/M metagenome (GOLD analysis project Ga0182024, IMG submission 120480) | Permafrost microbial communities from Stordalen Mire, Sweden - P3-2 metaG (Illumina Assembly) | ecosystem: Environmental > Terrestrial > Soil > Wetlands > Permafrost | place: Sweden: Stordalen...
GAAAAACTCCATCAATTCATGGCCGCGCTGGATATATAGTCCGCTTGCTGCCGCGTTCTTTTCGCTATATCCATCCGATCCCGCAGCCTTCACGTTGGAGCCGGCCATGGCGAACAGTGTCGGGGCGTAACCGTGTTTGCGCGTGGCGATGTTGGTGGGATGGTCGGGCATAATCAACATTCGCCAATCCCTGAAGGTCTTTATTTTCTCCAGCACGGGTCCGACGACAAACCGATCGATATGCTCGATGGCCTCGATTTTTGTCTTCCAATCCGCCTGATGGCTCGCCTCGTCCGGAGCTTCGATATGACTGAATACCAGATCATATTGATCCAGCATCCGGGCCGTATCTCGCCCCTGGCCGGCATAATTCGTATCGTGAAAACTCGTCATTCCCTCGACTTCATGGACGTCCCAGCCCAGCAGAGCGGCCAATCCGCGCAGTAAATCAACACCGGTGATCATGCAACCCGACGTCACCCCGAATTTTTCCACAAATCGCGGCATCGCCGGCGCGTGTCCCTGGCCCCAGAGCCAAACCTGCGTGGCCTCGTTCTTGCCGGCCTTTCGGCGGGCAAGGTTTACTTCGTGCTCGGCAAATACTGTCGCTGACTCCGCCATGATTCGGCGAAGTATTTCGTTCCCCTTGCCTTTTGGCAGATTTCCATCGACCGTTTCCTCGGGCACTTCGTGCGGCGGGCGCGTCTTCAGATCAAACTCGTCTCGTCCGCGATACACCAGTAGATTGCGATAACTCACGCCCGTGTAAAATTCGAAATCCTTCAGCTTCAATCGATTCGACAAATCGGTAATCAGCCGCTTGGCCTCGGCATCGCTGATGCCACCGGCCGAGTGATCTTTCATGATCCCATTTTTCACCGTCACCAGATTGCAGCGGAATACCCAGTCCGAAGGCGAAAGCGGGATTCGCTGGGCCGCGGCCTCCAGCGGCGCGCGGCCCGTGTGATAGACATTTGGGTCATAGCCCAGCAAGCACATGGTCGCGACATCGCTGCCGCTTTCGAATCCGTCCGGCACTGTCCGCACGAGGCCTTGCCGCCCCGCCTTGGCGATACGATCCATATTTGGTGTTTGAGCGGCTTCGAGGGGGGTTTTTCCGCCGAGTTCTTTCAGCGGTTCGTCGGCAGCGCCGTCGGGAATGATGATGCAGTATTTCATGTTGCAGCTACGAAACACCTTGAATCAGGTCAGACAAAACAATTACCACGACACCTGTTTTTCCGCCCATTCGTTTGTCGTTCGTTATTATTGATTGCGCCGCGTAAATCTCGGCGCTTGCCAAATGGATGGCGTCGGGGGTCCGCAAATTCGTATGAGTGGCCCTTAACTCAGACGCGAATCGCAATACCGCCCGATTCACCGGCAATAATTGAAGGCCAGATTCGTCAAATACTCGATCAAATGCGTCCAGAGACTGTTGATCCTTACCTCGAATCGGTAGCACCAAACTTTCGAGGATGGTCAATTCACTTGTAAGCAACTGGGCGTCCCCGCTCGCCATTGCCGACCAAATCGAGTCCAGCAAAAGTGCATAGGTTGGATGCCGCTCAATGCTGTAAATTAGCGCCGATGCATCTAGGTATATCCGGCCCGATATCGGAAGGCTTATCGATCCCATCCATCCCGCTCCGCTTGCAAATCCCGGTCGAATTTCTCCCATTCTGCTGTGCTTCTATGATTTGAAAGAGACTGCAAAAAGCGGACAAAGGATTTGCGCTGATCGTCCGACGCATGGGGGATCACAAGAATATCGACCGATTGGCCAATGCGAAGCTCGGGCAAGTCGACCTCAACTCGGCCGCCCGGCAATACTTTGGTTGTGATACGTCGTGCTGCTGCCATATTCTCGCCTACCGATAATTATACATGATCGCCAAAACCGTGATGAATAAAAGAACAAAAATCTCTAGGTGTTACTGAATTCCTCCGGCAAATCCAATATCCGCAAACAAACCGTCGAAGGCTGAATCGCCGCTAATTGATCGATTGCCTTTAATGCCGCCTGTACTGAACCCTCTCGCGCCACATGTGTCGTGATCACCACCGGAACCAAATGCCCATCATTCGTCTCATGCTGCAAAACCGCCGACAAGCTAATTCCCTGCTCCCCCAGAATCCGTGTGACCTGCGCCAGCACGCCTGGCTCATCGCGCGCCATCAGGCGCAGATAATATCGCCCGGTCAGCTCAACGGGCTCAAGCACCTCCGCGGCGGGAATCTGATCGGGAAATATTTTCAGTTGGGAAAACGCCAGCGGCGTCGTTCCCAGCGCCACGTTCACCAGATCCGCGACCACCGCGCTGGCTGTTGGCATCTGGCCGGCCCCGCGACCGTAGAAAAGGGCGTGGCCCAAGGCATGGCCGAACACGCTGATCGCATTGAAACTTCCGTTCACGTCCGCCAGCACATCGTCGTTTTTCACCAGCGTTGGATGAACGCGCAGGGAAATCTTCGATCCGTGCCGCCGGGCGATCGCCAGCAATTTGACCACATATCCCAATTCTCCCGCGAATCTGATCTCCGCATCGCTGAGTTTGTCGATGCCTTCGAGATAAATGTCGCTTTCTTTCACCAGCACGTTGAACGCCAGTGACGCCAGGATCGCGAGCTTCTGAGCTGCGTCGCGGCCGGAGACGTCCATCGCCGGATCCGCTTCGGCAAACCCCAGTCGCTGTGCTTCGGCCAGTGCTTCGCCGTAGGCTTTTCCGTTGCGGGCCATCTGACTGAGTATGAAATTGCACGTCCCGTTGACGATGCCAACCAGCGCATCGATCCGGTTGCCTACCAGCCCTCGCATCAGTGCATCGATGATGGGAATTCCTCCCGCGCAGCTTGCTTCGAAGGCGATGCACGTGTTGTGCTGCCGGGCAACCGAAAACAAGTGGGGACCCCGGCTAGCGAGCAGGCTTTTATTTGCCGTTACTACGGGCTTGCCCAACCGCAGCGCCCGTTCGACATATTTCGCGGCTAAGTCCGTCCCGCCCATCAACTCTATGACGATTTTCGTCGCCGGATCGTCGATCGCGCGCTCCGCATCGCCATGAAACGGCAAATGCGGGTGAAGGCGCGCCTTCGAAGCATCGCGAATTACCACGTGTCGAATGTCGAGGCGCTTGCCCGTGCGAGCGGCGATCAAATCGCCTTGCTCGTGAAGGATGTGCGCCACCCCGGTCCCGACGACCCCGCAGCCCAGCATGCAAATTCCAATGGATTGGTCCGGCATACGATTAATATTCGGCAACTGCCCTTTCCAGTCGCCCAACACTAACGCCAACGCCCTAATTTATCACGCGCCCGAGCCGGGCCGATAGATCCTCCACCGTCAACGCCGGCCGCGAACATGTTGCGCCGGTGCAGACGAACGCCGCGGGCTTGCCGAAATTCGGATACGCGACATCCGCGTTGGGCAGCGGCCCTTCCGACGCGTCGTACCATTCCACCCGCTTGTAATATGTGGGAAAATCTCCGGCAATCTGAAACAATGCCGCCGCCCCCGGCTCAGATTTGCGACCCACCACCGCGATATGGAGTGCGGTTGTCGCCGCCTCATCGTTGGCCAGAAGGACGCCTGCCACCGCCACGCGTTGGCTCAATGCGACCGCCGGCGTGGACAGATATCGCATGGCGATCTTCGCCAGCGATTGATCCTGCTTCCTTCCGGAATACTGGCCCAGCAGATTCGCCCACCGCGCCGCATCCACGTTCTCATCCAGTTCCTGCTCGGGGGGAAATTGCCGTGAAACGTGCACATCCGCAGTCATAATCCCGGCTTCATTGGACCGAAGAAAATGCGCGGTGATGAAATCACCCGCCTGCTCGGCGCGATTCAACCACCCTCGATCTGCCGTGACGGCATAAAGCTCAAGAAACGCCTGGCCCATCGCCAGCGTATCGCCGAGAAACGGCCCTGCGGCATCGGTCCGATCGTGCCTGAATCCGCCGCCGGGGATCGACCGCTGGTCGCACGCCCATTTCGCCGTGGCTTCCGCCTCTTTCAGCGCCGCTCTATCTCCCGTGTATTCGAACAAACACGCCAGGCTGCGGATCGCCCACCCGTTCTCGCGCGCATACTGATGCGTATCGACGCGAGGAATCCCCCGCGCAATCCGCTGGGCATCGGTCAGCGCGAAATAGTCCGCGCTATGTACGCCATCGACGAGATCCGCATCCTGGCTGGTGTAGAAACCGCCGTTGGGATCGAGCAGAAATCGCGTCAAATAATGATGAATCGCCTCTGCCGTATGCTGATATGTCGGGTCGTGCCATTGCGCGAACGCCAGTGAATAGATTCGCATGTCCTCCGTCTGCATCTGCATGATTTTTTCGAAATGCGGATGTTGCCAGTCGTCATCGGTGGAATATTGATAAACTCCGCCCCAGGCCGGATCGAGGAGATTCAATTGGGCCGCCAACGTCTGAGTGGCCATGTGCTCTTCCGCTTTATCACCGCGTTTTGCCTGCCGCATTGACCATTCGACGTTATTCCAATCGAGAAACTTCTGCCCGTGTCCCCACGCCCCTTTTTCCAAATCGTAAGTAGAAACATGCCGCTTAATTAGTTCATCGCGAACCGATTCGCCGATCGCATTTTGGTCGCCGTATTGAATCTTCTTCGCCGCACGGACCGAGGGCCCGGGCGTCGGATCATCAATAATCGCCTGAAGCATCGAGCTCATCTCCCCTGGAGAAAGATACCCCTGGCGCTTCACTATCTCGCCGCCCTTATCGTTGAAAACGATCGTCGCCGGCCATCCATAATCTTCATACCGATTCCCCAAGTCCGGCTGCGCATCGGCATCCACCCGCACGGCAATATATTTCTCCGCCAGCAATTTCCTCACCTTCGGATTCGCGTACGTCTCAACATCCATGACGTGACACCAATGACACCACTGTGTGCCGAGATCGAGCAGAACAAATTTATGCTCTTGCGCGGCGCGCTGGAAAATATCGGGAGTCCACGGAGTCCATGCCACCGACTGCTCTTCCGCAACGGCGAAGGTGACATTTGTGACAAGGAAAAGGCTGAATAAGAGTCGAGAGAAAACGCGCATAACTGGTCTCCCGGGTATATACGCGATGGCCGCTGCCGCGGATGTCAGGCGCGGGAGGGCGGCTGGATATCCACGATTTTCAGAGTCTGCGATGGCCTTTGCGCGTTGGCTTCTTCTAATTTCTGCCGGCTTGAAACAACACAGACCGACGCTAATTTCTCATTCCGCTCAAATTGTTCGAGCAGTACGCGGCGGACGTCCGCTAACTTCAACGCCAGCATCTTCGCGTGGCGCTGTTCCCGGCGTTCCGGTGTTTCGCCGGTCAAGTATCGCCACAGAGCCAGCGTCGTCGCCTGCGTTGGACGGATTGGGCGCTCGCCTTCCTTGGCCGTGCCGATGATGGATCGATCGACATCTCCCTGCGACCACTGTGCGGATTTTACAAAATTCAGCGACCCGGAATAAACATCCAGCGTGCGATTGACCCACGGATCGCGATAGGAATGAAACGTCCACAGCCGCGACGACCCGCTGTAGGAACAGCCGCCGCCGTAGGCTGTTCCCTTAAAGCGAACCTCTTCCAGCACGTATCCAAGGCCGAGCAGGCGTGCTGCCACTGCAAGGGCCGGCGCATCTGGGTGCGACATGTGCGGCGCAGGCATCGCCATCGTGCAATAGGCCACGTTCATCGGGGCCGCCAATCCCTCGCGTGGCGGCGCGGTCCAGCGGGCGAAATTCATTTGTTCCGGTTTGATCGGTTGATCCGACATCGCCGAAAGCCACTGATCAATCCGCCGGCGCACCGACTTTTCCACGGAAGCCGTCCCAGTAAAACTTACATTCAACCGACGACCGTTCAGCAGAAATCGCCGAATCGCGTCGATTTTTTCCAGAAGCGGATCGGGAGAAATCTCGGTGATTTTTTCAAACAAGTGAATCTGCGGCAGCCCGCTGAGGATTTCATTCAGGTGCGCCTCCAGATTCATTCCTCGCGCTGCGTGGCGACCGGCGAGGCCCAGCCCATCACTGGTTGGCCGGGTGCGTTGCCGGGCGCGCGACTGCATCAAAACATCTTTGAGCCTGGGCACGTCGCGCGGATCGACTTCAAAAATCAAATCGCGTAAAAGATCCAGCGATAGCTCCACGTGATCGTCGAGAAACTTTGTCGTGAACGTCGCCTGCTGGACGAGTTTTTCCGGGTTGTCCGCCCGCGTGGTAATGCCGACGCTGAAGCCGACGCCGCCGGTGTAGCTGGCCACGCGCTGGGCGATCGCCGAATAATCCTGCCCTGCCGCTCCCATCTTTTGCACGCAGTCGCCATACAGCGGCAGATATTCGTACAAATCCGCGGGCAGCCCGGTGAGATCGAAGCTCAGGTGTAGGTAATTCACGCCGTTGGCAAATACACCATTGTTCAGCAGGACCCCGCCGCCCGACAATTTCTCGACGGTCGTCGGGATATGCCGGGGCTTACCGGGCAGATCGCCCACCTTTAGCTGCGGCAGCGCCGCGATTGCCTCGGGAGGATTTGGCGCGTTGAGCATCGCCTCCAGTTCTTCCTGTGTTTTGCGGATTCCTTCAAGCTTTGGCATGTCGAACGACGCCTTCAACGTTTTCATTTTCGCGGCGAACTCCGCATCCGAGCGCTGCTGAATCTCCCGGTCGGGCCGCACTACCATCGTCAGCCGATGCGAATTGTTAAGCAGCTTTTGCCGAATCAAATCGCTGAGAAACTGGGGATTCGCGGCGAATTTCTCCTTCAACTCCTTAATATATTGCTCAGCTCGCAAAAACGTCAGCGGGTCCGCGCCGTGCATCCACATCCCGTTCACGCTGTTCATCAACTGCAACGGAAATGTCGCGCCGATCTCCAGATATCGATAGGCCAGTTGCTGCAACGCCGCGTCAAATTGCCGGCGACTGACGCCGCGATCCGCGACATCAGCCAGCGTCCCGGTGATCAGATCGAGCACGGCCTGTGCCCGCGCCGACTCACTGCCCTTCAAGCCAACGTGGAATGAAGTGTCGATTCCATTGGCCCAAAACCCGGTATGCGTCAGATCCTCGCCAAGATTGGAATCAACCAGCGCCTTGCGCAGCGGAGCCGACTGATTGCCCAGCAAAATCCGGTCGAGGGCGCTAAATGCAAAAATCTCATTCGCATCCACACCCGACCCGATCAGCCAGTTAAGTACAATAAAGGTTTTCCCGTCCGTCGCATCCGTTGGCGCAACCGGATAAACCCCCTCCATCTGTCGCGGCTTCGGCCACCGCGGTTGCGGCGGCAGTTTCGGCTCGATATCCGCCTTGCGGAATTCGCCGAGCCGGGGCGCGAGAAACTTCAAGTGATCCGCTGTCGGGATATCGCCATAGAGAAAGATATATCCATTGCTCGGGTGATAAAACTGCCGATGAAAATCGCGCAGGCCCTGCCACGTCAGCTCGGGAATTTTTTCCGGGTCGCCGCCCGAATCCTTTCCATAGGGCGTATCCGACCAAAGACTCTTTTCGATCAAATCAAAAACCTTGGTCTCCGGATTCGATCGAGCCCCTTTCATTTCGTTGTAAACAATTCCTTTGATAATCAAATCGCTGGAAATATCGCCAGCCTTGGCGAATTCCAGATGATGTCCCTCTCGCTGAAACGTGGATTCCGTCAACAGCGGATGAAACACCGCATCCCAGTAAACCTCCGCGAGGTTATAAAAATCCTGGCGAACATTGCTCGCCACCGGGTATACCGTGTAATCGCTGCCGGTCATCGCATTGATGAACGTCGCCATCGAGCATTTCACCATCTCGAAAAAGGGATCTTTCACTCGATACTTTCGCGAGCCGGCCAGGACACTGTGCTCGAGGATATGCGGCACGCCCGTGTCATCCGGCGGCGGGGTGGGAAAGGTCACTGAAAAGAGATTTTCCGCATCTTTATTATGCAGATGCAGAATCCGTGCCGCCGTTCCCTCATGCACCAGTTCGATCGCGGTGCTGCGCAGATTTTCCAGCGCGGTCACTCGTTTCACCAAAAACCCGTCGATTCTGTTTCCAACTTGCATAGCTTCCACTCGTTCGCTCATGATCGACATCCTATGCCCGCGCCGGTATCGTGACCAGCCATGGGCGTTTCCATCGAAAAATGGGACGCGGCCACCGCGGCATACTCCCTCCGCAACCGCCGGCGACTCCGAATCGCCGCCATCGTCATAGCAGGAATATTGGTGCTTTCCGTCCTCGGCGATCACCTGCGCGGACAGAACCCCTTCGGCGATGACTGGAATTCCTTCGACGGGCGAAAGTTTCAAGTCGTTGAGGTCATTGATGGGCAATCTATCACTGTCCGGTCGCCGCTGTCAGAAGAAGTGAATACGCTTCGCCTCCCCGGCATCAAATCATTCGCCCGACCATGGGATAAGAATCGCTTCGATGAACTCGACGCCGAGTTTGCAGGCCGAATCGTAACGCTGCATCTCGGCACGACAAAAACGCGCGATGACAACGGCCGACTTCTGGCCGACGCGGTGCTGGACGACGGTAAGTCCCTCGCTGCCGAGTTTGCCGGCGAAGGATTATCCCTTGTCGATCGTGGCTCGAGCTCGATGTTTCTGTCGTCCATCGAGCGCGCCGAGGCTCAGGCCCGACGGAAGGGCCTTGGAATGTGGGCGGACAAGTAACAACACCGGCGCAACAAAAAGGCCTCGGATATGAATCCGAGGCCTCGAATCTTCAAATTAAATTTAGCCGACCTTCGACGGATAAAACGGTGTCGCAGGTTTGTCCGCGCTCGGCGCCGCCGGATGCGGGATCGAGCTTTCCTGTGCCCGCGGATGGGCCGCGTCGTATACGTCCTTCATCCGCTGTGTCGTCAGATGTGTGTAAATCTGCGTCGTGCTCAAGCTCTGGTGGCCGAGCAACTCCTGCACGCTCCGGAGGTCCGCACCGTTGTTCAGAAGATGCGTGGCAAAGCTATGCCGCAGCGTGTGGGGGCTTATCCCCGGATCCAGGCCGGCCGACAATAGATACTTATCCAGCTTGCGACGAACCGATCGCGTTGACAGCGAATCGCCATGCTTATTCAAAAACACCCGATGCGACTGCGGGCCCTGGCATCGCGAATCGACTGAGCGCAACTCGAAATACCGCTGCAGCGCTTTGATGGCCTGGCTGCCGATCGGCGTCAGACGATCCTTCCGCCCTTTGCCGCGCACTCGCAAAACACCTTCCTGCAAATCCAGGTCGGCCATCTCCAGATCGACCAGTTCGCTCACGCGGATTCCGCTGCTGTAGAGAACTTCCAGCATCGCCTTGTCGCGCGAACTGAGGATGTCTCCATCTCCCGGCGCTTCCAGAAGCTTCTGCACCTGTTCAAGGTCCAGACACTTGGGAAGCCGCTTCTCCTGCTTGGGCGTGCGGATGGTTGAAAGCGGATTGGCGCTCACCGTTCCCCGGCGTACCAGGAACTTGAAGAAGCTACGGAGCGTGGCGAGTTTCCGCGCCGTCGTGCTCTTGGTGTAGTTCTGGCCGTAGAGATAATTCAGGAACTCCCGAATGGTGAGCGTGTCGCACTTGGTGTGCCGCTCGTCGGAGTTCTGGCCGGGCGCCGCCGGTCGCTGGCCGATCTCACCGGCCAAAAACTGTGCGAACTGTATTAAGTCCGCTCCATAGCTTTTGATGGTGTAGTCGCTGAAGTGCTTCTCGAACTTCAAGTAGTCGAGAAACTGCTTTGCGAGGGGAGAGAAGATTTTTTCCAGGACCATTCCGCCGCCGTGCGCAGCAGCGGCTACAGACGTTTCGTTGGTGGGGTTCATAAAACCGGTCGAGTGGGCGAGAAGCTCAGACGCGAAATATGTGCCACCAGGTCGGCGCATCCCAGTGGCCCGCTAGTAAGACGGTCCCCGTCTCACTGTGAGATCTAACCGTCTCACGGTCCGGGCGTCTTGGCTGACCACCCGATAACTTTCATGCAACCTTCTTCGGCAAATATGCCTTCAATTCTTTTGCTAAATGCTGGCCGAGCTGGTGTGACAGCACCGCCGCGTCAAACCAGTCGAAGGAAAGGTCCCGGCGATTGACCATTTCCACCAGCACCTCAAGCACTTCCGCTTCCGCTCCCGCTTCATAACGAAAACAGAAGTGGTGCCGGCCTTTCACAAGGCTCAGGGTTTTCATGGAAGCCGTTTCCGGCGACGACGATTTATCGGACGCGCTCTTTTCCATAAGTCTTATCC
>Ga0182024_10026258_pt1 | contig 10240 bp, 9 predicted proteins | sample P32metaG_FD_120480 | JGI IMG/M metagenome (GOLD analysis project Ga0182024, IMG submission 120480) | Permafrost microbial communities from Stordalen Mire, Sweden - P3-2 metaG (Illumina Assembly) | ecosystem: Environmental > Terrestrial > Soil > Wetlands > Permafrost | place: Sweden: Stordalen...
CTTCTACACCGAGATCGTCGGCTGCCGGCATCTGGAGACGGTGGCGCGCGGCACGATGGCCTTCCTGGACGCAGCCGGGACGTGCCTGATCCTCGTCAAGCGCGATCCGCCGATCAACCCGGTGCCCGAGAGCCACGGGGGCGTCCATCATTCCTTCGCCGTCGCGCACGAGGATTACCCGGCCGCGCTCGATCATCTCCGCGCCAAGGGCGTCGAGATCACCTTCGAGGAAGACCGCCAGGGCGGGGTCGTTAATGGCCCGCGCGCCTATTTCCTCGATCCCGACGGCACGGCGCTGGAATTCATCGATCTCACGAGCTATGCCGGCGCCAGTGGCTGAGGGCGGCATCCGGTCAGGGTTCGATCTCCCAATCGTCATCCCCGGGCTTGACCCGGGGATCTGGCGCAGTTTCGGGGAGATGGCCGGGTCAAGCCCGGCCATGACGGATAATGGAGGGGAGGGAGGCCAAAAATGGCGGCGAAGTCCTACATCATCGCGCTGGAGGAGCATTACCAGGACGCCGAGCTGAAGCAGCATAGCGGCGGTCCCGGCGCCGGCCGCGACATTGTCGAGCGGCTCGACGACCTTGGCGCGCTGCGCCTCAAGGAGATGGACGAATCCGGGATCGATCTGCAGGTCCTGTCGCATTCGATTCCGGGGTTGCAGGGGGTCGACGCGGCGACCGGGGTGCCGTTGGCGCGCCGCGTCAACGACCGGCTTTACCAGACTGTGCGAACCCACCCCGACCGCTTCGCGGGCTTCGCCGCACTGCCGACCGCCGATCCCAAGGCCGCGGCCGACGAACTCGAACGCACCGTGACAAAGCTCGGCTTCAAGGGCGCGATGGTCAACGGCCTCACCGGCGGCCTCTTTCACGACGACGAGCGCTTCTGGCCGATCTACGAGCGGGCGCAGGCCCTGGACGTGCCGATCTACATCCACCCGGCATTGCCGCAGCAGGCCGTGATCGAGGCCTATTACAAAGGCTACGTCGAGAAGCATCCCGGGTTGTTGCGCGCCGGCTGGGGGTTCACCGTCGAGACCGCGACGCAGGGCATCCGCTTCGTGCTGAGCGGCGTCTTCGACGCCTATCCCGGGCTCAAGATCATCCTCGGCCATCTCGGCGAGGGGCTGCCGTTCTACCTCTGGCGGATCAGCTACGGGCTGCGCGGCAGCATGAGCGAAAAAACCTTCCGCGACATCTTCTGCGAGCATTTCTGGATCACCACGAGCGGCTTCTTCTCCGACCCGGCATTGGTGTGCTGCATGATGGAGATGGGGATCGACCGCATCCTCTTTTCGGTCGATTACCCGTTCATGGACAACCCGCCCGGCGCGGAATGGATCAAAACCCTGCCGCTCTGCGCCGAGGATCGCGAGAAATTGCTGAACGGCAACGCCAGGCGCCTGCTCAAGCTGTAGCGGTGGATCGCATGCCAGCGGTCGACGGCAACATAATCGTGCGTCCTTCGAGACGGCGCTTCGCGCCTCCTCAGGATGACGTAAGTTTGTGGTGGCATTGAGAAACTCCGTCATCCTGAGGGCCCGCGTAGCGGGCGTCTCGAAGGACGCGCAATGCCGGCCTCGGCGCCTGCTCACCCCTCCGCATAGCGGATTTCGAGCACCTCGATCTGCTCTGGCCCGGTCGGGGTGCGCAGCTCGACAGTGTCGCCTTCGTGCGCCTTCAATAGGGCGCGGGCGATCGGCGAGAGCCAGCTGACTTGGCCGCGTTCGAGGTCTGCTTCGTCGATGCCGACGATGGTCACGGTCTTCTCGGCGCCATGCCGGTTGGCATAGGTGACGCTCGCCCCGAAAAAGACCTGGTCGCGCCTTGTCTGCTGGCGCGGGTCGACCACCTCGGCGCTCTCCAGCCGTTTGGTGAGGAAGCGGATGCGCCGGTCGATCTCGCGCAGCCGCTGCTTGCCGTAGAGATAGTCGCCGTTTTCCGAACGGTCGCCGTTACCGGCCGCCCAGGAGACGATGTCCACCGTTTTCGGGCGCTCCTCGCGAGCGAGGCGGCGTAGCTCGTCCTGCATGCGGCGATGCCCCTCCGGGGTCATGTAATTCTTGACCCCCGTCGGGATGGCCGGCTCCTCGTCGGGGAGTTCCGGTTCGTCGTCCGATTCTTTGACGAACGCCTTGCTCATTGGGCGAGGAACCGGTGGGCGATCGCGGCGTGCATCGCGATCCCGACCGCCATGCTCTCTTCGTTCAGCATCATGCGGTTGGAGTGGCATGGCGCGACATGGTCGTGGCCGTCGTGCCCCTCCGGCATCACGCCGAGAAACATCATGCAGCCAGGCATCCGCTGCAGCACATAGGAGAAGTCTTCGGCCCCCATCAGCGGCGCCGGGCTGTCGATGTAGTTGTCGGCGCCGAGGAGGTCGCTCGCGACGCCGCGGGCGAAATCGACAAAGCCGGCATCGTTGACGGTAACCGGGTATCCCCGGTTGATCTTGACCTCGGCCTCGCACAGATGCGCCGCGGCGATGTTGGTCGCGACCCGGCGGATGCCGTCATGGGCCAACTCGCGCGCTTCCTCGGAGGTGGCCCGCATAGTGCCGGACATCTCGGCCACCTCGGGGATCACGTTGTTGGCGGTGCCGGCGCTGACCTTGGCGCAGGTCACCACCACCGGATCGAAGACGTCGATCCTCCTTGTGACCATGGCGTTGAGAGCCAGCCCGATCTCGAAGGCGACCGGGACCGGATCGATGGCGTGGTGCGGCATCGAGGCGTGACCGCCGCGCCCCTTGACTCTGATGGTCCAGGTATCGGCCGAGGCCAATATCGGGCCGGGCCTGCCCATGATGGCACCGGCCTTGACGACGGGGTGGATGTGCAAGGCGAACGCCGCATCGGGTTTGGGATCGGCATCGATCAGGCCATCGTTGATCATCAGCCGGGCGCCGCCATATCCCTCCTCGCCCGGCTGGAACATGAACTTGACGGTACCGGCGAGCTCGTCGCGGTGGCGGTGCAGCAGGTGCACCGCCTGGACCAGCATCGAGGTATGGGCATCGTGGCCGCAGGCATGCATGCGGCCGGAAATCTCGCTGGCGAAGTCGAGCCCGGTTTCCTCCGGCATCGGCAGCGCGTCCATGTCGCCGCGCAGCAGGATCGTGCGACCGCTCTGCGCTCCCGGGCGTGTCCCGCTCAATGAGACGACGAGCCCGGAGGTCGACTTGCCGCGGGCGATCTCCACCGCGCAGCCTTGCAGCGCGTCGAGCACGGCCGCGGTGGTCAGCGGCAAATTGAGCCCGAGCTCCGGCTTGGCGTGAATGCGGCGGCGCAACGCGACGGCGGCAGGCAGCAATTCGCGCGCTTCGTCGAGGAAGCGGTGCAGTTCCGACATGTTCGCCAATCTCCGCGCGGTGATCGCGCACTCTACGTCAATTCAGCCACGGGCGCTCATATCACGCGCTCCTCCCGCAGCTCCGCGATCTCGGCTGCGCCATAGCCCAGGCTCTTCAGGATCTCGTCGGTATGCTCGCCGAGGAGCGGCGCCGGGCGGCGATAGGTGCCGGGGGTTTCCGACAGCTCGATCGGGGTCGGCGCCAGCGGCACGGTCCGGTCGAGGCCGGGATATTCCCGTTCTTCGAGGAGGTGGGCGGCGCGGATATGCTCGTCGTCGAGCGCCTGCTGCGGCGAAAACACCTGGCCGGCGACGATGCTGGCCTTTTCGAGCTCGGCCAGCGCCTCGGCGCAGCTCTTCTTCGCGCACCACTCGCTCATCCGCGCCGAGACGATCTCGCCGTGATCGGCGCGCGCCTGGTCGTCGGCAAAGCGCGGGTCGGCGAGCCAATGCTCCTCGCCGATCATCCGGCACCAGCGCCGGAACATCGGCTGGCCGATCACCGTCGCGATGATCCAGCCGTCCCTCGTGCGGAAGACATCGCCCGGCGCCGAGTTGAAGCCGCGGTTCCTGATCGCGGTGCGGTCGACTTGCGTCAGCGACTGCTCGATCAGCGCCGAATTGGCAAAGGCGATCGCGGTGCGCAATAACGCGCCCTCGACCTTCTGGCCGTGGCCCGTCTTGCCGCGCTCGTAAAGCGCGGCGAGCGTCCCGAAGGCCGAGAGGCAGGCGGTCCCGAAATCGACCCACGGCACCTTGCTGGCGATCGGCTGCTCTTGCATGCCGGACAGGTAGACCGCCCCGCTCATCGTCTGGCCGATGCCGTCGAAGCCGTGCTTGTGGCTCAACGGGCCGCCGGCGCCGAACCCGGTCACCGTGGTCAGGATGATGTCGGGCTTGATCGCGCGCAGGCTGTCGAGGTCGAGCGCGAGGGAACGCAGCACCGCGGGCGGCAGATTGGCGACGACGACATCGGCGGTGGCGACGAGCTTCCGGACGATCTCGCGGCCCTTTGGCGCTGCCGGATCCAAGGTCATGCCGCGCTTGTTGCGGTTCATCGCCAGGAACATCGCGCCGCCGCCCTCTTCCCCGGCGCCGACCGGGATGAAAAAACGGTCCTCGCCGCCGCCGATCCGCTCGATGCGGATCACCTCGGCGCCGAGGTCGCCCAACAGCGCGGCGCAGAACGGCCCGGCGATATAGCGCCCGAAATCGAGGATTCGAATGCCGTCTAGCACTCCTGGCATAGGCCCTCCCACGGTATATCAGAGGTGCGACCAGTCGAACTCGGCGTCCGGCCGGGTGAGCAGCTGCGGTCCGCAGATCGCGGCGACATAGGCGTGCGGCACGCCCGATTGTTCGACACGGTAGCGCCGTGCGAAGCTCGCCGTCGGATCAGGTGCCGCCGCAAGATGCCGCTGGATCCGCGCCGCGACTTCGCGCGAAAAGGGTCCGGTCTGGCGCTCGATATAGACGATGCGCAGCGCGCCCGGGCGGTCGGGCTCACGTGCCAACCGCTCGCCGAGCCATTTGTCGATAACCTCGATCCCTTGCAGCGGGTTGCCGGCGCGCGGGTCGCGGCCGTAAAGCCCGTCGAACACGAACAGCTCGTCGGGCGGCCGGCGCGCTCCGGCGATCGCGTCGATTGCCGGCATCCCGCCGCCCGAATGGCCCGACAGAATGAAGCGGTCGACCGCCAGCGGGCGGGCGGGGTGGGGAAACCACTGCAACGCATAATCGAGGAGGCGGTCGATCCCGCCGTCGAGCAACGCCGGGAAGTCGTACCAGGTGTGCCGGATCCAATTGCCGCGCGGCAGGATCGCGAGGGTCGGCCGGGTTCGGCCGGCGAGGTCGAGGCCGCTACGCGGCACCTTTTCGGCGAGCGGCATCGAGGCGCCCTGTTGCGAAAACCCGTGCAGATGGACGGCGACATCGACCGATCGCGCGGCGAGCGGGATCTCGTTCCACCGCAGGAACAGATCGGGCTGGGTCCCCGAATGGGTGCGCAGCACCGGCGTGTCGGCGAGATAAGCCTCGCCCGGCTGGATGCTCTCGCCTGAACCCGCGATCATGCCGGCGCGAACAGGCGCTCCGTCGCTACCGCGTCGGGCAGCATGACCCGAGCCGGACCGTCACCGCCAGCGAAGGCGGGGTCGCGCTGCACCGCCGGCAAAACCCGATCGGCGAAGAGGCGCATGTTGACCTCCGCCTCCTCGTGTGGCATGGCGCCGAACGAAAATTCGGTGACGAGGTGATCCATCCCGGTCAGGCGCTGCAGTTCGGCGATCTTGTCGAGACAGTCGGTGGGGGTGCCGACGATCTGGATGCTGACATAGAAATCGGTCGCCTTTTTTCGCGACTCGGCGCTTTCGCCGATCTTGGCGTAGGTGCGCGCCATCTTGCCGTAGGTTTCGTAGCCTTTGACCGTGGCGAGGTGGCCGTCCGAGAAATGGTAGTGGTCGTCGATCGACTGCCATTTCTGGCCGAGATATTTGAAGGCCCGTTCGTGCGCCTCATCGCGGCTTTCGGCGCAGCAGACATTGGTCAGGATGATCGGCGGGCGCGGGGTGTGCCCGGCCGCGGTCGCGATTTCGCGGTAGCGGGCGATATCGTCGGCGGCTTTCGGCCACTCGTTCTGCATGACCATCAGGAGGCCGAAGCCGAGCTTGGCCATGATCTCGGCCGAGTCGGGGCTGACCGCCGAGGCGTGGAAGCGCCGCTCGGGATGCGAGATCGGGCGCGGCCGGATCGCCGTGCGCGGGATCTGGAAGAATTCGCCCTGGTGCTCGAAGCTGTCGTGGGTGAGCGCCTTGACGACGATCTGGGCCGCCTCGACAAAGCGCGGCCGCGCCTCCCCCATCGGGATGCGGAAACCCTCGTATTCGGCGCTCGCCGCGCCGCGCCCGAAGCCGAACACGCAACGCCCGCCGCACAATATGTCCAAGAGCGCGATCTCTTCGGCGACCCGGACCGGATCATGCCACGGCAAGACGATGACCGAGGTGCCCAGCGTGATGCGGCGGGTGCGGCCGGCAAAATAGCTCAAGAGCTGGGTCGGCGCCGGCGACATCGCGTAGCCGGTAAAATGATGTTCAAGCGCGAACAAGGAATCAAAGCCGAGCGGCTCGGCGAGGTCGCCCATCGCCAGATGCTCGCCGACCACCGAGGCGTCCGAGCGCCCGGCCTGGGACAGCATATTGAGCGCGATTCCGACTTTCATGGCGACCCTCCCATCGGGATTCTTACGAACGATCCGCCGATCGCGCGGTCGCGTCAACCGATGCCGGCAGATCCGCGACCGCCCGCTCTTGACAGAAGGAGCACCCCGCCTTCGTGATAGCGCCGAGCGATAAGGGGGCCCGCGTGAAATTCGGTAATTTCCTGTTTCCCGATTGCCGCGATCCGGCGCAGGACGGCGCGGTCATTGACGAGACCCTCGCCGAAGCGAGGTTGTCGGACGAGTTCGGGATGGATGTGATCTGGCTCGCCGAGCATCATTTCGACGGCATCTCGGTTTACGGCGATCCGATCGCCCTCGCCGGCGCGCTTGCCGGCTCGCTGCGTCGTGCCGCGATCGGCTTTGCCGTGCTGCAAACCGCGCTGCACCACCCGATCCGGCTGGCCGAGCAAATGGCGCTGCTCGACAATCTCATGAAAGGACGGCTCATCGTCGGGCTCGGCCGCGGCAGCTCCTACAACATCTACGACTACCAGGGCTTCGGTATCGACCATCACGAGGCGCAGGCGCGTCTCGATGAAGCCGAGGCGATCGTGCTTCGGGCGTGGACCGGGGGCGCATTCACGCATCACGGCCGGTTCTGGCAGCTCAACGTCCCGACGCTGCGCCCGCGTCCGTATACAAAGCCGCACCCGGTGGTGATCCGCGGGTCCTCGGGTGACGCCTCGCTCGTCGAGCTGGCGCGACAGGGCAAGCCTTTCATGATGAACGTGCAGTCGCTCGAAACGACGCGGCGGCGGGTCGGGCTCTACCGGGAGGAAATGCTCGAGGCCGGCGGCGACGAGGCGGCGGTCGCCGCGAACCTCAAGGCCAGCTGGGTGTGGCGCAACCTCGTCGTCGCGACGAGCGATGCCGAGGCCGAGCGCATCGGCATTCCGGCCTTTGAGACTATGACCCGTGCCCGTGCGGAAATGCGCAATCGGATCTTCGCCGACACCGGCATGCGCATCGAGGTGCCGCAGAGCGATCTGCCGGGGGCGCGAACCGCGCGCGGCGACGGGTTGATCCACGGTTCGCCGGCAAAGGTCACGGAGGACCTTGCGGCGCTCGACCAGCTCGGGATCGGCGGGGTTATCGCCTCGTTCCGCCTCGGGCCGATGCCGCACGAGGTGGCGACCGAGAGCCTCGAATTGTTCATGCGCGAGGTCGCGCCGCACTTCCGCAGCTGAGCGGCGGCCGGGTCCGATTTACCGGCGCTATTTCAGCGTCGCGGCGATCTGGCGGATCTCTTCCGGCGTGTGCACGCCGCCGAGCGGTGTCCGCGGCACAAGAAATTTGCCCATCGCGAGGCCGCCGACCGTAACAGGCTCGAAACCGATTTCCTCGATCAGACGTGAGGCCAGCGCCAGGGCGTTCTGATCGTCGCCGGCAATCGGTACGCCGACCGGGTCGCCCTGACGGTGCGCCAATGTGGCCAGCTGGGTCGCGCCGATCGCGTTGAATCCGCGCACGATATGCGCTCCGGGCAGCGCCTTGGCGGTGGCGAGCCCGGCGCCGCCCTGCTCATTGACCCATTTGATGATGTCCTCGCCGTCGCGCGCCCCGTTCGGGTTGCTGACATCGATAACGAGAGCCTTCGCGGCGAGCGCACTGCTGTATTCCTTGCCGATCTCGGGCACCGCGGAGTAGGGGACGACAAGCAGCACGACCTCGCCAAAGGCGATCGCTTCGGCGACGGTGCCTGCCTGTGCGAGCGGGCCAAGCCCGGCCACCAGATCCTTCAGCTGCTCGGGATTGCGCGAGGAGAACATGACCTTGTGGCCGGCCTTGACGAACAGCGTGCCAAGCGCGCTGCCCTCGCGGCCGGCGCCGATCGTGGCGATCTTCAGAGGCTGGGCGGCCGGCCCGGTCTGGGCCAAGCCCACAAGTGGACGCGCCGCCAGCGCGGCAAAGGCGGCAGCGCTGGCGATCAAGTAGAGGACGGCACGGCGGGTCGGCGGCGGGGGTAGGGGGATCGGCATGGTCGGCTCCTCGGCGATTTTCCGGCCGGTGCTTCGACCACTGCCGGTGCTTCGACCACTATAGCCACGCACCGGCCGGGGCGGGTTCACGATTGCGCGGGAGGGCTGCGCACATGCTCCGGGCGGAAGCCGACCCCGACCAGCCGCGCCGGAAGGCGCGCCAACCACGGAAGATGGTTGAACAGCCGCAGCGGCCAGGGCGCGGTAATCGGCTTGTCCGAGCCGATCACCGGGTCGAGGATCCGTTGCTGGATCGCCACCTGCATGCCTTGGATCAACCGGGTCGGGAGGGTCCGGCGCCGCTGCACCGCCTGCAAATCCCGGTCGGTGAGCGTACCGTCGCGCAACGGCGTTGCCAGTATGTTGGCGGCGGCGACGGCGTCCTGGATCGCGAGGTTGATGCCGACCCCGCCGATCGGCGACATCGCATGGGCGCAGTCGCCGATGCACAACAGCCCCGGCCGCCACCAGCGCTCCAGCCGGTCCACCGTCACCGTCAGCAGCTTTATATCGTCCCATTCGCGCAGCTCCGCGACGCGGTCGCGCAGGAAGGGCGCGATGCGGAGAATCTCATCGCGGAAGCCCTCGATCCCGCGTTCGCGCATCGCGTCGAACCCGCCCTTGCGGATCACAAAGGCGCATTGCCAGTAATCGCCGCGGTCGAGCATCACCAGAAGGCGGCCGTAATTGAGCCGGCCGCCGGTTTGGGCCGGATCGCCCGAGCGTTTCGACAGGCGCATCCACAAAACGTCGATCGGCGCGCCGCGATTGATGACCGCGAGCCCGGCTCGCTCGCGCACCACCGAATGCCGCCCATCCGCGCCGACCACGAGGTCGGCGCGGATCTCGATCGTGCCGTCGGGTGTTTGCCCTCGCACCCCCACGATGCGGCCGGATTCCTCGATCAATTCGGTGACCTCGGCTTCCATCCGCAGGCCGAAGCCCGGCAGATGGGTGCCTGCCTCCGCCAGGAAATTCAGGAAATCCCATTGCGGCATCAGTGCGACAAAGCGGCAGCGCGTCGGCAGGTGAGAGAAATCGGCGAACCTGATGTCGCTCTCCCCGATGATGACATGCAGCTCGCGTATTTCCTGATGCGGGCGGACGAGAAATGCTTCGAGCAGGCCCAGCTCGTGCATTACCTGCAACGTCGAGGGGTGGACCGTGTCGCCGCGGAAGTCGCGCAGGAAATCGCGGTGCTTTTCCAGCACGAGGACCGCGACCCCGGCGCGCGCCAGCAGAAAGCCGAGCATGATCCCGGCCGGGCCGCCGCCGACGATGCAGCAGGTGACTCGATGCGGCTGGTTTGTCATCGTCGCGCCTGCGTCATTATGCCTCCCGGGAACCAACCCGGCTCGATGGGGTGGCGTTAAAGGCAGCGCGGGGATAGAAACTCACCGGTGGCGTATAATAAAGCACCAGCTCACCTAGATCCGAGCGGAGCGTGTCATGTCTCTCCCAATCACCACCCGTTGGTTCCGGCGCCCCCTGATCGGCGCCGCCATGCTTGCCACCGGAATGCTCGTTGCAAGCAGCGCGACAGCCCCGGCCGAGGCGCAATACTACCCATATTATGCGTACAATCCGTACTACGCACCATACTGTAACCCTTATTACTATCCCTATGGCTGTCAGGCGGCCTATGCCTACCCGTATTACGGCTATGGCTACGGCTATCCTTATTA
>Ga0182024_10026259_pt1 | contig 10240 bp, 6 predicted proteins | sample P32metaG_FD_120480 | JGI IMG/M metagenome (GOLD analysis project Ga0182024, IMG submission 120480) | Permafrost microbial communities from Stordalen Mire, Sweden - P3-2 metaG (Illumina Assembly) | ecosystem: Environmental > Terrestrial > Soil > Wetlands > Permafrost | place: Sweden: Stordalen...
CCGCTCTTATTACGAAGAGGTGCTAATCGTGCGCGTGCATCCCAAGGTGCTCGACGGCGAAAAGCTCCCCCCGTCGCTCGTGACCAAGAACATCTGGGACGAACGCTTCGAAGACATTCGCAGTTTCGAGCGGCACCTGGCACGCAACGGCACGGTCATCCGCAAGTTCTTTCTGCACCTTTCAAAGAAGGAGCAGAAGCAGCGCTTCATGGCGCGGCTCGACGAACCCGAGAAAAACTGGAAGTTCTCCGCCGCCGACGTTCACGAACGCGAATACTGGGACGACTATCAGAACGCCTTCGAAGACATGATTCGCAACACCGCGACGAAACGCGCTCCGTGGTACGTAATTCCCGCGGACAACAAATGGTTCACGCACCTCGCAGTCGCAGCCGTCATAGTCGAAACCCTCGAAGAACTCGACCTGGCCTATCCCAAAGTAGACGCCGCAAAACGCAAAGAACTGGCAGCCGCCCGAAAACTGCTCGTGAAAAAAGATTAGTTGCCTATTACTTTGAAAAAAAAGTCTGTCATTCCGAAAGCGCCGCAGGCGCAAGAGTGCCTGCCCTGAACGAAGCCGAAGGGAACCTGCTGTCCGCCGGCAGCACCACAACTCATGTGGAGACGGTCGCCTCGGCCGTCAGCGGAGCGAAGCGACATCCGTGCGGAACGGATCCGTTGGCCACTGCTTTCCAATCCGCCGCCGCGGCATTAAGATACTGTCTGCTTCATTTCCACTTTCTGCCACATTGGGGGCGCGAACATGGCCGGTCGAAATGCATTTTGCGGGAACAAATCTGGAACGATTCAGATAACTACTCCGTTTCTGTGTCTCGGCATCCTCTTATTGTTGTCGCCCGGCCCAGCTCTTGCCCAGACCAAGCCCGAGCGCCAATCGAAAGCCGCCAGGTCCGCCGAGAAGACCCCGCAGTCCACCAATACCTCCACCGACCAAAAGTCCCCAACAGAAGACGAATCCACCAGGCCGGAAGACAAACTGTTCAAAGGCATGAAGTATCGCCTGATCGGTCCCTTCCGCGGTGGACGCTCGCTCACCGCCGCCGGAATCCCCGGCGATCCCACCACCTATTACTTCGGCGCCACCGGCGGCGGAGTCTGGAAGTCCACCGACGGCGCCATCAGTTGGTCGCCAGTCTTCGACAAAGAGGGAACTGGTTCCATCGGCAGCCTGGCCGTCGCCAACTCCGATCACAACATCATTTACGTAGGCACAGGCGAAGCCTGCATCCGCGGCAACATTTCTCAAGGCGATGGAGTCTACAAATCCTTCGACGCCGGCAAAAGTTGGAAACACATCGGCCTCAGCGACACGCGCGCCATCGGCAAAGTCATCATCAATCCCAATAACCCCGACATCGTTTTCGTAGCCGCCCTCGGCCATCCCTATGGACCGAACACCGAGCGCGGCATCTTCCGCACCACCGACGGCGGCAAGACCTGGGAGAAAGTTCTCTACAAAGATGAAAACACCGGAGGCATCGACGTCGCCTTCGATCCGCACAATCCCAACATCCTGTTCGCCGCCCTGTGGCAAGCGCGCCGCACTTCGTGGAATCTCACCGACGGCGGCCCCGGCAGCGGACTCTACCGCTCGAACGACGGCGGCACAACCTGGAAGCGTCTCGAAGAGCACGGCCTGCCCAAAGGTCCCTACGGACGCATCGGCATCGCCGTCGCGGCCAACTCTGATCGCGTCTACGCGCTCGTGGAAGCTCGCAATCCCGATGGCGGCCTCTATCGCTCCGATGACGGCGGCGAGACTTGGGACTTCATCAATCCCAGTCACAGCCTGTGGCAGCGCCCGTGGTATTACATGCACATCTTCGCCGACCCAACCAACGAGAACGTCGTCTACGTCATGGATGTCGAGAGCTTCAAATCCACCGACGGCGGCCATCTGTTCAACAAAGTAAAAGTCCCGCACGGCGATAACCACGGCCTCTGGATCGATCCCAAAGATCCGCGCCGCATGATCGCGTCCAACGACGGCGGCGTCACCGTCACACTCGATGGCGGCAAGAACTGGACCCGCGAAGACAATCAGCCCACGGCGCAGTTCTACCATGTCATTACAGATACGGCCATACCGTATCGTGTGTACGGCTCGCAACAAGATAGCGGCACCGTCGCGATCATTAGCCGCAGCGACGACGGCGCCATCGATCGCTCCGACTGGTATGACGTTGGCGGAGGCGAAGCCGGATACATCGCGCCCTATCCTCCCGACCCGAACATCGTTTACGGCGCCGATTACCAGGGAAACATCACGCGCTACGACAGGCACATTGGTCAGACTAAGTCGATCACAGAACAGCCCGAACTCTCCGACGCTCAGGGAGCGTTCAGCATGGAACATCGCTTCCAGTGGACCGCGCCCGTGATGCTATCCCCGCACGACCCGAACACGCTCTATCACGCCGGCGAGCGCCTCTTCAAAACCACTGACGGCGGCGTGCACTGGCAGGCGATCAGTCCCGACCTCACGCGCAACGACAAGAGCAAGCAGCAACCTTCCGGCGGCGACATCACCCTCGACGACACCGGCACCGAGTTCTACGACACCATCTTTGCAGTAGCGGAGTCGCCGATTACAAAAGGCCTGCTCTGGGTCGGCACCGATGACGGCCTCATCCAAATCACTCGCGACGAAGGCAAGACTTGGATCAACGTCACCCCTAAAGACATGCCGGAATGGAGCCGCGTCAGCCAGGTCGAAGCGTCGCCGCACGATGCCGGCACAGCCTACATCGCAATCGACCGCCATCAGAACGACGACCTCAAGCCCTACATCTGGAAGACCGCCGACTACGGCCAGACCTGGACAAAACTGACCAACGGAATTCCCGACGGCAGTTTCGTCCGCGCCGTCCGCGAAGACCCGAAGAAGCGCGGACTGCTCTACGCAGCAACCGAGAACGGTGTCTACGTTTCATTCAACGATGGCGCGGATTGGCGCTCGCTCAAACTGAACCTGCCGACGACTCCAATCCACGACCTCGTGATTAAAGACAACGATCTCGTAGTAGCAACTCACGGTCGCGCGTTCTGGATTCTCGATGACGTCAGCCCGCTGCGCCAGTTCACCGACGACGTTGCGAAGAAGGACGCTCATCTCTACACGCCCGGTCCAGCCTATCGCGTTCAAGCCGGCGAAGGCGGTGAGGGGCATCCATCCAAGCGCACCGGACAGAATCCGCCTACAGGCGCGATGATCTACTTCTATCTGAAAGACGCTCCGAAAGCGGAGACAGAAACCAAGCTCGAAATCCTCGATGCATCGGGCAAGCTCATCCGCAAATATTCGAGTACCGAAACTAAGCGCCTCGACGAGCCGCCAGATCCTGACGACAAGAAACCAGAAAAAGAAATCAAGCCGGAAGCTGGCTTGAATCGCTTCGTCTGGGATTTGCGCTACGAAGAAGCCCATCGCGTCCCCGGCTACTATCTCTGGGAATACGGCAGCGGCGCGCGCGGACCGGTGGCAGCGCCGGGCCAGTATCAAGTGCGCCTGACCATCGGTAGCGAGAGTCAGGTCGTGCCGCTCGAATTGAAACTGGACCCGCGAGTGAAAGTAAGCTCAGAAGATCTAGCGCAGCAACTCAACATGCTGACTCAGATTCGCGAAGAACTGAGTCAGGTGTACGACGCAGTCAATCAAATCCAGGACGTCCGCTCGCAAGTAGCCGGCCTGAAACGCCGCCTGCCCGAGAACGCCAGCACAAAACCAATCGCCTCCTCTGCCGATGAACTCGAGAAAAAGCTGGTCACCATGCGCGACCAATTCATCAATCTCACTATCAGCGCCAACGAAGACTCTTTAGCCTATGCGCCGCAGATCGACGCCAAGCTGGCGTTCCTCGCGATGGCCGTTGGCAGCGCCGACTCGGCCCCAACCGAAGCCGAGCAACTTCAATTCGAAAAACTGAAACGCCAAAGCAGCGAACTGCTAAGCCATTGGCAAGACCTGCAACATCACGAACTGTCAGACTTCCGCAAGCTAATGGCAGAAAGCAATCTTTCCACAGTCGTAGTGCCGCCCGCAGGGCAAACGGTAGACCCAGAGAACACCGAGGCTCACTGACGACACTCGCGCACGAGTAGTTCCGCTCTATTACTTTCGTGCCACCACGATGGCACGGATGTGCCTTGTCACCCCGCCGTTCCACTGCTATTTTGCCGATAGTGATGCTGATCCTCCCCCGTGGTGGATGGCCGGTTTCGAATGGGAGACTCTATGAGGTTCATGCATCTGTGTTACGCAGCTCTGGGCTTCGCGGTAGCTCGCTGGGTATTCAAGCGGCAGCCGGTGGCTGATCCGGTTTCGCGGTTGCGAGCCTCGGGTCTTCTGTAAAGTTTGGGGCAGGTTGGGCGCGCGCCCCGTTGCGCCTCCATTTCGTCAGCGCGCGCCCATTTTCTTCCGCTCAGACCTTCAGCCACGAAGGTCTAGTACTAAAGTTTGCCGAGTAACCTGCTCTTCTCCGCTCGCCCTCACTACAATCTTGGTAGGACATTCGTTGTCATCCTGAGAGAGCGCGTTCTTTGCGCGAACGAAGGATCCGAGCGAGCCGCGCGATGTGTCGCGTTCTTTGCGACACAATAATCGCGCGTTTGGCTCGCCTCCTTATTGTGCTCACATCTTCCCCAATCCGCGTGGCTGTACTAGTTTCAGGCATGCTCCTGCTAGTGCTGCCCCAACTCTGCGCCGCGCAGGACGCTGACGACACTCCTCTGGGAGACGTAGCGCGCAGCTTCCGCAAGAAGCCAGCTGCATCCGAAGTCGTGGTCGATAACGACAATCTGTCGAAAGTAGTCACCGACGCCGAAAGCCGCCACGTGGCTGGTTCATCGATGGTGTTCTCGCTCGATCCCGCAGGCAAAAGCTTTCGAGTCTCCTCGCCCGATGTGACCTGCAGCCTGTCGTTCAGTGCCAGCTCGAAAACCAGCGCCCTGCTCAACGATCCACTGATGCTCGACGAGTTGCCGCGCAGCGAAATGGCCAAGCTCGACGGCCCCGCAACCATTGATGGAGATTCGCTGCAAGTCTCCATGCACAACGGCACCGCGTGGGAACTGCGCGAAGTGGTCATCGGCTTGACCATCGTCAAGCGCCCGGACCCCGCAACCGCAGCCTCAAACTTTGGCCAGGCCCGCATAGTTCCCGCAGTCGCGGGCTCGGCGCAGCAGCCGCCAGACCCATTCCAGAAGCAGCCAGACGTGACGCTGCTCCTAAAAGTAAAAGGATCGGCCGCTCCCTCCGCGACCGGAATCTTCCGCACAGCCTTGAACTTCGCGCTCTTTCCAGATCAGGACTGGCACTGGGCAATCGTGAAGGCCAAGGGCATCCCGCCACAAACGCCGACCGAGCTAACGGTCGCGCCGCCTCCGCTACCGGAGAAACAAGATCAGCCTCCCGCTCCCGCACCCGACGCGGGCACGAACACCGCAGCGCCGACTCAGCCTCCACAGTGAAAGTTCTACACAAGAAATCGGAATCGTGTCATCCTGAGCGCAGAAAATGCTTCGCAAAGCGAAGCATTTTCGCAGTCGAAGGACCCCACACCGCCGGCGGTCCCATGCTGCCTCAGGGAATTCTCTCCGCGCACTCGACATCGTGAGAATTCCTCGACGACTTTCACCCACTGCCAGCCTAACCGGGGTCCTTCGACTGCGTTGGCCTTCGCTTCGCGAACGCCAACTCCGCTCAGGATGACAGTTTATGAATTGACTCGCCTGCAAACAGCATTTCCGCTCCCCACTTTTCCGCCATATCCTCCCAGTGAGGATTTTTCGATTCGATGAGCGCGATCTTCTTCGCCCGGCTCCAGCCCTTCAATTGCTTCTCGCGGCCAATGGCCTTATAAACATCGTCAAAGCTCTCGTAATACACCAGCCGCACGCAATGATATTTGCTGCTAAAGCCTTCGATTTCTCCACGCTTATGTTGCAGCGCCCGCCGGTAGATACTGTTCGTCATCCCAATGTAAAGCGTCCCCGAAAGGCTGCACATGATGTAAACAAAATATTCGTAATCTCTCATAAGTGTCATCCTGAGCGAAGCGAGACGGTGGCGAAGCCAGCGTCTCGCGCAGTCGAAGGACCCCTAGCGTGCCGACACCATCAACGGCCCAGCAAGGAATTTCGACCACAACTTTCTGGCCTCACGACGATGATCCGCTCCTTAGCGGCAAGCAACAAGGTCAGACGTCACACGGACGCTGTGTATTTTTGTGGAATAGCCAGTATTTGTCATCCTGAGCGAGCGAGACATTGGCGAAGCCAATGCCTCGCGCAGTCGAATGACCCCATGCCGGTCAACACAACAACGGCCCAGCACGGGGTTTCCACCACGGCCGTCGAGGCTCTCTCCGCGACGATGATCCGCTCCCTCGCCGCTAGTGACAAGGTCAGATGTCACACAGATTGTGTGGATTTTGTGGAATAGCCAGTATTTGTCATCCTGAGCGAAGCGAGACGTTGGCGAAGCCAACGGCTCGCGCAGTCGAAGGACCCCTCGCGTGATCGCACAACCACCGGCCCAGCAAGGAGTTTCCACCACGATCGTCGAGGCTCTCCTCGCGACCATAATCCGCCTTAAACGGCAAGCGACAAGGTCAGACGTCACACCGTCGCTGTAAACGCTCGAGGAAAATGTGACTCTGAGCGAGCCGAAGTGAACCCGCCGTCCCCCCGCAGCACCCAACTCATGTGGAGACGGACGTCTCGGCTGTCAGCGGAGCAAAAGCGACGCGCGTACGCAACGGACACCCTGTCCGTTGCCTTTGACGTTGATCTTGTCCTCGAACCCCGAACTAGCCAACCAACAAGGCCATAACCTAGCTGACGCACATGTACCTTTACGCTATTTTTGGCTGCTGTGACACGGCCTTTAACCGTCTCACCACGCCTCATTTCCAAACCGCGCCACCGAAAATCTCTCGGGATCGTTTGGCGCAAAAATCAACCTGACCCTGGTCCGATACCAAGGCAGGCCGGAGGAATCAGAGTAATCGAAGCATCCGACAACATACGCGCCAATCTTGCGGTTGACGATGTCATCGAATTTAGTAAGAACGTCATTGCCGGGATAAATGGGGATCTCCGTTGGAACTGTAGGGGCAGGCATAATCACACCCGCGCCGTACTCTGGCCCCAATTGCCCTTGATCACAGATAGCATCTGCGGGGAGCACTCCAGTCGGCTTTTCCTGCGAAGCTTCATACGTGATTCCAGTTATAAAGTTCGCATGAAATCGCACTTTTGTGGCGGGTGTTCTCCCGCCATTTTGGACGCGCAATTTCATGCCGACAAAGCGATTAGACCTCCAGTCAATTGCCGTAGCTTCTGGCGGAACCTTTGGCCCGAAGGTGCTAGTTACAGCTCCAGAAAGTCCAAGCCAAGGGCGCTCCAGGGCCAGAGTCTGACTCATGACGTTAAGTTGATCTCTCATTTTGGTCAACTGGCCCCAAGCGACGATTGCATAGATAGAAGTGCTCAGGGCAGCGATCCCAGCGAAAACTACGGTCAACTCGGCTACTGGTCCAGACGACCTCCAGCTACGCTTGAGGGATTTTTGGCGTTCTTCGGGAGCATCGCCCTGGGGCTTGGATTGATCTCCATTATCAGCCATTTGGTTTACACCGACTCCTTCTTGGGACTGGGATGGACCTCCCAGCTATAGCGATTGCGCCTGCCTTAATAACTCGCCTCGTTGCGAAAGACGCCCAACATAGACCATATGCCTGAGTTTGCCGAGGGACCGCAAGCATCGGATAATTGCAAGCGGCTGGCGACCGCGATTCTACAGGCTTTCCGCGAAAAAGCAAAAGAGGCAACCAAGAAGTCTGCGTCCGTAAGAAGCCGAAGAAATCCGATTGGGATTAGAACGGAATGACGACCCCGCCCCTGTCGGCGCGTGACGTGGCGAGTCACTCTTACCCGTAAGTTGGCTACAGGAGGAGGCGACCGCTAAGAACCTCGCACATCACCAGCAAAGCGGTCAGCATCGAAGCTTCTGGATCCGCCAAAAAGATTTCCACAGCCACTGTGTGACATCTGACCTTGCGCGCAGCCCACAATTCGTCGCATCATTGCCCAGCAGAGAAAACAGAGCCAACGGCGGCACTCCGGCAAGAAATCGGAGCGCAACTCCTTTGTTCTCTAGATTTTGACCCCTAAGGATGATTATGCACTTACCACACAAGTGTTAAAAATGAGAAGATCAAAGGGCCGTGACAGGACAGAAATTAAGCGGAGCCGGGAGGCCAAGCCTTCAAAACGCGAATTACTAGCTCAGATTCCCGTATTGCTGGATCAGCTTTTAACATCTCCTGTTCCAACTCCTGAAGAATGCCTAGAAAAGATGCTGCTCTATCCCGATCCGAACCGCAAACTTGACGCACAAGCGCAGCCTGAAGAATCGAAATTGAAACGCGAAGTTTCTTAAGTTCAGTGGCAACGTGGAGGAGGTGTGTTGCGAGTTCCTGTTCCGTCACGGGGTTTGTCTCCTTCGGAAAGAATTGAGAGTTCAGACCGGACCATGATAACCTCCGTGGCAGAGCAGGAAAAGAAAGCTGGAAAGATGCCGAAGAAGAAAAGCGAGAACCCAGAACCGCGCAAGCCTCTACTGGTGGATGAGGATGCCTTTACCGACGTAATCCGCAATCTGGCGAACAGCCCACCAGCACCCGGCGGATTTGGCAAGTACAAGCGCAAAAAGAATCCAGAGACGGACCCGCGCAAGATCGGGCTGTTCAATCTGGATGGGCTGTCAGGCAAGAAGCGCTAGCCGCGAAACCTTTTCACGCCGTAGCCAATCATCCAAGAGCCAGCTACAGTTTCTCTTGCAAGCCCATCTTTCATTAACTTCAGCAAGACAGCATCAATTAAATTTCGATGTTCGACAGGGAGTAAGAGTGACCAATCTACTTTTGCTAGTACGTTGTTATTTGGGTCGAGACAGTTCGATCTATTGATTAACGTGGAAGATAGCTGCTCCAGAAGTTGAGACTGCTGCATTGTTTCGATTCGCAGATTTATCTCCCGAATTTCGGCATTGAGTTTTCGGATGTTCCAAGACCACGTCACCGCCATGCCTATTCCCGCCAGAGTCAGACCGCCAAACGAGAGAACGATCCGATGCCAGAGTTGTGTTATATTCACCTTGTCACCTTTTAGTTTTTACGAATGCCGCAGATTGCCGTCTGCGGCATTCGTGCGTTATGAGATCAATTTCGCATACGGCAGCGTCCCCGGTTGCGTCATGCGCTCCGCAACCATCCCGAACAAATCCGGTTGCTTGCGTCCGTTGAACCGATATTCAAACTCCGATAGATAGCGGTGAAGATGCTTGTGCGAGACGCGGTGAAAAGAGCCAGTCACGCCGCGCTTGAAAAGTGAGAATGCGGATTCAATCGTGTTTGTGTGAATGTCGGTTCCGGCCTTCACATACTCGTACTTGTGCGCGACGGTTTCATGCTTGCTGGCGCAGAAGCCATCGAACGCGACCGGATAGATTACCGATTCGTCCGTCATCACGCGGTCAACGTTGCGATCTACCAGCGCCCGCACGAGTGGGGCAACTTGCGCGGATGACGTATTGCCAGTTCCGACATGACGCAAGCGAAGCGCCCCGCCGCGCTCAATCATCCCGACCACTGCGGCTTTCTTTTGCCCCTTCAGATTGCCGCGTTCTTTTTTTCGGATTGTTTTTCCGCCGATGTACGTCTCGTCAATTTCGACCGTGCCGGACAGCAGAGGCGAACCCGCATTCTCCTCCATTGACTTACGGATGCGGTGGGCAAGATACCACGCGGTACGATAGCTCACCTTCAAGTGGCGCTGCATCTGGAGTGCGCTCATTCCCTTTTTCGCATCCACCATCAGCGCGACAGCGAGGAACCATTTGTGTAACGGCACGTGGGAGTTGTTAAACATCGTGCCACTGGTCACGGAGAATTGCCACTGGCAGGTTGACTCTAGGCAGGTATAGAGGGCGAGGCGCTTGTTCTTGCTGGGATTCTTGCGCTGCACGCGGCTGATCTTGTCTCCGCCGCACATTTGGCAGCGCACGCCGTTGGGCCAGCGTACTTTTTCGAGGAACGCAACGCACTGTTCCTCAGTTTGCAGTTTCGATGTAACATCTACTAGGTTCATCGTGTTCCCCTCTGACAATAGGAACACTATACCTGAAAACTAGTTGTGTGTAAAGTGCATATTCGTC
>Ga0182024_10026260_pt1 | contig 10239 bp, 6 predicted proteins | sample P32metaG_FD_120480 | JGI IMG/M metagenome (GOLD analysis project Ga0182024, IMG submission 120480) | Permafrost microbial communities from Stordalen Mire, Sweden - P3-2 metaG (Illumina Assembly) | ecosystem: Environmental > Terrestrial > Soil > Wetlands > Permafrost | place: Sweden: Stordalen...
TAACGCACGAACTCCTTGGCATAGTCGCCGCCGCCGTGCACTTGCAACGCGATGCCGCCTTCATCGGGCAGCCGTTTCTTGTCATCCTGATACTCCATGAACTTGACGCCCTTGATCCAGGTAGTCAGCTTGGGCGGATTGCCTTCGATGCGGGCCTTGAGCTCGTTCCATTCGCCGTGCTTCCAGAACCTCGGCCAATCCTCGGGCGACACCGGCAGCTTGAACGGCGACTTGGGGTTCTCCTTGATGTCGGTGACCTTGTCGAGGAAGTTGAAGTTGGCGACGTGCGGCTGGCCACCGATGCCTTCGCCGTAGATGCCCATCAGGTTGCCGTTCTTGTGATAATCGATCATGGCCTGGTAGCATTGGCCCTTGTCGTTGCAGCGCAGGAACAGGCCGCTATCGGGGCCGAAGTCGTTGTTCATTTCCAGGACGACCTCGAAGTTCTTGTACTTCTTGTCGGTGATGATGATGCCGCCGTTGCCGGGGATGTCCTGGCTGCCGACCATGACGCCTTTTTCGGCGACCCAGCGGCCGCCGGATTTGTGCTTGCTGGCATTGCTGTGGCCGGTCTCGGCGCTGACGTGCCAGCCGTCCAGGTTTTTGCCGTCGAAGATGGTAATCCAGCCGTCGTCTTTTTTCTTTTCGCCGGCGCCGGTGGGGGTGAAGAGGAAGCCGCTGGCCAGCAGCAGGGCCAAGATCGTCAAGCGCATGAGAGGACCTCCGAATGAGACGCCATGGTTGTCTTTTGGTGAGTATGAAGCAGCGCACGGCTCGTGTCCAATCAAAAAATGCGTTAAACCACGAAACACACGAAACACACGAAAAAAAGCAAGAAAAGCAAGAAGCAAGTGAGCGAATGCCGCGACGGTGGCCCAGGCCCTTTCGGGCCTTTTTTTCGTGTGTTTCGTGTGTTTCGTGGTTTACTTTTTCTCGCCAAGACCCAGACGTAGGAAGCGGCCGCGGCCAGAAGCGTGGTCACGGCTAGGAAGCCCCAGCCGGCGACGGTGAGCCGATCTTGGGCCTGGATGGTTCGCTCCTTCTGCCAGCGCAATTCCAGGGCTTCTTGATTGAGCCGGCGAAATTCCGTGAGATCGGGCGGCTTCAGCTTGATGATCCAGGTTTTCGCTGGCTGGGCGGCGTCGATGCTCATGTCCGGACCGGGGGCGCCGCGGCCTTTGAGAAGCTTTTCTTTCACGTATTCCTCGGTCGGCTTCCATTCGAGCAGCGGCGGTTCGAGCTGTTGCAGATAGTTGGAGACCTGGTGAACGGCTTCGGTGAGGGCGTACTTCTCGGCCAATTGCGGCGTCAGATGATGGCCCTGGACGACCTCGGGCCAGACGGGCTCCGCACCGGCCGCGAATCCGGGCCAGAGGGCGAGCACCATGATGATCCAGGGCAGACGCATTGCGAGTCTCCAGTGTAATCCTCACGCTCCGCGTAGGGTGGGTCGAGCAACGCGAGACCCACCATGGCGTGCAACGACATGACCTTCCAGGCAGATGTATGTGGCATCAAGATTCCGGCGGCCTGGTGGGTCTCGGCACGCGAAAAGAATTACGTGAGGAATACTCTACGCCCACGGCAGACGCAGCCGTTTGCTCCGCGCCGGGGCCCGTTTTTCCCAGGGACTGACCACTTGCACAATGACCGACGCCAGCACCGGCGGGGCGAAAAAAAGCGACATCGCCTTGAGCTCCATTCTCGGCAACAGCAGCAGCAAAACGCCGGCCCAGATCGCGGTGGCGACCACGGCCTGAACGTTGAAACGTTGCGTCCGACGCAACTCGGTCAGCTTCCACCAGCGCAGCAGCAAAAACAATAGCCCGAAGTAGCCAAGATAGCGACCCAACTTCGGCAGCGTGTGCTCGATCGCGTCGGTGCTCGGCACTCGGGCGTCGCCGCCCTCATGAGGCCAGGGCAGCGGAAAGCCGTCCAGCCACATTGCGACCAGGCCGAGCAGCAAGCCCAGGCTCAGCAGCGTCAGACGACGCGCCACCGATTCTTCCATCGGCTGCGACCACCGTTTGCACACGGCCAGGACCAGCCACGAGCACAGAACACTCGGGAAGAACATGCGGGCCAGAAAAGACCAGTCGCCGTCGCCCAGCAGCGTTGACAGCGCCAGCGAACCCACGCCGCAAAGGAGCGCGGAGTACAGCAGCGCACCGGCCAGTTCGACGAAAGGCGTCTGGGTTGGAGCGGTCGGGGCCGGCGTCAACGATTGCCAGGGTTCCTGGGGCAGCGTTGATCTTTCGGTCTCCGGCGAGCGGGGGGCGTCAGCCGCCTGGTTCAATGGCAAGCGAGGAACATTAGTTCCCTTGTTCACTTCCTGCGTCTGCGCCACCTTGCGCCCCATCTCCGCGATCGACGAGAATCGATGGCTCGGATTCTTGCTCAGCGCCTGCGACAAGATCGGCACAAACGGCGACGGCACCTTGCTCAAGTCCGGCATGCTCGTCAGATGCTTCATCAGAATCTCGCCCGCACTGTCGCCGTCGAACGGCACCCGGCCTGTGAGCATCTCATACAGAATAATGCCGGCCGCGTAGATGTCCACCTGGCGATTGTAATTGCCGGTCGAAATCTCCGGAGCCATGTACAGCACGGTGCCGACCGATTGCGTTTGCCCAGCTCGCTGACTGCCTATCAGCTTGCAAAGACTGTAGTCGCCGACCTTGATCTTGCCTTTTTCCAGGAAGATATTGCCCGGCTTGAGATCGCGGTGCACGATGCCATGTTCGTGCAGATGCTGCACGCCCTCGGCGAGCCCGGCGAACCACTGGGCCGCCAGCTCGGGAGCGACGCCTTGCGGATGGCGATCGAGGATGGCCCGCAGCGATTCGCCTTCCACATATTCCATGATGAGCCAGTGGTCGCCGCGTTCGTCGGTGCGCAGGTCATAGAGATGGACGAGGTTGGCATCCTTGAGATTGAGGCACTGGGCGACGCCGCGCAGCTCGATGTCGAGGTTATCGCGAATCAGTTTGAGCGCGACTTCCTTGCCGCCGTCGGACAGGCCGAAATAGACCTCGCCGAAAGCGCCCTTGCCGATGCTGTGCTTGATCGTGTAGCCCGGCAACGGTTTTTGTCCGCTGGCATAAGTGAACTTCATGGCTGCACCTCCAGCGACAGCGAAACATCGTCCGTGGCCACGCGCAGGCCCGGCGTCAGATCGCAGCGATCGATGACCGGCTGATCGTTGACCCAGAGCTTGCCCGGATAGCGCACCGCCAACCCAGATCTCTGGCGAAAGAGCACCATCGGCTGCTTTAGCTCCGGCACGCGCACGTGGGACTGCGAGCCGGGGCCGAGCACCACGGTCTCCGCCATGAGGAGCACGCCCTGCAGCGCCCGCCAGAGCCGATGGCCGCTGACCAGGTCGAGCCGGGCCGACGCGCTGACGGGGACGGCCTGGGTGAAGACGAACTGGCACGATCGGCCGAGTGTGATCTGGTCGCCCGCATGCAGAACAGTTTTGGTCACGGCCTTCTGATTCACCTGCACGGCCCGCATCGCTTCGAGAAAATAGCCATGGGCGTCTCGTTCGATGGCGGCGTGCTGACGGGAAACGTCGGCCAGGATCGGCACGTCCACGTCGCTGTCGAGAGCGGCATGGCCCAGCACGACGCGCGGCGTCAGACAGATGAGGAAGCCGCCGACGCCATCGACCCAGAGCAGGAACTTTTCCCTGGCCGCGGGGCCGAGCGTGCGCTGTACGGCGGGCTGCTGCGTTCCGGGCTCGGTGGATGGTTCCTGCATCGTGAGTCTCCCCAAACCCCGTTTAGCCGCGACGCGACGTACTCGGAGCGGAGCGCGGGGCCAGCGACGGTGAAAGCGCTCCGCTCCGAGTACGTCGCGTCGCGGCTAAACGGATATCCGGTTCGCGCCATTCATTTTACAGATCCCGTCAGTGTCGTCGTCGCGCCAGCCTCCAGATACCGGCGAATCGCGGCCGGATCGCTGCTGGGTGCCGCTTTCTGGCCGACGGGGATGTTGTCCTTGATAAACGTCTCATTCTGCAGCTCCAGCGCTGCCCTTTCGACGTGCTGCCGTTGCTCGATGCCGGTCAGAGCGGCCTCGATCTGCGTCGCCCGGCTATCGTCGAGCTGCAATTTGCTTCCGAGCTTGGCCACCTTCAGTGTTTCCTCGTCGGCTTCGAGCTGGGCGAGGCGCAGCTCGAATTCGCGCTTCTTGGCGATGACCTTGGCCAATTGATCCTGAGCGCCCTTGAGCGACGTTTCCTTCGCTTCGAGCAACTTCTTTTGGCTCTGGAAATGGGACTCGAGCCGCTTGTAGCTGTCGAAATCGCGCTGCAGCTTGGCACGAACGCGGTCAGCACTGTACTTCTCGCCGCCGTACTCGATAAAGGTCGGATTGGGTTCGAGATCCCTGGTCATGGTGAGCAGGCCGAGCTTTTGATCGTCGAGATTGGTTTGCGTGGCGTGAATTTCTTTCTTGAGCCGGGTGATGGCGGCCATGTACTCGGCGATCGGCTTGATCATGTTGCCGACGTCGCCGTCGAGGTTGGCCAGCTCATGGCGAGCGCGGGCGATTTCGAAACGGGTGGGCACTTGATTCTCGACGTCCTTGACGGTCTGCGAAAAGAACGTGCCGACGTAGCTGCGCACCTTCGCGGGCAAGGACGGTTGACCCTGGCCCGAACCTGAACTGGCATAGCAGAACAGTCCGATCGCCAGGATCGCACACAGGGTGATGGTTTTCTTCATGGCTTGTTGCTCCAAACGGATAAGGAACCTGAGATTTTCTTCCCCATGAAGAGAATTTCGTCGGCGGCGCGCGAATATTTGCAGGAAGTCGCCCAGTCGCTCTGCCAATTCTTCATTGACGCCGCCCGATTCGCCTTTTAGCATGACTGAAAGCAGTACCATCACCACTCCTCGTGAGGAATTCCGATGCACACACGAATGGGAAGTCTCTGTCCCTTGTTGACCGCCGCCGTTCTCGGTCTTTTCTTGAACGGCAACGCCTCCGCCGGCGATGACAAGAAAACCCCCGACATTTTCGATTACGAAGCCCAGAAAGCGGCCCAGGGCGTCAAGCGAATCGTCTTCATCGCCGACACCGCGCCGCACGGCGGCCGCGGCAATCATGAATTTCTAGCCGGGGCCATTTACCTGGCCCGCACCATCAACGCCCGCTATCCGGACGCCTATGCCGTCGTCCATACCAAGGCGAAATGGCCCAAGGACCTCAAACATGCCGATACGATCATCGTGCTGCTCAATCACGGCGGCTCTTCCGTGAACCCCGCCGTGAAGGAAGCGACCGAACGCGGGGCCGGGTTCATGGCCATTCACTACGGCGTCGAGGTCAACAAGGGTGAGCAGGGCCAGGCCTATCTCAAATGGCTCGGCGGCTATTTCGAGACCTACTGGTCGGTCAATCCCTGGTGGGTTCCCGAGTTCAAGGACCTGCCCAAGCACGAAGTCACCCGCGGCGTCAAGCCGTTCGCCATCCGCGACGAATGGTACTATCACATGCGTTTCGTCGATGACATGAAGGGCGTCACGCCGATCCTGGCCGCGGTGCCGCCGCTCAAGACCGCCGGCAGCAAGGAGGGAAAGCCCTCCTCCCACGGCGGCAATCCGGACGTCTACAAGGCCGTTTCCGAAGGCAAGGCTCAGGTGATGGCCTGGGCGTATGAACGGCCCGATAACGGTCGTGGCTTCGGCTTCACCGGCTTGCACAACCACGCCAACCTGGGCGATGACAACTTCCGCACGCTGCTGCTCAACGCCGTCGCCTGGGTGTCGAAGCTGCCGGTGCCGGAGGGCGGCGTCAGTTCCACGACGCTCAACCGCGACGCCCTGGAGCAATTGATCGACGACGGCAAGTTGGCGGTGATGAAGCGCGGGATTTAATCACGATTCCCGTTTAGCCGCTCGCCTCTGGCGAGCGCGGGGGCCGCTCCGCGCTCGCCAGAGGCGAGCGGCTAAACGTTTTTGCGACGTCGAAATGAATCATGGAAACCATCATCGGCATCGACCTGGGCACCACCAACTCCGCCGCGGCGCTTCTCGACAAGGACGGTCCGCGCATCTTGCCGAACGCGCTCGGCGAGCCCATCACGCCAAGTGTGATCGGCATCGACGAGGACGGCAAGCTGCTCGTCGGCCGGTCCGCGAAAGAGTTGCAGGTGCTGCATCCGGAGCGCTGCGCCGCCGTGTTCAAACGGCAGATGGGCAGCGACTGGACCGCCACGCTTGTCGGCCGTAAGTTCACGCCGGTCGAGCTGTCGAGCCTGATCCTGCGCACCTTGAAGGGCGACGTCGAGGCCCATCTCGGGCATCCGGTCCAGCGCGCCGTCATCACGGTGCCGGCCTATTTCAACGATCAGCAGCGCAAGGCGACGCTGAACGCGGGCCACATCGCCGGCTGGAAGGTGGAACGCATCTTCAACGAACCGACGGCCGCGGCCCTGGCCTACGGCTTTCACGAGTCGCGTGAGGACAAGGTGCTGCTCATCTTCGACCTGGGCGGCGGCACCTTCGACGTCTCCGTCGTCGAGTTCTTCGAGGGCGTGCTCGAAGTGAAAGCATCCTCCGGCGAAACGTTCCTGGGCGGCGAAGACTTCACGCGCACCCTGGCCGCCCGCGTGCTCGACAATCATGGCTTCCCGTTCGAACGCACCGAGCTCGAAGCGCCGCTGCTGGTGTCGCGCATGATCCAGCAGTGCGAATCGGCCAAGTGCAAGCTATCGCGGCAGGACAGCATCCAGCTTCGGCTGCCCGACAAACAAGGTAAGATGCCCGAGGATGCGCCGATCGTCACCGTTTCGCGCCAGCAATTCCAGACGTGGACGAACCACATCCTGGCCCGCATTGAGCTGCCGCTGCGCCGGGTGCTGGGCGATGCGAGCCTCAAACGCGAGGACGTGGACGAGGTGATCCTGGTCGGCGGGGCGACGCGCATGCCGGCCGTCGTCGATCTGGTCACGAGCTACTTCGGCAAACGGCCCCAGTGCCGGCTCAACCCGGATGAAGCGGTCGCCCTGGGCGCCGCGGTCCAGGCCGGGCTGCTCGCCAAGGAGGAGAGCGTCAAGGACCTGCTCGTCACCGACGTCGCTCCTTTTACGCTGGGCATCGAGATCACCAAGAAGTTGGGTTCCGAACTGCGCAACGGCTACTTCTTCCCCATCATCCATCGCAATACGACGCTGCCGGTCAGCCGGGTGGAGGCGGTCAGCACGCTCGAACCGAACCAGACGGAGATCGTCGTCCGGATCTTTCAGGGCGAGAGCCGCAAGACGGACAACAATCTTTACCTCGGCGAGTTCAAGGTTCAGGGCATTCCGCGCGGGCCGGCCGGGCAAACGGTGGAGATCCGCTTCACCTACGATTTGAACGGCGTCTTGGAAGCCGAGGCGACCGTGCTGGAAACGAAGAAGAAGTTCACGCACCTGGTCACCCGCTACGCCCGCAGCATGTCGCGCGACGATCTGGGCAAGGCGATCAAGGCGATGGAAGCACTCAAGTCGCATCCGCGCGAGGAAAGCGTCAATCGGCATTTATTGCGGCGAGCGGAACGGCTCTACCAGGAATTGCCGCTCGATCTGCGCGATCGGCTGAGCGGGCTGCTCGACGGGTTCGAGTCGGCTCTGTCCCTGCAGGATGCGGAGCTGATCGAACGGCACCGCCAGGCGCTGGAGATGTTCTTGAGCGCGTTCGATTCGAGCGATAAAGCGGACGACGAGGACCAGGACGAAAGTGAAGGGGCTGATGGGAGCGTTTCTTAGTACAGCACTTCAAAATGGGGGGTCCGAATTCGTGGGGCAGGTTGCCAACCTGCCTGGCGAACGGCAGGTTGGCAACCTGCCCCACGAATTCGGACCCCCTCGGATTGGTGCAGCGGAATCCAGGCCCTTCGCGATTGAGGGCGATGACGCTTTATGTCATCAATATGTATTTCATCCACACCCCTACACCCCCCTGAAATGAATGATGCCCCGATGAAATGAAAGTCGTTTTGTTGACAATGCATGACAAGCTTCCATTCCAGCCCCATTCCTCCGTCGCCGTCGCATATAATACCAGCATTCATGGCCACCACCCTCGCCAATCTACCTCTCGCCGAGGTGCTGGATCAACTTTCGCGGACGGCCGCCCCGCAGCTCTGGCGGACCGAAGGGGATCGCGTGCGCTGCCTGGCGTGCGGGCATCGCTGCCTGATCGGTGCGGGCCAGCGCGGTATCTGCAAGGTGCGCTTCCGCGCTGAAGATGGGCTCCAGGTTCCGTTTGGGTACGTTGCCGGGTTGCAATGCGATCCGGTCGAGAAGAAACCGTTTTTTCACGTCTATCCCGGCAGCGACGCTCTCACCTTCGGCATGATGGGCTGCGATCTGCATTGTGGGTATTGTCAAAACTGGGTCACGAGCCAGGCCTTGCGGGACCCGGCGGCCACGGCGCCCGTGCGGCAGGTAACGCCGGCACAGATGGTGGAGATTGCGAAGCGAGAGAAGGCCCGCCTGGCCGTGTCGAGCTACAACGAGCCGCTCATCACCGCGGAATGGGCGGTCGCCGTGTTCGAGCAGATGAAGGCCGCGGGGATCGCCTGCGCCTTTGTGTCCAACGGCAATGCGACGCCGGAGGTGCTCGATTTTCTCAAACCCTGGATTGTCGCCTACAAGGTGGATTTGAAATCGTTTCAAGATCGCAACTATCGCCAGCTGGGCGGCGTGCTCGAGAACATCACCGACACGATTCGCATGATTCACGAGCGCGGCATCTGGCTCGAAGTGGTCACGCTGGTCATTCCCGGCTTCAACGATGGCCCCGAGGAGCTGCGGCAGATCGCCCGCTTTCTGGCGTCGGTCAGTCGCGATATTCCCTGGCACGTCACGGCCTTTCACAAGGACTACCGCATGACCGACCCCGACCCGACCTCGGCGGATACGCTGGTGCGGGCGGCCCAGGTCGGCTCGGAGGAGGGGTTGAACTTTGTTTACGCGGGCAATCTGCCGGGCCGCGTTGGGCCATGGGAAAACACGCGATGCCCATCGTGCCAGGCTCCGGTCATCGAACGGTTTGGCTATCTGATACGCTCCTACCGGATCACCAAAGATGGACGTTGCCCGCAATGCGCGGCGCGGATTCCGGGTATCTGGCCCAGTTCGGGAGCTGAAGTGAAGACGGGCAACGATCGAATCGCTTACGAGAGCCGCTTGCCACGGCCGCTGGCCTTGCCATCGACGCCGGGAGGAACCCTTGCCATGACTGCCTCAACTGCTGTTGCCACAGGTGCGGAAAAGACCATGTTCCAGCGCGATTCCTTGAGCGAACGCCAGCGCGAGCAGTTGATCGCGGGAGTCGGTCGGCTGCTGCATGGCCAAGCGATCGGCGAGGCCGTCGGCTTCCCAGCGGACCTGGCGGATGTCGGCAAGCTGCTGGTCGCGGGGGCCTTCGTCAGCCTCAAGCGGGGCAAACATCTGCGGGCTTGCTGCGGATTGCTTGGGCCGCCGGTGCCGTTGGCCGCGGCGCTGGTGCACGCCGCCGAACGCACCATCTGGGATGATGAGCGCTTTCCGCCGGTGTCTGCCGCCGAGCTGGACTACCTCGATATGGAGATCTGGCTTCTCTTCAGCACGCAATCGGTGCTAGTGCGTGGACGAGAGCGAGCCGAGGCGATCACGCTTGGCCGGCATGGCATTCAGGTGATCCGCGGTTCGGCGCGCGGCCTGTTTTTGCCGAGCGTGGCGTTGGAGAACGCATGGGACGCCGTTGCGTTCCTGGATCGCGTTTGCATGAAAGCGGGGCTGCCTGCGTCCGCGTGGAAGGAAGAGGACACGCAGCTGTTCACGTTTGAAGGTGAAGTGCTGGGCGGCCAGTGTAGTCCTCACGCTCGGCGTGAGGAAAGGGCGCAGCCCTCGATAACCAGGGCGATTGAAAACCAGGGGGCTTACGCCCCCCGCTCGCCGGCGCCTGAGGATTTGCCAACTCTGGTGAACTTGTGCCGGCTCAACCTGGCCGATTTGCTCAATGGGTTGGCGCCGCGCTATTTTGTCGGCGCTATCGATGGGCGATTGCACGGCGTGGTCCTTTTCGTGCAGCGCGGCGACACGGGCGAAGTCAGCTCGCTCCAGTCGATATCGCTGCGCAACCCGGTCGCCCTGCAAGCGACGCTGTTCAATCTGGTAAAGACGGCGGCCCAGCAGCTCGCCCAGCGCGGCATCACCGCGGAGGCTTTCGAACGGCTGTCGATTGGCTTGACGTTGCTGCA
>Ga0182024_10026261_pt1 | contig 10239 bp, 8 predicted proteins | sample P32metaG_FD_120480 | JGI IMG/M metagenome (GOLD analysis project Ga0182024, IMG submission 120480) | Permafrost microbial communities from Stordalen Mire, Sweden - P3-2 metaG (Illumina Assembly) | ecosystem: Environmental > Terrestrial > Soil > Wetlands > Permafrost | place: Sweden: Stordalen...
AAGGCGACTGTTGGCGTGGAGTTCCGCGATAACTTGCGCCAGGACCAGACCAACTATAACGTAAACCCCTTCCAACCCGTGCTCGACGATCGGCAAAGTACGCAGGAATGGGCGGCTTTCGTTGAAGACGAATTCACCATTAGACGAGTCCTGATTCTCAATGCGGGATTGCGGCACGATCAGTATCAGCCCTTTGGAGGAACAACCAACCCGCGGGTTGCACTGATCTACAGCCCTCGGAGACGAACCACCCTCAAGCTTATCTATGGTCAGGCCTTTCGGGCACCGAACGATTACGAGCTTTACTACAGCGATCATGTCAGCATCGAGCCCAACCCCTATCTGCAGACGGAAAAAATACGCACCGAGGAATTTATCTGGGAGCAAGACGTAGGCGGTGATTTTCGTATCTCCGCCTCGGGTTTTGGCAGTCAATTCACCGATCTTATCACCCAGGAAGTCGATCCCAAAACCGCTTTCATTGTCTATGAGAACTCCCAGAGCGCGCACAACCGGGGCCTGGAGTTGGAGTTAGGCGGGAAGATACCTTCGGGCCTTGAAGGCCGACTGAGTTACACCCTGCAGAAGACGGTGGACCCGTCTACCCGCCTTTCGCTGTCGGATTCGCCCACGCAACTGGCCAAGGCCAACATTATCTTTCCCCTGGCTCACCGCAGCCTGACCATTGGATTCGAACTGCAATAAGTCGTGGAAGGCGACAGCGTGCACCAGAGGAACCGGAAGGCCCAGATGCTCATCAGGTACGCGCCCACCTGCGCATGCGTGCAACCCAGCTGTTCCAGTTCCAGCTCCGAGATTGAACCCCGGCTTGTTCCAACAATGTGACGATACTTGTCGAGCATCTCAGAGAGAAAAATCACCTTCCCGATATCGTGCAGCAGCCCTGCCGTAAAACTCTCTTCCACCATCGCCTTGGTGCAACTTTCGGAAGTGGCGATACCCTGCGCAAGTGATGCTGCCGCCACGCTGTGATCCCAAAGTGCCGGCAAGTAGGCGGCGACCTTGGAACTACCATCGCACTGCGAGAAAACGTGGACCGATAACACCAGAGTACGCACGCTCTCCGTGCCAATTAAACTCACTGCCTGCAGCAGGCTTGATACGCGTCCGCGCGTGCCAATGAAGGCGGAATTCGCCAGCTGCAGAATCTTGGCCGCCATTCCAACATCCTTTGACACGATGCGTTCGATTTGGGCCAGCGAGAGGGATTCCAAACGCAATACCGCCGTCAGTTCTTCATAGTGGAAAGTAATGACAAATGCGGTTCGGTTCAATGTTTGGCTAAGGGGATGCACCCAACATTCGCTGGGAAAGCAGCTACCATTCTTCTTCCAATGAAAGTCATCCACCACATGAATGGACTGATGGGCGTTGATTGCCCTGAAAAGCGCAATCCTCTGCCGGATACTTCGTTCCGTTTGGCCGGCTGTGGTGAAGCAATTCGTGGAAGTTGCTTCCGATTATTTCATCAGCGCGATAGCCCGTCATCTTCAGTAGGGTGTCATTGCAGAAGGTCACATTCCCTTCCACATCTAACCCGCAAAGGCCCTCGACAATGGCATTGAGGATCAGCTGCAGTTCAGCCTTCAACTCCTCGTCAGAGCTTTTCACTAACTGGCTCAGAGGCATGGATTGGCCTGCACTTTCTACATCGGCAGGACCGCGCCAGCGTATGAATAACGCGCGTCCCGGGCCCGATTAGGGAGGTCTCATGCGGGTAGTCGGGCCGGTTTGGTTTTGGTGCGTCATGAAACTGGCTGGACTAAGCCGGACATCGTTAAAGTTAGAGCTTCAAATAATCATGATTAGTCCGAAGAAGGTAGGTCATCCATCTCGCGGATCAAGGGGTGCGTTGCCCTTGGTGGTTACTGAGTCATGTGGTAGGCTGAGGCGCTCAGTGTCCAGTCCATTATCGTAAGAACGCTGATCTAAGTGCCGTCTATAACGCATTCTTAAGAAGCGCGTCCTCGAATCGATGAGTTGAACATGAAAGCGCGGTTGCACCTATCGCTACGACCATCATTCCACGGTCGCGTTGTGACTGCGTGCGCGGCCATGATCGTGGTCCTGCTGAATATCTTGCCGCTCGCGAGTGCTCAGGCAGTAGCAGCGGCCGACGACTCTAAGCCTGACAGCATTCCAGTTGACTCGGACACGATGCTACCGCATCCGAGCCAAGCCCGGTGGTGGATCTCCGGACAATTCAACACAATTTTGCAGGGACACCCCAGTTTCTTTGCCCGATATTCAGGGCCTAACAGTCTCCAACCCGGCGCGGAACTGCATGATTTTCGGGTGTTCACTCTTTATACCGGACTGCGAATCACTAGCACGACAGAACTTATTTTCGACGCCGAGAGTGCGGGAGGCCATGGCCTCAGTAATGGGTTAGGACTCATGGGGCTAACGAACGCCGACGTAGTTCGAAACCCAGATTTGGGCCCGAAGCCTTATCTGGCCCGGCTTATGATCCGGCAGATCGTGCCTTTGAGTTCGGAAAAGACCGATCAAACTCGCGGCCCCCTTTATCTTGCTGAAAAAGTTCCCACTCGCCGTTTCGATCTCCGCATCGGCAAGTTCGCACTACCCGACTTTTTCGATTTGAATGGTGTAGGGAGTGACGTCCACTTGCAATTCATGAATTTGACCATAGTAAATAACGCAGCTTATGACTATGCCGCGAATACCCGCGGTTACTCCTAAGGAGTTCTACTGGAATACTACGACCGTTTGTGGACTCTCCGCTTTGCCGAGGCCCTGATGCCGACGGTTCCGAATGGAATCGACTTAGATTGGGACTTGCGAAGAGCCCGTGAGGAGAATGTTGAACTTGAACTACACGCTAAGGCGCCAACACGCCGCACAACTACGTTTCGCTTATTGTCGTTCATAAGTAGCGGAAACAGAGGTGACTACCGCGAAGCTGTTGATTTATTCCTTCAAACCAACTCGTCACGGCCCGCTGTCAACGAGACCCGGCAGCAGGGCCGCGTGCAGTACGGAGTCGGTCTGAATCTGGAACAAACGATTAGCGATCGCTGGCGAGCTTTCGGTCGATTTAGCTGGGATCAGTCCAGATATGAATCCTACGAAGTAAACCAATCCTTTTCCGCAGGCACGGACTATCGCGGAGATCGCTGGCATCGCCCCAACGATAAGACGGGTGCTGCTTTCGTCAGCAATGCTATTTCAAGAGACGTCCAAACATATTTTCGGCTCGGGGGAATAGGCATTCTAATTGGTGATGGCGGACTGAATTACGGTCGGGAATCCATCGGGGAGTGGTATTACAACGCCCACCTGTGGCGTGGCTTGTATTACGCTGTAGATATTCAACGCATTGTAGATCCTGGGTATAACCGCGATCGCGGGCCGGTGTGGGTACCTTCGTTTCGGCTACACGTGGACATCTAAAGTAACATTGCTCGATTGTTAGCTAACTGCTTCGGCTCGGACGTTTACTAGCAACTGGCTGGTCGTACTCAAGCTGACGGCTCTCGAGGTTATCGCGCGCATCCGTCTGGGTATAAAGATCAATGGCGACTTCACAACGACGGGAATACAAAGCAGCACCTACAACGCTTGGCTGGATACTCTTTCCAAGATAGGCGGCTCGGATATATCCGAAGGCACTATTCGGTAAAAACTAACTGAGTTACCATGCTCGTGGCTTCGCTTCGATGGTTGGTAACAAACATTGACGGGAAGCATGCGGGTTGGCTGTCAGTGAGCGGAAGGAGCTTGTGATATGCACAAGGCATTCTCTTTTGTTCTGTTGTTGTTAATGGTGCCTCGATTTGACGCCCAACGAGCAGTGGATCCCGATTCCGAACAAGGGAGAATCCTGTCGTTAGAAAACGCTTGGAACCAAGCAGTGCAACAGAAAGACGCAACCGCGCTTAAGATACTACTCGGTCCGGAATTGGTATATGTCGATTTTGATGGCAAATTGATGGATAAGACGGAGTATTTGGCCAGCGTGCAGGCGCAGTCTTTGCTGCACCCCGGGCGAATTATGAACGAGACCATGAAAGTATATCTTTTCGATGCCGTCGCTGTCGTCAATGGGGTGTATCGTGAGGATGGCGCAAAGAATGGGAAGCCCTATGTGCTCCGAGAGCGTTTTACCGACACGTGGATTCGAAGGAGCGGAAGTTGGATGTGCGTGGCCAGCCAGTCTACGTTGGCTACCCAATAAAGAGGGATTGCCAGCCTAGCCTCCAGCCGTTTGCGTGCGATCAACGTATGGGCCTGCTCCGGAGTCTAATTTGAGTAAAGTAGCGTAATTCGCCCCGACCTCGCTAGTGGGCACGCGCTTATTTGGGGACACTGGCTACACTCAAAATCACGATGGAGATCACCCCCATACCGATTCCCGTCCACTGAAGCATGGTTACATGATCTTTGAAATATATCAGCCCTACCAGCACAGCACCGATCATGATCATGAGATTCACCAGTGAGCCGGCGATAGAAAGGTTCACTCGGCTTGCGAGAAGACCGAAGAGAATGTAGGCAAGAGGCGACAGAACGACCACCATTATCACACTCGGAATGCTCGACGTCTTGGCCCAGTTAGTGCTGAGAGAATCACACAAAATAAAAACACCCGCGCTGAACAGAGTCAGGCCCCAGACTACAAATGTTCCCATCATTTGTGACTTTCCTCAATTATCAGGGTCATTGTTTCTTCGCCTCGCTTGATCGGAGCCGGTGAGGCCATTCCCTTCACTGTGAAGATCGCTTACCCAGGCACCCGACTAATTTAGAGGTTACAGATAAGATGCGAACGCGCGCCGATACGAACTAAAACGTTCGTTAATCGCTTCATCATTAAGACCAAAGGTTGCAGCTTTGTACTCGTGCACTCCGTGGTTGTGGGCTGGGTTCCTCACGGTCCAAGCTCGCATTTGTTCCGTTGCCGCGTTGTGCTCAGAAAGACCCAGCCGACCGCGCAGGGTTAGCACACAATTCAGGATGTCGCTAGCGCAGTCACGGTAAGAAACGTGCACGATCTGCTCCTGGGGAAGAATACGCAGCGTCTCCATCGCCTGATCAGCCTCCGCTCCCAGCCACTTGAGCACACTCGGCCCCAACCGATACCCCCCCTCACTGGAAACGCTATTATAGATCTCGCCGTCAATACGATTCAGTTTGCACCACGATGGAACGACACTTCGCGGGTCCCGGTGGCACCAGATGACACTTGCATCCGGAAAGACTTGAAAAAGCGTATTCAGGCTCTGAAGGTGCATCGGAGACTTAAGTATCAAACGTCGACCGGGAAACTTCCAGGTCAGTAGTTGGAGCTGAAGACGATAGTACTGGTAAGAGCGAATCAGATCCTGATTCAGCAGGCACATAGCATACGATGGAATGGCATCTGCAAAGAATAAAACGAACTCTTGACTCGTGAAAGAGTTCATGAAGAGCAACTGACACTCTTCCGGCTCCGACATGCCAACCATGTGTGCCGCTTGGCGCTTCTGAATTATTTCGGTGCCGATCAATTGATCTTCTAGACCGCAAATGATGCCTGGGATACCGGGCGCATCGGAGTTGTTGTAGGGACGATTCCGACGGCGAGGGTCTGTCGCATAGGTGGCCGGATCAGGCGGGGGAGTAGGTTTCCATACCTCCCACATTTGCAAGTGCCGAAGTGCCGTGTCCTGAGACATGACCCGATGAAGGAGGGTGGTCCCGGTTCGTGGAAGACCCGTAATGAAGATGGGGGCGCGTATTTCAACATCCATGATCTCGGGATGGCGGCGGAATGAATCTGCCAGAAGCAATCGATTGATCAGCTTCTGAATCAGGATTTCCTTGATGAAGAGACGTCCGACAACCGTCAGGGTCGCTTCCTCCTCCAGGCACTGGACAAGCATGCTCAAAGGCGCCAGAAAATCGTCTCCACCAAAATCGGTTAGATGGGCCCGAAACTGGGCGACTTCGCACAGTTCCTCCGGGCGGAGGCTGATCGTAAGCAAGCCATGGTCTCGAAGAACGCGCCCGATTTGATCGACGATCCGATAAGTTAATGTTCTCATCACTCCAGCCGTCGTCGCGATCATCAGCTTAAAGCGCGACTATGCGAATCCGCGGAGGACCGTATTCCCTCTTCGCTGAAAAGCCGCATGATCCGTGGCAAAAGATGCTTTCCTCGCAAAAAAGCATCACTGGGACCAAAAACTCGGAGCGCGAGGGCAAACTTTCAAGTTCGCGGCGTGGGCAGCCAATACGAAGTCAGATCCTTCGGCCGGGTAGCCTGCAAGCTCAAGCTTCCATGACTATTGCATCCAGTCGATTCCTGGGCCCTGGCGCTATTCCAGCTGTAGCGATTAATCGGATTCTTCACCAATCGATAGTAGGGCAGCTCGTAAACAGTCATCGACCAAGAATAACTCGCCTTTGGCCACTCTTCCGGCCCGAAAGTACGCCGATAACTGCGACTACCTTCGAGCGGTTCGTCATAATTGTCCACATATGCGAAAGGATATATCGCCTCCTCAGGAGCCAGAATACCCAAGCCTGCTTTTGCGGATGCAGCCCGGGACAAGTTATCTCGACCGGGCCTGCCTGCCGAAGACCCTTCCCAGATCCAGCCGGGACAAAACTCCTCGAACTGCGACTCTCGCGCACAGATGCGGTCACGCCCGAGGGTAATGGCTTGCTCGAGAATGCCTCGGAGAGATTCATCTACATTGGTTGGCTCGAATGAATTGTCACGCAGCATTCCAAGTTGGGGCAGCCTGCGGATCAGCTGCGTATCCTCCGCCGGCGGAGCATTTCGGCGTAGTACTTGGTCCAGATTAGAAAAGAAATCCAGCTTGTCCGAGTTACGAAACGGAGGCCAGGGCTCACGACACGGGGCAGGCTCGCTACTAACGATCGGAGAGCTCAGCTCGAGTCGATCTTGTAGGCCGTGAACTTCGTCGAATTCGTGATCTCCCTGGATGCTGATGCGACCGAAGATCCAGGCGAAGTTGGTCGGTGATCTCACCACGGCAATATCATCAGGGAAACTACCCGACCAGGCAGGACCCACAATGGCTAGACTCCTGCTGCTGTTCCCAAACGTGCGAGTCCCCACATACGCGAAAGCATTGGCGAAGTAATCCAAGAACTGCAGCACGTAGTACCTGCTCCCCATGTCGGGAACGTCCAGTAATAGTGGGCTTGTGCTGAGGTCCAGCCAAGCGTTTGAATATAAGATCTCGCTGTTCGGCGCGGCCAGCCAAAATTCGTCGGCGGTTGCCCTTCGTCGTGAATGGAAAAACTTATTGAAGACGTAATCCCTCATCCCAACGCTTTGCGAACCAGCTAATTGATACATGGTGCGATACATTTCCACTGACGCGAAGCCGAAAATATAGCTCTCCACCGCCAGGCTCAGGAGTGAATTGCGATCACAAATCTCTGCCTGCTGCGTTCGCGATTGTTCAGATTCCATAGTGGTTTCCCGCACATCAGGCGGCACGCTGCTCGGCAGAGTGATCAACACACTGCGAGACGATTCGGCCGATTGCTAGTCTCATAACCGCTGCCGGCGGCATACCGCTCTCGAGGACAGCGGCGAACTCCTCATCGTGTCCTTCCCCGCGATCATGCGCACTTTCTGCGTGTCCCAAACCCGTTGAAGAAGTCCGCTCGCAATACTTGATTGGATCGTTGAGCAGACTACATCCGCTGGAGATTAGCCGGCCGTTAATGTAAGTGGCAAAACACTCTGCCAGGCGCGAGTCGTGCTGATCTGCCACGGCCGAGCGCGAAATAATTTTCGGGATGTGCGTCACATGAACTGGAGCCGTTAGTTTAGGCGCTACCTTGTTAACAAATACCGAAGTGACGCATTGACCCCAAGTTTCATGCCCCACAATGTCGCAGCCCAGCGAACTTGTACGCCGACGCGCATCATCGTCCGTCTCGATCTCGGAAAAGTCAACGCCAGTCTCCTGCCGGACCACCGCGAGTATAGACTTACTGGCGAATGGAGGCGAGAGTTCGATCGCTCCTGCAAGCGTGAGTCCCGCTTCGCAGAGGCGCTGCGCCACGGAACCTATCAGCCTCTCGCCAAGAGCCATCATATCGCGCCAATCAGCGTAGGCCCGGGCGGTGTCCACCAGTATTGACTGGCCTTGGCACAACTCTCGCGCTCCCATGTACGTGTGTTTGATACGGTAAGCTCGATCGGACAAACCGTCCGCTATCGGAACGACGACGCCCGGCACGGTCATAGTTCCCAGTTGCACTTCGGGTCCCGGCATTGTGTTCCCGTCGGGATCGAGCACCCAAGTCTCAACGTCCTGAAAACGCTGAGAGTTCATTAATGTCCGTATAGCTGCCACCGCTTCGGAGCAAGCTACTAACTTACGCTGACGTTCGACAGGGATACGTTCCATCATCCGCTTTGGCTCAACGACGTCGTCGCTCACCTCCACGGTTTGACGCTTCCGCAATGGAAGAAGGTCCTTGGCGAGGAGAGTCAACTTGTTGGCAGCGATCGTTAGTTACCCGCGCTGAGTTTTTCGAACACAGCCATCAACGCCAAGCAAATCGCCAACATCGACGAGTTTCAGAAGTCCGAGGTCGGCCTCACCAAGCTGATTGTCATGGCACAGAATTTGGATCTTTCCCGAACTGTCTCGTAGGTCGAGAAACATCCCACTATTGCGGTAAGCCACTACGCGTCCGGCAACAATGACACGGACCTCCGTGAACTCGCCGTTGGCCAAATGCACGTATCGATCAATAAGGTCCCTGCAATTCATGGTCGGAGCAAAGTGTAGCGGATAGGTTGTCACGCCAAGGCCCTTTAACTGTTGCCGCTTCTCCAACCGGGCATCGCTAGCGGTCAAACACTTTTGTGTCCGCAATTTCTGCGAGCTGTAGCCTTCCCGCCTTTGCGCGACGAGATGTTGATAGATCTCCCTCTGCGGCAAAATCGGAGTGGGTCGTTTTACTCCAGCGAACCAGGTAAAAGAGGCTTCCGATCCATAGCCGCCATAGGGACGGGTTCCTTTCTCTTCGTCATGCAGGTTCCTATTGTGGAGCATGGTATCGGGCGGATGGACATCGAGTTCACCCAATGACTCGATCTGCGCATGGCGGCCAAATACAGTGAGATACATGGCGTTCGGCCGGTATCTAGGATGGTCGAAGTAAGTATGCAACTCGTCCTCTTCGTCATACTCCTGCAGCATAATGACGGGGGCGAAGAACTCAGCAAGCTGTGGACCGTACTTCAAAGGCTTGCGGAAGATCGTTGGCGAAATGATCTGAGTTCTAGTATTTAATACTCCACCATGAACCAGGGATGGTTGCAGTGTTAAAAACGTCTCCGCACTGGCCGCTAGGTGCGGTCGATCCGTATTGGCGGCGACCACGTTTCCCGAATGACGGCCGAGACTCATCGCTGCTTCAACGGACAACGTGCGCTCATAGATCTCGCCGAAAAGTCTGGACGAAACCGCACGATCGACCAGGATCGCGTTGGGCGCCGAGCAGTCCTGACACTGATTATGGTAGCAGAGCCGGACAATGGACTCGGCAGCCTGACCCGGATCCGCATCCTTACGGACTATCACTGGGTTATGTCCTGACCCGCTGAACAAAAAAAGTGCACCTTTCCGCAGTTGTTTTCTCACCAACTCACCATTTGCATAAGTGCCGGTGAACATCACAACGTCGGCGGCTGGAACTTTCGACGCGACAAAATCGCCACGGTTGCCGAGGAAGATCTGGAGATTGCCGACGAAACTCGTAAAGTTTACCGCCAGAAGGAGTCGCCTATACGCATCGTGGGCGGATTCGGGAGGCCGCACATGACAGTGATTTGACATCAACGCCGGAATCACTCCCATGTATACCGTCGCATACAACAGCTGATTGCGCGGCAAGAACGCAGCAACCTGTTCGACCTTCAACTGAAAGTATTCCCGGTTCTCTTCCAGGTTCTCCAACAGGTAAGTAGCCCTGGCAAGTTCATCCTCAACCGCTGGAAAGCTGGCATAGGAGGCAAGGGCCGAGTGAATCTGATCCCGCCGACCTCGCAGGTAATCAGCAAACAGTGCACAGGTACGTGCGACCTCTGGAAATTGGAGCGTTGGGGAGGGAGTCATGATTGTGTTTGTCGATCCTGCTAACAGTTTTGTTTCGGTTTTACGGATGTAATAAGTGGCATCAACGATGCGAACAGCATGAGTAACACGTTTCTACTTA
>Ga0182024_10026262_pt1 | contig 10239 bp, 8 predicted proteins | sample P32metaG_FD_120480 | JGI IMG/M metagenome (GOLD analysis project Ga0182024, IMG submission 120480) | Permafrost microbial communities from Stordalen Mire, Sweden - P3-2 metaG (Illumina Assembly) | ecosystem: Environmental > Terrestrial > Soil > Wetlands > Permafrost | place: Sweden: Stordalen...
CGTACCAGTGCTCCATCACGTCGGCGACGCGCTCCCGCAGAATCTCCGGAATAAAGAATCCGCCGTTGAACAAAATCGCGTCCGGCCGCGCATCGCCCGCGCTCTCCAGGAACGCCGCCAGATGCCGTGTCACCGCCGGATCCGCCACCAGAGGCAGTCCCAGCTCGCGATATAAGCTCTTGTCTTCGTCTTTCGGCTTGTCCGTCAGCTCGCAGCCCGGCAAAAATCCGTCCAGCGCCAGCTCCAGCACTTCTTCGCGCGTGATCTCCGTCTTCAGCGTCCCGCCCACCAGAGAGGACCCACCGCCCAGCACCGTAATTTCGACGCTCTTCAGATTCGCATCGGAAAGCAACCGCTCCTTGGCCGCCGAACACTGCCTCCTCAGTCCGCTTCTCTGCCGGATCGACAGCGTTTTGCCGAGCTTCGCTTCCACCAGCCACGCCAGCGTCAGATCCAGATTGTCGCCGCCCAGCAGCAGGTGTTTTCCCACCGCGGTGCGCGTAAAATCGACGCGATCGCTCTCGCGCGAAACGCGAATCAGGGTGAAGTCGCTGGTACCTCCGCCGACGTCGCACACCAGCACGATCTGCCCGTCGAACAAGCTTTTCTGCGACCGCGCCAAGTCGTTCGCGATCCACGAATAGAATGCCGCCGCCGGCTCCTCCAGCAGCGTCAACTGCTCGATTCCCGCTTCGCGCGCCGCCGCCACCGTCAATTCCCGGGCCTCTTCGTCGAAGCTCGCCGGCACCGTGAGCACCACATTCTGCTCACCCACTTTCGACCCCTGCTGGTTCTCCCAGGCGTCCGCCAGATGCTTCAGAATTTTCGCCGACACATCTACGGGCGATAAAACCCGCCCGCCCTCCTGCGCATCCCACGGCAGAATCTTCGCGGTCCGATCCACCTCCGGATTCGATAGCCAGCTCTTGGCCGAATGAATGGACTTCGTCGGCACCAGCGCGCCCTGTTCCCGCGCATATACGCCCACATATTCCTGATCGCCCAAGTAGAGAAACGACGGCAGCGTTCGCCGCGCTTCGACGCGCCCCTGCGCGACGGTTTGCGGAACGTCCAGCACGCGGATCACGGGAAAATCGGTCTCCGCCGCTTCTTTTGTATCGATGAACGCAAGTGCTGAATTCGTGGTGCCGAGATCGATGCCGACGTTCATTACTCGACTTCAATCTCAGCCGGCGCGAGAATATTTCCCGGAGGCAGCGCCGGCAGCTCGACCTTTTCCGCCTTCCACCCCTTGTGCCGCAGCAGGCCGCCCGGAGCTTTGCCGCTCGGCGGAACATTGCCCACCAGCTTCACCTGCGACGCCTGCATCCCGTCCGTCTTGGCGAAGTCGCCCTCCACTCCGTCGATCACCGGTTGCAGTTTCAGGTACCGCTCCAGCGTGGTCCGCGATTGCTGCTGCACATCGCGCACCGCCGCGCCCACCTGTTCATCCGAATAGCCGGAAATATCTTCCATCAAAAAATCCACCAGCCGCGCGTCGCGTTGCAGCACCGAGAGGATCTGCACCGCTCCATCGTTGGGTCCAGCCGCCGGTGGCGCGACCTTAATCGGAATGACCTTGGAATAGCCAAACGACTGCGCGATATCAGCCGGCAGCACGCCGCTAAAAAGGATCGAGAAAAAACTACGAAATGCCTGTGAAATTCGATTCAATGAATGTTACCTACCGCTATTTTAGCCCGTGCCCCGTCAGCATTCCTAAAAGGCTTAGCCCCGGGACCCCGGCACCACCGCCGCCTCGCGCAGCTTCGCCAGTTCCCTCCGCGCGATGTTCGCCCAATGGCTCCCCGGATCCAGCTTCAGATAACTGGTCCAATGCCGCACCGCCCGCATCGGCTGATTCGAGCCCTGGTAAAGCAGCGCAAGATTGTAATGCGCGTCCGCGTAATTGGGCGCAACGCGCAGCGCCGCCTGATAATGTTCCACCGCCTTGGCGCGATCGCCCCGCTCGTCGTATAAATTCGCCAGATCGAAGTGCGCCAGCGCATACTCCGGATCCACTTCCAAAGCCTTCTCGTAAAAACTCTTTGCGCGCGCGAAATCGCGGCCGTTGAAATGAATCGTGCCCAGATTCACCAGCGCTCCCGCCGAATTCGGGTCCAGCTCAATTGCCTTCTCATACGCCTCGATCACGTTTTCCATTGCGGAGCCGGTCTGCTCCAGCTCGAGCCCCCTTTGAAACCAGCGCTCCGCACTTGCTTTTCGCTCGCGATCCTCGGCCCCTGGATCCTTCGCCGGAAACTCCAGCATCCGCCGCAGCTCCACCTGGTCGAAGTTAAGGATCAACTGCCCGGACTCGGCATCCATCGCCTTGCCGTCGAGCTCCACACGCACCTTTTTGCCATCGGCGTAGAGTTTCAGCTCGGTCAGAGGATTTTCGATGTGCTTTAGTTTTTTCGATAGAGCCGTCAGCGCGCGCCGGATCTGTAGAGGAGGAACCCGATCGCCCCGCAGCTTGATCAGCGTCTGCAAAGCCAGCAATTCAAGGAAGGTGTAAACGGCATGATGTGGAACCAGCTTCTGCTTTTCCCAGCTCTTGAGTTGCCGCTCAGAAACGCCGACGAGCCGTCGTGCTTCTTCACGCGTATACGCTTGCTTGCTCACAGGACCGGACACTGATAAATGTTATCAATTCCCCCTAGTGGGGCAGGTTCCCGACCTGCCCGCCTGTGAGAAACAACGTAATCCCAGCCACTCCCGCCGCCCCAGCCTCAACGCAGGCTCCGGCATTCTCCCAAGTGATCCCACCCAGCGCCAACACCGGAATCCGAACCGCGCGCGAAACCCTGCTCAATTCATCCAGCCCCCGAGGCACCAGGTCGGAGGTCTTCGACAGCGGCGAAAACACCGGCCCGAACAAAACATAATCCGCCCCGTCCCGTTGCGCGCGCACCACCTCATCCATCGCGTGACAGGAAACCCCGATCAGAAACCCGGCCGGAGTCATTGTCCGCCAGTCCGATGGAACAATCGAGCCCGCCGGAAGATGAACGCCCGCCGCCCTCGCCGCCATCGCAACATCCACGCGCGAATTCACCAGAATCTTCGCGGAATGCGGATTCGGCATCGCCATCGCCCGGCGAACCAACTCCATCAGCTCGCGGGCACTCAATTCCTTCTCCCGAATCTGCACCCAATCCACCGCGCCCGACAGCAGCAAGCCCGCGATCCCTTCCAATCCCCGATCAGTGATGCAACACCGCAACATTCTGAGTCCTGACTCCTGTCTCCTGACTCCTTCTTTTCCGTGTTATAACGAATCGATGACAAAAGCAGAAATCATCCTCGCCAACCAGCAATACTTGTTCCCCAGCGTCTTCCACTACTATAAGGACCCGCTGGTGGTCACGCACGCCAAAGATCAGTTCGTGTGGGATGCCGACGGCAATCAGTATCTCGATTTCTTCGGAGGGATCGTCACCGTCAGCGTCGGCCACTGCAACGAAACTGTGAATAAGAAGGTGCATGAGCAGATGGACAAGCTCCAGCACGTCTCGACGGTCTTCGCCAATGAGCCGCAAGCCGCGCTCGCCAAGCGCATTGCCGGCATTACGCCCGGCGGCAAGCTCACGAAGAGTTTTTTCACCAACAGCGGTACCGAAGCCAATGAAACCGCGGTCCTGGCCGCACGCGTCTATACCGGCTCCCATGAGATTGTCGCGCTTCGCCACAGCTATCACGGCCGTTCCGCCGTCGCCATGGCCCTGACGGGAAATTCAACCTGGCGCTTGGGCGGAGCCGCTCCCGGAGGCTTCGTCCATGCCATCAACGCCAACTGCTACCGCTGTCCTCTCAATCTGAAGTACCCGTCCTGCAACGTGCAATGCGCCCGCGACATGGACGACATGATCCGCACCTCCACCTCCGGCCGCATTGCCGCCTTCATCGCTGAGCCGATCCAAGGCGTCGGCGGCTTCATCGTGCCTCCCAAAGAATATTTCGAAATCGTCGCCGGCATCGTGAAGAAATTCGGTGGCCTCTACATCAGCGACGAAGTCCAAACCGGCTGGGGCCGCACCGGCGGAAAATGGTTCGGCATCGAGCAATGGGGCGTCACGCCCGATATCATGACCAGCGCGAAAGGCCTGGGGAACGGCTCGCCCATCGGCTTAACCGTAGCGCGTCCCGAAATTGCCGACGCTCTGAAAGGAGCAACCATCTCGACGTTCGGCGGCAATCCCGTGACGGCGACGGCGGCCAAAGCCGTGATCGATTACATCGACGATCACAAACTGATGATTAATGCCGCCGAAACCGGCGCCTATCTTCGAGGCAAGCTGGAAGAGATGAAGGGAAAATATTCCATCATCGGCGATGTGCGCGGCATGGGGTTGATGCAGGCGCTCGAATTAGTGGAAGATCGCGAATCGAAAAAACCAGCCGTCGACGCGACCCTGGCCCTCATGGAAATGGCCCGCGAAAATCGCCTGCTGATGGGCAAAGGCGGCACGTGGGGCAATGTAATCCGCCTCTCGCCGCCGTTGAACATTTCAAAGGCCGACGTCGACGATTTCGCGCTGCGCCTCGACGCCAGTTTGAAGCAGGTAACCCAGAAGCAAATGGCGACGGCGTAATGGAAGAAAAATCTTTTTACCGCGAGTCCCCGACCACCAAACCGGCAATGCTCAACTGCCCGTATTGCCGCACCCAGGACACCTACGATCTAAAGTGGATGGTCCGCAAGAAGCTCGACCAAGTCCCTCGCGGAGCCGACGAGCGCGACCGCGCCAGATTCGCCAAATTCCTAAGCTACATGGTTCTGATGGACGACAAAGCCATGTGCAAAAACATGCGCTGCAGAAAGCGATTCGATATCTCCGGCATCAAAACCATGGCATTTATTTAAAGCCACCGCGCGCCCAATCGCCTGACGCACAATCTCTGCCATTGACACTCCGGTTTACCGAGCCTGTAGCTCAAGCTGCCGTGGGTCATCATCGTCGAGGCTGATCACTCTCTTGTGGCGCGCGCCTCCAGGCGTGCCGCGTCGACATTCGTGTCGACGTAAGGCGAGGTGCCCTAATTTCCCGAAGGCTTCTCCGCATGATCGATCACGATCGTTTCGATAGGACCTCTACCCGACTCTAGCTTCAATCCGAGTTCCTGGTCCGATATTAAGATTGAAGAAACGATATTGGCGGATCTGGAACATAGTGGAACCTGAAATCGAAAGAGCTTTTTAGTCCTGTTTCGTCAATGACCGCCACAATCCTCGTCCCCGATCCTTTCTCCCGGATACGTGTATACGGCGTTCCAGATTCCGTCCCGCGGATTTGAAGGCTTCACCGACGCCACTTCAAAAACTGGCTGCTGGAATAGCAATAGACCCAAAATCAAAACCATCGCGTCATGATGACCTTCTGCTCCGTATAAAACGCGACCGCGTCCTTCCCATGCGCATGCAAATCTCCAAAAAACGAATTTTTCCACCCCGAAAACGGGAAAAACGCCATCGGCGCCGCGACCCCGATATTTACTCCCACCATGCCGCATTCGATTCGCGAAGCGTACTCTCTTGCCGACTTTCCATCGCTCGTGAAAATCGATGTGGTGTTGCCAAATTTTGAGCTGTTCACTAAATCGATTGCTTCATCCAGAGTTTCCACCCGGATCACCGACAGCACGGGACCGAAAATCTCTTCCTTCGCAATGGTCATCTCCGGCGTCACATTGTCGAATATTGTCGGGCCCACGAAATATCCTTCGCAGTTTGCCACTTCGCGGCCATCGCACAATGGCTTGGCGCCTTCGGCGACTCCCTTTTCGATGTAGCCGACAATTTTCTTGCGGTGCTCATCGGTGACCACCGGCCCCATCTCGACGCCAGGTTCCAAACCATCGCCGACTTTCATTTTCTTCGTAGTGGCAACCAGCAGATCGAGCAAGGGCTGCGCGACCTCGCCTACAGGAACCAGCACGCTGCCTGCTAAGCATCGCTCGCCCGCCGCTCCAAACGACGAGCTGATAATAGCCTCGACGGTCTTTTCCAGATTTGCGCCCGGAGTCACCACCAGATGATTCTTTGCTCCACCCAGCGCCTGCACCCGCTTGCCATGTTTCGCCGCGTTTTCGTAAACGTACTTCGCTACCGGACTGGAACCGACAAAGGAAATTGCACGCACCAGAGGATGCGCGAGCAGGGCGTCAACCGAGACCTTATCGCCGTGAATCAGGTTGTAAACGCCTTCAGGAATGCCCGCCTCATGCAACAATTCGCAGGTGCGCGTCGGCGTCATCGGGACCTTCTCGGAAGGTTTCAGAATGAAGCTGTTGCCGCAGGCGATGGCGAAGGGGAACATCCACATTGGCACCATCGCTGGAAAATTGAAAGGAGTGATCCCCGCGCATACCCCAAGAGGTTGGCGAATGGACTGGCTGTCGATGCCGCGGGAGACGTTTTCGAGAGAATCGCCCATCATCAAGCTCGGCATCCCGCAGGCGACTTCCACCATCTGGACAGCGCGGCGAACGGACGCGCGTGCATCGTCAAGAGTCTTGCCGTTCTCCGTGGAAAGAATTCGCGCCACGTCATCGACGTTTTTATCGAGTAGCGTTTTGTAGCGATACAGCACTTGCACCCGCTCGACCACCGGCACTTCGCGCCACTTTAAAAATGCCGCGTGAGCCAATTTCGCGACGCGATCGACCTCCGCCGCTGTCGCATAGGGCACATTCGCGATAACTTCTCCCACGGCTGGATTTGTGACTGGGTGCAAACCGCCCGACGAGTTCTCCCACTTGCCGTTGACGTAGAACTGCAGGGTTCTCACCGTTCTCTCAGTAGCGATCATGGCTTACTCCTTCTTCATTAATAATAAGTACAAAATTCCCGCGACGAAAAATCCAACGAACCACGCGTAATCGTAGAGCCAGCGCAGGGAGGGTACGATGAGTCCGATCAGCGCGACGGCGATGCCGGCCGCTAGGGCGATGATGGCGTTCCAGTTCACTCCGCGCGTGTAAGAATATTTGCCGTCGGAATGATAGAGCGCGTTCACATCGAGCTCGCATTTGCGCAGAACGAAGTAGTCGGCGATCATGATTCCGGCGATCGGTCCAAGGAGGCCGGAATATCCCACCAGCCAGCCGAAAATGTAATCGCTGAAATCGCCCAGTAATTTCCACGGCATCATAAGGATGCCTAATATACCGGTGATAATTCCGCCGGTCCGAAAGGATATCCGGCGCGGATTTAGATTAGAAAAATCGTTAGAGGGCGAGACGACGTTAGCGGCGACGTTGGTATTCAAGGTTGCAATCAGCAGCGCGATCAGAGCGATAAAAGCTACCACCGGACGGTGAAAACGGCCCAGGAGCACGACCGGATCCCAGATTGGCTGGCCGAAAATCACGACCGAGGCGGACGTGACGGCCACGCCGATAAAGGAGTACAACGTCATCGCGGCGGGAAGGCCGATGGCCTGTCCAAGTGCCTGATCCCTTTGGGACTTAGCGTAACGCGTGAAGTCCGGAATGTTGAGCGCCACGGTGGCCCAGAACCCCACCATTCCGGTTAGGGAAGGGATGAAAAACTTCATGAACGCGGCGGTCGATGTGAACTTGCTCGGTGTGCTGAGAACAGGTCCGAGGCCGCCCGCCTGACTGGTCACCCACCACAGGAGCAGCAATCCGACGCCCAGCATAAAAGGGGCAGCGATTCCCTCTAAGAACTTAATCGTTTCAATCCCACGCCAGATAACGACGATATTAATCAGCCAGAATATGCCAAAACAAACCCAGACAGAGATCTTAAATGGCAATAAAATCGTCATCATAGCGAAGATCGCCTGGCCGCCGATCCAGGTTTGAATCCCAAACCAGCCGCAGGCGACTAAGGCTCGCAGGACCGCGGGCACGTTCGCGCCGCGAACTCCGAAGGACGCGCGCACGAAGACCGGGAAAGGAATGCCGTATTTGGTTCCCGCATGCGCGTTGAGCAGCATCGGGACCAGCACGATCAGGTTGCCGAGCAGAATTGTGCCGATGGCTTGCCACCATGCCATGCCTCCGGCGATCAGGCCCGAAGCCAGCATGTACGTGGGGATGCAGACGCTCATGGCGACCCACAAGGACACGTAGTTATACAAGCCCCAGGTGCGGCGTGCTAGCGGAATTGGCGCGAGGTCTTCGTTATAGAGGGAGCGGTCTACTTCCATGCACCACCGCGGGCTTCGCGGCGCAGGAACGATCCGCGTCCGGTGTTGCCTTGGAATTTTCCGTGCTCGACGATGATTTCGCCGCGCGACAGAACCATTTTGGCGTTCCCCTTCACGGAAAATCCTTCGAACATCGAATAGTCGCAGCGCATGTGGTGCGTTTTCGAACTGATCAGGTGTTCGGCATTCGGATCCCAAACCACGATGTCGGCGTCGCTGCCGGGCGCTAGTTCGCCTTTGCGGGGATAGAGGCCGAACAGGCGCGCGGGAGTGGTGGATACCAGCTCCACGAAACGGTTCAGAGAAATTTTGCCGGCGTTTACACCGTGATGGAACAGCAGTTGAAGGCGGTTCTCCACGCCCGGGCCCCCGTTGGGAATTTTGGTGAAGTCGTCCTTACCCAGGATTTTTTGATCTTCGAAACAGAAAGGGCAGTGGTCGGTGGAGACGACCTGGAGATGGTCGTCCTTCAGGCCGTCCCACAATTTAGGTTGATTATGTTTTTCGCGCAGAGGAGGCGTAAACACGTATTTTGCGCCTTCGAATCCGGGTCGCGCCAGATCCTCGATCGAGAGAAGAAGGTATTGCGGACAGGTTTCAGCGAAAATGGGCACGCCGCGATCGCGGGCGGCTCGCACTTCGTTTAACGCTTCTTCAGAAGAGAGGTGCACGATGTAGACGGGCGCGCCGGACATTTCGGACATGGCGACGGCCCTGTGGACGGCCTCGGCTTCGGCGGCGACTGGTCTGGTCAGGCCGTGATAGATGGGAGCGGTTTTACCCTCGGCGATGGCTCGCTTCACGATGACGTCGATGATGCCTCCGTTTTCGGCGTGCAGGCAGATCAGCGCGCCGTTCTTCGCGGTGCGGCTCAGGGCCTGAAAAATCGTCGCGTCGTCCACCATCAGGACGCCCGGATAGGCCATGAAAAGTTTAAAGCTGGCGACGCCTTCTTTCACCATGTCGTCCATGTCTTCGAGGCCCGCCTCACCCAGATCGGTGACGATCATATGGAGCCCGTAGTCGATGGACGCTTTGTTTTCGGCTTTTTTCCACCAGGTGTCGAGCGCGTTGCGCATCTTGGTGCCCTTCGGCTGGATGGCGAAATCGATCAGCGTTGTCGTTCCGCCGAAGGCCGCGGCTTTCGTTCCAGTTTCGAAGTCGTCGGAGGAGGTGGTGCCTCCGAAGGGCATGTCGAGGTGAGTGTGGACGTCGATACCTCCGGGGAGGAGCAGCATGCCTGTGGCGTCGATTACGCGGTGCGCTATTTCAACGGGGATATTGGGGGAGATATCTTTGATTTTTTCGCCGTCTATCAGAATGTCGGCTTTTTCGGTTTTGGTGGAGGTTACGACGGTGCCGTTTCTTAATAGGAGGCTCATTTAGTTGGGTCCTTTTTCAGCTTGCACTGCGCTGCTCCCAGGATTCATAAGGGAGGCCATGGTCTACCCGCTCCATCGTAATGCAGCCTTCTACCGGGCAAACCAGCGCGCAGAGGTTGCAGCCTACGCATTCTTGTTCGTCGACTCTGGGGACTCTGATGGGCGTTGCCGGAATTGGACCGTCCAGTTTGGGGATCGGGGTTACCGTTATCTTTTCGAACCGCGGATCGATATGGATGCATTGATGAGCGCCGTCCCAGCACGCGATGTAACAGAGGTCGCAGCCGATGCATTTTTCGGGATGAATTCGCGCGACGATTTTGTAGTTTAGATTTAGATTTTTCCAGTCCTTCACGTTGGGAAGGCTCAGGCCGCGGAAATTTTCGATGGTTCGGAATCCCTTTTCATCCATCCAGTTCTTCAGGCCGTCGATCATATCTTCTACGATGCGAAAACCGTAGTGCATGGGCGCAGTACACAATTGGAGGCTCTGGCAGCCCAGCAGAAGAAATTCGGCGGCGTCGCGCCAGTTCGATATTCCGCCGATGCCGGATACCGGCAGGCCGACGTCGGCGATCTGCTGGACCATGTGCAGGGCAATGGGTTTTACGGCGGGTCCGCAATAGCCTCCATGGGCCGATTTTCCGTCGACGTTGGGGCGGGGGACGAAAGTATCGAGA
>Ga0182024_10026263_pt1 | contig 10239 bp, 11 predicted proteins | sample P32metaG_FD_120480 | JGI IMG/M metagenome (GOLD analysis project Ga0182024, IMG submission 120480) | Permafrost microbial communities from Stordalen Mire, Sweden - P3-2 metaG (Illumina Assembly) | ecosystem: Environmental > Terrestrial > Soil > Wetlands > Permafrost | place: Sweden: Stordalen...
GCTCTAGGCCGGCCGAAGCCTGCCTGCCGCAGGCAGGGATCTCTCCCTCGCGCGGCCCGGTAAGAGCCTAAGGGTTTCTCTGCGCACTCTGCGTCTCTGCGGTAATATTCCTTCCGCTTCCGCCGCTCGTGGGAAAATTAGCTCGCGGCCGCCACTCCAAACATTCGCAGTTGCTTTTCCCGCCCCGCCGCATCTATAAGGGAAGGAAGCCAGCCCAACCGACGGAGGTCAAACCCATGAAAATCCACACCGCAATCCTAGCTGTCGCTCTGTGCGCTTCAATGATCGCTCTGCCATCCGCATTCGCGCGCACCACCCCACGCGAAAATCCCCCGGCAGCGCCACAAAAGTCATCCGCGCAGATGGCGCAATCCGCGCACGCGGATATCGTCAACGCCACCGGCCAGAAAATCGGCACGGCCACATTTTCGCCGTCCGCGGGCAGCGTGCGCATTGACGTGGACGTGACCCAGCTTCCCCCTGGCACGCACGGCATCCACATTCACGCCGTCGGAAAATGCGAAGGTCCCGATTTCAAAACGGCGGGCGGTCATTTCAATCCAGCTGGGAAAAAGCACGGCAAGGACAACCCGGATGGCCCGCACAATGGGGACCTGCCGAATCTGGAAGTTGGCGCCGATGGTCACGGCACCGCTTCTCTGCTGGACGCCTCCGTCACACTCGGCGACGGTCCCACTTCCCTGTTTCAACCCGGCGGTACTGCGATCGTCATTCACGCCGCGGCTGATGATTACAAGACCGACCCGGCGGGAAATTCCGGCGCGCGCATCGCGTGCGGTGTAATCCAAAAATAGTCTTCGAGAAGTAGAGGACCAGGAACAACCGATCCCGCGCGCGGATCTTCAGCGGACAAAGCAAAGCCCGCCGCTGGTGTAGGCAAACTTCCTGAGGCGTTGAAAAACTACTGCGAATCAATCGTGCGCAGCGCCGTTTGTTCATCCGGAAAATCGGTGAACACCGTGTGCAGATTGGTCATGTGCAGAATTTCCCGGGCGCGCGGGCTCAAATCCACGGCGTGCAGCTCCGCGTTATTCTTGCGCGCCGAATACAATCCGCGAATCAGCTGGCCGATTCCCGAGCTGTCCAGGTACGAAACGTCACGAAAATTCAGCAGCACGCGCTTGCGCCCGTCTTCGAACAGGTCCAAAAGCAATTCGTGAACTGCTTCTCCCTCGATCAGCGTGAATCTTCCGCGTACATCTACTACCGTAACGGTCCCCAATTGACGTGTACTTGCACTGAAACCCACTCCGGGCCTCCCCACAAATGAAGGCCGCTATCTTACCTCACACGCGAGGAAATCCTGAAATCGTGGCACGGGGCGCGCCACAGCCTGCTCGCTGCAAACAAACTCGATTCCAGAACACTACGATGATATTTCGGCCAGCCAGGAGTCCAGCAGCTTCAATTGATCGGCCGCGGGATTGACGAACGTCACGCCCATTCCCATGCCCTGCTGCACATACACGATTTTGCCTTTCGTTTCGAACACGCCTTGATCGCGTGAAATGCGCACGTCCAGCCCAGTGCCCTCCGGCAGCGTGATCAGCACATCCACGTAACATCCCTTGCGGCTGATCTCGGAGATGCGCCCGGAAATGCGCGTGTCGCTCTCCGGCTCGCGCAGTTCGATGCTCGCAATCAACGTGAATCGCGGGACTTCGCGGTGTTCGCGATAGGGTCCGCCAGAATTGACGGGTGCGTCGGAAAATCCGCCCATCAGCTATTCTCCCAACGGCGTGTGCTATGTGCCAGAGTGGCACACCGCCGCATTCGCCGCCACCTTTCTCTGCCGCGCTGACGCCAAAATGAACCGCCGCTTTCTATTCGCCCTAGTCCGCACATAAGAATCCGCTGCCCGCTTTTCGCTTCGCGTGGCAGCCCGCTCCACGCAGCTTCGGAGAACGAAACGTGCGTCCCGCGCCATTATTACCAACGCGCAACTTCGTATATCTTTTTCGACCCTCCGTACTTATACCTACCCCGAATCGCGTCTCTTTTCGCTTTCTCGACGCCCCGCTCTTGGCTCTATCTTGGACCTGCGATAATCTATGGGTGCCGCGGGGAGTCGTCGCTGCCACTCCTCCGGCCGATTCTGGGGCCGGGAATTTTCTGATGTTTTAGGACCAATGTATTGCTGAAAAGGGAAACTGCTTCTAATTGAAAGCAAGCTTTTGCATTTTCCCGGTTTCGACTGTATGTTCAGTTCCCAAAGAAGGAAAAGGGAAGCCGTCGCGGACCGTTGCGCGGGTTCCGCGTCATTTTTCTTTCACCAGATGATTAAGCAGACGGGTAGCTTCATCCCCCTGCACCTTTAGACTGCCGGAACCGCTGAGTTCCGGAGAGAGGTCGCGCAAATGGAGCCAGTGACTCGTTCCGGTAACCAACTTCGGGAGCTCCGTAGCCGGCTGGGCGTGACTACGCGGGCAGTGGAAGAACTGAGCAAGAAGATTGCCCTCGAGTCGGAAAACGAGGAGTTCTACATCTCCAACGCCTGGCTGACGCAGATCGAGAATCGGAATTCCGTCCCCAGTATCTATAAATTATTCAGCCTCAGCGTAATCTACCGCACCAAGTTCACTGACCTGCTCGCCGCCTTTGGGGTGCTGTTGGATGAGACCATGCGCTACCAAATGTCCACGCCGCTGCAGAATACTCACCTCGCGACACTCGAGGCTCCCGCCAACGGCAAGTGTATGAACTTCCCGGTACGTTTTGACCGCGGCTTCAGCCTGGAAAAGACCAACCTGCTCTCGCGCATGGTTGAGCTGTGGGGCGAAGTTCCGATTTCGTTCATTCAGAAGCTGGACCTGCGCCACTGCCAGTATGGATATATTGGCACGGACGATTGTTCGATGTATCCCCTGCTGCGCCCCGGCTCGTTCGTGCAGATTGATAGCCACATGAACCGCACGCACCCCTCAAGCTGGCGCACTGAATTTGATCGGCCGATTTACTTCATCGAATTGCGCGATAGCTATGCGTGTTCGTGGGTCGAATTGCGAGGTTCGGAACTCACCTTGGTTCCCCACCCGCTTTCCGGCTCGGCGATCCGGCAATTCCCTTACCCGGATGAGGCGGAGATTATTGGACAGGTGACCGGTGTCGCGATGCGCCTGGTCTCGTCCGAGTCGTCAGACGTGCCTCCAAAATAGCCAAGGCCACTTTCAGGTTGGAAAAAACAAGCTCGCTGGATAACGAATCGATTCCCACAGGAACAGCCACGCGATATGGCTCCAGTCCCTTCCAGGCCACGATGAAGTCGTTGGGCGCGACGCGCGTGCTGTGCAGGTAGGCTTCCAGCTCGTGCACCAATTCTTCCAGCGACGCATCCACCAGCTCCTCAAAAGCCTCGCGGTGGCAACCCGCCAGCGCTTCGCAGGCCGCCTCTTCCGAAAAACGCAGCGCTAGCCCGTCGTGATAATACAAACCGGTGTTGTAGTCGCGCGTCGAAGCCAGGTAGATCAATCTTTCCAGCGGCTGCGTCATCTCCACCAGTGTGCGCCGCCGCAGATCGTCCGCAGCCGCCAGCACATCCATGTTTCTGGCCGGGGGGCTCATTGGCTAAATCGCAGCACCGTCGCCGGCCGAACTGCGGCGGAACGATTCCAGCGCCGACGGATTCAGAAACGCCAGTGATTTTTCCGAAGCCGCGCACACGCGTCCCGCGGCCGCCGTCAGCACTCCCACCAAGGCTCCCGCGCCGTAAGGTCCGCGCATATACAAAAGGATCCGCAACGCGCGGCACGCCAGCAGCAGCAACGCGAAGTCCAGGGCCAGACGGATTTCCGTCAGCAGGCTCAGCTTCGCATGCAAACGCGAATAATTCAGGTGGAACCGCATCAGATTGCGAATTTCGCAGCGCACCCGGCGCACCCACATCAGCGAAATCCTCTTGCGCTCCTGCAAAAACAATTCCCCAATATTCGCGGGGCTCACCGCCATCACGTAGCGAAAATCCTCGCGGTCAAATATTCGTTGGATCAGATTCTCCGGCAGCAATCCCAATTGCAGCGTGCGCAGCGCCTGCCGCGCCTCCACGAACTGCCGCCCGCATCCTTCCACCGGCGCGCCTTTCCTTCTCGTCAGCACCCATAGGAAAACCAGCAGGCCGACGCCCACCAGTAGATAGAGCAGCAGGCCGATCATGAGCCGCCCACCCCGCGCAAATTGGAGCGCACCGATTCCAATTGCGCCCGCGTGCCGTGAACCAAGGCGTCGTATCCCCCGTCGTTCCGTCCCGTTGTGGGCGGCTTCGGGTTCGGGCTGTAAGACCATAACGCGACCGTCCACACGATCAGTGCAAAGAAATATGACGCCGTCTGCAAATCGCCCCAGACGGCGTTGAAGCGTGGCCCAAGGAACGAGCGCAGAGCGAGCGTCGTCAAACTCACACCCACGTACGCGCCAAACCCCACGATCATGCCGGCCACGTTCTTGCCAATCTCGATGCGATAGTAAAAAACGATGGCTAGAACCGTGGCCAGCACCAGCGCTTCGACCACCCGAAGATCCCGCTCCAATTCCACCGTCGCTGCCTCAGTGGGCCACACGGCGCGCCGCGCCACCTGCCACTCCACGTAGCAGAACGTCACCACGAATACTGCGCAGCTGGCCCGCCGCGCAAAACGCTCCGCGCCGGGATAAGCGGCCAGTGCCTGGCGCACGACTTCCAGCACCACTCCGAAGCCGAACGCCAGCGTGGCAAACTGCGTCGGCCAATACCACGCTTCATAAAATTCCAGCCTCGAGTGCCCGATGAACAGTCCCGCGGATACGACGAACACGCAGGAAATGTAAGCGTAAAAATAGATGTACTTGGTGAACGTCTTGGTCTGAACGGAACGCACCAGCAGCGCGAATTCGAGCAACAAGCCGGCGGGCCACAGAAGTAAACTTAACATGTTCGTCACTGGCGCAAATCGTAGCACAAAACCGGGGAGAGAATTAGCGCTTTCTCCCCCCGGCTAGCACGTTCCCCCCGGCCGTTCAAACCGCCAGGACTGCATGTAACCCTCCCTTCAGACCGCCGCTTCCAGCGGTTTGGGCGGAACCGGGGGTTGCGTGCCATCGAACATCAAGGCAACCGCTCCCGTCATCTTCGGCGGAACGGGCGGTTGCGTGCCATCCAGCAACGCGGCCTTGGGCGGAACCGGTGGTTGCGTCCCATCCAGCATCCTCGCAAACACTTCCATCACTTTGGGCGGAACAGGCGGTTGCGTGCCATCCAGCAACGCGGCCTTAGGCGGAACCGGCGGCTGCGTCCCGTCAAGGATAGCCGTCAAGGTGTTGTGCGACCGCGCGTTGCCTGGGGCCACCATCGCCACCAGGCCGAAAACCACAAACATAAGCACGACTGCTCTAGCTGTCCGGTTCATTGGGGTCTCCTGTTTTTTTCGTCTTGGCGCGTTTAAGCGCGCTGCGACGGTACAGGGCTGGAGCGCGTCATACGTCGCGTGGCAGGAATTGCTTGGAATTCAAAGCAGGAATCGCGGCAATGCGCGAATCAGGCGGGAAACACACGGACAGCGAAGAGCGGGCAACGGTTCCGTCACGTCCGTGGCGGGAACGCATGGCCCGTGGTTACTGCGGAGCAACCTCAGGTTATTACTCTCGTTACTAGGACATTATGCCGTTACCACAATGGAACCCCTACGGCATATACGTATATCCCCCCTTTCTCCGCTCTGGCATTCTGTGTCGAGTCGTACATCAGCGAGGACCTATGCTGGAGATTCATGCTCAGAGCTCGGCGCCGACGGACCGTCAGGCCGCTCCGCATTTCGAGCCGGAACAAATCCGTGAGCATCTGTATCACCTGGATCGTCGCGAATGGTGGCTGTGGAGCACTACGGTCGCTGTGATTCTGTTGCTCACACTCGCCGTGGCATCCTTCGCCTTCCCCGCGATGCTCAGCCGCGAAGAAACTTCCTATTCCTTCTACTTGAATCAGGCGGTCCGCGCTCTCGTGGGGCTCGTTCTGGTATTCAGCGTCTACTTGATCTATCAGCAGGTCCAGCTAACGCGCCTCCGTCACGAAGTGGCTGACCAAATGCAATCGCTGGCCAAGGTGGAAACTCTCGCGTCAGAGGTTTACAAGCTCGCAGCTCTCGATCAGCTCACCGGACTTTACAATCGGCGTTCCGGCGAACAGCGCCTGGCTCAGGAAATCAGCCGCGCGCAACGCCACGGCCGGCCGCTCACAGTTCTCCTGATGGATCTCGACGGTCTGAAACAGGTTAACGACCGCCACGGCCACGCCGCCGGCGATACCGTGCTGAAGGGCTTCGCAGATCGCCTGCAACGCGCCATTCGCGGTTCCGATCTTGCCGTGCGCCTGGGCGGCGATGAGTTCATGGCTCTGCTTCCGGAATGCCGCGCCGAAGAAGTTCGGCACGTCTTGGCGCGCCTGGAAGGCCTCGAGTTCGAATTCGACGATCAAAAGTTGCGCCTGCAGTATTCCCGCGGCTGGACCGACTATGCCCCCGGCGAAACGCCGCAGGAACTCTTGAAACGCGCCGATCAGGCTCTCTATGAGGACAAACGCGCCGGGAAACGCGGGGTCGTGGCGCCGCTGCAGACTCCGGTAGCCCAGTCCTCTGTCTAGCGGGCGGGGCAACTTTGCCCGAGGAATCGTGCAACCCATCGTCCGGGGCGCGCGTTTTGCAGCAAAAATGTTCGGGTGAGGAACAATACTGGAAAAATCTCTTGCGCCGCTTTGAGGGTTACTCGTAAGATACGGCCTAGTTAGAGGAAAGATACCATGCCCAAAGAGAAACCAAAGGTTAACATCGGAGAAGTCATCAAGTCCTACCGCGCCGATCGCGGACTTTCCCAAGGCGACATCGAACGCCGCACCGGGCTGCTCCGTTGCTACCTCTCGCGCGTGGAAAACGGCCACACCGTTCCCTCGCTAGAGACCCTCGCCAAAATTGCCGAGGCCATGGAAATCTCCCTCGCCGATTTTTTCCCCGGCAGCGATACGCCCGGAGACCGCGAAACTCGCAAAATGCTTGGCGAACTTTCCGAGGAAGAAATTCGATTCCTCGCGGACATCAAGAAATATTCCACCACCCTCTCCGACGACGACAAGAAGCTCGTGCTCGCCATGATCCGCAAAATGGCCACCATCACTCCGCCGCCCTCGCGTGTAAATGGCAAGTCCGCAAACATCGGCCGCCGCCCCGAGTATTAATCTTCGCGCCGCGACACCACCGCAATTTGAACCGTGGCATAGGCAATCTTGCCTGGGCTCGTCACGATCATCCCAGCATCAACGACACCGCTGCGGCAATGGTAGGGGCGCTGCTTGCTGCGCCCCAGCTTGCCAAGATGTCAGCCCATTTCCCACGAGCAGGTTCTCAAAGGATTGCCACGTCCGTCTGCCTCTATCTGTCCCTGCTTGCCTTAATCTCTTCGTTTGACTTTATCTGCGTTCATCTGCGTTCAGCTGTGGTGCCTTTGAACTCCATAACATCCCTCCCAACCACCGCTAGCAACCAACCTCGCCAATTCGTTACAATAGAGAAGACATGACACAAAAGCGGCACAAAACAATAGGCGTAAAAGTCGGCAAGATCCAAGTTGGCGGCGACGCGCCGGTAGTCGTGCAGTCCATGACCAACACCGACACCGTGGACATCGCCTCCACCACCCAGCAATGCCTGGAACTCGCGCAGGCCGGCTCGGAACTGGTCCGCATCACCGTGAACATCCCGGAAGCCGCAGCCGCCGTGCCCGAAATCAAGAAACGCCTGCTCGATGCCGGCTGCGACGTCCCCCTCATCGGCGATTTTCATTACAACGGCCACGTGCTGCTCACCAAATATCCCGCCTGCGCCAGCGCTCTCGATAAACTGCGCATCAATCCCGGCAACGTGGGCACCGGCCAGCGCCGCGACGAGCAATTTTCCACCATCTGCAAAGTGGCGCGCGACCACAACAAGCCCGTGCGCATCGGCGTCAACGGCGGCTCGCTGAATCAAGAACTCGTCATGCGCAAGATGCAGGAAAATACCGACAAGGACCTCGGCAAATCCTCCGAAGAAATCATCAACGAGTGCATGGTCCTCTCTGCCCTGGAATCGACCGCGCTCGCACTCGAATGCGGTCTGCGCAAAGATCAAATTATTATTTCCTGCAAGGTTTCCCGCCCGCACGACCTGGTCGCCATCTATCGTGACCTCTCGGCGAAAACCGATCAGCCGCTGCATCTCGGCTTGACCGAAGCGGGCATGGGCGCGAAGGGTCTGGTATGGTCCTCCGCTTCCATGGGCATTCTGCTCGATGAAGGCATCGGCGACACCATCCGCGTCTCTCTAACGCCGCGCCCCGGCGGCGATCGTCGCGATGAAGTCTATGCCGCCTGCGAGCTGCTGCAATCGCTCGGCCTGCGCAGCTTCGCGCCGAGCGTCACCGCCTGCCCCGGCTGCGGACGCACCACCAGCACCACCTTCCAGGAATTAGCAGAAAGCATTCAAGGCTACATCCGCGACAAAATGCCGGAGTGGAGGCGTTACTACGAAGGCGTCGAAGACATGAAGCTCGCGGTCATGGGCTGCATCGTCAATGGTCCCGGCGAATCGAAAGCCGCCAACATCGGCATCAGCCTTCCCGCTACCGGCGAAGCCCCCCGCTGCCCCGTCTACATTGACGGCAAACATTTCAACACCCTGGAAGGCACCTACGACGAACTCTCCGCCGCATTCCAAAAACTGGTGGACGATTACATCGCCACAAAATACGCGAAGCGCGAACATCCACTCCCAGAAGTAAACGTGCCACCAGCCGCAGCAGCAGCCGCAAAATCCGCACTCCGCGTCCTAGCGTAACGTGGCACAGCCACTCCTGGCTGTGCGCCTTTGACTTTGAACTCGTAGCGGCGCACTTTAGCGCGCCATCTACCACGCGGCGATCACCAATGGCGGTCTGAAAACCGCCGCTACAAAGGCCTCGCGTCTTTTTCCGCGAATTGCTGAGCCGATGAAGTCCCGATTTTGCAGTTGCGCCAAAGACTTCGAACCGCCGTTAACGCAACCTCAATAAACCCTCACTCATGCCGCAGCGCATTCAGCGGATCCGTGCGCATCGCCCTCCGCGCCGGAATATAACTAGCCGCCAGCGCCACGCATGTCAAAATCACCGCCACGCTCGCAAACGTAACCGTGTCCGTCGGCCGCACGCCAAACAGCAAGCTCGCCATCATTCGCGTCAAAGCCAGCGCCGCCACCACGCCAATCCCCACGCCCGCCAGCACCGCGCCGATTCCCTGCCCCATCACCAACTTCAAAACATCCGCCGGCTGCGCACCCAGCGCCATGCGAATCCCAATCTCGCGAGTGCGCTGCTGCACCGTGTACGAAATCAACCCGTACAATCCAATCATCGCCAGAATCAACGCGAGTCCCGCAAAGCTCCCAATCAGATACGAAGGATAACGCCGCAAGAAAACCGATGCAGTCTGATCCGTAAAGTGCTCCATCGTCTGCGGCTGAATCAAAGGCAGCTGCGGATCCATCTGGTGCAACGCCACCTGCGCCGAACCCACAAACGCCGCGGGATCCCCCGCCGTCCGCACCATGTACGTCAGAAACGTCGAAGGCCCCTGCTCGTTCGCCACATAAATCACCGGCACAGGAGGCCCGGCGAGATCGTCCTGCGCAATATTCCCCACCACTCCCACAATCTCGCGGTAAGGTTCCTTCGCATCAAAAGTAAACCGCGTGCGTTTTCCCACCGCGTCTTCGTTCGGAAAATATTTATTTACGAAGGCTTGATTCACCATCTCCACCGACGGCGCATCCACTTCGTCCGTCGCGGAAAATATGCGTCCAGCAACCAGCGGCACTTTCAGCGTGGAAAAATATTCCGGCGTCGCCGTAATAATGTCGCATTCATCTTCTTGGCCCTGCGCCGTAGGACGCCCCTGCACCAAAAACCGTATCGTCCCGCCGCTTCCGCCAATCGGCAACGCGCTGGTCACTCCCACGCCCTGCACGCCCGGCAAATTACGCAACTTCTCGCTGAACTCGTGCTCGAATAGCCGCGCCGCTGGACTGTCGTTCGGATAATTTTTGTCGCTGGGATAAGAGCTGTCCGGCAGGTTCACCGAAAAAACCAGCAAATTCCGCTGGTCGAATCCGGCATCCTGATGCAGCAGCGCGTGCAGGCTCTGCAACATCAATCCCGCGCCCACCAGCAGCACCAGCGACACCGCAA
>Ga0182024_10026264_pt1 | contig 10239 bp, 5 predicted proteins | sample P32metaG_FD_120480 | JGI IMG/M metagenome (GOLD analysis project Ga0182024, IMG submission 120480) | Permafrost microbial communities from Stordalen Mire, Sweden - P3-2 metaG (Illumina Assembly) | ecosystem: Environmental > Terrestrial > Soil > Wetlands > Permafrost | place: Sweden: Stordalen...
CAGGGGCTTCGACTGTAGCAATCGCGATCGGCTTCGCCCGCTGTTTGGACTCAAACTTCAGCAGGAATTCGGGGCCCATCTGCTTCGGGTCGGCCCGCCCCTCATGCCGCCGATCACATCGTCAGCGGAAGGTCGAATTTTCATCTGCAAACAGGGTCGGGATGAGGTCGGAGGCGGCCCGATCGAAGTGATGCTGACGCGCTTCAAGACCGTCACGATCCTGCGGGTCACGCCACGTCTTGCGAGTGCGCTCAAGGCTGCGGCGGAGGCCCTGCATGAAAGGCTCCTCGATGAGGTCGACGCGGCGCAGCAGGACAAAAAGGCCAACCTTCAGCTGCAGGCTACCGCCTTGGACGACAGGCTGCGCAACGACGACCTTTGGATCGACCTGTTGAAGGGCGTCGAGCTGAACGCCATGAACAGCCTGAAATCTGTCGAACCGCTCTCCTTTGTGCTCGGGACGGCCTGGACGGACCCGGGTAAGGCCCGGGTCGTGCTCCAGATTGCCGAGGATGACGGTCCCGCCGCCGATCAGGGCGGCGGCTCGGATGTGGGTGAGCCGGACACCCTAGCGCCGGAAGCCGGCGCTGTGAGCGCCGCGTAGACGCCGCGCTCCTCGTAGATCTGGCGATGGCGCGACGTGGCGGGTTTCCGCCGCGCAGCCGGGCCCGTACCATGGAGATCCTTACCCGGCTGATTCCTCCAACCTCACAGGCCTAATGCCCTGCAGCTCAAAGCCGTTCAGGAAGAGGTCTCGGAGAGGCTTCAACGAGCCGGGAGCGCGCCCGTGACCGGTGGTGTGGCGCCAACGGCGGTTCGAAATGGCGCTGCGAAAGGCGCGCCAATCTATTTCGACAATCACGCGATGACGGCCGTCGACCCGCGTGTGACCGCCGTGATGCTGCGGGAGATGACGGAATTCCAGGGCAACCCCAACAGCGTCATCCATGGGCACGGCGAGGCTGCGGCACGCCGGCTGCACCGCGCGGGCGCAGCGGTCGGGCGCTTGTTCGGCGTAGATGCAGAAGACGTCCGGTTCACCGCCTCCGCGACCGATGCGCTGCGGCTCGCGCTGGCGCATGCCGTCAGCCGAAATCGCGGTCAGCCGCTTCGGCTCGCCGCCTCCATGATCGAGCACCCCGCCCTGATCGATATGATCGGCCAAGCCGAAAGGGCGCGTTTCGTGGCGCCAACCTGGCTGCGTTGCGACCAGCTCGGTCGCGTTTCGACGGAAGAGATAGAGCGCGGCCTTGAGGGCGGCGCCGAACTGGTCTGTATAATCGCTGCGAGCAACGAGGTCGGGACCATCCAATCGCTATGCGAGGTGGCAGAGTTGGTCCAGGCGCGCGGCGCGGGCCTGTTGGTGGATGCAAGCCAGGCGGCCGGCCACATCGCGATCGACAATCGCCAGCTGGAAGCGGACTACCTGATTGTCAGTGGCCACAAGCTCTATGGGCCGAGCGGCATTGGCGCTCTGGTTGGCGAGCGAATGTCCGAAGCGAGGTGGGATTGGCCGGCCGGTGGACACGATCCGACGCCCAATCTGCCCGGCGCCGTGGGTTTGGCGGAGGCTTGCACTTTGCGCCTCGCCGAGATGGCTGATGATGAGGCGGTGGTCGGCGGGCTCCGGGACCGCCTGCAGCGGCACCTCCTCGACCTCGTCCGCGACGTTGCGGTCAACGGCGACCAGAGCTCGCGATTGGCGGGCAATCTCCACATCTCGGCTCGTGACGCGCCCAATGATCAGGTCGTGGCGCGTCTGCGCGGCAAGGTATCCATTTCGACGGGCGCTGCCTGCGCCAGCGGAGCGGACGCGCCTTCGCATGTTCTGCGCGCCATGGGTTTGCCCGACTGGCGGCAGGAGGGGGCGCTGCGGATCGGCCTCGGCAAGTTCAACACGCTCGAAGATGTCGACGTCGCGGCCGCCGCGATCACCCAGGCGATCACCGAGGTCCGTCGCTACCAGGGACTGCACTGTGACTGACCTCCACTCGTTCGACGCTGAGGCGTTGAAGCGGCTGCGCTTCTCGGGCCACGAGAGCTTCGCCTGTCGCTACGCCTGGCTCCCCAAAGCCTATCGGGGCTTGAAGGCTAACGGCCGGCTCTTCTCGAACGAAGACGACGCCATGGTCGTCCTCGGGCTCGGCAAGAACATGGTGCGCGCCCTTCGGTTCTGGGTGGAGGCCATGGGCGTCGCGGAACTCGATAAGAAAACGCGAGACCTCAAGCCGACCGAATTCGGCGAGGCGGTTTTCGGCGAAGGCGGCTTCGATCCGTTTCTGGAGGATCCGCGCACGCTGTGGCTCGTCCACTGGAACCTCTCCTCCCGTCACGAGGGGGCACTCTTTGCCTGGCGGTACCTGATCGGCCATTGGCCGCTCCCGGAGTTCACACGCTCGGAAGCCCTCGCGGAGTTCCGGCGGCTCTCGTCAAACCACGGCCTCGAACATTCGACGGTGACGTTGAGCCAGCATTTGGACGTCTTCCTGCACACTTATCAGTCGGCGCGGACCGCCGTGACCGGTGTGGAGGACTCCTTGGATGGTCCCCTCGTTGGCTTGGGCCTCCTGATGCCGGTCGGTGAGCGCCGGAGCGAAGAGGGGCGTTGGGAACCCGTCTACAGCTTCCGCCGCGAACCAAAGCCAGAGATTTCCACCCTCCTTTTCGACTACTGCCTGCGGGACTTCTGGGAACGACATCACCCCCGGGAACAGCAGATCACCTACCGCATGGCGGCCCTGGGTCCGGCCTCGCCCGGCCAGGTGTTCAAACTGCCGGAAGACGACATGCGAGGCCGCCTCGAAGCAGGCGGCGTGGGGAAACCGCGAGGGTTCACCTACCAACCATCGGCGATCCAGGGGCAGCTGACGCGCAAGGGCCGGGCGCCGACTCTCGCGGAAGTCTACGGAGCGAAGCTCGATGCGTAGGACTTCCGCGACAGTCTCCGACCTGTTCCACATCCCCAAGCGCTTCTTCCGCTCCGTGCAACTGGAGCGCGACTTCTACAATCCGGATTCGCTGGACGGCTACATCGTCACCCCGGCGATGACGGAGGCTTTCCAGCGCATCGCTGCGGGCTTGCGCACGGAATCCGGCGAGCGCGCCTGGCGCATCACCGGCGACTACGGCGTCGGCAAGTCGTCGTTTGCGCTCGTACTCGCACACCTGCTTCGCCATCCAGACGCCCCGGCGGTCAGCCGGCTCGCGGAGATCGTGGACTGGCCCCGCGGTGACGACGCGCCCCCCATCCTCTGGCCAGTGCTCATCACCGGCGCCCAGGAGAACCTCGTCGGCGCCGTGGCGCGAGGAGTCCAGGACGCCCTCATGCGCTCGCCGGGCGCCAAGAAGCGATCCGACCTTATCAAGGAGGCGGATAGCACCGCGCTAAACGGGGATCTGAGGGCCCTCGAAGCGCTGGTCACCGCCCTTCAGACGGCGGCGGCGGCGGAGGGTGCCGGTGTCGTCATGATCATCGACGAACTCGGCAAGCTCCTTGAATTTGCGGCGGGACAACCGGAGCCCGAGGACGTCTTTGTCCTTCAAAGGCTCGCGGAGTTCGCAGTGCGCAGCGGCGAGCATCCGTTCCTCTTCATAGGCATGTTACATCAGGCCTTCGCCGCCTACGCCGGACGGCTGCCCACTAGCGTCAGGCTGGAATGGGAGAAAGTATCCGGGCGCTTCGAGCAGATCGTCTTCGATCAGCCGCTCGTGCACACCGCCGCCCTGGTCGCCGGCGCCCTGAGCGTGCACCTCGAGGACATCCCGCCTCCAACGCTAAAGGCGGCCCAAGCCGCCTCTGAAGCGACTGCGCGTATGGGGTGGCTGAGCGGCGGGACGTCCGGCGCGGTCATGCTCAACGCCTCGTCCTTCTATCCGATCCATCCAACACTTTTGCCGCCGCTGGTTCGCTTCTTCGCACGTTTCGGACAACACGAGCGCTCACTGTTCGGCTTCCTGCTGTCCGAGGAGCCAGGGGCGCTGCAGACATTTGCGCGGCGCCCGCTGAACAGTGGCGACTGGTACGGGCTTCCGGAGTTCTACGACTATGTGCGGATGGCCTATGGTCACCGCCTGGCCGGTGACAGCTACCAGAACCATTGGCTGCGCATCGCCGCCGTCGTTAGTCAGACGGAAGGGCTCTCGGACCTCGAATTGCGCGCGCTCAAGTCGATCGCGGTGCTGAACCTGCTCGACGCCGAGGACCTGCTTCCCACCGAAACGGCGATCGTCGCGGCGCTCACGCCGGCGAACTCGAAGGCCGTCCAGGCGGCGATCACGGCGCTAGTGGACCGGGGCGTGCTGCATCGCCGTGGGGTCAAGGGCGGCTACCGGCTCTGGCCAAACACGAGCGTGAATTTGCGGGGGGTGCTCACCAAGGCCGCGCGCGCGATCGAAACGATCGAAAACGTCAGCGCCAACCTGCTTCCCTATCTCAAACAGGAGCCACTGCTCGCGCGGCGCCACTACATAGAGCGCGGCACGCTGCGCTACTTCGAGGTCCGCTACGCGCTCGCAGGCGGCCTGGTCGGGGCCCTCGAGAAGCCGACTAGCGCCGATGGGCTGGTCATCGTGGCGCTATCCAATACGGAAGCTGAGCGGCGGGAAGCGCTGGAGGCGGCGACCCGCGCGATGTTCGCCCAAAAGGGCGGAGTGCTGGTGGGCGTGGGTAGCCCGCTCGGGGGTCTCCATGCCGAGCTGGTCGATCTGAAGCGCTGGACCTGGGTGCAGGACAACACGCCGGAACTGGCGCACGACCGATACTCCGCCGAAGAGGTGACGCGTCAGATCGCGAGCGCGCGCCGCGCGCTCAATCATAAGCTCGCAGATCGCTCTGGCCTGCGCGCGTCGAGCGACGCGATGACGTGGTTCCACGCCGGCGAACAGCAGGACTTTAGCTCCGGCATCACCCCAGGCCTCTCGAGCATCTGCAACGAGATTTATCCGTTGGCGCCGGAGATCTTCAACGAGCTCATCAATCGCAATGCGCTCAGCAGCGCGGCGGCGGCGGCGCGGATGCGGCTGATCGCGCTGCTCTTCACGACCCCGGACCAGGCCGCCCTGGGGATCGACGAGAGCAAGGCGCCGCCGGAACGGTCCATGTATCTCTCCGTGATACGGGCCGGCCGGCTGCATGTGCAGGGCGCCGACGGTGCCTGGCGGGTTACGCTGCCCCGACCCTCCGAAGATCCGCTCAAACTCACCCCGGTCCTCGAGCGGATCATGGAACTGATCGCGGAGGGCCGCGGCGAGCGCGTTCCGGTCATGGAGATACTCGCGGACATCAAGCGCGCCCCGTTCGGCGTTCGCGACGGGCTGGCGCCGCTGCTGCTGTCGGTTGTTCTCTGTGCGCGCGGGCATGAATACGCCGTCTACGAGCAGGGCACCTTCCTGCATCGCTTCGGCCCCTCGGACTTCCTACGGCTCACGAAGAGGCCGGCCACCTTCGAAATCCAGCGTTGCCAAATCGAAGGCGTGCGCGCCGACGTCTTCGAACTCCTGGCGGAGGCGTTTGCGAACGGCGTGAAGGGGCGTCGCGCCGACATCCTTGATGTGGTCACGCCACTCTGCCAGTTCGCCGCTAAACTTCCAGAGTACACGCTGAAGGCCGGCGCGCTTTTGCCGGTCGCCACGGCGGTTCGCGACGCGCTGCTCTCGGCGCGCGAACCAGCTACGCTCCTCTTCAAGGATTTACCGGTGGCGTGCGGGTTTTCTGCGTTCGATCCCGATCAACCGGCCGACCGCCGCCAGGCGAACGCTTTCGTCGCAGCGCTTCGGGCGTCGATCGACGAGCTGAAGGACGCCTACGCCCTGCTCATCGGCCGCATCACGCGGCACGTGGCCGTGGCGCTGGGGGAGGACCCCAAACGCTTCGACCGCGCGGCGCTAGCGCAGCGCGCGGCGCGGGTGTCGCTCGCCGCGCGTGAGCTCCGTTTGCGGGGCTTGGCGCTGCAGCTGCGCGATGCCGCCCTGACCGAAGAGAAGTGGTCCGCAAACCTCGGCAGCTTCACCATCTCCCGGCCGCCGATGAAGTGGGGCACAGGCGACGAAGCGCATTTCCAGGAGGAATTCGGCATGCTCGCGGAAGTGTTCCGCAAGGTGGAGGCGGCGGCCTTCGCGACCGGCGACGACCGACCGGCGATGGACGCCGTGCGGCTGAACCTCACCCGCGGCGACGGCGCTGACGCGGTGATGGTCGTGCACCCCTCCGAGATGGACGATCACGACCACAAACAGCTCGAGCTGCTCCGCGAGCGCCTTCCCCTGGGTGGCCCACTGCGCGTCAAATTCCTCACCCAGCTCCTGTGGGAGGAAATGACCGGCAAGCAGAACCCGGCGCAGTCGGACGTCCCGGGCCGCGAGAAGGCGCGTAAGGGCTCATGACCGACACCACTGAAACCCCGGTGCCCTTGCGCCACGTACTCAGCCTCTCGGGGGGCAAGGACAGCGCCGCACTGGCCATTTACCTGCGCGATCGCGTGCCGGACGTCGAGTACATTTTCCACGACACCGACAAGGAGCTGGACGAGACCTACGCCTACATCGCGCGCCTGGAGGCCATTCTGGGTAAGCCGATCGTCCGGACCTCGCCCTCCGACACCTTCGACCATTGGCTTCGGGTCTACCGCGGCATGCTGCCCTCGAACCATCGGCGCTGGTGCACGAGGATGCTCAAGCTTAAGCCATTTGAGGCCTATGTCGGGGACGGGCCGGTGATCAACTACGTCGGCCTGCGCGCCGACGAGGATCGCACCGGCTACATCAGCACCAAGCCTAACATCACCGCGGTCTACCCGTTCCAGGAAGATGGACTCGTCCGCGCCGATATCATCCGCATCCTTGAGGAGTCCGGCCTAGGTCTGCCGCCTTACATGGAGTGGGGTCGGTCGCGCTCAGGCTGCTTCTTCTGTTTCTACCAGCAGAAGATCGAGTGGGTCCGCCTGCTCGAGACCCATCCGCGCCTCTACGCGATCGCGCAGGAGTACGAGGAGAAGACTGTCGAGTTCGGCGAGCAGTTTTACTGGAACAAAAACGAGACGCTTCGCGAGCTGGCGCAGCCGGAGCGCATTGCCGACATCAAGGCGAAGCATGAAGCCAACCTGGTTAAAGCCAAGGCGAGCCGCCGGAACGCGCCGCTGGTTCAGATCCTGGGTGGCCTTGAGCCCGAAGATCCGCCGCACCTACGGGACGGCTGTCTGATCTGCTCGATCTAGGATCGGGCAATCGGCGAGGGCGGCTTCTACGGGCGCCCTCACCTCTCCACCGAAGCCTGCAGAAACTCCCAACCCCGGACATCCAGCGCATGGCAGGCAGCTAACATCGCCGGCCAGCACAAGAGTGATTGATATAAGTGTTCCAGATTGTTCCAGAAACGCGTGGACTCGTCCGGCTGTAGGGCGTAACTCCGTTGCGGAACATTCTGGAACACGGGAGGCGGCCATGGCCGAAACGATCTACAAAGCATCGAAGGTGAGGGCCAAGCCGGGCTCGGTCTGGAATCTCGCTTACCGCCATCCGCTCAAGACCGACAAGCAAGGCAAGCCCGGGCGCAAGATGCGCCGCAGTACGGGCACGACCGACGACGCCGAGGCCCAGCGCCTTGTCGACCAGATGAACCAGCTCCTGGCCAACGACTCCTGGTTCGCCGCGCAGCGCGAAGTCGATGCGGCGGAGACTTTCGACGAGATTATAGTCCGAGCCTTCTACGACGGCCTCAACACCGCCACCCGCCCCTCGATCGAAGTCCGGAACGAGAAATTGAAACTGCCTTGGCGGGAAGAGGGCTTTTCGCGGACGCTACTGCTTGGCTCTACCGGCGTGGGCAAGACGTCGCTGCTGCGACATCTCATCGGCTCACATCCGGTTCGCGATCGTTTCCCGTCGACGTCCGCCTCGCGAACGACGGTCGCGGACATCGAGATCATTGCGGCGCGGGACGAGGGCTATTCGTGCGTCGCCACGTTCCAGGACGAGTGGACGGCGCAGACCCTCGTCCATGAGTGCGTGGCGGAAGCGTGCGGCGTCCTTTGGGACGACCAGCCCGATGCGAAAGTCGCAGAACGCCTGCTTGAGCATCGGGATATGCGGTTCCGCCTGAGTTATGTCCTGGGCGGCTGGGAGCGTCGACCCGTGGCGGTCGCGGACGACGACGGCTTCGATGAAGCGGACGAGGACGAATTCACCGCGGACGACGATGGTCCCGGCGTCGTCGAAGCTGCAGCCATGCGCCTGGTTCTGCAGGGTTATGTGGCGCGCATCCGCGCCCTCGCAGCCGAGGCGAAGGCGCAGCTGGGGGCGGCACCGGCCTCGCTCACCCTCGACGAGGAGAATAGCCGCCGCGACAACTTCGAAGCTTCCGTCCAGCAGTTGCCGGATTTCGACGAGCTTGTCGCCGACATCATGGACGAGGTGGCCAAGCGCTTCGACCAGCTGGGGGGCGGGCTCGTCCGGCGATCTGGCGGCTGGCCCGAGGCGTGGACCTTTGCCTGCAAGGACCGGGACGAGTTCATTCGGCAGATCCGTAGGCTCTCCTCCAACCACGCGCCGGCGTTTGGGACCCTTCTCACGCCCCTAGTGGATGGCATTCGAGCGCGCGGGCCTTTCACGCCTGCGTTCGGGGACCTGAGCTGCAATCTCGTGCTGATCGATGGAGAGGGGCTGGGCCACGCCAAGGACTCGGCCGGCGGCGTGCAGTCGCACATCAGCGATCGGTTCAGCGAAGTGGACACGATCCTACTGGTCGACAGCGCCAAGGCCCCGATGCTCGACGCGGCCATGTCCGCACTTCGCGCTGTGGCGGCGAGCGGCTACCAAGACAAGCTCGCGATCGCCTTCACCCACTTCGACGCACTGAAGGGACAGGCGAACCTCCCGGGACCAGAGGAACGCCGCGCTTACGTGATGGCTAGCGTCGGGCAGGCGGTCGCTGACCTTCGCGAACATGTCGGCGTGGCGGTGGCGCGGAGCCTGAGCCGGAACATTGACGAGCGCTGCTTTATGGTCAGCTACCTGGACAAAGCCATTGGCACCAAGAACACGGGGCCGGCGAACCTGCTGGGGGCACTGTTTGAGCGTTTGCGTACTGGGCCGCCCGTTGCCGAGGACGCGCGGGACGCTCAGCCGGTGTACGAGCTCGGCCGGCTTCTCTTCGCGGTTCAGGGCGCAATGGCGGAATTCCATGGTCGGTGGGATGCGCTGTTGGGCCTGGGGGGTTCGCCGAACATTAGTCGCAGTCACTGGGCGGAGATCAAGGCATTCAACCGGCGGGTCGCGCTACGCATCGACAACTGTGAATACCCCTGGGCTGGCCTCGCGCCGATCACGCAGCTCCGCAGCCGGTTGGCCGAGTGGCTCACCCGCTACCTCGAGACGCCGCTACGCTGGGAGGGGCGTAAGCCGACCGAGGAAGAAGCCGCGTCCGCACTCGGGCGGGTCCAGCAGGAGGTCCATAAGCGGCTTGGTCAGTTGGTCTTCAAGCGGATCGTTGATCGCGACCATGCCGCTTGGACGGGCGCATTCAATCTACGGGGACGCGGCTCGACCTTCGAGCGGGCCGTCGCTATCCGCAGCATCTTTCTGGACGGAGTTCCGGTGCCCGGGCCCGCATTGGACCCACGGTCGTTGGGTCTGCTTCGGGATGTTCGCGCTCTGACTGAGGAGGCGGTGACGGCCGCTGGTGGCAAGTTGCTCGAGGATGCTCTTCCATAGGACACGGGCCAAGCTGCAGCCGACGCAGCGCTCGGGAACGTGACCGGTGGACCGCTGCCATGTTTGCAAATGGCTCTTGGCGCCACGGATTGCCGCCTGGAGTGAGGCCTGGCCCGGAAGAGCGTCGCAACTCGTAAGGGTACCTATGGCGCTACCTGGCCCCTCGCCGAGGAAGCCAGGTAACTCGCTAAGTCTTTGAAAAACTGGAGCGCGCGAGGCGCTTCGGACGCCAGACCCAACCTTGGCAAGCGCGAGGTTTCGCGGTCGTGGCGTGAACCGCTCTGGCCCAGGCCACTAACCTCCCATTTTATCTATCGGCATGATCCGGTGATGACCCGGTGATGACCGAGCCGAATGACCCATCAATCGCCCGACTCGGACGAGGCCCAACACGTTGTTTATAATGATAAAATTGGCGCACTCGACAGGATTCGAACCTGTGACCTCTGCCTTCGGAGGGCAGCGCTCTATCCATCTGAGCTACGAGTGCGAAGAGGGGCCGTTGGGGCGGAGGCTCGTTTAGCGGAAAAGGCG
>Ga0182024_10026265_pt1 | contig 10239 bp, 8 predicted proteins | sample P32metaG_FD_120480 | JGI IMG/M metagenome (GOLD analysis project Ga0182024, IMG submission 120480) | Permafrost microbial communities from Stordalen Mire, Sweden - P3-2 metaG (Illumina Assembly) | ecosystem: Environmental > Terrestrial > Soil > Wetlands > Permafrost | place: Sweden: Stordalen...
GCCTTGGGGGAATGTGTGGGGGAGTTTTGATTGCACAGGAGGTTATCCTCGAACTGGAATCGATGCGCGAGGAAGTCGCCCTTTTCGCAATATTTGATACCTGGGTGCTCGAGAATTCTCAGATCCGTCTCCTGTGGACGCTTGACTATTATCGGGGGAGAATCCAGATTTTCCGCCGTCTTCCACAGCAAGAACGGCTCGCGACCACCAGGAGATTCGTAAAGGGTTTGCTTCTCGGGAACAGGAACGGCACGGAGGCCGGGTGGGATGAAACCTATTGGCCGGGCGAAAAGTTCCGTGAGCCGCAGTTTCAAGCTCCCGTGCTGCTGTTCAAAAGGGTGCGCCAGCCTTACTATTACGTTCGGGATCCTCAAATGGGTTGGGGAGCTCGTTCGATGGGTGGTGTCGAAACCTGTGAGCTGAATTGCCGGCACGATGAGTTCTTCCGGCAGCCCCAGGTCGGGATCATTGGTCAAATCCTGGCGGGCAGGTTGCAAGCAATCAGGGAGCTCGAAACCCAGCGAGCATATGTGTTCTCTCAACCCAATAGCTATTCACTGGAATCCAAATCTTAAGAGCTTGCAAGCACATTGAACAAAGGGGAACCAGGGATGGCCGAGCGTCCCGATGGAGCGGTGAGTTCGTCCGTTGTACCATCGGGCGAGACGCTGGCGTCATCGCGGGTCCGAAAATCGGAGGCAGGCATCGAGGGCGACAGGGTGCGCCCGGTAAGAGTAATTCGTCCACCGGCATTTTCCATTGGGACGATCTTCAGCGGTGTCCAGACGCTGGTGAAATATGCGGACCTTCTCTGGATCCTCAGCCTGTTTCGACTTAACGTTCGCTACAAGCAATCTGCTCTCGGCTGGGTTTGGGCGGCGCTTCAGCCTCTCGCCCTGATGACCATATACACGCTTGTCTTCACACGTGTAACCACGATTTCTACGGGCGGGATTCCCTATCCTCTGTTCGTGTTGTGTGCCCTCCTGCCGTGGTTATTCTTTTCCAGCTCGATTTCGAACGCCGTGCACGGACTGGTTTTGTATCCCAATCTGCTCACCAAGATGTATTTTCCTCGTGAGATCATCCCACTGTCTTACTTGGCGGCAGGCTTGGCGGACTTTTTCATAGGATGCGCGATTCTGGCCGGGTTTATGGCTCACTACCGAGTCTCACCGACCTGGAATCTGCTCTATGCAATCCCGATTCTGATGGTGCTGGCGGGCTTTGCCGCCGCTATTGCCTTGTTGTTCTCGGCGATACATGTCCGGTTCCGCGATATTGGACTGGCTTTGCCGCTCTTGCTGCAGGTATGGATGTTTACTATCCCCGTCGTATATTCACTGCAATCGGTGCCCGTGCGCTTTCGAAAGTTTTACTTGCTCGACCCGATCGCGGGTTTGATCGAAAATTTTCGAACCGTATTACTCCATGGTCGCAGACCTGACCCATCAAGCCTGGGGCTGTCGGCCACCATCGCTTTCGCCTGTCTTGCGATTGCGTATGCCTACTTCAAGTCTTCCGAAGCCACTATGGCCGACATCATCTGAATGTCGCAATTGGAATAAGCGCGAATTGCACCAAGAGTTGGAACAAGGATGATCGACATACAGCTCGATCGAGTATCGAAGCAGTACAAGTTGCGGACGCCGGGCCGATCACCGAAACCGTGGTATTCGGATCCCTTCAGGCGACGATGGTCCCCCATGTGGGCGCTTCGCAACGTCAGTTTTCAGGTTCGACAGGGGGAAGCTCTGGGAATCGTAGGACACAACGGCGCAGGCAAGACAACAATCCTGAAGATTCTTTCCAGCATCACGACCCCTACGTCGGGTGAGATCACGGTGCGAGGAAGAATGGCTGCGTTGGTTGAAGTCGGCTCCGGATTTCATCCGGAGCTCACCGGCCGCGAGAATATCAATCTGCACGGCGCTATGCTCGGGATGGGAAGATCGGAAATCCGCCAGAAACTGGATAGTATTATCGAATTTTCAGGTGTCGGCCAGTACATTGACGTGCCGGTAAAGCGGTACTCTTCAGGGATGTATGTGCGGTTGGGATTTTCCATTGCTGCACATCTGAATCCCGATATTCTGTTACTCGATGAAGTCCTGGCGGTCGGCGACGCCGCTTTTCAAGCAAAATGTCTGGGCCGCCTTGCGGAACTGCGGCGAACCGGGCGCACGGTCGTTTTTATTTCGCACGATCTCGCAGCGGTTTATCGTCTGTGCGATCGGGCCATACTAATGGATCACGGCCGAGTGGTTGCGGACGGGCCGCCAAGGCAAGTCATTGACGAATATCAGCGGATGACTTTTGGCGATGATACGGCACCGGTCGGAGCTGCCGAATCTGAATCACCAGCGCGATGCACAAGCGTTTCCTTTTCTGCTCCTGATTCTGCCCAGGGTATCCGAACTGGTTATCCTATGGTCGCACGCCTGAGTTATCGCGCAAATCAGATCATCCCCGCCGCCGTGTTTCGAATTTCACTTTACTGGCCCAGCGGCTATCTGTGTGCTCAGCTCACAACCGATTCTTCGCAGGGAGGCTTTACCCTGGGACCGGGCGAAGGCAGAATTGAATTTCACTGTCCTGTAGTGCCTGCTGTGCCGGGACTTTATCGAGTCGACATTTCCATCGAGTCGAACGGGCAAGAGATCGACCTGCGGCAGCGGTGCGCAACTCTTAATGTCGGACTGGGAAAATTTGTTTCAGGCGACTTCTACATTGAGAACTCATGGAAACTGGTCGAAGGAACCTTGCCCGAGGGCCAGACCTTCCAATAGCGTGGTCGATCAAGCAGAAGTTGCAGCAATTAAGCAATTAAAAAGGGCCGGTAGCGAGCTACCGGCCCTTCCTGCTTGTCACGATTCCCAGGAGGAAACCGAGAGGGTTAACCGAGATCAGTAGTGGGGTAGCTCTGTGCCGTTTAATGCTGCCAGGACCAACGTTCCCGCATACGAATTGTCGACGCCTACCGGAGTTGAGAACTTCATTCCGTACCTCCAGCTCTCAGGGGCCTCAGCGTGCACGCCTGATAGGATGACCCATCCACTTCCAGATCTGCCCTCGACGATCGCCGGAGCGCCATCCGGGTACTCGCCTACAATGCTGCCCCATCCGGAGAACTGGGGCCCGTCCTGCCAATACTGGTCAAGCGCATCGCCCTGTGGATCGCGCACTTCAACCGCTGCTTTGTTGATGCCTTTGGCGTGGTCGGCGTAGTACTCGAACCAGACTCCTGACGTGAGATTCAAACCGTTATGGTCCGAATAACCGCCAAAAAACCCGCCCGCGCAAATTCCGAGATAGTGTAGCCCCTCGTTGACAGCGTTGTGGATCTTAGCCGTAGTAGTTCGCGTCAGGTAATCGCCAATCGTAATTGAGTTGCCACCTGGCACAATTAAAAGCCTGTACGCTTTTAACTGGCTATCGCTCATGCTGTTGAGCTGCGCTGAGTTCGCTGTGGAATACGCCAGCCGGTGCGCCGCAAGGATCGCCTCGACAGCCTTAACATCGTTTGCGATTGTGCCCGTCCCGTTGAAAAGCAGGATAGGAACGTGGCTTGCCTTTATCGACGTCTCAGCCGCGGTGCTCTCTTGCGGCATCCCAGCTGCCGAGGCAGTGGTTCCGCGTGCGGTAAAAGTGATTGGAATCAGAACTGCTAACGCAATGATTCCGATTCGTTGCAATTTATTTGCAGCAATGGCAAATGAGGACACGATCCCTCCTGAAAAGTTGGTTTTGAACGCCACTGGCCAGATTTTGCTTTCAGCGAAAACTACAGCCGCCTTCGCTGAAATCGAGTGAAGCAACGACTTTTCTTGGTTTTTTCGATCCTAAGCGGCTGTGAAAAAATGGCAAGTCACACAAGTACATGGCACTAGTCACATAGGGTACAGAGGCCAAAAACTGCGCTTCAAAACAACGGCGATTCCTTGCGGAACACTGAGTCTCAACCCTGTGGGCAGCAGGGTTTTTCCGCGAATATCCCGCGTAATTACAGTGAGTTAGTAGGACTCTCGGCCTTTCAGGTCAGGAGCTTGCAAAGCCAATAGCGAGGAAAATTGCGGGCCGTCCAATTTCGGTTGCCGGCAGGAAACTGATGGACGACAGGTGGAATCCGGGGAAGGTCTCTCCAGCGGAAGATGGAAATGGGCTGCCGAACAGCACTGGACGGTTAGCCGCCGCGAAGCACAAAAGGTGGGGGTACATTTTCGGAGCCGCACGGTAGAATTGAGAACGTGGCCCCGTAGCTCAGATGGATAGAGCATTCGTTTCCTAAACGAAGGGTCGCGTGTTCGACTCACGCCGGGGCCACCAGTTTTCTCTTCGTTTCTACCCTTCCTAACGTGCCAGAAAGCGATCGTGCTCTGCTACAAGCTCCTGGGGTGTCGCGAAGAAACAGGCCTTCCCGCGGCAACTGCTACTTCGAACGCAGCATGAACACTTAAATCGCAAAGCGTACTCAACTCTAGGTGTCCCTTCCTGACCACAGATCGCTCTCACCATCAATTGTTGTCACACTCCCCAATCTCTGACCTATGAGGCGAGATGAATATGCGCGTCCAGATGGTCGTGGGCTACGGCTATGGTATTCGGAGCCCCTGTTAGGGAACCTTCTCCGCGCCGATTGTCACCGCGAAGAGCGCAGTCCAGTGACCGGACCCAGCCGGAAAGCCAAGGATCAGCATCACCAGACATGGTCCCCGTCTCGTGGTGAGGGGCCTTGGTAGTAAGCAAGGTAGATCCTTTGTATCTATTCGCCTGCGCACTTGAAATGGCGCGCGTCTCCTCATAGTCGAGAATCATGGTGACCGGTGGCATGCCTGCCCGAGGATGAGATGCTCAAAGTTTCTGGGCCCTGTCTTCTTAGACTGCAGAAGGCAATCTCGCCTTTGGGCAGCGTTTGTGCTTATTGCTAGCGAAAGGATTTGTTGAAACCCGTTGGAACCGCCTTTCGATCTACTCCAAAGCCAATTTCGCAGCCCGTTTGGAATTCTGCGGCGGGACATCGCCTGGTTCCGACGCGCCGCCCTATCACCCCTGAACTTCTGACATCTGGGACGACTTGATGGATCTCGATACATTGAGCGTGAGGACTACTCGTCCTAATTCTGTGACGCCGAGGTCTCCCGAATGACTGACATAGTGGCTAGGATGCAAGCGCAAAATTATCTTGCCAATTTTCGTTCCCGATTTGTCGCGGGGCTCGAGCAGCGCGTGCTCATTTCGATAATCCTTCCGGCGACCATACTGATGACCGCATTGTGCTGCGTGGCACAGAATTACGATGGGCCGGCGGAATTGCCGAGAGTAACCGTGTCGAGTGCGATGTCCGATACGCCAGCGCCGGGAGCGGTCATCAGCCTCAACGCCGGCGGTGACCTGCAATCGGCTTTGAACAGTGCCACCTGTGGCGATACGATTCAACTGCAAGAGGGTGCAACCTTTACCGGACAATTCACCTTCCCGGCTAAGAGCTGCGATGACAATCATTGGATCATTGTCCGCACCAGCGCCGCCGATTCCGTCCTACCTGCGGAAGGCAGCCGCCTTACGCCTTGCTACGCGGGAGTCTCCTCGCTGCCCGGCCGCCCCGCTTTTAAATGCGCTTCCGCGAACAACGTTCTGGCGAAGGTGGTAATGAAATCAATGAATGCATCGGGTCCGATTGAGTTTGCCCCGGGAGCGAACCACTATCGGTTCCTCGGTCTGGAAATCACGCGGCTGCAGAGTGCCCCGCTCGTCTACAGTCTTGCCGCCGTGGAATCACAAGGCACCATGAATCATATTGTGTTTGATCGAGTTTGGATGCACGGCACCGCACAAGACGATACCAATCGCGGTGTCGAGCTCGGGGGAAGCACCTACATAGCGATCGTGGATTCGTTCTTTACGGATTTTCACTGCACCGGGGCGAGAAAATCTTGCGGAGATGCTCAGGCAATCAATGGCGGCCTTGGCAATGATTCGATGGGACCCTACAAGATCGTGGACAATTTTCTTGAGGCTTCAGGGGAAAACATCCTATTCGGCGGAGGCGAAGCAACGACGTCGCCGGCTGATATTGAGATTCTCCAGAATCACCTTTTCAAGCCTCTGACCTGGATGAAAGGGCAAGCCGGATACGTGGGTGGAGCAAACGGGGCTCCCTTTACGGTCAAGAATCTTCTGGAATTGAAAAACGCGCAGCGCGTTTTGCTCGACGGCAACATTATGGAAAACTCTTGGGGGCAGGCCCAGGTTGGCTTTGCCATCCTGCTGACGCCAAAGAGCCAGGGCAACCACTGCCCTCTTTGCCAGGTGACGGATGTGACACTGCGCAATACCTTCATTGCCCACGTGGGAGCCGGGCTGCAGGTCGCCAACGGCCTGTCCGATGCCGGCGGCGCCGCATCCGCGGGGGAGCGCTACAGCATTCACGATGTGATCATAGACGACATCGACGGCGTTAAGTACAGAGGGCCAGGCTCATTTGCACAAATCTCTGTAGGTTCGGGTGCCCCACTCCTTCAGGACGTGACGATCAGTCATGTTACGGCTTTCCCGCCATCCACAATACTTTTCATCGGGGACCACCTCGCAACCACCCCGCCGATGAACAACTTCGTCTTCACCAACAGCATCGTGAATGCCGGCCCAAGCCCAGTATGGTCCACAGGAGGCGGTCCGGCGAACTGTGCCTTCCACGACTCTCCCCTTATTACTTTTAATGCATGTTTTAGCAGCTATAGTGTTGCGGCTAACGCTGTCATCGCTCCTGGCCTTAACGCTTCCGAGGTGTACTGGCCTGCTGGGAACTTCTTCCCTGCGACCGCGGCAGAGGTCCAATTCGTCAACTACAACGGAGGCGATGGCGGCGACTATCACCTTCAGTCCTCAAGCCCCTACAAGGGCAAGGGGACAGATGGCAAGGATCTCGGAGCGGACGTGGATGCGGTCGACTCGGCTACTGCTGGCGTGCAGTAAGAGACCTGGGGGAAGATCCCGACAAGGCCCCGACTCGAATTTGAGTCGGGGCGTTTTGTTTTGCAGCCATTTCGTTCCCCCCCAAATTTTTTCTCCCCCGGTGGGAATAATCTCTGCGCAATCCAGTTGAGCTCAGTACAGGCTTCTGACTTCAGGCCGTAGTTCTTGATCGTCCCTACGGCTTTGAGGATTTGAGGTCGACGGATCAGCCAGCTTACGTCCCACACGTGCAGGCGACCGATATCTTTTGGAGAAACGCTCATGCTCATGCCCCATTGGAGGAAGGTTCTCCTCTCTTCTTGCCTTTTCGCGACATTGGCCGCGTTGGGTACGGGACTCGCTCGAGTAGCAGCGAAGTCAGCAACTGAAGCGCCGGCCGGATTTAACACTCCCAGCTTCAACGGTGCTCACAGCGTCAGCAACGGAATCGTCGAGCCACCCGGAGACACCTTTGCTCGGGATCAGCAAGTCTATGAGGAAAACGAGACGGTCGCGCAGGGGCTTGGACCCGTGTACAACGCGACTAGCTGCGTCAGTTGCCATCAGAATCCGAATAGTGGAGCAGCAAGCCAGACCACGGAACTTCGGGTCGGCCACCACGATGAAAACGGCAATTTCGTCAATCCGACAATCTTTATCAACGACGGACAAGACACAATCACCGGCAGGTCCATTGTCAATGATCGCGCTATCGGTCCAGAAGCCCAGGAACACATTCCTGCGACAGAAAACATCCGCACACTACGCGCCGCCCTCAACACCCTGGGGGATGGCTTCGTGGAAGCCATTGACGACACGACTCTGATCGCCATCGCGGAGAAACAACCGGAATTGACAGATGGTCGAATTCACGGGGAAATTGTACAGGCTCCGATTTTCGAGGCACCTGGACAGACCCGCGTCGGCCGCTTCGGCTGGAAAGATCAACACGGCAGCCTGCTCTCCTTCATCGGCGATGCCTATCTCAACGAAATGGGAATCACAAACCGGCTTCGCCCCACCGACGTCACTACAGTTCTCAAGACAACCAAGGACCCTGAAGATCAGCCAGATGGCCTGGGCTTGGCTGACATCGACCACTTTGCTCAGTTCATACGCGGCACTATGGTTCCACCTCGAGACACCGTGCTCGCCGCGACGCCCGCAGCCTTGAGAGGCGAAGGACTTTTCAGGCAGGTCGGCTGCAGTGTTTGCCACGTGGACTCCATTATTACGGCTCCGGCAGGGACGGTTATCGACGGGGGCATGTTTACTGTGCCAGAGGCTCTAGGGGATAAAATAATTCATCCTTTCAGCGACTTCTTGTTGCATGACATCGGAACTGGAGATGGGATTGTCCAGGTTGGTCCGCAAGACACGGCCAACAAATTGAGAACGGCGCCACTTTGGGGCTTGCGCACTAAGGCCCGCTTCATGCACGACCTGGAGTCGTTATCTCTTCCAAGTGCTATCTCACGTCACAGTGGCGAGGCACGCGAACCCGTCCGCCGTTTTGGAGAGTTGAGTCCCGAGGACAGAGCTGCGCTGATTACCTTCTTAAAAACCCTTTGAAGGCGGTCACAAGTTGTCAGTCGACCCCCGGGACAAGTCCGTTTGTGAACGACTGTTTCTGGCTGAGCGCAATGCAAGTCCGTGTCTTCGACTGCTGATGGGAAATTCACAGTCAGGCATTGCGCTCTTAAGGTCTTACGCTTCATGAGAAAGGAAGGGGTATCTAGGGCGAACCCTTGCGTTCCTTGACCGGCGGTGCCACGTAAATGTCGGCGGCCATGGGTGGCAAAGCTGACGCATCCCAAATACACTTTTCTGTTTCTACAATTTGGACACCAATTTGACCCGCTCTTTCGGCGTCGCCCACCCAAGTCACACGGAACCGGGCTTTACTGGTCTTGTAGGTAATAGCGACAGAGTCCCCGACCTTCAACAGGGCTCGAATGCCTTCTAATAAAGCGCCTTGCCGACTGACGTTGAGAGTCGGAACCATAAGGAGGATAGGACGTCCGCTGGCATCGATCCCGGAGATTCGGACATGCAGTTTCGCCAGCAGGCGAGGCTCTCGGCGTTTTCCCAATATCGTCATCTCTCCTCTTAACAGAGGGAATTGTGGCGCAATCGCCGAGCGTTGTCCAGGATTGCGGGTGTGGCGCGGCGGAACCCAGAATGGATGGCCGCATCGAGGAACTCCGGAGCCGAGCCTGTTTGGCCCTTGGCACCGGCAATTCGTCTAGAGTGATTCAGATAGATGCCCGTGCGCATAGTAATATCGCTTCTCTTTGTCCCAGCTTAGAACTCTTGCCTGATGCAGTAATCTACGCTCCTGCGCTTCTGTTTAGTAGATTTTTTCCCACTCTGGGATCGCATGCTGTCTGGTCCGATCGGTGCGCCCGCGGCGCACCATTCGATCTTGCAACACCCTCGCCTCATGCTTGAATAACTGCTCACATTCTTCGCGTTCTGCACGGATGTCAAAGCGTACTTGGGGCTCATAGCTTGCCCAATCCATCAGTAGCCTATGTCTTTCTGGCGGGGTGGGGATCGTCAGATCGACTGCGGTTCACGCTCGAGCAATCCCAAGTACGGTATGCTTTTCCGATCCCCCGAACAAGTGGAGCCCTTTAGCGAATCAAGTGATTTCATTCATTGCCCGGGTTTGCCCGATACGCGGTAAATGATTTACTCTCGCCGCAGTCATCATGAATCCAACCAGCACCAGCTCCAATACTGTAACCGACCGTTTCGCGCACGCCATGCGCCGCGAGATTTACGAACAGCCTCAGGCCATTGCCAAGACCATCGACCAGCATGTGAAGGAAGATATTTTATTCCCTGGCGCGCTGCATGCCATTGAAAGTGCTCTGCTCACCTTCGAGAAGCTGATCATCGCCGCCAGCGGATCAAGTCGCCACGCTGGACTGGCCGGCGAGATCATGATCGAAGATCTCTCGGGCGTTGCCGTCGATGTTGAATATGCCAGCGAGTATTGCTATCGCTCCACTCATGCAGCAGTCGCCCCCATCGTGATGGTCGTAACCCAATCCGGGGAAACTGCCGACACCATTGCCGCGCAACGCGAAGCGCTCACTCGTGGAGTAAGGACCATCGCCGTCTCCAATGTCGCCGATGCGACCATACCTCGTGAATCCAGCGCCGCTTTGATTACCGGGGCCGGTCCCGAACTCGCCGTGCCCGCCACCAAGAGTTTCACCACGCAAGTCACCGTGCTTTATCTGATGGCATTGTTCCTGGCACGCAAACGAGGCCGTA
>Ga0182024_10026266_pt1 | contig 10239 bp, 5 predicted proteins | sample P32metaG_FD_120480 | JGI IMG/M metagenome (GOLD analysis project Ga0182024, IMG submission 120480) | Permafrost microbial communities from Stordalen Mire, Sweden - P3-2 metaG (Illumina Assembly) | ecosystem: Environmental > Terrestrial > Soil > Wetlands > Permafrost | place: Sweden: Stordalen...
CGAGCTTCCCTTCCATCTTCAGGAGAGTTTCGTCGAACAAATGATTGGGCTCGCTCCAGAACATGGTGGTGCCCATTTCGCCGGTCGGCGGGCCGTTTTCACCGGGAAAAAGTTTTTTGTGCTCGAAATTGATGTTGATGGGATGAACGAATTTCTTGCCATTAAAAAAAGCGCCGACGGCAACTTCGACGCCGGTGACACGGCGCTGCAACTGGAAAACTTTAATTTCGTCGGACAGGGCCTTCTTGTAGGCCTCGAGCATGTAAATCACGTCTTGCCCATCGTCTTCTTCGCCGACGAAGAGTCGGCGCTTGTTATTCTGGGCTTCGCCGCTGGGCTTGATAACGTAGCGAGCCGGATTTTCCCTGACGTGGTCGATGGCTTCATCGAAGGAATCGAATTCGCGATACGGAATGATGGGAACGCCCGCTTTTTTCAGTTCTTCCTGGCCGAACGAGCGGTCATCTTCGAGGCGGTCGGAATACGCGGAGCCACCGATTACTTTTTTTCCCTGGGCGCGCAGCTGCGTGGCCTTTTCGCCCTGACCGAGGGTGTCGTCAAAAATAAGAATGTCAGCCCAGTCTGCGTCCTTTTCCCAGTCTTTCGATTTCGCGACAAAGCCGTCAGCGATATCTTTTTCTTTTTTGTCAGCGATGAAATAGCGGACTTCGTGGCCTTCTTTGGAAACTTGCCAGGCGATGTCGCTGATCAAACCGCTGAGCGAGACAAACAGGAAATTTCTTTTCTCCATTCAGGAGCCTCTTTTTTGGGTGCCGACAAAAACAGATAATTCATTCCAGTCCAAACATTCAGGACGAAGATAGCGTGCAAATATTACCGGCGCATGAACGAGGATAGCGCAGAACGCCGCTGGCTCCAGAAATAAAATCGACTCTTTTGCGGCGTCTGCGATAATTCAGGCTTCGGAGATGAAACGATGAGCGAAACGAAACTGCCCGAGCCGTGGTTGCGCGGAACATATCTGGAAGTCCCCGCGGTACCACGCGCCGTACTGCATGCGCTGGAATCCGCCGGCGAGGATTTGCAGCGGTGGTGCGCGAGCCTGAACGACGAAGAGCTGAATTTCTGCTTCGAGGAGATCGCGCCGCTGGCGTTTCAACTGCGGCACATCGCGAGAAGCATCGACCGGCTACTCACATATGCGGAGGGAAACCAGCTTGACGCAGCTCAGATTGCCGCGCTGAAAAGCGAGCAAGCTGGTGGAGCCTCGCGGGATGAAATATTCGCGGAGCTTAATGCGAGCTTGGAGCTAGCAGCCGCGAGAATAAGGGCTTTTGACGCGAAGCAGCTGAACGAAGCGCGCGCGGTGGGTTTGAAGAAACTGCCGACGACGGTGGGCGGGTTGCTGGTCCACGTGGCGGATCACACGCAGAGGCACGTGGGGCAGGCGGTGACAACTTCAAAAATGGTGCGAGCCCGTTCGGCGTCAAAGCTTGCGAACGGGCCCGCGATTCAATCCTAATAGCTCAATCAGCAGCTACGGCGTTGCGCATTTCCTTTGAAACTGGTTCCGCATGACCGTTCTTACCGTGGAACTGAGCGGCTTCCGTGGAACCGGCCAGCGCGGTGGTGGAAGATGTGCCGCTGGTGATGGCCTGCTGCACGCTATCGAAGTATCCGGTGCCGACGAAGCGCTGATGTTTGACGGCTTCGTAGCCGGATTCTTTCTCGCTGGCGAATTCCTGGTCTTGCAGACCGCAATATGCGGTCATGCCGTGGGCTTTGTAATTGCGGGCGAGCTCGAACATGGAATGGTTCAGGGCATGGAATCCAGCCAAGGTGATGAACTGGAATTTGTATCCCATGGCGCCGAGCTCGCGCTGGAATTTGGCGATGGTAGCGTCGTCGAGATTTTTCCGCCAATTGAAGGATGGCGAACAATTGTAGGCCAACATCTTGCCGGGAAATTTTGCGTGGATGGCTTCGGCAAATTCGCGAGCTTCGCCGAGGTGCGGCTTGGAAGTTTCGCACCAGAGCAGGTCCGCGTACGGGGCATACGAAAGACCGCGAGCGATGGCGGACTGCAGGCCGCCGCGAATGTGGTAAAAGCCTTCGGAGGTGCGCTCGCCCGTCAGAAATTCGCGATCGCGGGGATCGATATCCGTGGTGAGAAGGTTCGCGCTATCGGCGTCCGTGCGCGCAATGAGCACAGTGGGCACGCCCATGACATCGGCGGCCAAGCGGGCAGCGACGAGCTTTTGAATGGCTTCCACGGTGGGAACGAGAACTTTTCCGCCCAGGTGGCCGCACTTTTTCGCAGAGGAAAGCTGGTCTTCGAAGTGAACACCTGAAGCGCCGGCTTCGATCATGGCTTTCATCAATTCGAAAGCGTTGAGATTGCCGCCGAATCCGGCTTCCGCGTCCGCAATGATCGGAGCGAACCAGTAGGTATCGCTCTTCCCTTCGGAATGATGAATTTGGTCGGCACGCGTGAAAGCCTGATTGATACGGCGCACGACGTTGGGAACGCTGTCCGCGGGGTAGAGACTTTGATCCGGGTACATCTGGCCGGCGTTATTGGCATCGGCAGCGACTTGCCAGCCGCTAAGGTAAATGGCCTGCAATCCGGCGCCGACTTGCTGCACGGCTTGGTTGCCGGTCAACGCGCCGAGAGCGGCGACGTAGGATTCCTTGTGGAGCAAATCCCAGAGGCGTTCCGCACCGACACGCGCGAGGGTGTGTTCGATGTGAACGGAGCCGCGCAATTGCTGGACGTCTTTCTCCGTGTAGGGACGCTTGATTCCATTCCAGCGCGGTTCGGTGGCCCAAACCTGGTCCAGACTGCGGTGATTGCCATTCAGCGTCATACGATTCCTCACGTTTGTTTCGGCACGCTACTGGGGTGAATACGTGCTCGAATATTTTTCGGTACTGCACTGCGAACTACCAAGGGCAACTGCTGGGGGCCGGAACCTGGGAAACTGGCGACAACTGCTCGCTAAACAACAACGCAATCACACCTCGATTGAGGACGCGAGTGTGCGGCGGGAACGCCAATCAGTCAAATGGATTGTACTTATCAACGTGATAGATTAATGTTATCGGCACTACTAGTACTTTCCCAAGGCGCGCACAGTGAATTAAATGGATTTAACGCTGCGGGATGGCTGACGCTTTTGGTACTTCTAGCCATTTTGGGACTTCGGACAACAATTGCAGAGGAGCGACGCCCATGGAGATCGACCAAATCGAGACGTTCCTAGCGGTCGGAACATATGGAGGATTTCACAGGGCCGCGGCGGCTCTGCGAATCAGCCAGCCAGCCGTGAGTGCGCGCATTCGGGCGCTGGAAGACTCACTGGGAGTGAAGCTTTTCACGCGAAGCGGGGCAAACCTGACGGTCTCCCCTGCCGGGAAAGCGCTGCAACCGCACGCCGAACAATTGCTACGCGACGTGATGAAGGCCAGGCAGGCGGTGCACGAACTGCAACCCTCTTCGAGTGGAACGCTGAGCGTGGCCGCGGCACTTTCGGTGTGCACGTACTTTTTGCCAGACGTGATGAAGGACTACCAGGCGGCAAACCCCAAAGTGATGATCAGCCTGCGCTCGGGAACTTCGGTGCAGGTCTTGAAGATGGTGCTCGACGGCGAAGCGGAGATTGGGCTGGCACGATCATTGAACCACCCGGAAGTAGAAACCATGACGCTACGAGATGATCCCTTGATTCTGGTGGGCCATCCGAAACATCCCGCGGCACAGAAGCGGCACGTACGATTGGAAGAGGTGGAATTGATGCCGCTGATTTTCTTCGACCGCGGATCGAGCGACTGGACGTTGACGCAAAGCCTGTTCCGCCGGGCCGGACAATTGCCGAACACGGTGCTCGAAGTGGAATCGATCGAGGCGGCCAAGCGGATGGTGGAGCGAAAGCTTGGAGTAAGTTTCTTGCCGCAGATTGCGGTGATTCACGAACTGCAGAAAGGAAAGCTGGTGGCGATGGAAATTGCGAACTCGGAAGTGCTGCAGCGAAACCTGGACGTGATCTATCCGCGGCATCGCGCGCTGACGCGGGATGCGCAGAAATTATTGGAGCTGTTGCAAAAGGCGGCGAGCGCGGAATCCGTGGCGCGACAAAAGCGGAAGAAACCGCGGTGAGGAGTGGGTGTGCTGACCAGTGGTGGTGCTACCCGTCGCCACGTTGATAGCGCGGATTCAGATCTGCTTTACGGCGCCGTGCGGGATATGCCAGCAGGCACGATAGCCATCGTGGGGAAATATACTGCGGACACACGTTTCGGTTTGTGGCTGGTCGGTGAAGATTTCCATTTTGCCGTCCTTGGTGGCGGTGCCGTAGAACGAAGTGACGGCGCCAAACGCGGCGGATTGATCGGGATTCGACATTTTGTGGTGGAGCAGGGCGTAATCCCCCGCGTATAACAAAACGAAGAACGCAATTATGGCGGCGCCAATTCGCTTTAGCAAATTGCGCCGCCGATGTGGCTTATTTCTCGAGACATGGCATCAGAATCAAAAGGTCCGGAGGGTTTACTTCGTGGGTGTCGGTGACATCGTAGACGCCTACGTTGCGCCATTTGTTGGAGCCTTCCGACGGCTCGCTGAAATGAAAAATGGCGTCGTTGTAGGCAATTTTTCGTTCGGTGGCGATGGCGATCGGTTTATCGCTGAGGGGCTTGCCGCAACGCTGAATCAAATCATCCGGGGTTATCGCAGTTACGACGCGCGCCACGCGAGCTCGTTCGCCCACCGCAATTTTGCCCGTGACCTTCGCAAACATTCCCACGCAAATATAGGCGGCAATTGCGCCTAAAAACACACCAACGGCGATTCTCCAAATGGACATGAACCCTCCCAGGCGGGAGAGAGTAGTACCGGAGGCGCGGCAGGTCAAGCGACACGCGGCGCAAAACGAAGTGCACGCGGGTACGGGTGCGCCGACGTAAGAAACAGAAAACGGATATTACACGCGAATTCTTAGTTGGGCAGCGTGCGGTGCGGTCGCCCAGGCGGCGCCGTGCTGTTGGGAAATGCGATACGCATAACCGGATCTCCGAAGAAGATCCAGGTGCGGCGCACGTCGGGATCGAGGATGCCGGCTTTCGCGGTGATGATCGCGGTGCCGATGCTTTGCGATGGTTTTGCGGCGAGCGTACTGAGCAAGGCCTGATCCATGGAAGCTTGCGGCGGAGCCGTGGTGAATCCGGAGGACGCCCAAACGCCTACTCCACCACCATTCGGAGCGAGTAGCAGAGCCGTGGAAAGACTCGCCTCGCCCGGATCGTGAAAAAATCCGTTCAGACAATCCATGAGCAAGAAAACCGGGAGGCGATTGCCATTGCTAAGAGCGCCGGCTGACGTGTTGTCGAGCAAATCTGAGAACGACCATTGCTGCTCCGAGCCGTGGCCGGTGTAATTGACGAGCAAGACCCCGGCATTGATGGCGGAAATAATTTGCTGCGAGGCGGTGGCAGAATCCAGGCCATCCGCGAGAATTTTTGTGGTGGTCAGAGATGCAGGCAGAGCGAGGCTGGCTGAAGTTGCCTCCGCGGAGAAATCGACGCCAACGTTTTGATCCGCAATGACCAGAGCTTGGTTGGTCCAGGCGCCGGCGGAGCTGCCATTTTCGTAATCGACAATTTTGGAGACGACGAGCGCTGCGTCCGCAGCGGTTTGCGCCGGGATTCTGCCCGTCGGAATGGTGGCGAAACCGGTTTCCGCGAAGTCGCTAAACCAATCATCGGAGGCTGTTTTGAAGGCCGCCGTTTCGATCAAGCGCGTGGGAACGAAATCGAGATCTCCGAAGCCGAGGTAGTTCCGCGGATCGAATGAAGCGCCGCCCACAAGCAGGACCGATTGCGATTTCGCTCTCCAACCTTGCGATATGGTCTGCAGATAGGAGCGCAGAGCGAAGGGAGTACGTTCGCCAAAATTGTAAGCGTCGTAGAGCTGATCGGTTGTGACCACGGCAACGGTGTTGTTCTGGGATTTGCGGAGCGCGACCAAAGGCGCGACGGCTGCCTGGAAATCCGGATGCGTGATGACGATGTAGTCAGAGGCCTGGCGCTGAAGCAGCGTGCTGGGCGGATGAAAGGAAATGGCGCTGGGTGCCGAAATCTGATCCGCGGCGAATGCGAGAAGCGTATGCGGGCCAGCCGAAGCAACGCCCGAGACTGAAACCGTGATGGCCGAGCCGGTGTTGTCAAATGTAACCGGGCCCAAGAGCTGCTCGACCGCGAGTGGATTGGAAATATCAAATACCTGAATCTGCGAATTGGAGAAGCCGGTGAACCGGAGACGCGAGCCGGCCGGGGCAGACGCGCGAAGCCAATCGGAATCGGCTGCGTAGGTGTGCGGGTAATGCAGGGTGATGGATTGCACGAAGCTGACGTCGGTTTCGCCATCGAGCGCGGCAAGCGTGACGGTGTTCGTGCCGCTCTGCACCACTCCGGGAGGAATCGTAAAGGTGTTGGTGAGGTTCGACTGGCTATTGAAACTCATGGTGCCGAGCGAGGCGCCGTTCAGGACGACGCTGACGCTATGGGGCTGGCCATCGGTGGCGCCTTGCAGCGTAACGTCGAGCTCCTCGGGAATGGACGAAGTTGCATCGAGATTCGAAACGGTGAGGGTTTGGTCTACCGGTTCGGAATTGACGACCGCGCCAAAGAAATTGTCGTTGTTGATGCCGTTCAAGAGCGCAGAAAAATAGGTGGTGCGCTGTTCGATCGTAATGGTATCGGAGAAACTGGAGACATTGGGCGCGCCAGAAGCGGGGGAAGAACTTGAGGAGATTCTCTTCCCTGCCTGGGTCCCATTGATGAGCCAGTAGACACGAGTATCGGAGAACGGCGTATCGATGCCAGTGCCGTAGAACACGATCGCTTCGTTCGACCCAAAAGTTGCGCCCCTGCCCGTGATGCGGATCGGTTGCTCGACACCTTCGGCGTAGAGCTGCAGGGTGCGCGATTCGCCGACGTGGAATCCGGCGGAGGCAAGCTGCGCTCCGGTGACGACGTACCAACCCTCGGCGCGAATGGAAATCTTGGCGGCGGACTGTCCGTCGAGGAAAGCAGCTGAAACTTCCGGCTCGGATACTGGATTTGGCGCAGGCCACACTGCTCCGGAATGCAGAGCCGTTCCGGAAACAGATGGCACGGTTCGATTGATTTGGCTGAGTAAGGTCGCCGGAACGATGTGCGTGGATTCGGATGCGGTGGATTCCGCAGTAGCCGGTCCGTGCGACGTGCGCGTTCCGTTCAGGTCTACGTCCTCGAGTACGTATGAGGATTGCGGCGTTCCCTGCGGATCAATCCAGCGATACGTTTTTGCGGCGTGTTGGGGCTGGCCGCCGCGGAGAAAGAGCGCGCCGCCCGCGATAAGTGAAGGATTGACTTGGTGGCGGCCCTGCGCATCTTCCCGGTACACGTGAAAGCCGAGGTTGTGAACCTCAGCACGCGTACTCCATTCGAGTACGACTCCTCCTCCGACAAGATTCTGCGCGCGGAACGACGACAACTGCACGGCCGTGGGCGCCTGAATTGTGGAGATGACGGACGAGAAATTGTTCGCGGGATTCGGATCGCTGGTGGTGGACGTTACGGTGGCAGTGTTCGATGCCGTGGTGGACGAGGCAAAAGTAGTGGCTGTGGTGTTGATGGTGATGATAGCCAAGCCGCCAACGCTCATCGTGCCGATGTTGCAGGTGACGGTACCACCGGCCTGCGAACAGGTGCCCTGGGTGGTGGAGACGGAAACGAATGTCACTTGTGTGGGCAGCGGATCAGAAACCGCGACACCCTGGGCCACGCCGGGACCGTTGTTTGAAACCTGCAACGTGTAGGTAAGGTTTGTGCCTTGGTCGACGGGTTCGGGTGCCGCGGTTTTTACGATCGCGACATCGGATTGCGTGGGAGAGCCCACGATGGTGGAGGCGCTCGCCGTATTGTTCGCCGGATTTACATCATTCAACGTAGGCGCAATGCTGGAAGTAGCGGTGATGACGGTGCCGGAAGCTGTTCCGGGATTTACCTTCACAACAAATGGCAGCGGGACGGAGGTGCCGGTCGGAAATGCGGCGCCTACGGTGCAGACTCCGCCAGCTCCGGCGCAGCAACTGATAGCGCCAGTGCCACCTACGGCCGGAAGAGTTGGGCAGGTTACGCCCGCGGGCACCGCCAAAGATACAAAGGTGGTGTTCGCGGGGACGCTCGTCGAGAACGCCGGGTTCAAGGGTGTTGCGGGACCGCTATTGGAAAATGTGTCGATGAAAGTGATGTTGTTACCAGCAGTGACGGGATTCGGCGAGGCCGAACTGGTATCGATCAGATCGAATTGATTGGCGGTGGCGACGGTCACGATAACCGTAGAGCTGTTGCTGCCGGGATTCGAATCGGTGGTCGTAGAAGATGTGCTGGCAGTGTTTGAAATTTTAGTGCCGGAGGCGGTTGCAGCTCCAACTGTTACCGTGACGGTAAACGTAGTGGTCGCGCCCGACGCGAATGAAGCGAGCGTGCAGTTGACGGCGGTGGTCGGTGCTGGGCACGCCCACGCCGTTCCGGTCTGCGCCAAAGAAACAAAGGTCGTGTTCGTGGGAATTGGGTCGGTGAAGGTGACGTTGGCTGCAGCGGCGGGGCCATTGTTATGGACGGAGATGGAATAGACGATGTTGTTGCCGGCCAAAACGGGATTGGGCGAAGCCGTCTTCGTTACTACGATGTTTGCAGTGGTGGCCAATCCTACGACGGTAAGAACCGTCGCGGTGTTATTCGCCAGGTTTGGGTCGTTGGTGCCGGAGTTGACGCTGACAGTGTCAACGATTTGGGTTCCATTGACCGTTCCGGCGCCGACGGTAACGTTCAAAGTGAAGGTGCCGACTGCGGCGTTCGCAACGTCTGGATCCGTGCAGGTAATATTGCCCGCAGCGCCGACAGCGGGCGTGGTGCAAGCCCAACCCGCAGGTACGGCCAGCGAGGTGAAGGTAGTGTTCGCCGGGACGGCTTCGGTGAAAGTGGCGTTGACCGCGTCGAGCGGACCGTTATTCGTGACAGCCTGCGTATAGGTGATGGCATTACCTGGAACGACCACGCTGGGTGTGCCGGAATTCGTAACGGACAGGTCTGCTGAAGCGCATTCGCCGCCGGGTTGAGCGCCGGGAGTTTCGTTAATTGTCAGGTTGGTCGTGACTATGCCGGGTTGGCCGACTGTGGCACCGTAGGCGTCATTCGCCATGGTGGAAAAACCATTGGAGCCACCAGTGACACTCGAAGCAAGCGGAGTCGATGACAGGAATATGACGCCGCCTCCGCCACCGCCGCCTGGCCCGTGACGATTACCAGGAAAAGGAGTGCCCGGAGCCTTCGTCTGCCATGTCGCGCCGCCATTCCCTCCGTTTGCCTGAACCGTCAAGCCCGAAAAATTTCCGCTATTGGTAAAAATGCGAATCGAACCGCCGGCACCGCCGCCGCCACCGCCGTCGTTCTCAACATTCGTGGCAGTAAGTCCATTCGAAGTTAGGGTTCCGGTGCCTGCCACTGAACCCGCGTGTAGAATCGCAATGCCCCCACCGGCCGCGCCGCTGCTATAAATCCCGGTGCAGTTTGCGCCGCAATCGGCATTGCCCGTACCGCCTGCGAACCACGATCCGTCGTTCGTCGTGCCCGCTCCGCCACCCCCTCCCGCAATCAAAGTTCCGGTAGATGGCGGGAAGAGAACTCCTCCGAATCCTCCAACGATGCCCGCGGAGTTCCATGCAAATCCGCCATTGCCTCCGGTGCCGCCGTTACCACCGGCACCTCCGCCATCGTTTTGAGTATTTGTTTTAAAATCCGCATCGGTGCCGCCGCCGCCGGCATTACCGGGCGCGCCGCGCGCATAGCTGCCGCTGGGCAAACCTTCCGTATAGGTTTGTCCGGTATTCGTGGCAGTCGTCGCTGTCGTAAATCCCGCCGGCGCGATGAAGGCCGGCGTGCCGGCGATTCCTTCCCCTTTCGAGCCGTTGGCTTTGTTGGTCGAGAGTTGCACATAGTCCGTGGCTAGACCTGTGCCCGTGCCGGCAAGAATCCGTCCGCCACCTCCGCGGAACCCGTCGCCATCAAGAGCTACCGTGCCGCCCAACGTCAACTGCGAAGCAACGTCAATGGCAAGAACGCCACCAGTGCTGCCGTTCCAAGGCAGTGCTGCCAGCGTGGAACTGAGAGTGGCTGAATTATACTGAGGAACGCGAATCACCTGGAAAGTGGCTTGTCCCTGGGAGCTGCTTGCGA
>Ga0182024_10026267_pt1 | contig 10238 bp, 5 predicted proteins | sample P32metaG_FD_120480 | JGI IMG/M metagenome (GOLD analysis project Ga0182024, IMG submission 120480) | Permafrost microbial communities from Stordalen Mire, Sweden - P3-2 metaG (Illumina Assembly) | ecosystem: Environmental > Terrestrial > Soil > Wetlands > Permafrost | place: Sweden: Stordalen...
CGGCAAAATGCATTTGCGCGACTCGCCGAGCCTTTCGAGCTGGCCGATCACGATCCTACGATCCCTTACAATCAGGCCATTCAGACCGGCGTGTCGCAGGCATTTTATTCGACTACACCTCTCGCTTTTGAACCGCGCCTGGGTTTTGCCTGGTCGCCGTTCGGCAGCACCAAGACAGTGGTGCGCGGCGGCATCGGCAATTTCCGCGATTTCCTGCCGCAGCAAGTGCTCCAAGGCTTCGCGCTCAATACTCCCAACGTGAATGCCTTCACCGTGAATGGCCTTACCACTGGATCGGCGCTTTCCCCCGCCGTCGCGGACAACATATTTGCCACTGCCACCAGTTACAACACCGCGTTCGTGAATGGTTTCTCGCAAGGTGCCACCCTGGCGGATTTGCAAACGTCTGACCCGGGCTTTTCGCCACCAGCGTACTACGGCGCTCAGCACAAGACCATCAACCCCACGTACATCGAATGGAACCTGGAAGTTCAGCGTTCGCTGGATCAAAACACCACGGTGAGCGCGAACTATGTGGGCAATCACGGCATCCACGAAGTTTTTATCAATCCAGGTCTAAACGCTTACGATCCCGGCGCGTTTGTTGGCCTGCCCACGGCGGCGCCCGACGCGCGGTTTTCTAACGTCACCGAACTGCAGACGGACGGCACTTCGAATTACAACGGAGTGACGCTTTCCGCACGCCACAATTTCAGCCACACCTTTCAGGCCACTGCGAGTTACACCTACAGTCACGCGCTGGACGACGTCTCCGACAACGGGTTTACAGCCTGGAGTTACGGTACCGCCCCCAGCATTCAGTACCCGCAAGATCCCTTCAATCCGCACGCCAACTATGGCAACAACGATGTTGATGTGCGGCACGCGTTTTCCGGCAGTTACGTTTGGACTCCGCCATTCGATTCCTGGAGCGGGCACGATGGGAACAAGTTTTTGGCTGGCTGGTCTTTCTCCGGCACTCTCTTCTATCGCTCGGGATTTCCGTTTACGGTGACGGACGGCGCGAATACCGCGACATTGGCTGGCTCTAATTACGGGGCCACGCTATTCGCGAACTACCTGGGCGGAGCGCAGCCCAGTTGCAGCAGCCCGGCTTCCCCGTGCTTGGTGGCCGCGGACTTCTCCTCGGCGGCCTCCGGGTTTGGAGATCAGACCCGCAATCAATTCCGCGGACCCGGCTTCTTCAACACGGACTTGAGCATCCTGAAGAGCACCCGGGTGAAGCAATGGAGCGAGGGACAGCAGTTTGTCGTCGGAGTTAGCTTCTACAACATCCTCAATCATCCGAACTTCGATCAGCCGGTGGCCGATGTTGCGAACTCGTCGCAATTTGGGCACATCATTCAGACTGTATCGCCGCCAACCAGCATTCTGGGCTCTGGTTTGGGCGGAAATTCGTCTCCGCGGCAGATTCAGCTTACGGCGAAGTTCGTCTTCTGATTTTTCGGGCGCACGACAGCCCGAACATGTGTTGCTTCACGCTTGCTGGCGATCGGCAGGCCGACCCCGGGCGATCGCCCGCGTTTTACCAAAAGAATCAGCAGAGCAGCGAGCCGCAGATCAGGCACTGCGCCAACTAATTTCAAGGAGACATTCTTGTGAACAAACGATCGACACGATTCAGTAGATTTTTTCTCACATTCGCGCGTAGCCCTTTCACTCTCGCCGCTGCGTTGCTCTTCATATTTCTGAGCGCGTTGCTTGCTTCGCCAGCTCTCCACGCGCAAAGCTCGCAAGCGCCCGCGAATAAAATCACGCTCGAAGATCTCGTCTCGCTTCACGCGCTCTGGGAAGCGGTGCTCTCGCCCGACGGAAAGCAGTTCGCCTTCGTTCGCAATGGCCAGATCGAATTGCTCGCGGCCGATGGCGGCTGGCCGATCATCTTGACCACGTCGCCCGGAAAGAAGGCCGAGGTGAGCTGGTCGCCCGATAGCAAGACGCTCGCTTTCGTCAGCCAGGGCACCGTTTGGGTGGCGGCGGTCTCTGGCGGCAGGCCCATGCAGATTACCTACGGAGCGGTTGGAGTTGGCGATCCGCGTGGCGCGTCGGACCGCTGGCCGAAATGGAATTCGGACGGTAAATGGATTCTGTTTCAATCCGGACGTCACGGTCACAATGAACTCTGGGTCGTCAGCGCGGATGGCAGGACCACGAACTATCTTGCAACGACCGAGATTTATTCGGGGGTTGATGAACTCGACCAGGTGACTGCGGATGACGAGGTGGCCTCGGATCGTTTCGATCCCACGCCCGCGTGGTCACCCGACGGCACACGAATTTCGTACACGGAACGTTCGCGCGAATTTTTCTCCGGAAAGTTGAAGGTCCTCGATTTCGATCGCTCTACAGGCGCCGCAAAAGGCGCCCCGCTCGAACTCTACACGGCGAGGCACGACCGCGGCGGCGCCTGGGTGATCGATCACGTCGCGTGGTCGCCTGACGGTGCGACGCTCGCCTTCACGCTGCAGGATAGCGGCTGGGACAAAGTCTATCTGCTTCCCTCGCGCGGTGGGCGACCGAAGCAGCTGACGCAAGGCGAATCGGAAGACGGCTCGCCGGTTTTTTCTCCCGATGGCAAAACCCTCGCGATCGTCTCGAACCGCGGCGGCTTCGAAGAAAGCCACATATGGGTTGTTCCGGTGGATGGATCCGCGCCGCGGCGCCTGGCGAATTTGCCTCCCGGCGTCGAAGATGATCCGCGGTGGTCGCCCGACGGTAAGGACATTTATTTCCTTCGTACTACACCGACGGAATTGCCAGATCTTTACGTTGCTTCCGCCGTGGGCGACCCCGCGGCTCGCGCGCTCACACACACGCTTCCGCGCACCTTTGACGCGACGGGCATCGCGCTGCCCCAGGTTGTGCACTTCAAGGGCAAGGACGGTCTCGCTCTCGCTGGAATTCTTTATCTCCCGCTCGCCTACAAAATAGGGACGCGATACCCTACGGTGATTTGGGCGCACGGCGGACCGGAGGGCCAGGACGCGCTGGTCTTCTCGCCATGGTCACTGTATCTAGCGCAGCAAGGCTACGTCGTGTTCCATCCGAATTTTCGCGGCAGCACGGGTTACGGCGAAAAATTTCGCAACCTGAACGTCGAAGATGGCGGAGGCGGCGAAACGGACGATATCGCCGCAGGCGTCGCCTATTTGGTGGATCAAGGCATCGCGGATCCGAAGCTCGTCGCCATCGGCGGAGGCAGCCATGGCGGCACGGCAGTCAACTACGCCGTGACGAAATATCCGGACTTGTGGGTGGCGGGGCTCTCGCTTTTTGGCGTCGCTGATCGCGCAACGTACATCCAGCGGACCAATCGCAATTCCGCGATTCGCTGGGAAACCAAATTCGGCGGCACGCCCGAAGAAAAGCCCGCGGTTTATCGCAAGGCGGATATTCTGCCGGACGTCCCGAGAATAAAGGCCCCGCTGCTGGTTCTATGGGGCGAAGAGGATCCGCAAGTGCCGCCCTACGAATCCGTCCAGTTGGTCACGGCGTTGAAAAAGTACAACAAGACGTTCGTATCCTTCAGCTACCCGCACGAAGGCCACGGTTTCTCGCAGCCGCAGCATCAATTGGACGCCCTTCATAAGGAGGATGAATTTCTGCGCAGATATTTGCTATCACCCGTCGGCCAAAGCAGCACTTCCACTGAGGAGATTCCGCTCGGTCACGAATAGAAACTCGAGCACACAACGAAACGAGCAACGGCTTTCACAATCCGATAGGACGTGATGGTTGTCCGTGGTTAGTAAGCGGTGCAATCGGCCGCGCGTAAGAAAGACGGCGCTCGGCTCGACCGGCTGCCACTGCTCCCAGACGGCGCGGCAGCAGAGCTATATGGCTTTTTTCCAATAAGATACAACGCGAAATCACATGCGCAACGCGGTACGCGTGCCGTATCCAGCCGACTACAATTCCAGCAGCGGCGCCGGAGGTTGCAGGCCCTAAATCTTGGGACTAGTATAAACGGATTATTGAACGGGGCGGGCGGCTGTGCGAGTGTCCGACACAGGTGTTTTGTCGTCTACAGTTGGTTTTAGCGGAGGCCATGGTCATGGCAGTTTCAAGTCCGAGTATACAGAGTGCTCATTTTGCGGCGACGACAGGCGCCAGTTTCTACGACAAGCTGAACTCGGTGTGGCACGAGCGCGCGCTGCAAATCTTCATGGTGATTGTGCTGGCGCATTGGGCCGAACACCTTGTGCAGGCTTACCAGATTTGGGTAATGGGATGGCCGCGGCCCATGGCCAACGGCATACTGGGCCTCTGGTACCCGTGGTTGATCAAGTCCGAAGTGCTGCACTACGGCTATGCGCTTTTCATGCTGGTCGGGCTGTGGGTGCTGCTTAAGGGATTCAGCGGAAGAGCGCGCACATGGTGGTTGATTGCGCTGGTGATTCAGTTCTGGCACCACATTGAGCATCTGCTGCTGATCACGCAGGCGACGCTGCATCACAATTTGGGCGGCAGGCCGGTGCCGATGAGCGTGCTGCAATTCTTCTTCCCGCGCGTGGAGCTGCATCTTTTCTACAATTCGATCGTGTTCATCCCGATGGTGATTGGAATGTACTACCACATGTTCCCACCCGAGGGAGAGGTGAACCACGATACTTGCACGTGCGCCTGGAACAGGAGCTCGAAGAAAGCCGAAGCACAGGCGGCGTGAGTGCGGGTTTCTTTCCCGCCTCGAGAGCTCGCAGGGTAAGTAGATCCGAGTGGCGCATTCGAAGTTTATTTGGGATGGCAATTTCGCGGGCGAGAGTGACTATAGTCCTCTCCGCGCTCGCATGCGTTGCCGCTCTGTTTGCATCGGGATGCCGCAAGGCGGTTGAGCCGCAATCGGCTATCGCGATCGAGTACGGAATCAGTCCTCAGCCAGTCCGGGTTGGTCCTGTTGCGATTGCTGTGAAATTAGGCGACGCTGCGGGCGAGCCTGTGCTGGGAGCACGCGTCAATCTTGAGGCGGACATGTCGCATCCGGGCATGGCGCCTGTGTTCGGCGAAGTTCGGGAAGTCACGCCGGGGCAATATCTGGGCTCGCTGGAATTTGCGATGCCGGGAGATTGGGTGATACTGATTCATGTTACGCTGCCCGACGGTCGCAGGATGGAACCGCAGGTGAGCGTTCCGGGCGTTACCGCGAACTAGGCTACGTTGTCGAATCCCACGCACAATCCGTCCATTGCTGCTGAGCCACCTCCGTTCGATTTAATGCAAGTGCCGGGACTGCGGCGTTTGTTCCACTGGCGTCATCTGCGCACGGTGCTGCAGATTCCGCTCCTGATTGTGAGCGTGGCGATGGTCTTGGATGGACTGCTGGGACCGTCGCTCGCGCCGAAAAATCTGGCGACGACCTTGAGTTGGGTACATTTTCGCGGGGCGCTGGTGCTGTTGCTGTTGTGCGCGGGGAATTTCTTCTGCCTGGCTTGTCCTTTCATGTTGGTACGCAATATGGCGCGGCGATTTTTTTATCCGCGGCTGAATTGGCCGCAGAGATTGCGCAACAAGTGGCTGTCGGTGGGGCTGTTTGCGTTGATCTTATTTTGCTACGAAGATTTTAGTTTGTGGTCTTCGCCTTGGTGGACGGCTTGGTTGATCGTGGGATATTTTCTGGCGGTGCTGGTGGTGGATGGTTTGTTCAAGCATGCGTCGTTTTGTAAATTTGTTTGTCCGATCGGGCAATTCAATTTCGTGGCGTCCGCGATTTCTCCGCTGGAAGTGAAAGTGAGGGATCTGGACGTCTGCGATTCGTGCGGGACGAAGGATTGTATCCGCGGAAGGCGCGCGCCTGGCGCGAAGCTGGTGGTGATACAGCGCGGGTGCGAACTGGCGTTGTTTCAGCCGTTGAAAGTAGGAAATATGGATTGCACTTTCTGCCTGGACTGCGTGCACGCTTGCCCGCATGACAACATCGGAATATTGAGCCGGCTGCCTGCGAGCGAATTGATGGTTGATCCTCGGCGCTCTGGGATTGGGCGTTTTTCGCAGCGCAAGGACTTGGCGGCGATGGCGATTGTGTTCAGTTTTGGCGCGCTGCTGAATGCGTTTGGGATGGTTAGTCCGGTGTATGTGCTGGAGAGCTGGCTGGCGGAGATTTTGCACGTGAACAGCAAGGCGCCAGTATTGGGCGTGCTGTTCGCTTTGTTCCTTGTGCTGGAGCCGGCGGTGTTGTTGGGATTGGCGGCCTGGGTGACGCAGATCCGGGGAGGAAGCCGGCGGGCGCTGGTGCCGCTCGCGGTGCGTTACACGTATGGATTAGTGCCGCTGGGATTTGGGATGTGGCTGGCGCATTACAGTTTTCATTTTTTGACGGGGCTGTACACGCTGGTGCCGGTTATACAGAGTGCTCTGGCGCGAGTGGGATGGACTTTGTTTGGCTCGCCGCGCTGGACATTGTTGGGAATTCCCATGAGATACGTGCAGCCGCTGGAGATTGGATTTTTGGTGCTGGGACTCGCGGGATCTTTGCTGGTGATTCATCAATTGGCGGAAAGCGATTGCGCTGAGCGACCGCTGCGAGCTTTTGTGCCGTGGGCCGCGGTGTCGGTCGTGTTGTGGCTCGCCGCGATGTGGATGATGTTTCAGCCGATGGATATGCGCGGGACATTTTTGCCGGGATAGGCTCGTCGTAGCCTTTTCGGGACTGCACACGATAGCAATGATAATTTTTCACAATCCGCGCGGAAGAGCGTCGCGCAAATTCGCATCGCTAGTGATGCTGTTGTTGATCGCCAGTTCTCGGCTGGACGCGCATAACGGGCCGCCGTTTCCCATCATCTCTGACAAGCACGTGGGCCCGGTAGTGGTCTCGCTCTGGACTCATCCGGACGTGGGTACCGGACTGTTCTACGTGATCGTCGACGCGCCGCCAGGAGGCGCGATTCCGCCGGATTTGAAAATCGAGATTGGCGTGAGGCCGGTGACGGGACGTCTGGCGGAAGCAATTTATCCCACGCAGCTGGAAAACCTGCACGGGCAAGTGCAATATCGGACCGAAGCGCAGTTTGATCGACAGGAGTTGTGGCATGTGCGGCTGATCGTCACGAGTTCGGCGGGCGGCGGCGAGGCGTCGGCGGATGTGGAAGTAACTCCGCCGGGGCTGGGACGCTGGGACCTGCTGATGTTCTCGCTGCCATTTCTGGGCGTGGGATTCCTGTGGTTTCATGTGATGATGCGCAAGCGAAAATACCGGAAAAGCCAGCTGCAGAAGCTGCGAGGTTCATGTTGCACGTAATCTTACAATTTGCGCGTCAATGGTTTTGCGTGCCGGATGGAGTGCGGGGCTCGGCTCGCATTCGCGTGGGCGGTGTACGCGACGGCGCTGCGCGCGGGACTTCGTCGCTTTGCTTGCAAACGGCCGTGGCAGTTTGTCTTTGCGCGATTGCTGTCAACTTCACGGGATGCGGGGCTGGCGGCAAGTTGCCTGTCAAATCATCGAAGGAATATAGCGAGACTGTGTCGGCGTTCTACACCGGACTGGCGGCGCTTCAGGTCGGCGACGACGTTACGGCTGAGAGCAAGCTCGCGCAGGTGACGCGGCTGGCGCCGGGCGAGCCTGCGGGATGGGCCAACTGGGGCGTCCTAGCGTTTCGTCAGCGGAATTTTGACGTGGCCGCGCAACGTTACGAGCGGGCGCGCGACCTCGCGTCCAAGAACGACCAAATTTATTATTTGCTGGGAATTTTGCAGAGCACGCGCGGTAATTCCCAGGACGCGATTGCGGATTGGCGCAAAGCTGTGGGCATCAATCCGCAGAACTATCGCGCGGCGTATCAACTGGCGCAAGAAGTGGAGCGCGAGGGCGGTCCGGGTAGTGATGCCGAATTTCAATCGCTAATCCAGAATATTCTGAAGGCGCAGCCGGATAATCTGGCCGCTTTGCTGGAGCTTGCGCGCGCGGCTGCGAAACGCGGAGATGCGTCTACGCTTAAGCCTGCACTTGCGCAAATCAGCGCGCGAGCTGCGCAGTGGCCGCCAGAAGTGCAGCAGCCGCTTGCCACGTTGCAGGCTGCAGCGGCCGACGGGGACATGCATGCCGCCGCGACACGAATAGCTTTCTTGCGCAACACTTTGATGCGGATTCCTGAATTTCGTGAAAGCTTGGCCGTGCTGCAAGCGGCGCCTGGCGAAGAGGCGGAGCCTTTCACTCATTTTCTGCGATTGGAATCGCCTGTGTTCGTTCCGGCACCGGCTGACTTGGCGCTGACGTTCACGCCGCAGGCACTCGCGAATCTGAGCACGGCGAAGCGCTGGGAATGGATTGGCGCTGTATCGCTGGGCAGCGCTGGGCCTCCAGCTGTTGTGAAAGCGAATGGCCGCGAGGTTCGTCTTTCTACCGGCGCCACATTTCCCTTCCCTGGTGGACCTGCCGGAGCGGCGCCGCTTCCCGAGGGAATCCTGCCGATCGATTTTAACTATGACTTTAATAACGACCTTGTGCTTGCCGGCGCCGGGGGCGTGCGGTTGATGCGGCAGGACAGTCCGAAACAGTTCACGGACGTGACGGCGCAAGCGAAATTGCCGAAAGCCGTGACCAGCGCGAGTTACACGGGCGCGTGGGCGGTGGACATCGAAGCGGACGGCGATTTGGATATTGTGCTAGGGGCGAAAGAGGGACTGCCGCTGGTTCTGCGAAATAACGGAGATGGCACCTTCACGCCGATTTATCCGTTTTCGGGCGTCACGGGCCTTCGCGCGTTGGCGTGGGCGGATTTTGATGGCGATGGCAATCCTGATGCTGCTTTAGTGGATGGCGCTGGGCGTCTCCATGTTTTTCACAACGAGCGGCAGGCGCAATTCCGTGAATTGCCGTTGCCGGCCAATTTTCCGTTGGTCAAGGCTCTTAGCGTCGCGGATGTTGATGACGACGGCGTTCTCGATCTGCTGGCGGTGCAATCGGACGGCGCGATTGTGCGAATTTCTGACAACCACGAAGGAAAAGTTCTGGACGTTGCGGAGATTGCGCGTGTCCCTGGCGGCACAAACGTTCCCGATTATCTCAGCGGTGAAGTGCGCTTGCGGGTCGCTGATCTGGATAACAATGGAGCGCTGGATTTGTGCCTGACTGGTGCATCGTTGGATGCGAGCCGCAACACCTTTGGGGCATGGATCTGGCTTGCGGACGAAAAGGGTAAATTTGTTTTGCTCGAGCATCCGTTTGGGCAGGCACCGGCTCCGGCGCTGATTTCTGGCGCGGCGGATCTCACCGGCGACGGGCGCCTCGATTTGCTGGCGCTTTCTGCCGACGGACAACCGTTGCAAGCCGTCAATCACGGTTCGAAGGATTATCATTGGCAAGTTGTGCGGCCGCACGCAAAGCAAGCCGTCGGTGATCAACGCATCAATCCCTTTGGCGTGGGCGGCGAGATTGAAATTCGCTCGGGCCTACTGGTGCAGAAACAGCCGATCACGGGGCCGCAAATACATTTCGGTTTAGGAAATCAAACGAGCACTGACGTGGTGCGCGTGGTGTGGCCGAACGGCACGGTGCGCGCGGAGTTTGGTGTGGCGGCGGACACGGAAGTTGTGACGGAGCAGCGGCTGAAGGCGTCTTGTCCATTTCTCTTCGCATACAACGGCAAGGGCATGGAATTTATTAAAGATGCAGTGCCGTGGGGTTCCGCAATCGGCCTGCGCATCAATACGATTGGCACCGCGCGAGTGGAAACGACTGGTGAATGGTACAAGATCCGGCGCGACCAGCTCGTTCCGCACGACGGGTATTACGACTTGCGCGTCACCGCGGAACTCTGGGAGGTCTACTACTACGATTATCTGGCGCTGATGACCGTGGACCATCCGGTGGGAACGGAGATTTTCGTGGACGAACGCTTTTCGATTCCCCCACCGAAGCTGGGCGTCACCACTGTTGCGACGCCGCACAAAATCGCGCGCGCGATTGATGACAGCGGCAAAGACGTCACGGCTATTGTTGATACGCTGGACGGAAAAGCTCTAGATGATTTTGGGCGCGGACAATATCAGGGCATCACGCGCGATCATTATCTGGAAGTGGACCTGGGTGACGACGCACCGAAGAGCGGTCCGCTGTATTTGATCGGGCAAGGCTCGATTCACGATACGGAGTCGTCGTTGAATGTGGCCATTACGCAAGGGCATCGCTGGCGCGCGCAGGGTATGAGCGTTGAAGTACCCGACGGGCACGGCGGCTGGGTCACGGCACAGGCGAATTTGGGTTTCCCCGCCGGGCGCAAGAA
>Ga0182024_10026268_pt1 | contig 10238 bp, 8 predicted proteins | sample P32metaG_FD_120480 | JGI IMG/M metagenome (GOLD analysis project Ga0182024, IMG submission 120480) | Permafrost microbial communities from Stordalen Mire, Sweden - P3-2 metaG (Illumina Assembly) | ecosystem: Environmental > Terrestrial > Soil > Wetlands > Permafrost | place: Sweden: Stordalen...
GACCGAACAGCGTTCATCCAGGGAACCCAAAGAGTCATGTAGGCAACCTCGGCTGTATCTGATAGCAGTATCGTGCTATCAGACACAGCCGAGATATACTTTTCTCCGATGAATACCAAAAGGAATCTGAAATCGAACGTCAAATCGAGAAGCTAAAGCCCGGATTACATCATGGGCCATTCGTTTCAGGCCATTTCTCTGCTGGTCCAAGGCGCTTCCGGACATGTGGCCGCCGTACCACTGATGTCGCGGACCCCAAACTGAAGAAAATCCTCGACCAATACAGGCGCTCCGATATTCATTTGCATTCAGAGGAGATCGCTGCCTGATGGATAGATCGAACTGAGCACTGTCCAGTAACAACTGTCTTATATCGAAACACTGTCCAGCATCAGTGCGCTTCGTCATGTCACGTTGTGATCTCCGACCATTTGTGGAAATCGCAAAATAGGATTTGCAGACGAAATTCGCTGGCAGGATCGACCACAGTCGTCGTGCTGCAACAGGAAGGGAATGGCGATTCGACCGAATGCGCTGTCAGGCGCTCCGCGGAACTACTCTGCCGGCGTTTCGAGTTGAGGTCGCGCGGCCTGGTAGGTCACGCGAATGCCCTCAGCCAAACTTGTTCTGGCTTTCCATCCGAGAGCATGCACGCGGCTGACATCGAGCAGCTTTTGCGGTGTGCCATCCGGACGCGACGTGTCGAAGAGAATCTCGCAATCGAATTCGAGAACCTTGGCGACAAGCTCTGCCAATTCGAGAATCGTGAGATCCTCGCCTGTACCGATGTTAATGAGGGGAGCCTGGTCGCGTTTGATCAGGCGGCTGAATTCCAGCTCAGGCAGGTTGAGCAGATGAATACACGCGTCGGCGAGATCGTCGCTGTAGAGAAATTCGCGCCGTGGCTTGCCGGTACCCCACACGACCAGGCGATGTTCTCCGGACCTCTTTGCCTTGACTACTTTCCGCATCAGCGCCGGCAGAACGTGCGACACCTTCGGGTCGAAGTTGTCTCCCGGACCATAAAGATTTGTGGGCATGGCCGCGAGATAACGAGTCCCGTATTGCCGGTTATAAGACCAGCACATCTCCACCCCCGCAATCTTTGCCAGAGCGTACGCGCGATTGGTTGGCTCGAGCGGGCCCGTGAGCAAATATTCCTCTTTGATCGGCTGAGGAGCGAGCTTCGGATAGATGCAGCTCGAGCCGAGAAAGAGCAGACGCTCGACACCGCTGCGGTAGCTCGCATCGATGACACTCGTCTGAATCTCAAGGTTCTCGCGGATGAAGTCGGCAGGATACGTGTCGTTCGCAAGAATGCCGCCCACTTTCGCGGCCGCCAGAAAGACATATTCGGGCTTTTGCTGGTCGAAAAAAGTATGCACCGCGCGACGATCGGTGAGATCAAGTTCGACATGCGTACGGAGCAGAAGATTTGAATAGCCGCGTTGCTCCAGGCCACGGCAAATCGCCGATCCCACCAGACCGCGATGTCCTGCGACGAAGATGCGACTTTCCTTTTCCATAAGTAGGGACCTGTCGCTTCACTTAGAGCTCGTGAAAATTGAAGACCGAATAGCCATGCTTCCTCACCATGGCGTCACGCTCCGCAATCTTGAGATCCTCTTCCGCCATCTCCTTCACCAGGTCGCGGAATGTAACGCGCGGTTGCCAACCGAGTTCCCGTTTAGCTTTGCTTGCGTCGCCTAAAAGGCTGTTGACTTCAGTGGGACGATAGTAGCGCGGGTCCACGGCCACAATCACATGGCGGTTGGCGTCCAGCCCTCTTTCATCGGCTCCCTCGCCTTCCCAATCGATCTTCATGTCGAGATAGCTTGCTGTCAGATTTACAAAATCGCGCACGCCGTGCTGTTCGCCGGTGGCAATCACATAGTCCTTCGGCGCCGCTTGCTGCAGCATCAACCATTGCATCTCGACATAGTCGCGCGCATGGCCCCAGTCGCGCAACGCATCCAGGTTGCCAAGATACAAAGTCTCCTGCAGGCCGACCTTGATGCGGCTCAGCGCGCGTGTAATTTTGCGCGATACAAAAGTCTCGCCTCGTTTCGGAGACTCATGGTTGAAAAGGATTCCGTTGCAGGCAAAGATACCGTAGGCCTCGCGGTAGTTCACCGTAATCCAATACGCGTAAAGCTTCGCCACCGCATAAGGCGAGCGGGGATAAAAGGGTGTTGTCTCCTTCTGCGGAGTCTCGCGCACCAGGCCGTAGAGCTCTGAAGTCGAAGCCTGATAAAAACGAGTTTGCTTTTCAAGGCCCGCAATCCTGATCGCCTCAAGCAAGCGCAATGTACCGAGCGCGTCCGAGTCTGCGGTGTATTCCGGCTGCTCGAATGAAACTTTGACGTGACTTTGTGCCGCGAGGTTATAGATCTCGTCGGGTTTGACTTCCTGCACGATTCGGATGAGGCTGCTGGCGTCGGTCAGATCGCCGTAGTGCAGAACAAAGTGCCGCCCTATCTCATGCGGGTCTTCATAGATATGGTCGATGCGATTGGTGTTGAAGAGTGAAGCGCGCCGTTTGATGCCGTGAACTTCGTAACCCTTCGACAGCAGCAGCTCGGCGAGGTAGGAGCCATCCTGTCCCGTGACGCCCGTGATGAGAGCCTTCTTCATTCTCTTCCGCTCCCTCGACCTGGGGGATCCGTGCCCACAGAAACCTCAATCTTGATTGTGGCTCAAGCGGGAACTTCGATGCACGATTTGAAGTAATCCAGGCTGAGTTTCAACCCCGTCTCGAGATCGATCTTGGGTTCCCAGCCGAACAGCTTGCGCGCCTTGCTGATGTCCGGCTGTCGTTGGATTGGATCATCCTGCGGAAGAGGACAATACACGATCTCGCTCTTTGCGCCAGTGACGCGCAATACTGCCTTGGCACAATCGAGAATAGTCCATTCTGTCGGATTGCCTACATTCACGGGCGTGTGCTCGCTGGTTCGCGAAAGTCCAAGAATTCCCTGAATCTCGTCGGTCACATAGCAAAAACTGCGCGTTTGCGCACCTTCCCCATAGACCGTCAGGTTCTCGCCCTTCAGCGCCTGGATCATAAAATTCGAGATGACGCGGCCATCGTCTTTTTGTAGACGCGGACCATAGGTATTGAAGATGCGCACCAGGCGTGTATCGACGGAGTGGTAACGGTTATAGGCCATCACGAGGGCTTCGGAAAATCGCTTCGCCTCATCATAGACAGACCTTATCCCGATCGGATTCACGTTGCCCCAGTAGTCCTCGGTCTGAGGATGCACCGATGGATCGCCGTAGCATTCCGAAGTCGAAGCATGCAGAAACTTCGCTCCGTATTTGCGAGCAATCTCAAGCGAGTTCTTCGTTCCCGCCGATCCCACCATCAACGTCTCGATCCCCAGGCGGTAGTAATCGACGGGACTTGCCGGCGATGCGAAGTTGAAGACGTAGTCCACGCGCTTCGGATCGAACCCTTCCGAGATGTCGGCTTTTAAGAATTCGAACTTCGGTTCGCGCTTCAGATGTTCGAGATTACGCAGAGAACCCGTGCAGAGGTTGTCGACACCGATGACCGAGTGCCCTTCAGCGAGGAGTGCGTCGGTTAGGTGAGAGCCAAGAAAACCGGCCGCCCCGGTTACGAGCACACGCATCAATCAAATGCCCCCTTCAGCTAGTTTCGCGAGATCACAGACCGACAAGGAAAGATCAATTTTCTCAATCTCTATTAGGGCCCGGCAATCCTGGTCCCTTCCAAATTCTATCGGAATTCAACACCCGCCTGGATCTGTTCAGTAGATGTCGTCGAGGGCCACTCCGGCGACATTCATCCACTAGGCCTTATCCCTTTTCCTCGGCTCGTGGAAAACGGAAATCGGATCGACGGGCTGCGACAATCCAGGCCGTCCTACGCTGAGGTAGGTAAAGCCGTGCTCGGTCATTGTGGTCGGATCGTACAAATTGCGGCCATCAATAATGATTGGATAGCGGAGCGTGTAATGCAGCTTCGCTAAATCGAGTTCCGCAAATTCGCTCCAGTCGTTCAGAATGAGCAGCGCATCGGCGTCCTGGGCAGCCGCATAGGGGCTATCGACATAGCGCATCTGCGCCCCTGCCGGAATCAATTCCTTGGTGCGGGCTTCTGCAGCCGGGTCGTACGCACTCACGATGCATCCTTCACTTAAAAGCTTCTTCACAATCTCGATCGCCGGAGACTCCCGAATATCATCGGTTCCCCCTTTGAACGCCAGGCCGAGCACTCCGATTTTCTTGCCGCGGAAGGTCCACAAAGCCGATCGCACTTTTTGAAAGAAGCGATGGATCTGGTCTTCGTTAATCTTTTCCACTTCGTGTAACAGGCCGAAGTCCACACCAACCAACTCGGCTACGTTGCGAAACGCGGCCACATCTTTCGGGAAGCAGGAACCGCCGTAACCGACGCCGGCGCGCAAGAACTTGTTGCCGATGCGGCTATCGAGGCCAATGCCCTTGGCTACTTCTTCCACGTCAGCGCCCGCCGCTTCGCAGATGTTCGCAACAACGTTGATAAACGAAATTTTTGTGGCGAGAAACGCGTTCGAGGCATGCTTGATGATTTCCGCAGCCTTCGTAGAAGTCAGCAGCAGTGGAGGAAGCTCACTTTCAGTACGAGGCCCGGGGATCCGATTGTCGCCGCGGTAGTACTCGCCTGAAGTCAGCGGTTCATAGATCTGTTTGAGCAGCGCCGAAGCCCGATCGGTTGCCGCGCCCACCACGATGCGATCCGGGTGCAGGAAGTCGACGACGGCGGTTCCTTCGCGAAGGAACTCCGGGTTCGACGCAACATCGAAGAGATCCTTCGGCACGCCATTGCGCTCAATCACCCGGCGAATCCACTCATTGGTATAAACCGGGACAGTGCTCTTCTCGACGATCACCTTGTAGGAATCGATGGAACGGGCAATTTCGCTCGCGACCGCATCCACAAACGACAAATCGGCGCTTCCCGTCCGGCTTTGGGGAGTTCCGACCGCAATGAAGATGGCCTGCGCGGTTTGTGCCGCATTGCGAAGGTCGGTGGTGAATTCGAGTCTTCCGCCCCGATGCTGGTTCAGCAATTCAGGCAGATAATCCTCGTGGATCGGGATCCCTCCAGCCTGAAGCGTACGCACTTTGGCCTCGTCGTTGTCCACGCAGATCACGCGGTGGCCAATCTCGGCAAAGCATGCGGATGCGACAAGGCCAACGTAGCCTGACCCGACAACAGCAATGGTCACGGGCTCATGCGAGTGATTCTTCACGTACGCCCCCTATTTATTAGTTAAATTAAGGATCAAGCGACTCTTGCTTCACCGCTGGTGCAGAGAAAGTCGCAGTTTGGCCACAATCTTCTATCAAGATAACCGAGGATCGATTCAAACGGCCAACAAACTGGTGCCTCTTTCGGGCCATCGCTCTGGCTTTCAAGTGGTTGCGTCGTGAAAAAACCTTCTTGACGTTGTTCAAGAGCCGCTTTGGATCCGTTGGGCCTCGAAAGCGTAGCGACGCAGGAATCCGCTCCTTACCTTGGATGACAGGTCGATTGCCTCTCATCTGCTCAGGTTCAATTAGAGTAAACCCCTCGTCTGCAATTGCTTATAGGAAAAGGCCTTATCCTCTATTTCTTTCGTATCTTCCTGTAAGTCACGACTGTGTTAGCCAATCAACGGCGACGCTCGCGAGAGCCTGCTTCTGCCGTGCCAAAATCGACCAAACCCTGTGATAGCCTTGAAAATAGGCGATTCTTGATGTCATCCGGATTCTCATCCTCTGCACGCGTCTATATGGATGCCAATGCCACCACACCTCTTCTGCCCGAGGTGTTCGAGGCCATGCGTCCCTATTGGATGGAGCACTTCGGCAACGCCTCATCGATCCATCTCCACGGCCAGCACGCCCGCGCCGCCGTCGACCGCGCTCGCGAGACCTTGGCCGAGTTCTTCAACTGTCATGACGCGGAAGTGGTATTCAACTCCGGCGGCACGGAAGGCGACAATACCGCGCTTTTCGGGCTTTTGCATCCCGGGGACCACCTCATTACCACGTCGATTGAGCACTCCGCTATTTTGGAAGCTGCCAAGCGCCTCGCGCATCGCGGCGTGGAGACAACATTTGTCGCCCCGCAGCCAAGCGGCCTCATCGACCCGACGGACATTCTGCGCGCCGTCCGGCCCGAGACCCGCCTGATCAGCGTCATGTTGGCGAACAATGAGACAGGCGTCCTGCAACCCGTAGAGGAAATCGGCAAGATCGCCGCCGACACCGGAATCTTCTTCCACATCGACGCGGTCCAGGGCGCGGGCAAAGTCAAATTCGACGTCCGTCGATTCGGTTGCCATCTATTGTCCATCAGCGCACACAAGATGCACGGCCCCAAAGGGGTCGGCGCCATGTTTGTGCGCCGCGGCACGCCCCTGGAATCGTTGCTGGTAGGCGGAAGCCATGAGCGCCGCCGCCGCGCGGGAACCGAGAATGTGGCCGGCATCGTAGCCCTGGCCACTGCCGTCGAGTTGGCCACGCATTCGCTCGCCGATGGCACAATCGATCGGCTGGCGAAACTCCGCAATCGCCTCGAAACCGAAATCCTGCGTATCCCTGGCACCGGTCTCAACGGTGCCGGCCCCGACGGGAAGCCCGTCGCCCGCGCCGCCAACACCACCAATATCTGGTTCGATCAGCTCGAGGGCGAAGCGCTCGTCATCGCGCTTGACCTCAAGGGAGTAGCCATTTCCGGCGGTTCGGCCTGCCACTCGGGAGCAACGGAACCGAGCCATGTTTTGATGGCCATGGGATTGAATAAGGTGCGTGCCCGTGCCAGCCTGCGCTTCAGCCTGCTGAAAACCGCGACCGAAGCCGACGTCGACCACGTCCTGCGCGTCCTTCCCGAAGCGGTCGAACACCTGCGCGCCATCTCGCCCGTGGCCACCGGCACTCTGGGCTAGTCAGGCAAAACTACACGCCACTTCAAACAAATCGGGCGCGTCCGCAACCCTCCTCACTTTTCGACGACCGGCGTCCAGCCGCCCAGCACAAAAGCCGGCCTGCTGTAGTTCGAGATCGTCTCCGCATCCCGCGGAAGCGTGAATTGTTTTGAGGCTGCGGCGCGTTGCGTCGTGTCAACAGGCCGCCCGTCGAGGTCGGTGCTGTTGAACTCCCATAGGTGCAGATGTGCGGTGTCGGCCTCAATCGGTCCCCACCCCTCGGCTGCAATCCCTTTGAGGCGGCAGCGGATCAGGACAGCTTCGGCGTAGGGATAGTTGAGGCCATGGTTATTGGGCAGACGGGCAAGCACCGGCGTTGAGAGAGCGCGTGTCTCCATCATCGAACTCGGCGCCGCCGTCGCCTGCTGCGCCACAGCGGGCCGCTCGCGCGCAATAAAAGTGCAGTCGACAAAGACATTCCCGTGGTTTGCTTCGGTATTGCGGATCCACATGAACGGACCGATCGATTGAATCTCGCAGTGGTCGAAGAAGGCCGGCCCGACGCCAAGAATCGTGTCGCCGTCGCCGATAATACGGCTCTCGGTGAGATAGACCGAACCGCGCAGGTTGATCGCATCGCCGGAGCCTTTGATATCCATGTGGCTCACAATGTTCCTCTCGCCGAAAATCAGAAGCCCTTCGGCCTGGCCGTACGCGGAGTTGCTCACCGAGAAATTTTCGAGCTCCACGTCGGTTGAGTCGTACACAGAGAATGCGCAGCGGCGGTTCGGCCCCGGCTGGGGCGGATTGAAGGCGCTGTTATTGGCGTAGCCCACCTGTACCTTTGCGCGGTCCTCGCCGAGCAACGTGAGGTTCGATTTGTTGCGGAAAAAGACAATCTCCTCGTACGTCCCGTCCTTAATAAGTACGGTCACGCGATGCCCCGGATGATCGGGAACAAAGTCAACGGCTCCCTGCACGGTGCTGAAGTCGCCGCTGCCATCGGTGGCCACAACCACGCGCGCCGCGTCCGCCGGCGGCGCCGTCTTCTTCGTCGTGAAGGTCCACGCCTTGTCCGTGGTGAAGCCCGCAAAGCCGCCCTCGGCGAGATGCAGAACCCCGGCATCGATCTGTACGATGTACCGGTGCCCATAGCGCAGCACACGATGATGCGGATAGATGGTCGCCACATTGCCGTGAACAATCACGGGATAAAAGTGGAAGTTCTCCAGGCCGCCGATGGTGTCGAGTTGATAGTTGTGCAGGTCCGCGGGCGTCATGCGAACCGCCGGCGTTGTGGTCGTCGGCGAAGTCGGAATGGAATCAGGCAGCGGGATTCCCGACCCGGCCGGGCCCGTCACGCGGTGAGTGGGATCAGGACCGGCAGGAATGCTCATGTCCAGCGTGTCGACGAGTTGGGGTCCGTCTGCATCGTAGATACGGATCTGTCCGGACGTGCCGATCGTTGGAGCGCTCGAAAATCGGACCACAAGATGCGTATCGGGATTGACGCCGACAGCATGATTCGCCGGATACACAGCGACGACACCGCTTTGCGCCGCCCCAAACCCGGCAGACAAAAGCGCAAACAACGAAACGAAGAGCAAAAGGCGGAGCGTACGGCGCAGCATCCCAGAGAGCCTCCCGAGGCGATACTTCAGGCCACAAAGATACTAGATCCGTGCGCTCATCATGCGACGACGCCGCGTCCGTACGAAACTTCAAGAACCTTCAATCAGACCCAAGCCGGGCGCCACAAGGCCCGGGGTCTCGTCTTCTTGGCTAATCGCCTGACGGGAAATGAATCGGCGATTATGCGTGAATCGTGATTCTTGGTCGCATCGGCCATTTCGGGCACCCGGCAGGCTGCAATTCGTCCCCGTGAACATTGAGGTATTCGTCGAAATTGCCGCAACTCTGACTCGGGAATCTCATCCAAGTGCGTAAAAGCGCCGAGTCACCGACGTTCCCAGGAGCAACCGTTATGCGAGCAATGCGTGCCGAGGCCTTCACCGGCTACAGCGATCTGAAGCTGGTTGAGGTTCCAAAACCAATTCGAACGGATGGCAGAGTGCTCGTTCGAATCACCGCCGCCGGTGTCACCCCTTTGGATCACACGATTCTATTCGGCGGCTTTCCCCCAGCCAAAGCTCCTTTGATTCTTGGTAACGAGGCTGCCGGGATTGTCGAGGACCCGGGCGACTCGTCTTTTCCTGTCGGAGCGCGCGTGATGTTCTTTGGCCCCTACGGCGTTCTCGAAGATGGCGCCTATGGCGAATGGATCGCCGCGAGGCCCGAAGATCTCTGCCTGATTCCCGAGAGCCTGGACGATGCAACCGCCGGGTGGCGTCCCGATAGCCTATCTCACAGCACAGGTCACACTCATGCAGGCTGGCTTTGAGCCTGGTAAAACCGTCCTCGCTCCTGCAATTGGCGGGGCGGTCGGCAACGCAGTGACGCAATTGGCCAGGGCACAGGGCGCGAAGTACGCTATTTCAACAACGACGAGCACGTTGAAAGCCGAACAGGCAAGTTCGTTCGGGTACGAGAACGTCATTGATCTCTCCCGTGAACCCCTTGCCGACGGCGTCAAGCGGATCACTGGGGGCGCAGGCGTCGACATCGTCATCGAAAGTGTGGGCGGTTCATTGACGGGCCAGGCGCTCTCCGCACTTGCTCTCAATGGCGTCCTGATTACGTTGGGATACTCGGCTGGCCGCACCGCGACAATCGACCTCACCGACCTGATATGGAAGCGCGCCCGGATGAGCGGTTTCTCACTCTTCGCGCAGCCTCAGGCAGTCATTGCGCAGGCGTGGAACACAATTGCCCCGCTGTTTGCCTCACAAAAAGTGAAACCAGTTCTCGAAAGAGCGTATCCGCTGGAAGAAGCGGCAAAGGCCATGCGTCATTTGATTGAAGATCGCCCTTTCGGCAGGGTCGTGCTGACACCCTAGGCTTCGTGCCGGCTGAGGCGGTCGATCCTGCGGGCGAATCGGAAGTTTCTTTCCAGGAGTTCTAAATCTCCCATGCGCTCATCGAGGAACTAGATGGTACCGATAATGTCGGCTTCCAGAGAGTCACCCCACGGGAAACGAAGGTGAATCGGCCCCTTCCCATGCGCGCTCTGCCCTCAAACCTGCAAATTCCAATCCCGGCATTGCAAGTAATTTTCCTAGAAAGAGCTATCGTTGAATTGGCACTGCTATGCCTCTGCCGGGCTTTGTGGCTTTCCGAGGCCCGTAAGTCGTTTCCTGAGAGGAATCTGCGGCTAAGCCCAATCACAAGAGGACTTTGCCGCTAGTGCCGCTGGCTAAC
>Ga0182024_10026269_pt1 | contig 10238 bp, 12 predicted proteins | sample P32metaG_FD_120480 | JGI IMG/M metagenome (GOLD analysis project Ga0182024, IMG submission 120480) | Permafrost microbial communities from Stordalen Mire, Sweden - P3-2 metaG (Illumina Assembly) | ecosystem: Environmental > Terrestrial > Soil > Wetlands > Permafrost | place: Sweden: Stordalen...
GCGTGGAAAACAAGAATGTTGACGATCACCGGCGCCAGCACGGCCACCGCCAACGGCACGTAACGGTTGACCAGCAGAAGTACCGCTGCGATGACCTGAAACGCGAAGATCACCCACAGGTAATGCGAGGCGTACAGGGCGCCCATGAACTGTCCTGCAATGCCCCCCGGCGGGGGAAGGGGAATAAAGTTCAGGAAGCCGTTCAGGCCGAAAACAAGAAAAATTACGCCCGCCAGATATCGGGCGATTGCGGAAGCGGTTCTCATAACCGGGTTCTCCTTTTGGATTGGCAGCCATTCCATGATGTCAATCATATTGATGACAATACAATTGATGGCGTATACTTCTTAGAGATTCAGGTTTTTTTATGAACCGAGGCATGCAAGGAGCGGACCACGTTTGGCTAGTAATGATGAAGGCGATGCGCGCCCTAACGAGGTATGCAGCCGCCGGTATTGAAGAGACCGGGCTCGGCCTCTCGGATTTCGGTGTGCTGGAAGTTCTGCTGCACAAAGGGCCTTTGCCCGTCAATACGATAGGCCCAATCGTCGATTTGACCCCAGGCTCGATCAGTATCGCTGTCGACCGCCTCGTCGCGAAGGGCCTGGTCAGCCGGGTCGAGAGCGCCGAAGACCGGCGCGTGCGGATCGTCGCTCTCAGTCCGCGTGGCAAAGACCTCATTGTTACGGCCTTCCGAAAGCATGCCGGACAGATGAAAAGAGTGTTCTCTGAACTGAGCTCGGAGGAGCTTCGCGCCCTAGAAGTTGCGCTGAAGAAAGTCGGCAAGCGCGCTGGCGCGCTCATCGAGCAGATCTGAACGACAACGGTTACTGAGCCAGTTTGAGGGCCGTAGCTGTCAAAAAGCATGCGAACGCTGTGACTGCCGCCCAGACCCCCAAAACATGAAAGCGCTCTGCGTGATCGATTTGAGCTTTCCAGTTTTCGGGTGGCGCGCTCGAGTCCCGGGCAACCGTGGCGGCGTTGATCGGGACGGTGCCAATGACTCTGATCAAGACCCGGACGAGCACAGCCAGAATTGCTGCGCAACGAAACCAAAAGCCGGGCGCAATACCATCTAGAACCGCTACGCCGATCCCGGATAACGCTGCCGGTAAAAAGAACGCGGGCACCAGGACGCGGAGCCGGCGTACCAGCGCCTGACGGAGCTGGAGCTGCGATTGGTCGCTTAGAACTTTGGTGGGTGCATGCAACCCGTAGTGGATTGCGATTTCCATCCCGGCGAGTATCCCGGCGAAGAACAGGTTAATCAGGTGGAAGACGGTCATCGCGTTCAATATAGTCTCATCCTTGTTTAGTAGTTGCACTTATGTTGGACGCGCAGGGATTGATGCAAAGAAGACCGCCCCGCAGCTCTTCCAGGTGCTCCCTTCAGCCGAGTTTGGGCAAGATCATTCCCCGCTGGCCAGCCTTGGTCCAGAGAGCCACGATCCATTGTCCTCCGACCCGGCCCAAAGACACGAGAGCAACGGTGCTAAAGTGCGCGCCTACGACATCGTCGCGCGATCGGGGCAAGACCTCCGCGTCGGCCAGCGCAACCAGGCCTTAATTCGAAGATCCAGTCCGGCCCCTCGGGGAGCGGCTCGCTCCGCAACAGGAGCGTGGGTTCGATGAATGATGCCCGTGGCCATCCCGAAATCAGACCGTCTTGGCTTTCCCATCGAACTCGCGGCGCGCCTGCTCAACATATTTGAGGTTTTCCGCTGCCCACACGCAGGCCCCGCAAAAGGCCGCCCCGAGGCTCGAGCCGAGATGCGTTAGTTCGTACTCGACCTTTGGGGGCACGACAGGATGCACGGTCCTCGTGATGCACACACGGCCTCCTCGGCAGCCAAGCCGATACCGCTGTACCGCCCGTGGCGACGGATGTCTTGCCTTCCAGTCTCCGCAATGGGGGACCGTTCCTTAGATCTGGCCCAGACCGCCGTCTACGAAGAGTTCACTGCCGGTGATGTAACTGCTTTCGTCGGAGGCGAGGAACGCGACCGCTTTGGCGATCTCATCTGTGGTTCCCGTTCTGCCCAGCGGAATGGCCGGAGTGACGGACTGGATGTAGTCGTCCTGTTGCTGTTCCGTCATCCCAAGACTGGTGTGATAGCCCGGCGTCGGAATGACGCCCGGACTGACCGCGTTGACGCGGATGCCCTTGCCCTTCAAGTCCACGGCCCAATTGCGGGCAAACGAGCGTATCGCCGCTTTGGTGGCACTATAGACGCTGAAGGCCGGGTTTCCCTTAATGGAAACCAGCGAGGCGTTCAAGACAATCGCGCTGCCCGCGGACATCAGAGGCAATGCGCCCTGAACCGTGAAGAGCGTGCCCTTGACGTTGACATCGAACTGCTTGTCGAAATGTTCCTCCTTAATCTGGCCCAGAAAAGCGAATTCGCCGATGCCGGCGTTGGCGAAAAGGATGTCGAGTTTGCCCTTCTGCTCGCGGATGGTCTGATAAACCTTGTCGATATCCCCCAGGCGCGAGACATCTCCCTGGATACCGGTTGCTGAGTGGCCGATCTCGCGAACCGCCTCGTCGAGCTCTTTCTGGCGGCGTCCCGTGATGAACACCGTGGCGCCCCGTTGTGCGAAGAGTTTGGCTGTCGCGAGTCCGATTCCGCTGCTACCTCCCGTCACGAGGGCGACCTTTCCGTCAAATTGCGAGTTCATATTGCTGCCTTTCTGTTGAGAAGCATCACCGAGTCCGGTTTGTGCATCTCATATTATGTACCTAGTGGTATAGATGTTAAGCCGGGGGGCTGGAGTTGCGGAAATGGAAAAGAAAATTACTGGGGTGGGGAAAGACCAAGGCGTCATGGGTCGGCCTCGCGAGTTTGATACCGATGCGGCGCTGGAGAAGGCGATGCGCTTGTTCTGGGCGAAAGGCTATGAAGGCACTTCAGTTGCCGACCTGACAGGAACGTTGGGTATCAGCCGGCCCAGTTTGTATGCCGCATTCGGGGACAAGGAGTCTTTGTTTCGCGCCGCTTTGGAGCGCTATGCAGCCGGACCTGCAGGCTATGTCGCCGCAGCGCTCGTGCAGCCGACGGCCCGCGAGGTGGCAGAGCAACTCCTCAGGGGAGCCGCCGATCTGCAGAGCAGTTCGCGCAACCCCGGCGGCTGCCTGACAGTCAACGGAGCGATTGCCTGCGGCGACGAAGCGGAGCCGGTTCGCCAAGCTCTGAATGCACATCGGACTGCCGGGGTGGCCCTCCTGCGCCGTCGCTTCGAGCAGGCCAAGGCACAACACGATCTGCCGAACGATAGCGATCCAGCGGCATTGGCCCGCTTTGTAGCCGCAGTCGTTTACGGAATGGCGGTCCTCGCGTCCGGGGGTGCGAGCCGGAAGGAACTGCAGCAGGTAATTCGCACGGCGATGAAGGCCTGGCCGGCTAGACGTCCGAAACCACCCTAATCATGCGTCGCGAGAAAATCACCCACCATCAAATAACCTTGCCGTATACGTTCGTGGGTCGCACTGCGTATCGTCGCGCATCCTTCGGCATTGTTGGCCGTCGCCGTTTTGGGAGCGCTGATGACAGGGGTTTTCCAGAAAGTTCTGGATCGGGAACTAGACCTGTATTGGGGTTGGCTTGGCGGTGGCCATGGGGTTCGATCTCCCCGGAATGACAGATGCTGCCCACGTCTACCTTGGCACATCCCCAAGATTAGGCAAGACATTGACGCGATGCCGTTATCCGGCGTCAGTTGACGCCCGCTCGACGAGTGATTTCAGCACGGTTTTCAGCGCAATGTTTCCCTTTCGGGAGCCGGCCTGACCGCTCTCAAACTCGATCCAGCCTTCATTGAAGCCATCGAGCATGCGAATGCGAGGAGCGGGGTTCTTCACGCCCTGCGATCTGAACAGCGCCTCCCAGGTGTCGCGCGGGACCGCTTCCATTCTCACAGGGATGCCAAGCAGATCAGCGAAGGTGGCCGCGATCTCGTTCGGGGTCACGCGTTGCGGGCCTTCCAGTTCGACGACTCGATGGCCCTTCCAGGTCTCCTGGAGCAATTCCGCGGCCACGCGCCCGATGTCGGCTGTCGCCGCCATCGGGACCGGCTTGTCGAGAGGCTGCAGAAAGCTGGGAATCACTCCCTGCTCGCGCGCCGGAGCTACGTCCCAGCTGGAATTCTCCATGAACCATCCCGGCCGCAGGAAAGTAATGGGAATCGGCGACTTGCCGAGCACCCGCTCAATGATTGTGTGCTGGGTAAGGAGGTTAGGTTGCGTCGCCTGTGCTCCTATGGTCGAGAGATAGACGACTCTGCCCGGGCGCGCATGCTCTAGCGCGGAGAAGAGGGAATCGGCAATCGCTTGTGCCTCACTGAAATCTGGCGTCGGATCGAAGTTCGGCGAGACGAGCACGAAGACTCCTTCGACTCCCTGGAACGCGGCTGCGAGCGCCGAGGCGTCCCTGATGTCCGCACGCGTGAGATCGCAACCGCGCTCCGCCCAGGCGGCGCCTTTGCCAAGATCCCGCACCACGGCCCGGACGGACTGCTTCATCGCCAGAAGGTTGCGCGCCACTTCACCGCCGACGTTCCCGGTGATTCCGGTAATTGCAAACATATGTGTTCTCCTGCCTTCTGCCTACTCCGGCGCCAAGGGTGCCGTCAACCCGATCTCCAAGATGACAAAATTCCCTGGACGATTCGCAAAGCGTTGCGGATCGTCGCACGATATGACCCATTGTCGATCCATCGGCCAACCGTTGGTCGTCGGTCATTGGTTAACGAATGTGTGGCTTGACATTTAGACGATAAGTAAGCCCACGAGACCTCTGTTTCATCGCCGCATTTTCGAGATACACGACGCCATTGGGGGCCGAGCTACTGATGAATTCAGCGGCAAAAGCGCGCCCGATATCATCCTGCTCAATCGTCCCAAACGGTCCCGGAATGAGACGCCCCAACCAAGCAGCATAGCCCGGCGTGTGAGCATTGCCTGCGATAATTCCCGGGCGGAAAATCGCCAGACTTTTGAAGCCGATACCTTGAACCGTTTCTTCTTTTAACCCCATAACTCGCACATAGCGAATCCTGCTTTTCGCTGTGCTTCCCACTGCCGAGAGCAGCGCAAACTGAGCAACGCCTCCGGCATGGCAACCACGGGCAAAACCACCGACAACCCCAATTTCGAGGGCCTTCAATTCCTCCTCGCTCCACTTCATGCTGCCTTTACCGACGCCAGCACAGGAGGCCCCATAGACAGGGTCGCCTAGCGCCACCATGCTTAGTGCAAGCTTGGTCACTTCTGCGGGAAACTGCGCATCCGCCGTATCCAAGATCACCTGCCGCAAGCGATGGTTAGCGGTCAGAGGAATCGCCTTGCGATTGACCATCACCACTTCAGCGCAGGACGGCTCGGCAACCAGCGCCCGCACCACCGCGGCTCCGACCTGCCCCGTGCCACCGATGATCAAGACACGAAATGCCATTTCAGGCCTCTTTTTTACGATTTTCTATGCACGATTCTGTTGCCGCATACTATCGCGATTCCGATAGCGATCAACAGACCCAGACAGACACAGATCGTCACCATCGACGGCCCACCATAGGAAAAGAAGGGAAGAGCCGCGCTCAACACACTTGAAACCAAGGGTTTGGGGGCATATTCTGTCCTCCAATTGTTCGGGTTCAACTCAACGCACCTACGGCCTCCAGGCTGGTCGCTGTGTCCACGAGCGTGTCTTCCCACGGTCGAGATGACCAGCCAAGATCCTTCTCCGCCTTTGCGCTAGACGGTCGCCGTACCTTGCCGAGTTCGAATAACTGGCCGCGGACCTCGCTATCGAAGAGCGCCACCAACCGGACGACCCAGTCGGGCAGTTTGCGGGTAGGCGCCTTCTTCGCCTTGGCGCCAAACGCTCCTTCAGAACATTTGCGATCTCGCTCAATGGGATGAACGGGCCGGACCCGATGTAGCGTTGTCCGGCCGCTTGGGGCACGGTCATGGCGCGAACCTCCAAATCCGCGAGGTCACGCACATCGACAATGGGGTAGCCAAAGCGCGGCAAGCCTGGAATTTCGCCCTTTAAGAGCTTCGCCACGAGCTGAACGCTTGAGTCCTTGTCCAACACCGGCCCCAGAACCATGCCAGGGTTGATGGCGACCCATTCCAAAGGCCGAGGCAGCTTGTGCAGTTCCGCCCAGGCGGCCCTCTCGGCGATGGTCTTGCTCCGGGTATAGGGCACATTGTCCTTGTGATCGGGGTCGGTCCAATCGGCCTCGGTGAAGAGTAGTGAGTTGGGATCGTCGCGGCCGTGAAAAATTGCGCTTAAGGAGGAGGTCTGAACCACCCGCTGCACCGAGGCACGCGAAGTAGCTCGCATCACATTCAGCGTTCCCTCGCGAGCCGGCACGATCAGATCGTCCGGGTTTTTGGGCATACTCGACGGGATAGGCGAAGCGACGTGAAGCACGTAGCGCACACCTCCCATTGCGGCGTCCCAGCCGTTCGGATTAGTTAGTTCCGCCTCGACAAACGACAAGGCGTCACCGGGATCAATCTCCCCTCTAGCCTTGGTGAGCCACTGCCGCACCTCGCCTGCCCTCTTCAGGGAGCGTAAGGTACCGCGTACCCTATAGCCATCATGCAACAGTCGTAGCATGCAGTGGCCGGCGACGTAACCTGACGCGCCGGTGACCAGAACCAGATCTGAGCTCATGACGGAGACCTCCAACGATAATTTGCGGTTTCGCCTAACTTCCGGGCCATCAACCCGCCTTTGCTGGTGGATACAGGCGAGGAGAGGATCGCCTCTAGGCGACGACGCTTATCCCGGTTACGTTGAGCTTAGGCCGCGACCCCGGCCATTTTGCGAAGACGATCATTCGCGAAATACTGAGCCTGCCCTTCTTCGATCGCTTGCAGAACGAGGCCGGCGACGAATTCGGGCTGGTCGCCATCGGCGTAATTGGACGCCGGTCCGCCGCCGGCCGGATTCCCCATCCTGTTCGCGCCAAAGTTCGTGGCCGTGATAAACGGGTAGATTTCACTGACGACGATGCGGTCCTTTTCCAGCTCGGCGCGCGCCGTGAGACTGAATCCAAGCAGCGCGCGCTTCGAAGCAGAGTAAACGCTGTATTGGGGAACAGTCATGAACGCAGTTCCCGAATTGATGTTCACAATGCTACCGCCGCCTTGCGCGCGCATCAACGGGATCACAGCCTGCATCGCGACAATCGGCCCCAAGACGTTGACGTGGAAGATTTCGTCAAAAATCGCGGGATCGATCTCCTCTACCGAGGCCGCATAGCTGCGCCCCGCATTGTTTACGAGGCCATCGACGGGGCCGTAATGCCGGTGCACGGCGCGTACGGCTTCCCGCACGCGATCAAACTGCGTCATGTCTACCGTGACAGGCAAGCTGCCTGGAAGCTGCTGCGCCAATTTTTGCAGCGCATCGCTATTGCGAGCGAGCAGGGCGACTTTCGCGCCGCGCTCGGACAGGGCAAGAGCCGTCGCGAGGCCGATCCCCGACGAAGCGCCCGTGACAATGAAAACGCGATCTTTGATTTGCATCCTTCGATCCTCCTATTTCAATTCGACCAATATTCATCGATCAGCGGGCTACTCTCGCCGGCGCCGCGGATGCGACATCGGTCTCAGTTTCGTGATAGCTCATTTGTTCGAGATCGGCAATCAGCCCAGGCCCGGTCAGTTGCCATCCCAGTCGTTTCTTGGTGAGCGCGCTTGAGGCCGGAAGGTCTTGACCGGCGAAGGCGGCGAGCCAGCCGAAATGGGCCAGAGCCTCTTCCGGGGATACGGAAATCACCGGTACCTTCAGACCGCGGCCGATGACTTCGGCAATCTCGCGCATAGGCACACCCTCTTCGGCCACTGCGTGATACCTCGCGCCTGTTTCCAGCTTCTCCAGCGCCAGCCTGTAAAGACGGGCCGCATCGAGGACGTGCACCGCCGGCCAGCGGTTGCGTCCATCGCCGACATAAGCGGATACGCCCTTCTGGCGGGCCAGTTCGATTGCGTAAGTGACGAGCCCCTGCTTGCGAGTATTGTGAACCTGCGGGAGGCGCATCACCCCCACGCGCACACCCTTTGCCGCGAGCGAAGCCGCCGCTTGCTCCGAGGCCACGCGCGGAATCGGGTGGGAGATCTCCGGGGCATCCTCCTCCGTCGCAGAGCGGCCCGGTGCACTGTTCGCCATGCCCGTCCCGGAGGTGATGAGCGACGGCCGGCCGGAGCCGGCCAGCGCCGCGCCCAAGGCTTCTATGACGCGCCTATCCACCTCGCAAACTTCCTGGAACTTCGAAAAGTCGTGAATGAAGGCCGTGTGGATCACGCCGTCCGACATGGCCGCGCCCTTGCGCAGGCTTTCGAGGTCATTAAGATCGCCACGATGCACCTGGGCCCCCGCGGCCGTAAGCGACTTGGCGCCAGCCTCCGAGCGGGTGAGGCCCAACACCTGGTGGCCCGCGTTAATGAGTTCTGGAACGATGGTGGAACCGATAAAGCCGGTAGCTCCGGTGACAAAGATACGCATGTTCTTTTCTCCTCCTGGCCCGTTCAAGTTGCGCGTTTTTACGCCAAGGATCTTGACTGGCCCTGCTTTACTCGATACAAACGGAGGTAGCCTCCGTATAGTTCCTGGATTAACGGAGGCAGCCTCCGGTTGCAAGTATTTTTTGATGCCAACGAAAACTCCTGAAGTTACAGACAGAAAGCCGCGGTCGGACGCATCGACGAACAATAACAACCAGGCTCGCAGGGCCTCCACCGGGGGCAAGGTGTCCGCGAACGTTCGCTCCGCTGCGGCCAGCTTTTCCATCTCGGAACTGTAAACCGCAGCGGCCGGCAAGCGCAGCAGGTTGCTAATCCATCGGAGCGCCGTATCTTCGAGAACCGCCCCCACGGGGGACATCACGCGCAATGCCGTGTTCCGGTCCCATGCCGCGGCCAGCACGTTAGCCGCCAGGGCCGCAGGTGTGGCGCCACCGTTCACGAAGCCGAAGTACCGTCCGCCCGCGTTCACGATCGTGGCCGGCGAACCGAAAGCATCGAGCATCTCCAGGACGGCGTCTGCGGCGGTCTCCCGGTCCGGCATCTCGCCCTTGAAGCACATCAGGCCCGCGAGAGCTTCCGGGGTCGGCGCCACGGGACGATCGTTTACACCGTGGAGATATCGGGATGCGCGCCGAGCCGCATCCAGAATCAACTCTTCACGGCAATCTACACCTTCACTCGACGGATGAGTCACTTTGAACCTGATTCAAGTTCTTAACCTCCGGACCGTTTAATGATTTTGAGCCACCATAAGGCAACCGGGATCGCTATTCGAAACCGGATTGCCGATCGGTTTTGTCCACCAACAGGCGGCGTCAGTTCCCTGTTGGAATGATGCCGGCTTTCTCGAACATGAGAATAACGGTTCGCTGCAACGCGCGCGTGCGGTGCGTCACTCCTTTGGGAACGACGAACCCCTGTCTCGGCGCGAGTTCAACACTGCGGTCCTGGAGGTCAATATAAAGTTTTCCCTCCACGACGTAAAAGAACTCGTCGTCGTCGTCGTGCTTGTGCCAGTGGTACTCCCCCTCCACGACGCCGAGACGAACAACCGACTCATTCACCTTGCAAAGAGTCTGGTTGTACCACTTATGAACACAGGCATCGGCGAGGGCTTTCTCGTCGACCACCTCTCCCTGCTGGTAATAGATATTCAAGCGTGTTTCGTATGGATAAGTTTTTTGGGTTTCGCTCATGAGAACTCGCTCCTCTTGTGTTGATAGATGAATGAATCGCTTTTTTGGACGGGGTAACGGTAAACGGGCAGCCGGAAATCCGGCGAACGGGCATGCAAGGTCTCTATGAGCCAGACATTGCTACTCCTGGACATTCGCGCTCCTTGCCGTTGCAGGCGGCTCATTATGCTCATCCGCCATAGCGGAATGGGCGCTGCTTGCGAGCGTGCGGACGAATTCCTCGAGGTCCTTCTCGCGAGTCCGGGGATTGATGATGCAAGCGCGCAGCCAGAATCGGCCGTCCAATACTGTGCTGGAGAGGAACGCCTGGCCGTCAAGTTGGAGTTTCTCAAGGATGGCTTTGTTCAAACGATCGATCGCCTGCGCGTCCTGGCGAAGTATAGGCGGCGTGTAGCGGAAACACACGATGCTGAGACTTTGGGGCTCGAAAATCTCGATATCCCCGTTGTCGCGCAACAAACCCGCCAGCAGCCCGGCCAACCGAATATCGCGCTCAATCGAAGAAC
>Ga0182024_10026270_pt1 | contig 10238 bp, 8 predicted proteins | sample P32metaG_FD_120480 | JGI IMG/M metagenome (GOLD analysis project Ga0182024, IMG submission 120480) | Permafrost microbial communities from Stordalen Mire, Sweden - P3-2 metaG (Illumina Assembly) | ecosystem: Environmental > Terrestrial > Soil > Wetlands > Permafrost | place: Sweden: Stordalen...
CGCTTGGCGACGTGATGGGTCATCTGCGCAGCGTCGGCATCGATGCCAAAGACGTCGACTGGATCACGTTCGACCATCTGCACACTCAGGACGTGCGTCGATGGGTCGGCACCACGGAACCCGTCAACGACATCTCGCCGGCGGCGCCGATCGCACCCGCGCTGCCGAATGCACGCCTGATCGTGCAACGTGCAGAGCTGGTGTCACTCGAGTCACTGCATCCGTTGCAGGTGCCGTGGTACCAGGCGTCCACGTTCACCGCGCTCCGGCCTGATGCCCTGTTTCCGATCGACGGCGACGTGTTGATCGGCCCGGGCGTGGCGCTGCTCTCGACACCCGGGCACACCATCGGCAACCACACGCTGGTGGTGAACACGGAAAGCGGCATCTGGGCAAGCAGCGAGAACGTGATCGCCGCCGAGTGTCTCACCCCTGAGCACAGCCGTATTCCCGGCGTGCGCCGTTACACGCGCACCTGGGAGCAGGAGGTTGTGCTCAATGCCAACACGCTCGAGGACACCGCGCGTCAATACAACTCGTGCGTGCTGGAGAAATCGATCGTCGACGTCGCCCGTGCCGACTCGCGCTTTCTGCAGTTCATGCCGTCGTCGGAGCTGACCGGCACCGTGTTCAGCCCGGGAACGTCGCCGACCTTCACGCACTCGGGAATCTTCCACGGCACGCTGACTCCGACCGGCGCGACTCCGCGCTGACCCATCGACCGATAGGATGCGTCGCGTGACGACGAACCTGGCACGTCGTGCCTGGAGGCTCTACGAGCCGATCCACGCGATCGTCTATTTCGCGCCCGAGGCCGGCGAGCAGTACAAGGCCGCTGGGCTGCGTGGCGGCTGGATGGGATATTTCGCGTCGCGATCGGCGCCGATGGGAGCGGTGAGTGCCGGCCTGGTCACTGCCGTCTTCCACAACTTTCAGCCGGCCATGGTTGCGAGGGCGATTCCCGATGCGTGGCATTTCTCGACCCCGGAGCGTGCCCTGACGGCGAGGACAGCCGTCGCCGATTCCGCGATACGCCGCCTCTGGGGCGATGCCGTCGCTTCCGCCGAGGTGGCCGGCGCCGCGACCGCCGCGATGGACCTGGCTCGCCGCCTCCGCGGCGAAGGCCGGCCCCTCTACACCGCCACGGCGACCCGCGAGGAGCCCGTCGCGCCGCATCTCAAGCTCTGGCATGCCTGCACGCTCTTTCGCGAGCATCGGTTCGACGGGCACGTGGCGGCACTCACCGTCCATGGTCTGGACGGGCTGGAATCGCTCATCACCGCCCTTGCGGCGGGTTCTGGGATCGACCCGCCCACCATCCGCCGGTTCCGCGGCTGGACCGAAGAGGAGTGGGACGAAGGCGTCGAGCGACTCCGCGACCGCGGCATCCTCGACGCGGCCCGTGCGCTTACCGCGCCGGGGCGGTCGCTGCGCACCGCGGTCGAGGAGATGACCGACACGCTCGCCGCCGGCGTCTGGGAGTCGCTGGAAGCCCCGAAACGTGAGCGCCTCTTCGAGCAATTGCACGGGCTTGCGACGCTCCTCGAGCACCCCGAAGGCATCCGCTACCCCAACCCGATCGGGGTGAGCCGTCCGGCCTAGCTCCGACCGATGACCGCGCCGGCGTTGCGTTCGCGCTCGACGACCGCAGCCAGGGCACGGATGAAGGCCGGCTGCGTGTTCGGGAGCGCAATACGACGCAGGGTGATCCCGGCTTCGGCCGCCTCCTCACCGGCTGCGATGTCGATGTCGTAGAGGATCTCCAGGTGATCCGCGAGGAACTGCAGGGGGACGACAAGAATCTCGGTGATCCCCCGCGAGCGGAAGCCCGGGAAGAGGTCTTTGACGTCCGGGGTCAGCCATTCCTCGGGAGTGTGCCCGGCGCTCTGGTACGCGAAGCTCCAGCGGTCGTCATCGAGGCGAAGTCGGGCCGCGATGGCCGCAGCCGTGTCGTGCAACTGGGTGATGTACCCGGGATCGCGGTCGACGACCGGGCGGGGAAGGCTGTGAGCGGTGAAGATGATTGGAATTCCTGTGCGCACCTGCGACTCGAGGTTGGCGAGCGCCTCCTCGACGCGCTCGGCAAGAGCGTCGATCCAGTCCGGCATCAGGTGCCAGGCACCCGCAATCCGCACGTCGACCTCCGGGTGGTCCTCGCGCCACTCGGCGACCGTGCGTTCGTAGCCCGCGAGGATGATTGGCGAGTACTGCGGTGCCAGCGCGACCACGATGATGCGGCGCGTTCCGTCCGCGGCCAGCGCATCCAGGGCGCCGGTCAGTGACGGTTGTGAGTGCAGCATCCCTGCGACCACGCGCGCTCCGTCCTCAGGGCTCTCGGAGTCGAGCAAGGACTGCAGCGCCGCGCACTGTGCCTGCGTGATGTCGATGAGCGGGGATCGGCCGATCAGTTCGTAGCGGCGCCGGAACTCGTCGATCAAGTCCTCCGGGACCTCGCGGCCTCCCCGCACCGATGCCAGATACGCAGGGACGTCCTCGGCGGTCACGGCAGAGCCGAAGGTGGCGAGGACGACGCCGAGCTGAGCCATGCCGCCAAGAGTAGAGGCTGGCCGCGGCGCCTCGCGATCAGGCGCGGGCCGTCTCCGCGTGGACCAGTTCGGCGAGGCGCCGGAGGTGGTCACTCGACGTGTCGGGAAGGACTCCGTGGCCGAGGTTGAAGATGTGCCCTGGCCGGCCACCCGCCTGGGCGAGGACCTGGCGTGCCTCGCGCGCGACCACATCGAAGGGCGCGAGCATCACCCCGGGGTCGAGGTTGCCCTGGATGCCGAGGTCGCCGATCCGCCGCCACGCCTCGTCGAGCGGCAGCCGCCAGTCGACGCTGATGACGTCGGAGCCGCACCGTGCCATGGACTCGAGCAGATGCGAGGTGGTGGTCCCGAAGTGGATGGTTGGCACGCCGGTCTCGGACACGGCCTCGAGGATCCGGCGGCTGTAGGGCATCACCATCGCCTCGTAGGCGGCGACCGACAGCGCCCCTGCCCACGAATCGAACAGCTGGATCATCTGCGCCCCGGCCTCGACCTGAGCCTGCAGATAGCTGATGGTCACCTCGGTGAGGGTCTCCATGAGGCGGCGCCAGAGGTCTGGCTCACCGTGGAGCATCGCTTTGGTGAGCGAGAACTCCTTGGTCGGCTTGCCTTCGATCATGTAGGACGCGACCGTGAATGGGCCGCCCGCGAAACCGACCACGGCCGTGGTGCCGTCGAGCTCGCGGCGCACCAGCTTGATGGCCTCGAATAGCTCGGGATTGGCCTCGCGGGGATCGACGATCCGGAGGGCATCGACGTCGGAGGCGTTGCGCACCGGCCCGTGGATGATCGGTCCGATGCCGGGGTCGATCGAGAACGGGACTCCCATGCCGATCAGCGGCAGCATGATGTCGGCGTACATGACTGCGGCGTCGACGCCGAACTCCTCAACCGGCATGAGGGTGACCCTGGCGCAGAGCTCCGGGGTTCGCGTGATGGTGAGGATGTCGTACGTCTCACGCAGCGCCCGGTAGCCGGCGAGGCATCGCCCAGCCTGGCGCATGAACCAGATGGGGGTGCGGTCGGCGGGGTCGCGGCGGGCGGTGGCGAGCATGCGCTCGGCGCCGGTCATCGGGCCGGCCTGGATGGTTGCCATGACTACCGAGGGTACCGAAGCAACAACCCGGCACGGATGCTGCACAGCGGGCTGGATGACAAGTACGATCTCGACGACCTGGGTCTCCGAGGGATTGGCGCCTTGGTCAGCGCCAGAACGTGCAGAGGAGAGTGGATCCCATGAACTCGACCATGCAGGACGCGCCGCTGAGCATCACGGAGCTCTTCCGCCACGGTGCGCAGGTGTTCCCGGGCAGCGAGGTCATCACGTTCGAGGGCGAGCGGGCGCGGCACACCAGCTACGCGAAGGTGGCGGAGCGGGTCAACCGCCTCGCGGGGGCGCTCCGCACTCTCGGGATCGTCCCGGGTGATCGCGTCGGCACCCTGTGCTGGAACCACCAGGAGCACATTGAGGCGTACTTCGCCATCCCTTCGATGGGAGCGGTCCTGCATACGCTCAACCTACGGCTGCCACCGCCCCAGCTGGCGCAGATCATCAACCACGCGGAGGATCGCGTGGTCATCATCGATGACTCGCTAGCGCCGCTGCTCGCGTCGGTGATCGACCAGTGCCCGAGCGTGGAGAAGGTGATCGTGGTCGGCTCGGGAGAGGTGTCCGGTCCTGGCGAGCCGCTTGCATACGAGACCTTGCTCGCCGCGGAGTCGCCGACGTTCGACTGGCCGGAGATCGACGAACGCAGCGCCGCGTCCATGTGCTACACGACTGGGACGACCGGCGATCCCAAGGGCGTTGCGTACAGCCACCGCTCGGTGTACCTGCACTCGTTCGCCGTGTGGGCAACGTTCCATCTCGACGACCGGGGCCGCCTGCTGATCATCGTGCCCATGTTCCACGTCAACGCGTGGGGGACACCGTATGCGGGCTGGTTGGTGGGCAGCGACCTGCTGCTCCCCGGGCGATTCCTGCAGCCGCAAGGTCTGTGCGATTTCATCAGGCAGGAGCGGCCGACGTTCACCGGTGGGGTCCCGACCATCCTCACCGCGCTGCTCAACCATGTGCAGGCAAACGGCGGCGACGTGTCGAGCATCAAGACCGCGGTGTGCGGCGGGTCGGCGGTCCCTGCGACCTTGATCACCGCATATCGAGAGGTGCTCGGCATCGAGCTGTGGCAGGCGTGGGGAATGACCGAGACGAGCCCGATCGCCGCGATCGCATTCCCGCCCAAGGGCACCGCACCGGAGGACGAGATGATCTACCGGTCCAAGACCGGTCGGGTCGTCCCGGGTGTCGAACTGCGGCTCATCGATGACAGCGGTGCGGAGATTCCGCACGACGGCGAGGCCGTCGGCGAGATCGAGGTGCGCGGACCGTGGATCACGGCGTCCTACTACAACGCTGAGGCGCCGGAGAAATTCCACGACGGATGGCTGCGCACCGGGGACGTCGGCAACATCGACGCGCGCAACTACGTGCAGATCACCGATCGTTCCAAAGATGTCATCAAGTCGGGCGGCGAGTGGATCTCATCGGTCGAGCTCGAGACCCTGCTGGTCGGCCATCCCGCGGTCGCGGAAGCTGCCGTGGTCGGAGTCCACGACGACCGGTGGGCGGAGCGGCCGCTCGCACTGGTGGTGCTGAAGCCGGGAGCATCGGCCACGCCCGATGAGCTGCGCGACTTCCTCGCCCCGAAGGTGGCTCGCTGGTGGCTGCCCGAGCGCTGGACGTTCGTCGACGAGTTGCCGAAAACCAGCGTGGGCAAGCTCGACAAGAAGTTGATCCGCGCCGATTACGGGCGCGAGAAGTTTTCGGTGATCGAGCTCGAGGCGACCAAGCGGTAGCTCGCGCGGCCAGCTAGTGCAGGATCGGTCCTGTCTCGACGACCTGGAACGCGCTGCCCGGAACGGACTTCAGCTCGTTGAGGTTGTTGTCGTCCCAGCGTGGATCGGTCGCGCCGCTGATGTACCAGCTGCTCCCGTTGTCGGCGACGATCATCCCGTAGGTCTTGAGCGCCTTGAGGATCACCAGCGCCTCACCGGTGAAACCCGCGAGGCTGAATGACGCATTGAGCCGTAGGCGGAGTCCCATCGGCGGCAGGTCCGGGTTGCTGCTGCTGCTCGCGTAATGCGTTGCAGGGTGGATGAAACCGTTCTGCGTCGCATCGACCGTGAAGCGCAGTGCATGGTTGATGGCGCCCGAGGCGACCTCGCTGTACAGGGCGAGGCCCGGGAGGATCGGCAACCCTGCGGCGTCCGCGGAGGTCCATCCGTCGGGGCGAAGTGCGTTGCTTTTCAGGTTGAAGACCGCACCCGATGCACAGACCCAGCCGGCGCCGGACTGCTGCGCGTCGTACATCTCGTAGAGCTTGCAGTTGCCCGAGTCCAAGACGAGCACATGGTGATCGCTGCCGGACTCGACGGGTGCGTTCAGGGGGACCGGATACGGGCCGGGATTGCTCTCGCTGCCATACGCGTTGAAGGTGATCGGCACGAGCTTCTGCGACGCGGGCACGACGGTGTACGGAATGCCATATGTGGGGTTCGAGCCGAAGTCGGGATGCAGGAATTGTTTGGTCGCATCGATCGCGGCGATGTAGTTCGCGGACATCGGATTGACTGGGGCGTTCGCGATGTTCTGGTTCCACGGGTTGTTGCTCGGGAAGACCTGGCATCCGCCGAGGATGGTCCGGGGTCCCGACGGCGCCGGCGGTCTTGTTGTCACTGGGTGAGTCACCGGCTTTGCGGTTGGCTTCGCAGTCGGCCTCGCGGTGGCCCGGGCGGTTGCGCTGGCGATCGGCGACGCCGACGGCGTGGAGGCGCCCGGGAGACTGGGCGTGGCGCCGAGGGTCACCCCGCCGGCCGGAGTCGGGACGGCCTGTGCCGATGGGCCGCTGCAGGCGGTCATGACAACCAGCGAGCACACCAGAGCCACGCCCAGCCGCGGGCTCGTCGCCTCGGCTCGTAGCCGGATCACGGCCGTAGCATGCCCCGCCCCACTGCGTCACTCGTGACGAGCCGGTCACGACCGAGGATCTCGAACGCGAGCGGGTCGATGTAAACCGTTTACCCCTCCTGAGCCTCTAAACCCTGTAGAGATGTCAACCATGGGGCTCATCAAGACTCCGCCCCCCGGGAAGGATGACGTCGAGGAAGCCGTGGCTCGTTATGGAGCTGAGATGTACGGACTGGCAGTGGCAATCACAGGGAACGTGCATGACGCCGAAGACGCATACCAGTCCGCCTGGTCGAATGCACTTGGGCACTGGGAGCAGCTCCGGGACATCAGCAAGCGACGGTCCCGGTTGACGTCGACGGTCGCCCGTTCCGCGATGCAGGTCCGCCGGCGCCGGGCATTCTCGAACCGCTGGCATGTAACGCTCTCAGAGGCGCCGGACCTTTCCACCGTCATGCGATGGGATCCGGGGCTCGGCAGCGCCATCGCACACCTGAGTGCCCGGCAACGAGCCGTTATCACACTCCACTTCGGGCACGGCTTTACGCTCGATGAGGTCGCTGCAATCCTGGGGTGTCGCGGGAGGACGGTGCGGAGTCACCTTGCCCGCGCACTTGCCACCCTGAGGGTGCGATTGGGTGACGAACGTGCCTGAGGTCGACGAGGACCGCCTCCGGCGTGGGTTGCGTGCGCTCACGACCATGGACCCGCCGCCCCTCGACAACGCGCGGGTGGCAGGGACCGGGTGGGTTGGGTCATTCGTAGTGGGCATCGCCACGGTGGTGCTCCTCGCCGGAGTGCTGACGACGACCCTGGTCTTGCGAAATAGGGACACAGGCGGTGCCGCACCGGCTGCAAGGGCCTCTTCGACGACAACGCCGGCCCCGTCATTCAGTCCGCAACCCACGCCCTCAGTCATGCCCACCCCCACGCCGTCACCCATGCCCACGGCCACGCCCTCACCGACACCGCTGGCAACGTCGGCGGTCGCGTACCTTCCCCCCATCGGACCACCATGTCTCGCTTCTCAGCTCGAGGTCCGAGTGGGCGATGGGTTGAGCAACCTCAGCAACGCCGTGCTGTACCTGATCTTCACCGACCGCGGGCCGGCGCGATGCACGCTGCAGGGGACACCGATCGTCCAACTACTCGACAACCGCGGACGAACGCTGACATCCCCGCCACTCCAGGACACACCCTCCGGATACATCCCTGCGCTGCCCAACAATGGCGTCGGTCTGCTTCCACTCCAGAGCGAAGGCGTTGCGCCCGGACCGTCACCCGAAGGCGGCATCCGCGGGCAAGCGGCGCTCCCGCTGCAGTACTTCGCGGACGGATGCAACGCCACGATCGCTGCGATTCGCCTTCGCATCGGCGGTGGCACATTCACCATTCCATTGACCTTTTCTGGGAGCGCACCGGGCTGCCAGACAACCACGATATTCGTGAACCCGTTTCAGCCCGCCGAGTACGCGCGGTAGCGTGGCCGCGCAAACGCGAGCGCTGCAGCGGCTTACGTGGTGGCCTCGATCAGCGTTCCGCCCACAGCCCAGCAAACACCCGAACGCAAACACGTGACGCCGCCGAGGAAACCTCGGTCACTGGAGGACCTGCCATTCGCCACTGTCCACGTCCCTCGCGAGTAGCGCTCGATGAGCGGTTGAGTCAGTGACGTGCTGTTCTCACCCGCGCCCGGGCCCTGAACGAGTGCGACCGCCAGCCCCGGGAGGTCGCCGACGGTCCAGCATTCGCTCGAGCTCGAGCACCAGATCCCCTCGAGTTCTCCGCCTCCACAACATTGATGCGCGGACTTGCGGTCACCAGCCAATGCCCCTGGGAATAGGTTTCGACCAGAGGCTGCACGGTGTCGCCGCTGCCGGTCGAGCCGACAGCCCAACACGTGGCCACGCCCACGCAGGTCACCGCGTTGAGATTGCCGCCGAGATCGTTCTGCGGTCGCGGCCCTTGCACAACCGTCCAGGTCGTGCCGTTGAAATGCTCGATCAGCGGCTCCGGGCCGTCCGAGCTTGGTCCGACCGCCCAGCAGTCGTTGGCGTCGCTGCAGGCCACGGCATTCAACTGTCCTCCCGAACCGCCGATGTAAGGACCAGTGACGCTCCTCCACGACGCGCGCGAGTACTGAGCGATCAGCGGTTGGGTTGGTAGCCCGGCTTCGGCGATTGCCTCACCAACAGCCCAGCAGTCGTTCGTGCCGACGCACGAGATTGCGCTGAGCGTGTCGGAGTAGTCATCACCGGCGCTGCCGAGCAACTCGGGATGCACGACCGTCCACGAGCCACCGGCGTCGCGTTCGATCAGCGCCTGGCTCGCGAGGGCAGTTGGGGCGCTGCCGACGCCCCAGCACTGATCTGAAGCGGGGCACGCGACCCCGTTGAGCGTTCCACCGCTCGGGACACGGGCGTCAACGTTCGTCCAACTGGACCCGCTCGAGTCGTGTTCGACCGCCGTGCCGACGGCCCAGCAATCACTCGAGCTCGTACAGGTGACGGCCGAGAGGCCGGGACCATCCGAGTCCTCGACGACGGTCCATGCGCTGGCGGTGAGGCGGCTGGTCAGGACGCCGGCGCCGGCGGTGATCACCGCAACCCCGGCGACCATCCCGACCAAGGCTACCGAAAGCCTACGACGGCTCACTGCCGACGCCAGGTCTCCTCGATTACCCGACGGCATCGGGCTCGCGAGGGCTGTCCTCCGACCACCTGAACGGCCCGGCCCTATTCTGATGGCATCCCGGCTCCGGCTCCACGGAATGTGGACCCATAGGCGGCGTGATCGGCTGGTCTACCATGACGGCGGCACGGAGTCTTCCTGGCCAGGGATGATCGGGATCGCCTGGGCTCAGGGCCGAGGAACGGCTCCATGCCATTCGGATTCTCGCGGGAGTAACTCAACGGTAGAGTGCAACCTTCCCAAGGTTGAAGTTGCGGGTTCGAGCCCCGTCTCCCGCCGCCCCGTCCATCAAACGTCCATCAGACGTCCACGTTCCTAGAGCGTTTGGCGCGATCGGTAGATATCGGGGCGCAGTGACCCGGCGCTGCTCATGAGGTTCGACGTGACTGCCTTACCACGGCAACGCCCCGAGGTCATTGGAGATCGTTCGTGCACCCCTCCGAACCAAGGCAACGAGCTCGCTGCGCGGCTGGGAAGCCTGACAGATCCGTTCGATCCGACCCGAGATGGCGATGGCGCCGACTGCGACGCCGCGCCGGTCGAAAATGGGGGCGGCACACGAGGCCTCGCCTTCGAAGAACTCCTCCAATGCTGTCCCCCATCCGTGCTCGCGCACGTCATCGAGTTGCGCGATCAGACGGCGGGGGTCAGTGATGGTGTTTCGGGTGAAACGCGCAAGCGTTTTCCGGGTGCTGAGCGCAGCGGCCAAGTAGGTGTGATGTGCGAGCAGAACCTTGCCCATCGCCGTTGCGTGCAGTGGCAGGAGTGCCCCGACCTCCAGTGCTTGGGGACTGTTGTCGGGACGGAAGACGTGATGCACGAGGAGCACCTGTCCTTCGTGGAGGATGCCAAGGCGCACGCTCTCACTGCTGTGCGCTGCCAGCCAATCCGACCAGTTTAGCGCCCGTGCCCGCAGCTCGTTGCCGTCCAGATAGCTGCTCCCCATATGCAGGAGTGCAGGACCCACCTGGTATCTCCCCGACTCTGGGTCACGCTCGACGAAGCCGACGGATTGCAGCGTGCGGAGGATGCCG
>Ga0182024_10026271_pt1 | contig 10238 bp, 6 predicted proteins | sample P32metaG_FD_120480 | JGI IMG/M metagenome (GOLD analysis project Ga0182024, IMG submission 120480) | Permafrost microbial communities from Stordalen Mire, Sweden - P3-2 metaG (Illumina Assembly) | ecosystem: Environmental > Terrestrial > Soil > Wetlands > Permafrost | place: Sweden: Stordalen...
CCAACCCGAAGTTCGTGGTTCGAGATGAAAATGGAGTGAAGTGGAAGGTAAAGCTCGGCGAGGAGGCTAAGCCCGAGACGGTAGCTTCAAGGCTGGTGTGGGCTGTGGGCTATTACACGAACGAGGATTACTTTCTTCCGGTGCTGCGTGTGAAGGACATGCCCGCACATCTCAAGCGCAGGAGCGCCGCTAAGTTTATTGAAGCGGATGGATCTATGCGCAATGTGCGGCTAAAAAGATACCTGGAAGGGGAAAAGAAACTCGGTAGCTGGAGATGGCGTAACGACCCGTTTGCGGGATCGAGAGAGTACAACGGATTGCGCGTGATGATGGCCGTGATCAACAACTGGGACCTGAAGGACGTGAACAACTCTATTTACGAAGAGAAGCGTTCGCGAGGTGAAGAAGGCAATGAGCGCGTCTACATGGTGAGCGATCTGGGAGCCAGCTTCGGATCTTGGGGGTTGGAGTGGACCCATGAGGAATCAAAAGGCAATCTGGATGAGTACACGCGTCATAAGTTCATCCGGAAAATCGGATCCGAATTCGTGGATTTCGAAGTGCCTCACCGGCCCACGCTTCTCCTGCTACTGAATCCGCACGAATTCTTCATGCGGGTGCACGTGGAATGGATCGGCCGGCATATTCCGCGGACAGATGCCAAATGGATAGGGCAACAGTTGGCCCAGCTCTCGCCTTCGCAGATTCGCGATGCGTTCCGCTCGGCCGGTTACACGCCGGAGGAAGTGGAGGGATTTTCGACCGTACTGGAATCCAGGATCGCTGAGCTAAAATAGGTTGCGATCGAGAGGTGGTAGCGCGCTACCGAACCGCGACCGTAAGGGAGTCGGTGATCGAACTTAGTGAGCTTTTTCCAGATACTTCCCCGTTGAGGCATCCACGAAAACGGAATAATCGCTGGTGCTCACGGATTCACCCCAGATCACACGCCAAGTCAAGTCGGGAAACCGGCGAGTCTGTTCCATCAGGTACGTGATGGGCTTGTCCGGATTTTTCTTGATATAGTCCGCGCTCTTCTCCGCCGCGACGTCGTAGGCTTGATCGGAATCGGTCTTGATGGCCTCGACAGGAAAGGGGAATGCGCCTCCTTGCGGCCCCGAGTAACCCTCCTCAAGTCCGGCGAAGACTCCCTGATGCAGGTTCCCCTCGGCTTCCACGATTGAGTAAGTGAAGGTCTTGGATTTGGCAAGCGATTGCGATATGAAGACCGCTTCCCACGCGTCTGCCTTGCCCTTCTGGGGTTTGGTCGAAAGACGGACGCTTCGCAACCGCAGAGGCGATGCATCGATCACCCAGGCGCGCGCCTGCGGATACATTTTCTGGAAGGCCTGGCGCCCGGTTAACGGCTCGGGAGCTTTCTCTGCCTCCTTGGCTTTCTCGGTTTTGGGCGCGTCCGAACACGCCGAAAGCAGCATCAGGATCGACAGCAGTAACTGGAGAGAAGAGGATTTCAGCATCCCTTACATTCTGCCGCAGACAGACGCAAACTTACAACTTGGCAAAAGCTACCTTGCGTTCAGGCCCACGTGGAGTCCGAATTCAGTCAAAGCCACACCCGCCAAGCTGGGTTGCGATTCCAAAAGGGCGACGCGCTGGCGACGCAATGTCGCAGTCTCTTGCGCTACAAACTCAGCGGGCGGGAACGGCCGTCCGGGCGGCTCGTCCGGCAAGTTCATCAGTTTTCCGGCCATGGATTGGTAGAGATCGCCTGCTATCTGTTGCTCGGTAGGAAGATACCAACGGCGCACGGAATTCGCCATCTTCTGGAACTGCTCCATCAGTTGATCTCGAGGCACATTGCGTCTGCCGGCATCGGACAACGTTTCGAGCGTCGTCTCTACTGCTAGAAGCATATTGCTTCGCCTCAGCATCAGCCGCGTAAGCAAAGCCGCTCCGCCAATAGTGGTGCCATCGGCTAAAATTCCCGCCGCGGCTATGGGCTCCTCCAAGACACGTCTGCGAACCGCACCTCGCAGTATCACGCGGCCCTCGCTCTCGAGCAACGGTCTGCTTGCCGCATCAATCAAAGGATCGGAATAGAACACAATCGGGGGATTGCCAGAGGCGTCGGCTTGGCTCACAGTTACTACAAATGCCGCCAAACTCTTCGCGGAATTGTTCCGAATTCTGACTTCTACCAGGCCCTTGGGCAGGCGCTTTAGCGTGGCGGCGATTTGTGCATCCAACGAAACGGCGCACGCCAGTATGGACGCAATTGAGATAACGGTATTCATTCCGATCTCTCCCTGCTGATCATTCAAATTATCCCATCACTCACAACTGACTCCGGCTGCCTCGATAGCGTGCATGATAAACTGAGGACATCGCGTCCACGACCACTGAGTGGAGTTCTGCGCGGTGCAATCAAAACTCTCTTCCTTCTCTATTTGCTCGTTTCTCGTTGTTTCGGTCGCGTGCCTGTCGGCCCAAACTCTCACATCGAATACCTATGGCGGTTCGGGGTCGGATGCCGCAAACGGAGTAGCGACCGACTCCGCGGGCAACATATATGTGGTGGGTACCACGACCTCCTTCAACTTACCCTTGCTCAACCCCGCTCAATCCGCGAACTCCGGCACTCAGCTTCTGTTTAGTGCCGATGCCGGATCAACCTGGAAGCCGCTCGGGAACCTGCCCAACCCGTATACGCAATATCAGGGATCGCAGACGACCATTGCGGTGGATCCCACCAACGCGGCGGTGTTTTATGCAGGATTCAACGGCATGGTGTTCAAGACCATCGATAGCGGCCAGCACTTCTCCTCTGTTTTGCTTCCGCAGCCGGCTTCCATAATAATCGACCCCTCGAACCCCTCCACCCTATATGCCAACACCGGAGAGGGGCTTCCCGGCGCGCTTTTCAAAAGCACCGATGGCGGCGCATCTTGGACCACCGCAATGGTCCTTGGAATCCCTGCCTCAGTTGCGATCCAGTCATTGGTAATTGACCCCTTCCATCCAGAATCGCTATGGGCCGTAGCGGGAGGCGATGCTTACGTTTCAACCGATGGAGCAAACTCCTGGTCACAAGTGACTTTGCCTGCACCCGTCGTGAGCGGCGCCTTCGGGCTCATTGGGTTCGTTTTCGATTCGGTAACACCGGGCACTCTGTATCTGACCGGACAAGGCTTCGCTGGGCTTTACCTGTTGAAGAGCACGGACGGAGGCGCGAAGTGGATACAAGTGAGCGCTCCCTTCCAAGGCGGGCCACTTGTTGCGGATCCGGTCCACGCTGGCTACTTGTATGATCTGTCGCCGGGTCCGGCCGGGGGAGGGCCCGGTCTTTTCTATCGCAGCGCCGATGGCGGCGTCACTTGGCAATCCTTCCCGTTTCCAGCCTACTACGCGAGCTCCATGGCAGTAGATCCTGGAAATTCAAACATCATTCTCGCGGGATCGTATCGCAGCAACAACGGCGGCGAGACCTGGTCTCCCACCATGGTGTCGCGCGACATCCAAATTACTTTCGCACCTACCGGCAAAGGTGTGGTGTATGCTAGTGGGCCGATCACGTCCGACATCTTTCTGGCCAAGTTCGCACCGGACGGAAAGACATTGAAATTCGCAACTTACTTCGGAGGTATGGGAAACGAAACGGCTGCGGGCGTTCAATTGGATGCGTCGGGAAACATCTGGGTCACCGGCAGCACCAGCTCCTTCGATCTGCCGGTGTCTAAACACGCTCTGCTAAAACAACCGAAAGGCATCTCGAATATTTTCCTGGCGAAGTTCAGCCCGCAGGGACAATTGCTCGCCTCCACATATCTTGGAGGCTCCCAAACCGACACTGTCGTGGCCTTACGGCTGGATGCAAACGGTGATCCTTAGGATCTTCGGCCAAACGACCTCTCCGGACTTCCCGTTCACGACGGGGGCGTCGCCGGCATTGCAGCGGGGCGCGTCTTATGTGTTCCTGACCAAAATCGATTCGTCTGGGTCCCAGGTTCTCTATTCCGCGAGCATCCCCGGCGTCAATCAACCTGGCGGCATGAGTATCGACTCGGCCGGCAACATCCTGCTGACTGGCACCACGTCTTCATTGGACTTTCCAGTGACCGCCAACGTGGTCCACGGTCTGCTGCCTCCCAGTCCAAATTCTGTGCAGGCCTTCGTCATCAAACTGGATAGCAGCGGAAATACAATTTTCAGCACTTACTTGGGGGGGAGCATAGGGGTGGGTAGCTCAGGGATCGCAGTCCAGTTGCCTTCTGAGTCGCCGCAAAACATTGGTGTCGCTGTTACGGCGGACGACACCGGAATATACGTCACCGGCAACACATCCACAACTGATTTTCCTACCACCGCCGGCGCGTATCAAACCAAACTCAACTATGGCTGCACGTATCCCTCCTTGGCCTACGATACCGGACTGGACGGCATCTTCTATTCTTATTACTACGACGACGTCTTCGTAACCAAGCTCAGCCCCGACGCGAAAACCATGCTTTACTCCACGCTGCTGGGAGGATCCTGCTACGATCGCCCCACCGATATCGCCGTAACTCCGGCGGGCGCGGTCTTTGTTACGGGGGAAACCAATTCGATAGACTTTCCGCTCGTGCATCCTCAAGAAGGGGCTCCAGCGATCCAAAATTATGAGTCGTTCGTCTCGATGATCTCCGCGAACGGATCTTCTCTGGCGTATTCCTCGTACCTCTTGGCCGGTTCCGCGCCCACTCTCGCATTGGGTCCCGACGGAATTCTACATATCGCTGGCGATGTCGGCTTCGATGCTCAGACCCTGACCAACAGCGGCTTTCCGTTGCCGCCGCCAACTCCAAATACGAAGGCATACCTGGCCGCGTTAAATGTATCCAGTGCTCCGGCTGAGCTGAACTTGACCGGCGCTGTGAACGATTTCAGTTTGCTGCCCGGTCCCATCGCGCCCGGTGAAATCATCGCGCTCACGGTGCCCGATTTCAAACCCGCGCAAGATATCAATGTGGGAATCAATGAACTGCTCCCGCTGGGAACAGTGCTTGGGGGCACTCAGGTTCTGTTCGACGGGAAGCCGGCCCAGGTGATCAGCATTGCGCATGGAAAGATTGTTTCGATCGCGCCCCAGGCTTTTACAAACAACCAAAGCACCACGATTCAGGTGAATGACAATGGGACTCTCTCCAATCCGTTGGAGACGGACGTCGCTCCCGCTGCGCTTGGCCTACTATCGGCGGACGGTTCCGGGACGGGACTGGCAAACGCGCGCAATCTGGATGGCACGTTGAATTCTGCAACCAATCCGGCGAAACGGGGAACTACGGTAACGGTCTACTTCACAGGAGCTGGCGTGCCCCCTGCGGCCATCACTATTGACATTAACTTCTCGGACATCGTAAGAATCGCTCCTCTCGAAGGTTTCGTTCCAGGCATTTATGCCGCTTACTTCCGGGCGCCGACCGACTTGAGCTATACATCGCCGCTGAGCGTGACACTATCAGCAGTGGGATCGAGCAGCCAAACACTATCGAACAGCCAAGCTCTGGTGGTTTATATCAAGTAGCGCAGCGTTCATGATGGGGCTGCCTGAGGGGACTATAATGGCCGTAGCCGGGGAGATCTAATGCAAACCCAATTCTTTCGCCGCTGCCTGTTCGGGCTGGCGCTATGTACCGGTGTGTACTGGCAAGGTTTGTTCGGACAAGGCACCAGGGCGCCCGCGGGCGGCGCTGGTGGGACAGGCAGCCGGGGCTCGTCGCTGCCAAACGGTCAACCCAACACCGTCCCCACAACTCCGGACTTTTCACAGCATCCACTGTTCCTGTCCGGAAAAGTAAGCATGGAAGATGGGACCGCTCCGCCGGATTCCACGACGATACAACTGGTCTGTCATTCCTCGCCCAGGTCGATCGGCCGCACCGACTCGAAAGGCGGCTTCAGCATCGATCTCAATAATCGCGCGGCCATGGTGAACGTCGCTGATGCAAGTGAGAACTCACAGGGTTCTTATGGGGGGGCTGGCCCCGTTGGCCCCTCTAACAACGGATTCTCGAGCACTGTCGCCTCCGCCACAGGATCAGGGCCGACGCAGGGCGTCATAGGCGATCGCGACCTGATGGGTTGCGATCTGCAAGCGTCCCTTCCAGGCTTCCGATCCGACGTTCTGCATCTCAGCAACCGCAGATCGCTGGATGATCCGAATGTCGGATCCCTGATCATGCACCGTCTCACCAATGTGGAGGGGACCACCATCAGCGTCACCAGCGCCCTGGCCCCCAAAGACGCGAAGAAAGCCATGGAAAAAGGACAGAACGCCGTGAAGAAGGAGAAGTGGGACGATGCCCGGAAGGAATTCCAGAAGGCCGTGGAGGGTTACCCCAAGTACGCGGTTGCCTGGGCGGAACTCGGACGCGTGCAGGAACGACTGAATGATCCGGATGGAGCGCGCAAGTCTTTCGCCATGGCATTGGAGGCGGATGGGAAGTTGGTTACACCATACCTGGAGTTGGCTACGATGGCCTCACGCGAGGAGAAATGGCAAGACGTCTCCGACTATACGGATCGCGCGTTGAAGCTCAATCCCGTGGACTTTCCGCAAGCGTACTTGCTGAATTCGATGAGCAATTTTTATCTGAAGAAGATGGATATCGCCGAAAAGAGCGCTCGTGAAGGGATAGATCATGACGCGGAGCACCGTTTTCCTAAAATGAACGAGGTGTTGGGCACCGTGTTGCTGGAGAAGAAAGACTTCGCGGGTGCTGCCGAACAGTATCGGAAGTATTTGCGTTATGCTCCCGAGGGCTCCGATACCGCGATGGCCAGAAAGCAACTCGCCGATATAGAGAAGTCTCTCTCTCCGGAGGCCAAGAAACAGTAGCAGGAGGCAGGCGGCAGGCAGCAGATATCACGCGGGCCGCCGATCGCAGAGGGGTTTTGCATCCTGCCGCCTGGCGCCTGCCGCCTTGTCCAGTACCAGGTACGGTTCAACCTGAAAGTACCGTTGTTCCGGTTGCCCCCTACGGTGAAGACTGGTTACTGGCAGATTCATGGAACGAGCCGACCTCGAGCAATGGAAGGCCCGAGAAGTCGCTCGACTTCTTCGGCTGGTTGAAACCGAACGCCGTTACTATCAGGAGATTGCTGCCTCCATTCCGGTTGGGCTGCTGGTGCTTTCGCCGGATTTGGCCATTATCTCAGCCAACCGGGCCATCCGGAAGATGTTCAGGCTCACCGCTTCGCCTCTACGATCCCGGTTGGACACGCTATTGCCCGCCTGGGTGCTGGAGCGCGTCACAGAAGTTCTGAAAACCAGCGCGCCTCAAACCAACGTTCTGGTATCCGAGCCCAAGACCGGCCGCCGTTTTCGGATTGGGATTCTGGCTATCCATAGCTGGGATGATGAATCCTCGCCGGAAGCCCTGATCAGCATTGAAGACTTAACGGGGCTAAGAGATGTGGCAGATGTGGAAGTACCGGTACCGTCCAGCAGCACTGGCTCTGAACTCGACAACCTGAACGCCGTAGTCTGGACGCTTGACTTGGCCAGCAACAGCTTCCTGTTCGTAACTCAGAACGCAAGGCGATTGCTGGGCTATCCGATTCAGCATTGGACCAACAACGCATCGTTTTGGACGGATCGAGTGCATGCGGCCGACCGCGAGTGGGTAACGCAAGCGTACCGGCAAGCTATCCAGCGCGGCGAAGCGCACTCTTCGGAGTTTCGAGCCGTGACCGCGGACGGCCGTGTGCTGTGGCTTCGAGAAAGCGCGCAGTTGCTCACCGATGCCCAGGGCCGTCCGCGCTACTTAACCGGTATCACGATGGACGTCACGGAACGGCGTTTGTTGCAGGACCAGTTAGTACAGGCCGAGCGCGTGCAGGCAGCTTCCAAGCTGGCAGGCCGGATGGCGCACGATCTGAACAACATGCTCATGATTGTGACGGGGCACAGCGAAGAGTTGCTGAACAGCCTTCCGGCGAATAGTCCTCTGCGTGCTGACGTGCAGGAGATCCTGAACGCTACGGAGCGCATGAGTGGACTGACGGGTCATCTGCTGGCTTTCACACGGCGGCAGAGCAGCACAGCCAGCGCGATTGATCTCCACACAGTTCTGCGCACTGTGGAGCAGCGTTTGGGTCTTCAGTTCAAGCTTTCCACCCAAGCGAATGTTGTGAGAGCAGACGCAGAGCGGCTGGAGCAACTTGTGACGTCGCTCATCGAGCATGAGCACCCGGTTGCCATCGAGACTTCGTACCTGGAGATCAAAGAGGATTTGAGGCAGGCGGCGGAATCGTTGCGGCCGGGCGCGTACGGCGTGATTGCCATCACGCTGGCTGACCGTGCATTTGATCCAGACGCGAAAGGCAGTTGGTTTGAGGCTGTTCTGCCGGAAAAAAACACTGCGGACGATTGGCCGTCCAATGTGACGCGTGCCTACGGAGTTATCCGGCAGTGGGGCGGCGATATGGATGCATCTGCCGCACCCGCCGGCGGGACGCTGTTACGAGTGTTCCTTGAAAGCGTACCGGAAGCGGGCAGGACGCAGCCGGGGCCAACGCTTGATCCAGCGAACCAGGAGCCAGGCCTTGAAACCATTCTGGTTGTGGATGACGAAGCCGGTATCCGCGAGCTGGTTCTCAAAATCCTGCGGCGCCATGGCTACCAAGTGCTGGAGGCCGCGAACGGCGAAGAAGCTCTAGCGATCTGCCGCGAACATTCTGGAGCTATCGATCTGTTAATTACCGACGTGCTGATGCCGCGCATGGGTGGTCCGGAGCTAGTGGACCGGTTGCAGAAGCAAGGGCTCAATCCAAAGGTTCTCTATGTGTCGGGGTATACCGGCGACGCGAATATCCACGTTGCCAAAGACCTCCCTCCTGGGACCGCGTTTCTCGAAAAACCGTTCACGCTTGTAGCGCTGCTGGAGAAGGTTCGGGAAGTGCTGAAGACACGTTTCTAGTTCCCGTACATCGCGCTATATCCGAGCTGTTGTTTCACAAAGTCCCGCGGGTAGGAGATTTCGACATTAGATATTTTTCCCTTGGCGTCGAAGTTCGCCTTGATCTCGGGATTGATGCCTGCCCAATACGTCGGCAGATCGAGCTTCTGATAGCGCGCGACTACTTGATCGCGGAGGACCGCATCAAAATGAACGCCGTACTTATCGATCAAAGCTTTGATTGCGTCGTAATCGCCCTCCGCCTTGATCCGCATCAGCTCGGCTAGAAGCTGGCCCACTCCCTCACGCATTTTGTCGAAGTCGAGCAGCGCCAGGTACGCTTTGCCGTTTCGCTGCTCTTCCACGATCGCGCCTGTTTTGTCCCGTATGTAGTTAACGATGAGCTGGCGGTCGCGTTCGTGATCTTCCTCGATAGTGTCGCCTTTGGGATTGCGTTGTAGCTGGGTGAGAGCCACTCGCACAGCGCTGTAGTACATGGTTTTGGCGACATCGGGATTGGAAATCAGCCCGAGCTCCTGAAGTTTCGGGTCCCAAATGTTCCAAAGCGCCATCAAGTCGGCTCGTGCTTCCTCGAGCGTGGAAAAATATTCCTTCAGATAATACGCGGGATCGTGGGTGAGCTTAGCGCTCAACTTGCCCGAGCCGTGGCCGATAATCTCGTGAAGCGCCGTCATCATGGTTTCGGCTTCGTCGCCGTATTTTTTCCCCAGCGAGATCTCTTCCGGTGAGGCCGCGAATTCCTCCAACACGGAATGGCCGGCCGCACTGTCGATGGCACGGGAACTGCCCGTGAACAGGAAGCTTTTGCTACCGTACTTGGCATGGATTTCGTCCTCGTTGGGCAAGTTGTCTCCAACGGTGGTCACATGGAAATCGCCGGTCTCAATTAAAGCTTCCACCGCTTTGGCGAGCGGCGGCTTCACTCCCTGCTTCTTGTATTCGGACTTCCAAGGCGCGCGATCTTCAAAATACTGCGCGTTCTCGGCGATCTTCTGCATCAGGGAATTCACGCGCGTATCGGTGACCGTGACGAAGCTCTGCGACGTGCCCTTGGCGCCGCGCGCGTCCCGATAGACTTCGATGAAGCCGTTCGCAAAATCGACGGAGGCCATGTTCTGGACCCAATCCACGTCAAAATGAATCCAGTCTTTCGGATCGCCGGTTTGGTAGAAGCGGATCAGGTCGCGGATGACCCGGGCTTGCGCAGGTTCGGCGGCTGCGGCAGCTTTTTGAAGGAACGAATTCGCTTTTGCCAGGTATTCCGCGTAAAGGCCGGGAGGCACTTTGCCATCCGGCGTGCCGGCGCGATACACCTGTTCC
>Ga0182024_10026272_pt1 | contig 10238 bp, 10 predicted proteins | sample P32metaG_FD_120480 | JGI IMG/M metagenome (GOLD analysis project Ga0182024, IMG submission 120480) | Permafrost microbial communities from Stordalen Mire, Sweden - P3-2 metaG (Illumina Assembly) | ecosystem: Environmental > Terrestrial > Soil > Wetlands > Permafrost | place: Sweden: Stordalen...
GATCCTGGCAGTTGTCCTCACCATCTTCAAAGCATTCATCCCAGGCACGCTACCAACCGAGACCAACGCCACCAGCCCAGCCAATCCAGTTGGACTCCAAGTGGTCGGCGACCTTTGGATTGTGGCCGTGGTGGTATTGCTGTTGTCGTCGGGGATGCTCGTGGTGGCAGCGGCGGCACCGTTTGTACGCCTGCGGAGGGCGCTGGGTGACGAGCGTCGGCAACTCGAGTGGATTGCCTACGTGGTCATTGTCAGCGGGCTCGCCACCATTCCCTTGAAAGTCGCGACCTTCCTCCCGGCGTTTCCCTCGTGGCCTGGTGACGTTGCCGTTGCGCTGGGGTTTGGCGTGGCGTTGCCGGTGGCCGCCGGGATCGCGATCTTCAAGTACCGCCTGTATGACATCGACATCGTCATCCGCCGCACACTCGTATACGGCGCCCTGGCGCTGTTCATCACGGCGGTGTACGTTGGGATCGCAGTTGGTATCGGCGCGCTCATCGGCGGCGGGGGGAAGCCGAATCTCGGCTTGTCGATTCTCGCAACGGCGATTGTCGCGGTCGGTTTCCAGCCTGTTCGAGAGCAACTCCAGAAGGTCGCCAACCGGCTTGTCTACGGCAAACGCGCGACACCATACGAGGTTCTATCGCAGTTCTCCGATCGCGTTGCCGGCAGCTACGCCATCGACGACGTGCTCCCGCGCATGGCGCAGGTGCTCGCCGAGGGCACCGGCGCCATGCGCACCGACGTGTGGCTTCGCGCCGGCGCGGTGCTCCGCAACGCCGCATCGTGGCCGTCGCATGCCGCCGTCATCGAGCCGGTCGCTGTCATGAACGACGCCATACCCTTCCTACCGCACACTGATCGCGTGGTCGAGGTCCGCCAGAACAGCGAACTTCTCGGCGCGCTGAGCGTGACCAAACGAGTTCGCGAAGCGCTGACGCCGATCGAGGAAAAGCTGCTGTCCGACCTTGCCCATCAGGCCGGGCTGGTGCTCAGGAACGTGCGTCTCACCGCCGATCGGCAGGCCCGACTGGACGACCTTCGCGCATCGCGCCAGAGGCTGGTGGCGGCGCAAGACAGTGAACGGCGGCGGCTGGAACGCAACCTGCACGACGGCGCACAACAGCACCTTGTTGCGATCAAGGTGAAGTTGGGGCTTGTGGAAATGCTCTCCACACGGGATCCGGAGAGGGCCAAGGCAACGATTGTTGACCTCAAGCACGACGCCGATGAAGCCCTCGAAACCCTGCGTGACCTGGCCCGTGGCATCTACCCACCCTTGCTTGCCGAAAAAGGGCTTGCCGCGGCCTTGCGGTCACAGGCCGGCAAAGCGACGCTTCCGGTGCGCGTCGAGGCGGACGGGGTGGCCCGATATCGACAGGAGATTGAGGCAGCCCTGTACTTCTGCACCCTGGAAGCACTGCAAAACGTTCAGAAATATGCGGCGGCATCAGCAGTCGACGTGTGTGTCAGCGAGTCCAACGGTCAGGTTTGCATACAGGTCACGGACGATGGCCAAGGGTTCGACGTGATCGCCGCGACGCGAGGAGCAGGTCTCACGAACATGGAGGACCGGCTCGACGCCCTCGGGGGCACTCTGGAACTCGAATCGACTCGGGGGACGGGGACGAGGCTCCGCGCCAGAGTGCCCGTTCCCCGCGCCGTCCTGGTCGCGAGTTAAGCCCGCCTAGCCAGTCCGCTGACGAAGCCACACTGTGCGCTGTGGAGGCATGAGGTCGAACCACCTGTCATCCTCTGCCTGCTCATGCACGGCCGAGCCTGTGGGCTGTGCCGCAGTCGCGCGATCAGCTCAGGTGTGCTAATTGCACGCTGGGGTGCGCGAAACTGCTTGCCCTCGATGCGATTTCTAGCTTTCGCCGAGGCTCGCTGACTGTCCCTGCCAGTGGCAGGGCCTCGGCTGTCTCAGGCTTGCGAGCATCACTCGAGCCGGATGCGCCGAGTTAGCTATTCCGACGCAAACGCCACCAGGAGATCACCAGCACCGACGAAGAGCCGGCCGCCACCTGAGCTGGGCGTCGCGAAGTGTGCCGAGGTCGAGGGAAGAGTGAGAGTGACCGCGACCGAGCCCGTGCTCGGGTTGAGCCCATAGAGCGCCCTGCCGCCGAACAGGCTGAGCGTCCAGACCAATCCACCGGCGATGATCGGCGCCGATGATCCCGATGTCGAATGCCACTCCATATGGAAAGACTGTGCGGAATCGATCTTCAGCGCGGTAACCCCGCCTGCGCATGGCACGAACACGGTGTCACCCGAGGCAGCCATTCCGGAGAACGCGCCGCCTCCCGACGTCGCGCACACGGGTGCGTTAGCCGAGTCACCGCCCCCGGGATTGGAGTTGCCCGGCAGGCCGGACTGTTTCAACAGATAGCCGCGGCCGCCCTTACCGATCGCGAACAGGAGTCCGTTAGGCAGTAACGCGGGTCCCACCGACCCCAGGTCGAGATCGGCGGCGTTGAGCGCCGGCCATGCCGCCGGCGGTCCGGGAGCGAAGAACGACATCAATGACAGTGATGGAGAGAACTCCAAGACGCTGTCACCGTCGTCGTACTGCTTAATGTCGGACGTTGAGCCGTTGCCGGTGGTCACGTAGATGTTCCCCGCCGCGTCCACCGCCGGTCCGGAGGGAGCCCACATGCCGCCTTGGTTGTCGCGCTCGGTGTCGTTCCATTGGGCGACCTCGACGCCGCTGGACTCGGACACAGTCTCCAGGTACCCGTGGTACGAGCCGCAGTCACCGTCCAACCCACCCCAGGTGATGATCACGTTGCCATCCGAGACCCCGAGCGCGCTACGTTCCTGTTCGGCGTTCACATCCATCCCACGGGGCGTGACGTCGCGGTTGTAGAGGGTGGTGCCGTTCGACGGCTTCAGCTTCGCAAGATGGAACCGATACACGCCGGGTGTATCCTCGACCTCAGCGAGTACGTACAGACTCCCGCCGTCGATCACCGGCGTGCCGGTGATGCCCAGCGGCTTGATGTCGCCGCAGGGAAAGTTGCTCGTACGCGGTGTGCCGAGCGTGACCCGCCACAGCTGCCTGCCGGAGACGGCGTCGAAGTCGTACACCGAGTCGTCCTCGGTCGCAACGATGACGTTGTCGCCGTCCAGCAGCGGCTCAGCGTACAGTGCGCCGTCGAGCGGGCCGGCCGTCCAGGCGCCATGCAGGTGGAGGAATGACGGCTCACCCGTGTCGTCGCCACTGCGTGTGGCGTCGAGGTGATACGTGTCCCACTGCGGTGTCAGAGCCACCCCCGGAGGTCGGGTGGGCGACGCAACAGTCGCGCTCGGGGCGCATCCACTCAGGAGCGCAGTGAGGGCCAATGCGACGGGGACGATGCACCGCATGCGCCATGCTGGCACGGCCGTCGTCCGGAGGCGCGGTCGTATTCAGTCCACGCCTGGGAACTGAGCAAGGCGCTCCATCTCCAGCGCGAACACGGCTGGGCACGATTCGTCTCGCTGCAGGATCACTACAACCTGCTCGCCCGCGAGGAGGAGCGCGAGATGTTGCCATTTGTGTGCCGACGAAGGGATCGGGACGACCGTGCGAGCCGCTGTCAGCGGCATCGGCCCTGTGAACTAGTTGCGCACTGGGTGGCCCAGGCTGCGTACCGGTGGATGGCTCCGCCACGGTGCCTGCTCAGCGCGCGTCATTCGCCGCGTTGGATACTTCAATCAGACGGGGCTCAAGGTCCGCGCCATCAACCCTCAACACGACGTCGACATTGCCGCGCGTGGCATTCGAGTAGGGACAGCGCTCGTGGGCCCGCACGCCGCATTAGGTCCTCGGCCTCCGCTCGAGCCAGATGCGGCGCGTGCAGATCCAGCGCGACCGTGAGGCCAAAACCGCCGTGTCCCGTCGGGCCGATGCCCACGCGCGCGACGATGGTTGAGTCCGAGGCGTCAAGCGTTCGACCCCGAGCCACACCCAGCAGCGCGGACTGAAAGCAGGCAGCGTAGCCGACCGCAAAGAGTTGCTCCGGATTGGTGCCGGGCCCTCCATCGCCGCCCAATTCCTTGGGCACGGACAGGTCAACCTCAAGCCGACCGTCGGAGCTCCCGCCGTGCCCAGACCGTCCGCCATCCACCACCGCCTCCGCCGTGTAGAGGGTTTTCATGTTGTGTCCTCTTTTTTCCGCGGGAAAGAGGCTCAGTCAGATCCCGCGTGTTGTCCTGACTGCGCTGGCGGATTCGAGCCGCCATCAACGCTCAGAAGTCACGACGCCGCTCCGGGACGATGAGCACTGGACCGGCTGCCTCGTGCAGAAGCGCGGACACGATCCTGCCCAGGCCGTGGTGCCGCGCGTCTCGGCCGGCAGCGACAAGAACTCGCGGGTCTGAAGCGAGACCGAGGAAAACCCCGACCGGTTCGCCGGTAGTCACCCACGAGGTGACTTCAGCGCCGCTCTCCGCCTCCAATCGCGAAGCGCGTCGCCGAACGTCCTCGCGAACGGACTCAAGGGAAGGCTCATCCCTCCCATCGAAACCGGCGGCGCTCCGTTGTGAGGTCACGCGCACCAGGGCGGCGGGGACCTTGAGCACGCGAGCGAGCGCGGCCCCCTCATCGGCGACGGCCGGGTCGTCAGATCCGTCGGCATCCACGATGATGATCGAGCTCGGAGGCCAGTCCGCAGACTGCCCGCGTACTGCGAGCACCGGGCGATGCATCCCGCGAACGAACGCCTCCGGGAGCATCCCCATCAGGTGGCCACCCACCCCGCGGCCGGCGCGGCTGCCGATGACGACGACGGAGTCGTCGATCATATCCGCGGTCTGCGCGACGACCGCCGTGGCGCTGCCCTCGGCGACGTACCCCGGGCCGACTCGTACCCCGAGCGAGGCGAGGTGGTCCCGCACCACTTGCTGCGCCGCAAGGGCTGAGTTCTCATACACGCCCGAGACATCCCACTCGCCGGTCGTCGGTGTGACCCTGGCTATCGCGGGAACCTCCCAGGCGGTGACGAGACGCAACGGCACGCCGGCGTGCGCGGCGACGTCCGCAGCCGCGCGTCGTGCGATCTCCGCGTCATCGGATCCGCGATCGGCAAGCAACACCGGGCCGGCGAGGCGCCGGCGCCAACTCGACGCAGTCTCACCAAGAGCTGCCTGCACCATGATGCGCTCCTCCTTGCTGCGGCACCCGCAACTGAAACCGATCTCATCGCGCGCTCGTTCTATATAGATAGTCTATATAGACTGTCGGTGCAACGCAAGCTCGGCTGGCGACCGCGTTCCCGTGCCTTCATAGATTCTCTATATACAATGTGAGCAGGATGGCTAGCGCTCGAGTCGCCGACCAGTTGGGTGTCGCGCTCACGCGCCTGACCAACGTGCTCCGCGAGGCCGTGCTGCCACCAGGCATGAACTCAGCGCAGGCCCGTACCCTGCTGGCCCTTCACGATGCCGGCCCGCAACGGGTGACGGACTTGGCGCGGTTGGATCATCTCAAGCAACCGACCATGTCCGCGGTCCTTATCCGCATGGAGCGCCTTGGCTGGGTGCGACGGCTCGAGGCCACCGACGACCTCCGCGCAGTCATCGCTCGCCTCACACCCGCCGGGGAGCGACTAGCGAGCCAATTGATCGCAGCGCGAACCACCGTCCTGCAGTCCTATCTCGATACGCTATCGGTGGCCGACCGCGCCGCCGTCGCAGCGGCGCTACCTGCCCTGCGCAAGCTGACGCGTCAACGGGAACGACGAGCCGTCAACGGTTCACGGCCTCGGTGAGGCGTCCTTCACCCTTGCGACGCCTGGGACGGATTCCTGAATTGCGATGCGGTGAGAGCACGTAAGCGCCGACGAGGGCGATGTGGGCAGTCGCGAGTTCGACCCCGTATGACCTCTCTTGCTCTCGAAATGGTTGTCGAATGACCCTTCGATACTCGACTGTCCGTGTCTTTAGCCGCGGAATCGCGCGCCGGCTTGGAGGCCCTTCGGCTGGCCGAACAACTCCGCTTTTGCCGTGCACAACGCGCATCAGTCGCGCTGCTCCGCGTCTCGCGCGCCCACCAGGGTCGACATATTGCAGGTGAATTATCACCCTTGGATTCAAGCTGACGCATGACACTCCCTCGCATGAATGAACTCGTCCATGGGAGACCGAGCGACGCTGCCGGGGAAGGCATCGGACGCGAGCTGAGCCTCTACTGAGGGGGATCGTCGGCCTCGATCCAACCGACCAACCGCTCAAGCGCTGGTAGCGCCGTAACGAGCGCCGCGCGGTCGGACGCATCCAGAGCACGCAGCGCACGGTCGATCAGTCGCGCGCCGTTGCGTCGAAGGTCCTCGAGCACCCCGGTACCCGCAGCGGTGATTGCTGGCAACGCGGGCGTAGGACCCCGCAGCCCGGCTCATCCAGGGGGCGCTCACGCTTCAGGAGGCGATCGATGGGATGCTGATACGCGGTGGAATCCTGGCCACGCCCCTGCCGGCGCTGGTCGTGGACCAAACGCCACGGCCCCAGCGCGGATGCGACGGCGCGGATCACACCCATGCGACCCGGTAGGGCTGTTCCGTCACGTTCAACTCCACAAGCACGAACCTGATCCGTCCGATGGCGCTCAGTCCTTGCGGACGAGCGGACTGCAGGGAGGCCGACTATGTCAAGCATCAGGCCGACGCGCCGCACACCGTCAAGCATCTTCTGGACCTGCGGTATCAAGTATCTGCTGGACTTCTACACGCACGAGCGCCGTCAAAACTGTAAGCGCTCTGTATGCGCTGGACTGTAACAATCTATTGCTTGAGCAGCGGGATCCACCCCCAACCGTCGGGATTGATGCCTTTTGCAGGAAAAGTGATTATTCCTGGTTAGAGCACTACACCACGTGGGCGCGCAGGGCACAAACACACCGCGCAACCTCTCGTTGCGAACTCAAATTGCGCGTCCGTCGGGGAGACAGGACTCGAACCTGCGACCCCTGGTCCCCCAGACCAGCACTTATTTCCCGATTCGGGTTGAGTTCGACTTAGAGTGCTTTCGTCGGGAAATGGTTGGAATGACGACTAGAGCGCGTGTTTTGGACTTCGTTGGAATCGCGTGCACTGCTCACGACGAAGGCGATACCGGGGTAGACGCGTCTTCTACGCCGTAGTGCAGCGTTTTGCAGCGGGATACCTTCGGGGCGATCGTCTTCAGCGCAACTCTCCGGCTCTCCGCCTCCTATCTGGGTGTTGCGCCCGGGGGAACCCTCGCCCCCGCTGGCTCCAGGCTGCGCAAACATGGGTCTCACTGCCTGCGGTCGCCGTCTGGCTCAACGCGCATCAGCTGAAGTTGCGGAGGGATGGCCAGGCGGCGGCGATGGACTCCCGCAGGTTGGTGCAGATGAGGATCGGAGTGTCGGCCTCCTGGTTGGCGACGGAGTCGGGCATGACGACGGTACCTGCACGGGTGACAGTCCCGCAGAAGAACGCAATGTCCCTCGGATTGAAACCGACGGTGACCAGTGTGGTCGCGTCGAGCTCAGCGGGTTTCCAGTACCAGAACGTCAGTTGGCCACTGAGTGCCTGGGGCAGGTGCTCGCTTGCCCCATAGATGTCGACGGCGCCGGCCTCGCCATAGTTGGAGGCGAGGATGGATGTCGTCGCCCGCTGCGATGCCGGTAATCCGTTGTAGACGGCGCCCACCTGCGAGGCGAGATCGGGCCAGCCGACGGTGTCGGCAAAATCCTGGCGCAGCTTGTCGAGGTTGAACTTGTGGAGTGATGCGGTCGGGACAATCGGGAGAATCACTGGGAGCAACGCGGCCAGTTGGATGCAGGCACCCGCGACGACGAGCGCGGTCATGCGGCGCCGGCGCGCGTTCGACACGATGCCTCCGACGACGATGCAGCCGGCCGCCAGGACGAGCGGAATCGTGGGCGCCGGGTAGTACGCCTTGCCCTCGGGGAGAAGCACGAGGATCGCTACCACTGTCAGCATCCCCATCGGCCGGAGTCGTTGATCGCGGCAGAGATAAATGAGTCCGGCGACCCAGAGTGGCAGGATCAGCGGTCCCGTGTAGAGGATGAAATCGGCGATGAAGGTGAGAATGCCGCCGCTGTGAGAGATGTCGGCGCTGTGATTGCGGATGTACGTGAGCGATGGGAAGGCGTTGGCGATCTGCCACGCGAGGTTCGGAGCGAAGAGCGCGAATGCGATCACGACGCCGATCCACGGATAGCGGGTCCCCAGGAACGGTCGCAGATCGCGCGATGCCAGGATAGCGACCACGATGCCCGCGCAGAGCGCGAGGATAGTCAGCTTGGTTTCGAGACCGATGCCGATGTCAATGCCGAGCAAGATGAAGATCCGGCCGTTCCCGGTGTGGAGAATCCGAAGCAGCAGATAGATCGCCATCAGCCAGGTGAGTTGATCGAACGTCACCGTCTGAAAGAGCCAGTTGGCGCCGAGCAAGAGAGGGCTCATCAGGGTCACAAGTGACGCAAGAATCGAGATGCCGCGCCCGCCTCCCATTTCCCGCGCGCACATGCCGGCAAGAAACACGACCCCAGCGCCAGCGAGTGCTGGAAAGAGACGCAGCGTCCAGGGAGAGATGCCGAAAATGGTCGTATTCAGCCACGCGAGCATGGGCGCCACCGGCGGGTAATCGACATACCCGAGCGCGGGATGCTGACCGCTGATGATGTAGTACATCTCATCGCGCTGAAAGCCGTACGCGCCGTCGGTGGCGAGGTGGATGCCGAATTTCACCCCTGCGATGACAACGAGGGGTGCGGCGGGGCGCTGCCACCAACGGCCGACGGCAGCGTTGCTCATCGAGCACGTACTCGCATCGCGCGGCATTGTATCCGCTACCCACGATGTGCCATCGCGTGCACGCCGGAAGTGAACGCTAAGCGGCGTCAGCGGTCCAGGTGCGTTTGCGCGAGGACAGCGGGGAGGTGCATGTCGACGTCACCGATGATGGTCGCGGGTTCGACGTCGCCGCTGTCAGCCGAGGCGCCGGTTTGACGAACATGGAAGACCGCATCGATGCACTCGGGGCCAGTCTACAAGTTGCATCGACCCTGGCAGCGGCACGACGCTCCGCGCCACGGTGCCGGTGTCACCCGCCGTCGTGACGGCGAGCTAGGGCCTTCCAGCACTCGGCTCAAGGAACAAATTCGTACGCTATGGTGTGGCGCGGTCCTAACACGAAGTCTTACCCGGCAGGGCAACCAAACGGACCAGCCGCCCGACCCCACGAAAGTCAGGACACCCCAGAGTCTCCAGCTTTTCCGGGGCGGTTCAGTCTGCGCCATCGCTCGCGAGCGCATCCATTGCATGCGCTCGCACTCGGTGTCGTCCTTTCAGTAGCGGCGGCGCCTGATTCTACGCGCAGGACCTGAGCGTTCTAGCATTGCCGTGCATCATCGTCGCAAGCCGGCGCGGCAATGTCGCGATGCCGATCATGCTCGCGCTGAGCGCTATCGCCGCTGTCGGGTTTCTCGAGTTCAGCAGGTGCTCCGCTTCCTGCCGGAGGCCGTCCTCCTGATGGCGGCGCTGGTGCTCGACGACCTGAGAGCGCTCGACAACCGCGAGCAGCGCTCAGCCTCCGGCAGGGTCACGAAGTTTTCTGGTGAACCACTCGAGGATGATGTCAGCACGTTGCATCCGGTGGGCGGGACTCCCTGAACGCGACAGCTCGTGATTTTCTCCTGGGAAGCGAACCAACTCTGGGTTCCGCCCGAGCAGACGCAGCCCGACGAACAACTCCTCCGCCTGGCTGATCGGGCAGCGCAAGTCGTCCTCGGAGTGGATCAGCAGCATCGGCGTGTGCATGTCGGCGACGTACGACGAGGGCGAGTGGCGTATGTACGGCTCGGATCGATCCAGATGGGTGAACCCAACTTCAGTGCGGAAGCTACCAGCCGCGTCGGAGCTGCATTCGAGCAGCAGCAGATTGTTCGCCGCCCGCTCGGAACACGCTGCGACAAAGCGATCCGTGTGACCAACGATCCACGAGGTCATATAGCCGCCATACGAGCCACCCTGGACTCCGAGCCGCGCATCGTCGATCCAGTCGAACCGTTTGCATGCCTCATCCACGCATGCCATGACGTCGTTGTAGTCCACCCCACCCCACCCCGAACCCGGGTCGGTCTCGGCTTCAGGCCAGCGGATGGCGCGCCCCCATGCCTCGCTGTAGCCGGAGCTGCCGCGCGGATTGCAGTAGATGACCCCGAAGCCGGCGCTGACCTGGAGTTGGAACTCGTCGAAGAAGAACCATCCGTA
>Ga0182024_10026273_pt1 | contig 10238 bp, 9 predicted proteins | sample P32metaG_FD_120480 | JGI IMG/M metagenome (GOLD analysis project Ga0182024, IMG submission 120480) | Permafrost microbial communities from Stordalen Mire, Sweden - P3-2 metaG (Illumina Assembly) | ecosystem: Environmental > Terrestrial > Soil > Wetlands > Permafrost | place: Sweden: Stordalen...
CTTTTATACACACCACCTGAATAGCTTCGGATTGCCGCTAGATAATCGGGCAACCTATACCAAACTAGATTGGACCGTCTGGTCGGCGACCTTGGCCTCCAATTCTGCTGACTTCCGCGCACTGGTCCACTCAGTATACGAATTCCTAAATCACACACCTGACCGCGTACCGATGACAGATTGGTATGATACGGTGAACGCCCATCAGGTCGGATTCCAGGCTCGATCTGTCGTCGGCGGAGCCTATATCAAGGTTCTGGCTAACCAAGAGTTGTGGGACAAATGGGTAGCACGGTCCAGACAAGCGACCGAGGAATCAGAGCGGAGATGAAGAATACGGGTGAGGGCCGACCTCTTTGCCAGTTACCGTCGCAACCACTCCGGGTTGGGTCGGTTGGCGTCGATTTCACGCGGCGCGCAATTCTTTTCGGCGGCGTGGCAGCATGCATCGAACCAGCGGTCCTTGGAAAGTGCGCCGCAGTCGCCTCGGATAGTACGGAAGGACGGCCAATCGTTGCCGAACGCAGATTCAGAAGCCAACTAGTTGAAGCGTTTGTTTCTGACGTGCAACGCCAAATATCTGATCCTGCACTCAGCGCGATGTTTGAACGGTGCTTTCCGAATACTCTCGACACCACTGTATTTCAAGGCGTTTGGAATGGCCTCCCGGATACATTCGTCATAACTGGTGACATCGATGCGATGTGGCTGCGCGATTCGTCCGCTCAGGTGTGGCCTTATCTCCCATTCGCTAAGGAGGACAAAGCGCTTGGATCTCTTCTCGAAGGGATCGTGCGCAGGCAAGCCCGCATGATTCTGATCGATCCTTATGCGAATTCCTTCCTGAGAACCACTTCAGACCGGCCGCTTTCATGGTCCCTCGACGACAAAACTGAAATGAAGCCCGGCGTTGCCGAACGGAAATGGGAGGTCGATTCCCTTTGCTATCCCATTCGGCTAGCGCACGGTTATTGGAGTCATACAAGCGATGTGAAGCCCTTCGACGCACAGTGGAGAGCTGCAGCTTGGAAGATCATCGAGACGTTTCGCGAGCAACAGCGATATACAGGAAAGGGACCGTACTCTTTCACTCGGAACACGTCAATTCCAACCGATACAGTTCCACTAAATGGGTTTGGGAATCCCGCACGCTCGGTGGGGATGATCTTTTCCATGTTTAGGCCTTCGGATGACGCCTGCATTTACCCGCTCTTTGTCCCGGCAAATCTCTTTGCCATTCGCTCTCTTGAACAGCTTCAAGAGATAGCTGCGAAGGCTATGGGAGATGCGCCGCTTGCGGCTGCATGCGAGAGTCTGCTTAAGACGCTGCGCCGAGCGGTCGAGCTGTATGGAACAGTCAATCATCCAAAATTCGGGAAAATATGGGCCTATGAGGTGGACGGATTCGGGAATGCGCTGATGATGGACGACGCCAATGCGCCGGGTCTTCTCAGTTTGGCGTACCTGCAATGTTGCGACGTTTCCGAGCCAACGTATCAGCGCACTCGGAAGTTTGCTCTTAGCCGGGATAATCCTTACTTTTTTAGGGGAAAATCCGCTGAAGGAATTGGCGGTCCGCACATTGGATTGGGCCAGATCTGGCCAATGTCAATCATCTTGCGCGCGCTCACTTCGACCGACGATTTGGAAATTGCAACCTGCCTAAAATGGCTGCGGGACACAACTGCAGGCACCGGCTTCATGCACGAGTCTTTTGATCAAGACGATGCCAAGAGATTTACCCGGCCTTGGTTCGCTTGGGCCAACTCTCTTTTCGGAGAGTTGATCGTGAAACTCGCGGTGGGTCGTCCGTCTCTGCTGCGGCAATCCCTTTAACCGAACTAAATCTGCGATTTGACGCTATTGGAATCCTGCAACGGGAGAAGAGATGAAACGCGAGGAAATGCAAGGACCCGGCCTCAACAGAAGGACGTTTCTGAAGGCATCGAGTATCGCCGCAGTCGGCGCAGTGGTGCAGCAGGATGGAGAAGCGAAATCGACGACGGACTCGGAATCCCGCAATCGAGAACGACGCGAATCGATTGCTTCGGGCAGTCTGGTCGATTTGGTGAATGTGCTGCAAGGGACCGAATCATCGAAAGTCTTTTCGCGTGGGAATACACTACCCATTGCCACTTTGCCGTTCGGCATGGCGCATTGGACGATTCAGTCGCGCAACGACTCTCCGTGGATGTTTCATCCAGCCGATCGCCGTATTCAGGGTTTCCGCTCGACGCATCAGCTAAGTCCATGGCTCGGTGACTACGGGCACGCGACTTTCCTCCCCATTTGTGGAACCGTAAATCCTGAAGCCGCTTCGCGCACAAGCTCATTTAGGCTCGAAAGCGCTAGGCTCTCCCCGCACTCGTTTCAGTTGAGACTTCTACGCTACGGAATTGACGTGGAAGTGATTCCGACGGAGCGTTGTGCGCTGTTCACCGCAATGTTCAGCAAGCCTGACACGCCTGCGTGGCTGATCGACATTCCAGGGGATCAATCGCGAACCTGGGATCATGATGATGTTCGCAGCACGATTGCTTTTGCTTCAAGGGAAAACCAAGGCGGAGTACCCGAAGACTTCGCTACATATTACGTTCTCCAATTCTCTCAGGCATGGGAGTCAGTTGAACTGAAGCAGCTGAAGGGCAGCAGTGTCGGGGTGATCAAATTTGCCCCGGGGAGCCGGACGATTGAAGTTCGGATTGGTACGTCGTTCATATCAACCGAACAGGCGCGCCGCAATCTCGATCAGGAATTGGGCACGCGCTCTGCAGACGTGATGCGTCGTGAAGGGGAGTCGGTATGGAACAAACACCTTGGTTGTATTGAAATTGCCGGAACGCCGACACAGCAGAAGACGTTCTACTCCTGCCTTTACCGCACTTTGCTTTTTCCGCGCATGTGGCACGAACCAGCCGCTGACGGAGGCATACAACACCGCAGTCCCTATAACGGGAAGATAATTCCTGGCGTTATGTACGCAGATCATGGTTATTGGGATGTCTATCGTGCCTGGTATCCCCTGATGACGATTCTTTTCCCTGAGCGGCTTGCGGAAATTCTGCAGGCGTGGGTCAACGCATTCAAAGAAGGCGGATGGCTGCCACAGTTCCCATGCCCGGGTTATCGGGCTTGCATGACGGGTAGTCTGATCGACTCCGTGTTCGGGGATGCCGCGGCGAAGAACCTTGGTGGATTCGATCTGGAAAGCGCCTATACGGGATTGAAGAAGCACGCAACAGAAGAGGGCAGCCCGGATGAAGGTTTCGGCCGCCGAGGGATCAAGGAGTATCTTCACTATGGCTTTGCTCCTGCGGACCGTGTCGAGCAGTCCGTTGCCGAAACTGTTGATGCAGCTTATGGCGACTTCTGTATTGCGCAGGTAGCGAAGGCGCTTGGTCGTGAGGCAGACTACGACATGTTTATGCAGCGCTCGAAGAATTGGAGGCACATCTTCGACGCGAATACTGGCTTTCTTCGCGGTAAAGAGACGGATGGCTCGTGGCTCGAGCCGTTTGATCCGGTGACATGGGGTGATCCCTACGTTGAGGGCTCCGCCTGGCAGCACCGTTGGGATGTGCCGCACGATTTGACTGGATTGATAGCTGCCTTTGGGGGGCAGCAGAAGGCTGTGGCGGCGTTGGAAGAGATGCTATCGATGGCGCCTGACTTCAACGTGGGCGTCTACGGGCAGGAGATCCATGAGATGTCTGAAATGGCCGCCGTGTCCTTCGGTCAATATGCTCACAGCAATCAGCCAGTCCATCATCTGCTGTACATCTTTGCCGCGGCGGGGAGGCGCGACCGTACACGCTACTGGTCCAAGAAAGTAATGGAGGAGCTTTACAGTCCCGAGACTTTCCCGGGTGATGAAGATACAGGTTCCATGTCTGCGTGGTTCATCTTCAGTGCGCTGGGCTTCTATCCTCTTTGTCCGGGCAAGCCGGAGTACACTGTCGGCGAATCATTCTTCCCTTCAATAACGGTTCATCTACCAGAGGGCAAAACATTGCGGATCGAACGCGCTTTGTCAAATACTGGCACCAGTTCAGTGGCCTTCAACGGCCAGAGAGTGACCACTTCGACACTGTCGCATACGGCTCTGATGGGAGGCGGTCACCTTTGGTTCGACTAATTGCGAAGTCCTTAAAAGCAACTGCCATGACCTTCTTGGCTAAGATTTTTCAGTATCACAAAGGCCTCGCGAGGAAAGCAGCGCTTGTTGCTTTCAGCGCGCCGTTGTTCTTCGGTCCAGGCGTGTCGAGTGGGCAAGCAATTCCTTCGGCGGAAGCCAGGCTGGCCTTGGTCGATCCATTCATCGGGACAGGGCCAGACGGCCATACATTTCCGGGAGCCACCGTACCCTTCGGCATGGTGCAGCTATCACCTGACACGCAGATTCGGCCTTTCAAGCAGAGTTACAAGTGGGCATCGGGCTACCGCTATGAGGACACCACGATCCTCGGATTCTCGCACACGCACTTCTCTGGCAGCGGCCACTCCGATCTTGGCGATGTGCTGCTTCAGCCAATCTCTGGCTCTGTGCGGCTCGAACCTGGCGACATCGAGAATCCTGAGTCCGGGTATAGGTCACGCTTCAGTCACAAGCAGGAACAAACTGAGCCTGGCTATTATGCCGTGGATCGGCTCGATTACGGCGTCCACGTTGAGTTGACGGCGAGCGCCCGGGTTGGCGTACACCGATATACGTACCCTGCGGACAAACCCGGCCATGTTCTGGTCGATCCTCAATCTACAACTATCCGGGCAAGGTGCTTTGGTCGCGTCTGCGCATTCGGGACGACGGCACAGTAACAGGCATGCGCGAAACGCGCGGCTGGGCGCCCGGGCGTCAACTCTATTTTGCGATGCGGTTCTCGCAACCCATCGAACAGCACAGCTTGTACGACCGTGAGCCCGTACCCGTGGAGTATCACGGGTTCAGGACACCCGGCACTGCTCCGGAAAACACCCAAGCTATCGAAGGCCGAGGAATTGTCGCGGTCTTCGGATTCAAACTGGATTCGGAGCCGCTCGTGGTGAAAGTGGCGCTCTCGCCCGTCAGTGAAGACAACGCGATTGACAACATGGATGCCGAAGTGCCGGCGTTCGACTTCGACGCAGTGCGCACTGCAGCGAGGGCAGCATGGATGTTCAGAAGGTTCGGCTTGATCGTCCATGTCTCTCCAAGCTGGGCAACCGTGATGATCTGATCGGCAAAACGGCCGCTGGCATACGGCAACGGAAGCTCCGTACCACCGTTGTAGTAGGACGTTTGCGAATTTTTTTCGGTCTGGTACATCACGTCCAGGTGATGTTGATCCGTAATGCTATAGTCCCCCTTGACGAAGTAGTCGTTCTGCGTCCTGCCGTTGCTGATGGTAGCCGAGTAGTTATTTTGCAAGTTACTGTTGGCGGTTGCCGGCAGAAGGGCCTCGGCCGCCTTTGCGATGTTGGATAAGGGGCTCGTGATGATATTTCCTGGGAACGGCTGGCGCGTGCATACGCCCGCATCGCAGACTGTTGTCGCGGGATCATAGATGACCTGCGGGGTCGGAAGGTTCAGCAACGCGCTGAAGTCGCCGGTGCGTTCCGCCGTTGGTTCTCGGGGGAAACCTTGGTGGAGAAGAAGCCCGCCGGGGGCAGCGGGCGCGGGTAGAGTTACGGCCACGAAGCAGCAGGAGAGAGTCTGTTTCGACGGTGATCTTTGTCAGCTTTGTCATTACGTCCTCGTTTTTGGCACGGTCCGCGGACTTGAAACGAGAGCAGATTGCGCGTATCAGCGCCGAGAAGTCCTTCCAAATGGCATGAAAACTTCTGACATTTTCTCGCAGGTCGGTAAGGGGCTGAAGACAGGCGGGTTGCGGGGGGAGCGAAAGTGGAGGTGTATTAGGGCCTCGCTGGATTCCGTGCTACATTGGCTTCCGCTACGCAAAGGTGGAGGCTGGAGGAGTTTTCCTTGGCAGAGACCCCACTTCTCAAAGAGCTGTACGAATTTGGCCCTTTTCGGGTGGACGCCGACAAGGAGACTCTGCTGCGCGCGGGCGAGCCGGTTGCGCTGACTCCGAAGACGTTCCAGATTCTGCTCGTTCTGGTCCGGCACAGCCAGGAAATTGTCACCAAGGACGATCTTCTGAAGACTGTCTGGCCAGACACATTTGTGGAAGAGACAAACCTGAGCCGCAACATATTCATGTTGCGCAAGGCTCTCGGGGAGAGCCCGCAGGACCACAAGTACATATTGACCGTTCCCGGCAGAGGCTACCGGCTGGCAGAGAATGTGCGGCTGGTGGCGGACCAGGAGTTCAGCCTGGTCGCCGCGAATCACCAGAAGGTCGAGGTGCTGGTCACCGAGAAGCGATCACTGAAGCTGGCGATTGGAGTGGCTGCGGTTCTGGTAGTTGCAATCGCGGCGGGTGCATGGCGGCTTTTCTGGCAGCGGTCTGTGTTAAGCGGACAGGACACGGTTGTATTGGCGGAGTTTGCGAATTCAACGGGCGACAAGGTTTTTGATGGCACCCTCAGACGGGGCATGGCGGTGCAATTGGAACAGTCGCCGTATCTGAGCCTGGTTTCGGATCAGCGGATACGGCATACGCTTGGGTTGATGGGGATGTCGGCCGAGGTGAAGCTGACGCCGGAGCCGGCGCGGCAGGTGTGCGCGAGAACGGGAAGTGCAGCAGTGCTGGAGGGGTCGATTGCGAGCCTCGGGAACCAGTATGTGCTGAACCTGGCCGCGAAGGGTTGCGGCACCGGCGAGATGCTGGATGAGGAGATGGCGCAAGCCGCGCGGAAGGAGGACGTGCTGAATGCGCTGAGCCTGATTGCGAGCAGATTCAGGAAACGCGTGGGCGAGTCTTTGGAAACAATCAATCGGCACAATACTCCGCTTGCCGAGGCAACAACATCGTCACTTGAAGCGCTCGAGGCGTACACAACGGGATGGAAGGTTCACTTCACGAGTGGCGCGACTGCGTCGATGCCTTTCTTCAAGCGTGCCGTGGAGATCGATCCGAATTTTGCGATGGCGCATGCGGCCCTGGGGAGAATCTATCAGGATGTCGATGAGTCTGATCTTTCCGTCGAGAGCCTGGAAAAGGCTTGGTTACTGCGTGAACGGACGAGCGATCGCGAGAAGTTTTTCATCACGGCGAATTACGAAGCACTAGTGACGGGAAACATGGAAGAGGCGAGACAGACGTGCGAGATGTGGGCCCGGATCTATCCACGCGATCCGATTCCGGCCACGATGCTTTCGGGGTACGTCAACAAGGTGGCAGGACGGTATGATGTTGCGCTTGAATGGGCGCGAAAGTCCGTCGAACTTGATCCTGATTTCGGCATTGGCTACTACAACCTCGGAGCCGACAACATGTATCTCAATCGGCTCGGCGAGGCCGGAAATGCATTGCGGCTCGCGACGGGACGAGGAGTAGAGATTGATGAGTTCCTGATGCTGGCATATGATGTCGCCTTTCTGAAGGGAGACCAAGCGGAGATAGAAAAGGCATCGGCGCAGGCCCGGCAGCGGACTGGCGGCGAAGGGTGGATCTCGAACAAAGGAGCATTTTCGCTGGCGTATTACGGACGACTAAATGAATCGAGAAGTGCAACAGATCGCGCTGTGGAGTTTAGTAAGCATGCAGCCCAGCTGGAGCGTGCCGGTTTGTGGGAGGCAGGCGCCGCCGTGCGTGAGTCCTTATATGGGAACGCGGCCGAAGCGCGCCAGCGCGCAGAGGCTGCGCTGAAGCTTTCGCGGAATCGCGAAGTGGAGTATGGTGTTGCGTTTGCGCTCGCACGGTCAGGGGATATAACGCAGGCCAAGTCGCTGGCGGATGACATCCAGAGGCGGTTTCCCGAGGACACTGCAATGCGATTCAGCTATCTGCCCACTCTGAGAGCGGTTTTTGCGTTGCGAAGCGGCGATGCTGCAAAGGCAATCGAGGAACTGCAGAGCGCGGCTCCGTATCAGACGGGAGCGCCGCGATTGCTTATTGGATCGATGTATCCGGTATACGTGCGTGGTGAGGCTTTTCTTGCAGAAGGGCGAGGAGCGGACGCCGCGGCAGAGTTTCAGAAGATTCTGGATCATCGCGGCGTTGTTGTAAGCGATCCGGTTGGCGTGCTCGCCCGGCTCGAACGTGGGCGTGCATACATAGCGGCTGGAGATAGCACCAAGGCGAAGGCGGCATATCAAGATTTCTTCGCACTTTGGAAGCATGCAGATGAAGATATTCCGGTGCTGATGGAGGCCAGAAGGGACCAAAGCGCTAATTGAGCTGAAGGGAATAGGGTTTTCGGAGTTCGGGTCGGATGGTGGTCTACCCTTCAGTGTCCAATCCGGAAGTTATTCCCTGGTACACATGGCCAGAAACGGGATCAGGTTGCGCAGCTACCGACATTCCACGCGATTATCATGCGAGGCGACGATCTGCCATGTACCGCCACGCTTCAGCCACGTATCGGTCCAGACCTGGCACACCTTTGCGTTCGGCTGGGACTTGTCTTTGCCGACTGCATATTCGCTGCCATAGACGAGAGCAAGACTGTCGCCGAAGAAATGCACTTTCGTCTCATCCAGTCCGCAATCATGAGCCGTGTGTGGGCCTTTCTCGTCTCTTAGTTCATCTGCTTTCGTGAAGCGCGCACCTTTGGTTGACGTGCCCTGGAAGTCGTCGGCAAGAAGACCGGCGACGACGCCGTTATCGACGCATACACCCTCAGCCCACTTGCGTTCCATCTCGATGATGTAATTCGCGGTCTTATCATCCGTCGACGCCCAGTGACTTTGCTGTGCGTAGACCGGAACAAGCAACAGGACCGCCGTGATTGCGGACCCGAAGATTCGTACATGCATTTCTCGCATGGTGAAATCCTACAGTACGCTCCGATAGAGGGCGGTATAACGGGCTCCGTTATTTTCGCGGGTCCACCGTAAAATCAATGGCGTGATCACACCATATTCAGATTGGCCGAGATGGTTACAGATCTTGATCGTGGCCCCGAATGCTTTACTGGCGGGATACGCATGCTGGGCATGGTGGCCGAAATCTAAGCGTGAATGGAACAAATTCGGTCTCGTGATGGCATATCTTGTCGTCTTCTTTTCAGTTTGAATAGCATCAGTACGTATGCGGGAATGTAGGACACAAGCACGTATCCGTAGACCGTGCCGGCATCAGGCGCACATCGTGACCCTGTTCCCGCAGAGCGCGGCCCAGAAAATGAGATCCTCCGCAGGCCTCCATCCCGATCAGGCACTCGCGGAGGTTCGATGTAAAGCGCAGCAGTTGAGTCCGCGAGCACTTCTTGCGAACCACGACTTCGCCGCGCGTGTTAACGCCAACCAGGTGAAAGACTGTCTTGCCGAGATCAATGCCGATGGTGCGAATCTCCATGGAACACCTCCTCGGTTTACCTCTACACCCCCGAGGGGTTGAGGCGGCGGACCATGTCAGTAATAACCGAGCTGGGCAGCTTTGGGGGTTACTTCCCAATAGCGGGTGATTGGCTCGCAATTGTCATTTGGGCGCTTTCTCTCGATCTTGAACGTACTGCGCACCGTTGAACCGGAAGGTGATGCTCGTCAGATTGCTTCCCGCCTGACCTAACGTACCGCTCAGAACATCTCGGTATCCGTTGGTCTTAGACGCGAGAATCTCAAGACCTCCTGCCCACGTTCTCAATACCGTCTCATACCGGTCACCGAGTTGCCGAAACAGCCAGAACATGCCGATACCAGCCGGAGTTTGAAAGCACATGCTCTCTTGGCCATGGAAACTAGGAACTATCACGACATCGACTTGGTTGGCTGCGTGCAAGGTGAGCGTTACGTGGACCACAGGTGTTAGGAAGCCGGTGTAGCGTCGCCTTGCGCGATGGCGAGTTTCCGGCGATCAGGCAGCCACGCGGAGAGGTCGCAGTCGGGTGTGACGGGCAGGTTAACCAGCAACTGTGTGAAGTAGAGCTGCGGATCGATGTCGTGTCGGCGGCAGGTGGAGGTGAGGCTGGCGAGGATAGCTGCCGTGCGGCCACCACGCGCGTTGCCCACGAAGAGGCTGTTTTTCCGATTATGGAGATCTTGGCATAATCGGAATTATGTCCAGTTCAGGATTATGCGCAGTTCGCCTGTGAGCAGCGGGATAACGGCCTTGGAATCGAGCTTGCGGCAGTTCTCCCGCTGCGCATAATTCAGAGGGTGACCAGGAATTGCATGAGTTGATCAGGAGGCTTGTAGC
>Ga0182024_10026274_pt1 | contig 10237 bp, 9 predicted proteins | sample P32metaG_FD_120480 | JGI IMG/M metagenome (GOLD analysis project Ga0182024, IMG submission 120480) | Permafrost microbial communities from Stordalen Mire, Sweden - P3-2 metaG (Illumina Assembly) | ecosystem: Environmental > Terrestrial > Soil > Wetlands > Permafrost | place: Sweden: Stordalen...
GATGCACTGCCCGAAGCTTCTCAAGAAACTTCTTGTAGTCATCGATAACGCTGTCTCGTGGGTCTTGGAATTGGAGTTCTTTTTCCGGTCCACTCAAGCGGTAAGAGGCTGTCAGAATTGCGGCAACAACGGGCAGATTCTCCATATGTAAAGTCCTCCAGTGCGGTCTCAGTCTATTACGAAACAGACAACGCTCGATTATCGAACCACAGAGGAAGAAAATCCGCGTTGCCCGTGAGTCCAACCGGAAAACTTCGACCCAAGGCAGAGCTATTCAGCAGGGCTTGTCTTGGGAATCGGGACGGCACCTTTGGTGATTGGTTGGTTCACGCGGTCGCGCAACGTGCGTTGGTAGTGGAACCCGCTCATTTTGTGACCTTGGACGCTAAAGCAGGTCTGACCCGCGTCGGCCTTGCAAAACGGGCACTCAATCTCAAGCCGCGAATTAGTCATGCCAACAACGTAGTCCTGCCACGGTCCCACGTCTACACCCGGTCAAAACAGTCGCTAGGGAGACCAACATATATGCCCCAATTCAACCGCTACATCGGCATCGACGATTCCGGCGCGGTGACGCCGATGCGTTCACTTTCCCATCTCAATCGCTTCGAACTTGCCAACTGAGCAATTCTGCCATGGAATTCTAATTGAACCCGGCGTTGCGAAAACCTCGCCCAATTCTGATCTCGGATGCGGTTGTCGAGGATCGCCTTAACATCCTGACCCGCCTGTGTTGCCCAACCCATAGTTCCTATTATCGGGACTTTAGAAAAACCGCGCCACAAGAAACCACATCACTTGTGTTTCTGTCTCACGTGGAGATCGAATTGAATCGCAAACCATTTGATGCTTTCCGCTGACGAAGCGCCCTTTGATTCCATGTGCGGCATTTGAACGCCGCAAACGGAACACTCTGCAGAGATGGGATGCGAACTTGAATTATAGTCAACTAGCAATTCCGGCTTCTTCGCCATAATGCAAAGTCTACGCCGCGCTCCAACCTCTCGTCAGCCCGTTCCTACAAACTTGTGGATTGTCAATCCACGCCGAGTTTCCTGATATTTTGCTGCATCTGGGTGAAGCCCAAGCTCGTAGCAAATTGCGAATTCCTCGAATGGACGGATACGAACCACGTACGACATATCAAGTTTGTCGGGTTGAGGAATGACAAGAATTCCCGGCATGTCGTTCGAGAATAGACAAGGCCGATACCAGTGCTCAGATAGGTCTTCCGACAGTCCATTGTTAAATTGTTTCAGACCGTACGTTTCCGTGCCGAGTTGTGACTCGCATCAGACCTCTCGTTCTGATTGAATTCGCCAGAAGATATCTGCACCTGTGATTTCTCTCACGCTGGACTTGCTCTAAGTTAGTCCGTTAATTAGTTTGTGTTACTTCGCATTACTCAATACCTAGCTCTGGTTTCCCAATGGGTGATTCGAGCCAAACCCACTCGGTGCTAAGTTGAAACGACCCGGTTCACCAAATGGAGGTTGTGCAAGTGACGGAGGAGGAATAACTGCCTGTCAGGCATTGCAGGATATGGCTCGTGCTCCGGGCGGCGGTGTAGACCCAGACAACTTCTACTCGGATGCTTCCTCTTCAATTAACAAAGGGCAGTGTACCTCTACATCCAATGCGGGCTTTACTTCTCTCTCACAGATTTTCACTGCTCTGAGAACGCAGTTCACGAAGGCTAAATTGATCATGAATACCACGGCTACCGGTGGTTGGGTGACGATATGAAACCTGACGATTGATAACTGAAACAAGGAGATAACCATGAAGCTTGCGGCGCTCTTTTTCGTAGTGGTCGGACCCATTTGTCTTGCTCAGAACAGTTCACCCAATCCGGAAATTGGTCATGTGCAGTTGAACTCGAATGGTTCAACAACATCGCAGACCCCGCCCCGCATCCAGATCGAGGTCTCCAGTTCCTCAGCTTCCACTCTGAAAGGCTCGCTTCACCCCTTGGCGCAAGCACAATACGACTCCGGTCGCGTCCCTGCCGATACACGCCTGAACGGCATCAGCATCGTCTTCAACCGCTCGGCGGCACAACAGGCTGACCTCGAAGCCCTCATCGCCGCACAGCAGAATCCCAGTTCGCCCCTCTATCACCAGTGGCTCAATCCCGATCAGTTCGCAGCCCGCTTCGGCATGGCTCAGTCGGACTTGAACAAGGTGCAGACTTGGCTTGAGCAACAAGGCTTCTCCATCGACTCCGTGGCGCGTAGCCGCAATATGATTCGCTTTTCCGGCAGCGTAAATCAGGTGGAACAGACCTTTCAAACTCAGATGCACTTCTACACCATCGGCGGGGGAAAGCACTTTGCTCCCTCCACGGCGCTCACGCTGCCTTCCGCGCTTACGCCGGTCGTGATGGCAGTCAGAAACCTAGATGATTTCCGCCCTCGGTCGATGTACATTGCAAGCCGACGAGGCCATCCTGCATTTACCTCAAGCGTCTCAGGCAGCGTTTTCTTCGCCCCCGGCGACATCAAGTTGGCCTACGGCATCAACACCCTCATCAGCGCAGGCAGCACGGGCGCTGGGCAATCCATTGTGATTGCGGGCCAGTCTTCCATCCTCAATAGCGACATCGAGAATTTTGAAAACGCAGCCGGTCTGACAGGGAAAGACCCCAATCAGGTCCTTGTTCCCGGTTCGGGTTCGGCTCAGACTTTCCCCGGCGACGAGGGCGAATCCGACCTCGACATCGAATGGTCAGGCAGCATTGCTCCGGGTGCCGATATCTTCTTCGTCTATACCGGCAGCAACACGAACTTCGGCGTCTTCGATTCAATTGAGTTCGCCGTTGACGAGAAAATCGGGAATATCATCAGCGTGGGCTACGGCTCATGCGAACCGGAGATGCCTGCAGGCTTTGGGGGCACTTTTGATTCTGTCTTTCAGCAGGCTGCAATTCAGGGACAGACGGTCGTCGCCGCTTCAGGTGATTCCGGCTCCTCAGCCTGCTACGAAAGCCCCACCACCACCACTCCTACCCTTGCCGTACAGGAAGCACTGGCCGTCAGCTATCCCGCCAGCAGCGAATACGTCACTGGCGTCGGCGGCACTGAGATCATCGCTGCGGATGCCGTCTCGGGTTCTACGTATTGGGAGGCCACTGGCTCCAGCGACGAAATCACTTCCCTGCTTCAGTACATCCCTGAGGTCGCGTGGAACGACGATCTCGCGGCGGTTACAGCCGGATCGACTACCTTGAGCGCCAGCGGCGGTGGTGCCAGTACATTCTATGCCACCAAGCCAAGCTGGCAAACCGGCATCCCCGGCATCCCAGCCGACAGCAAGCGCGACGTGCCCGACGTGTCCTTCTACGCATCGCCCGACCTTCCCGGTTACCTGTTCTGCACCAGCGACACCCGTGACTGGAATACCTCTCAGCAGGCAAGTTGCAACGTCGGCTTTCGCGATTCCGCAACGCAGGACTTGACCGTAGCCGGTGGTACCAGCTTCCCCACTCCCATCTTTGCAGGCATGGTTGCCATTCTCAATCAGGCAAAGGGCTACGACGCCGGTCAGGGTCTCATCAACCCAACGCTCTACACGCTGGCCTCGAACAGCACCACTTATGCGGCTGTCTTTCATGACGTGACCACCGGCAACAACGAATGCCCACCGAGCCTCGGCCTCAACTACTGCAGCACTGCAAGTGAAGGAAGCTACACCACCGGGGTCGGCTACGATCAAGTCACCGGTCTTGGTTCGGTCAATCTGAGCGCCCTCGTGACCGCATGGCCTCTCAGCACATCAACCCTCATCGGCACCACCACCGCAGTAACTGCGGCAGTCGGCGTCACGGTCGTCGGCATAGGCGACACCGTCACCATTACTGTCGCTTCCGACAGCGGAACGACCACTCCAACCGGCACGGCGGTGAACCTTTCCATCGACGGCGGCGGCACACCCTACAGCAGCAGTGGCTCCACGCAGGCAGTGACTCTGGCCGCGAATGGCACAGCCACCTACGCAGCGTTCTTCGCAACTGCGGGTATCCACACTATCGTTGCCCAGTACCCGGGTGACTCCACGCACGCTGCCTCTACCGGCTCCGTTTCGATCACCCTCACCGCCGCGAAGACGACGCCGACAGTCACCGTCACTCCGTCTCCATCGAGCATCACCACGGCACAATCGACTAGGGTCACCATTGCCGTCAGCGGCGTTAGCGGCTCGGCCACGCCCACCGGCTCCGTTACGCTGAGCAGCGGGACCTACACTTCCGCCGTCACCACGCTCGCTAGCGGAGCCACCGTCATCACCGTGCCTGCTGGCTCTCTTGCCACCGGAACCGACACGCTGACGGCCACCTACACGCCCGACTCCTCCAGTTCCCCCGTCTATAACAGCGCAACGGGAACAAGCTCAATCACGGTGACCGTGACCCCAGCAAAGACAACACCAACGGTGACGGTGGTGCCGTCCGCTTCCAGCATTACAACAGTACAAACGCTAACGGTGGCAATAGCCGTCGGCGGTACTCCAACTCCTACCGGCTCAGTAACGCTGAGCAGCGGGGGCTACACCTCTGCGACAACTCTCAGCAGCGGAAACGCAACATTCAGTATTCCCGCTGGATCACTGGCAACTGGAACGGACACACTGACCGCTAGCTACACGCCCGACTCCAACAGTTCATCCATATACAACATTGCCACCGGAACGAGTTTAGTCACAGTGACAGTCCCCCCGAAGATCACGCCTACGGTGACGGTGACGCCGTCCGCATCGAGCATCACAACTGCGCAAGCGTTGACCGTGACCGCTGCCGTCAGCGGCAGCAGCGGCAACCCCACCCCAACCGGCACCGTAACGCTGATGAGTGGGAGTTATACTTCCGCAGCAACAACGTTAAGCGGGGGCAGCGCATCCATCAATATCCCTGCAGGGTCTCTGAACACAGGCAGCGACACGCTGACCGCCAGCTACTCAGGCGACTCCAACTACATTGCGACCACGGGCACCGCCCCTGTTTCGGTTACTGTCGCGGTTGCGCCAACTCCTAGCTTGACTGTCAGCGGTACGGCAGTCTCTGTCACACCCGGCGCAACTAGCGGAAACATCTCAACAATCACCGTGACGCCGAGCGGGGGCTTTACTGGCAGCGTAGTACTGACCGCCGCCGTTACTTCTAGCCCAACCAGTGCCCAGTATCCACCCACCTTGAGTTTTGGCTCGACCAGCCCGGTGAGTATTACGGGCACTAATGCAGGCACGGCAATTCTGACCATCTCAACCACGGCGGCAACAAGCGCGACTCTAGTCCATCCGAAACTCCCCGGAGTTCCTTGGTACGCGGTGGGTGCAACTCTGGCTTGCCTCTTGTTGTTCGGAATCCCTGCACGGCGACGTAGATGGCAGACAATGCTCGGAATGTTAGCACTGATCGTGGCGTTCAGTGGCGGCATGCTCGCTTGCGGTGGGAGTAGTGGGAGCGGAGGCGGTGGGGGTGCCAGCAATCCCGGTACTACGGCGGGGACTTACACGGTGACTGTAACTGGAACTTCTGGCACTGTCACGGCCATAGGTACCGTCAGTGCAATTGCTCAGTAACCAAGCATGAAAAGGAGAACACGGATGAAAATGATGCAATTGTTTCTCGCAGCAGCGTTGGTTTTGTCAGCAACTACGGCTTTGGCACAACAACAGGCAGTCGGCCCGTTCGGGCCATCAATTAGTACCGTCTTCTGGACTCAAAGTCAGGGTAGCTTAGAAGCGAATTGCAGCGGCGACCTCTGCCTCGCTTCTATTCCACTGTTCTGCAAGGCAGCAACCAACCCAAGCTACGCATGCAACGGCCCAGACCCGAATCAGGAAAGTGTCGTTTGTCCTCTTCCGAAGGGTGGCAGATGTGTGTTTCATATCGGGCTTGAGACCTCTACGCAACTAGTTGGCCTTAACCCACCTGAGCCATCTTCGAACGATGTGACGGGCTTGTACCGCTTCCTAATCGATGGACAGCCACCAACTCCCGGTCCTGTACCTAACTCGAATGGCTATACACAGTGGGGAACTGGTCTTGCATACGCATCCAACTACGTCTCAGTTGTTGCGGTTGTTACCAACACCAAGTTCAACCAAGCGCATTCAATCCAGATGTTCGACGTATGCCAGAATCAGGACGTCGTCGGATGTGAAGTCGTCTCGTTTCGTGCTTCAGCGAGGATCGACACGTTCTTGGCAGCACTCTAAGTCTTCCCACTGAATAGGGTGTCTCGGCATCTCCCAGCGGGGTGCCGAGACTAAACAATGACCACAGCTATCGAGATCGATTTTCGATCTACTCGCAGTTACCTTGAAGGAATGAAAAAGCAAATATTCAGCAAGGTCTCGCAGGTTAAGAAGATGTCCCGCGTGGTTGTCGGGCCTGTGCCTCCGACCAAAGTGGTGCCCCACAAAGACCGAGATGCGGAGAACATCGCGAAGTATCCTAAACAGACCTTGGAACGAGAAGATGACCGAAATTTCCACAATCGACAGCGTCTTCGCCAACGGTTCGCTCCTCCATGTATTGCTCCAAACCCTTCACGGAATACATCACCATTTTGCCCAAGCGCGTGACTGGTGGCCCGGAAGGTGACATCTTGCTTCTCCAACTTCTGAGCGTTGCCGCGCTCACGCCGAGGTACTTCGCAGCTTCAACGTCGCGGACGTACCGTTTATCTCCCTGTGATTGAGGCTTCGGTGCAGTGCCGAGCCGGGTGACCACGCTGCCAGCAATTCTCTCGATGAGTTCCTCTTCAGTCAGCGCAGTAATCGCGGGGCGCTCGTCACCAAAGATGCGAGTGAGTGAGTCCGAGACGCAATCTCGCATCGTGTCGATGCGCTTCTGAAGCGCGAACAAATTCCTGCTGAATTTCAAATAGCTCTTTTCTCGCGTCGGCCAAACTTCGGGGTGTTCTTCGCATGGATGTCCTTTCGCGGAATGAGACTATATTATTGAGACGACCCGGCCAACTGTTTACGGGATGTTCCGTGGGGGCACCTGATGACTCAGCCAGCGTACAGCCTGTCGTGGATTCTGCCCTACGTGCGTCGGGCACTAAACGGGGTCGGCAATTTGAACTTCAACCAGTACCTCGGCAACCTATGGTTGCAACTGGAAAAAGACCAAATAGCTGACGCCCAGAGGGGCAATATACACACTGGAACGCCGGGACAAATCATTTGGGACGGAGCACCTTGGGCTTTGCGGAATGCGGCCACAGAAGCATTCTTTTATCTATTCAGAAATGGATTCATTAGCCCTCAGCCACCTAGTGGTTATCCAAATCACCCGAACTTTGACAGGTATGACGTGACTTTGCGGGGTATCGAATGGGCAAAGGGGAATGAGCCGTTGCCGGAGGACATCGCTGGATACATGAAGTTCTTGCATGACCGAATACAGAATTTGGATGCAGTGATTGAGCAGTATATTACAGATGGCCTCATCGCCTTCGAAAGGGGAGCGTACTTCGCCGCTGCGGTTATGCTCGGGGCCGCATCGGAGAAAACTATCTATCTTCTTGGTGATGCCATGCTTGGGGCTTTGAAATCTCAGAAGGCAAAGCAAACCCTTGAACAACATCTGAAAGGCCGCTCTCTCAATCCGCTTTTTACGTTCATTCGAGATGTCCTCGACCGTAACCGGAAGACGCCTAACTTCCCATTCGACGGTGCCATCACTCACCTGCTGTCCCTGATCGAAGCGGTCAGGACGCAAAGAAACGACTCAGTTCATCCGACTACTGGGCAGGTTTCCGCTGATTCTGTGCGTCTCCTTACAGCCTCGTTCCCGTATGCCTTAAGCAAAAGCGAGGAGTTACGTGCTTGGCTTGTGGCGAACCCGCAAAGCTTGGACTGATTCGAACTGGAACCCATCGGCCAATGCTATCTATAATGCGAGTCATGAAAGCCTACGTGAACTACTTCGATACCGATGGGGCAAGAGCCAGAGTTGCAATCCACGCGGACGACATCCGCGACGACGAGACTGTTGTCCAGTTCAGCAATTCCCCGGAACATTGGAAGATGGGGAGGTTCGAAGTGGAGAGCAACTGCGACATCTTGAATCGTGCTCATATTCACCCGAAACACTTGCCCCAGCATCAGTGCAACTTCGAGATTGAGGAACTGGGAGGAGACGAGTTCGCAATCGTCTGCAAGACTCATCCTGAGTTCACGTCAGTCTGAGCCATGGAGTTTAGGCTCTGCTCCGGCCTTCGCCTCGTAGTGGAGATACTCAAATGACCGCCGCTCACAAAGAAGCCAGAGCACATCACTACGTTCCGCAATGCTGGCTCTTAGGGTTCACCGATACGGGCGAAAAAGACGGGATGCTGTACGTCACCGACTTGAAGCGCAAGAAGCAGTGGCGCTGCAAGCCGTCTGAGGCAGGTCATATACGTGACTTCAATCGCGTTGATGACCCGTCCGTATCTGACCCGAATGCGATTGAAAAGATACTCGCACGGGTCGAAAGCGCGATAGCTCCGCTCTTCAAAACTCTCTGTGAAGAGAAAAGAGGTCCGAAAGACGGGGATGAACTCGGTCTATTGGTCGAGTATCTTGCAGTCCAATGGATACGTGTTCCGACGTTTCGCGCCTTCGTTGGCGAATTTACTTTAGCGCAGATGAATGCTGACCTCTTAGGTAGTCCCGAGGCATGGCAACGGGCATTAGAGAAGGCTGGAACGTCGCCTGATGCTCCCGGTGCAGATTACGAGAGCATAGTGAAGGCCGTTAAGAGCGGGCACCTTCACTTTGACGCTTCGCCGGGATTCTATCTGAAGCAAGGTGCATTGCAGTTGCAATGGATTGACGCCGCATTGAAGCGCAAGAAATGGGGTTGGCTTGTTAGCGAGAGTGGGCAATTCATCGGCTCCGATAATCCAATCACGATGGACGGACCGGAGGGACAACCAATTGGATTTCAGAATGCCGGTCTACTTCTTTACCCGGTGAATCGCCATCTCCTCCTCTACGCAACTCCAGAACCCGCTGAGCCACCTTTCTTAACTACGAAGCTGATTGCTCGGCACAATTCCTTCCTAATGATGTTTGCCGATGAGCAGATTTACTCACACAGGCCGGACTTTCATTGGCTTCATGCCTCCGGCAAATGCCGGAACGATTGGACGCTCTTCTCACGGGAAGACTTCCCTCCAATAATGAGAAGCTGGTGAGATGGCACTCTCCTGCTTTAGTCCTAGCTCCTTTTCCTCGGCCTCGGATATGGTAAAGGGCGTGCAGAGTGGCATAAAGGGCGACTAGCGGAACGCCTCCCGGCGTGATTCCTGAATAGCGTAAGATATTTCAGACCCAGAAAAGGTTGGCACGTCAAGTATTCACTTTGGCCGGTCAGAGACGGGCTGAAGCAAGGAAGCAGCAAGACAAAAAGGAAGTTGAAGACCTCAAAAAGAAATTTGGCCTTTGAAGCACCTAATTCCAGCGGCCGGAAGTGATGACCGAAGTGAGGCGACACGGTGAGATTGTCGGCGAATTTCGCGGAACCGAATGGGTCAGAGCCAGATTCATGAAACACCGGAATTAATCTTTGGGCAGTCAACGATTCATGCTCATGCTGAGGAGGATAGTTTATGAATTGGTACCTGAATGCTTGGAGGAACACCTTTAACTTCTCGGGAAGGGCACGGCGCAAAGAGTTCTGGTACTTCATTCTCGTTCTGGCAGTGTTGCTCATCGCTCCTTATTGCGTTGAAGGGTATTTTCAAAAGCCGACAGACTATGATTTAGCGAACGGTATTTTCTTTATCCTGTACATTCTCCATATTGTTCCTCTTCTCTCTGTGACCGTGCGAAGACTACACGACACCAATCAAAGCGGCTGGTGGTGCCTCTTGAACATGCTCGGCCCACTGGGTACTCTCGCACTTGCCTACTTCTGTGTGAAGGACAGCTACTTCAATTACAACCAGTGGGGGTCGGTTCCAAAAGAGATGCCAAGCGAGGAACAAAACGAACCGGAACAAAACAAACCCTAGCCAAAAGGAACCCGGTACCCGAATCCGGGCAAAGTGAAGCCCCATATTGCAAGCATGAAGCCTCAGCGTGGAGAACTGCCGACCAAGGGCACGTAACGGCTCATTGACTAATCGTTGTAGACCACCGCCGAAACCACGATTTGGAGGGCGAAACTCCCCGAAAATCGGGGGCTGGGAATGAGACCTTGTGAACCACCCGCTTAATGCCTTGAATTCTGCCACTGGCA
>Ga0182024_10026275_pt1 | contig 10237 bp, 9 predicted proteins | sample P32metaG_FD_120480 | JGI IMG/M metagenome (GOLD analysis project Ga0182024, IMG submission 120480) | Permafrost microbial communities from Stordalen Mire, Sweden - P3-2 metaG (Illumina Assembly) | ecosystem: Environmental > Terrestrial > Soil > Wetlands > Permafrost | place: Sweden: Stordalen...
GTTCCCGACCAGGAGCAGGCCGTGCAGGCGAGCGGGCGACTGGACGCCAAGCTCACGGGCGCCAATCCCGTTGACGTGCTGATCAAATTCCCGGAGGGCGCCAGCCTCTACGCGCCCGAGACTCTCGATGTGATCGCCGAAGTGCACAAAGCGCTCGAGGACCAGGCGGGCGTCGGCAATGTCTGGTCGGTCGAGACTTTGCGGCGGTGGCTCGCGCAGAAGTTGGGAAGGTCCGACGTCGCTACTTTGAAACTGTACGTCGACGAACTCCCGAAATACCTGGTGCGGCGTTTCGTCAACGAAAAACAGGATGCGGTGATCGTCTCGGGGCGAGTGCCTGACAAGGACGCCTCCGGGCTCGTGCCGATCGTCGCGCAAATGAACGAGAAGTTCGATACGATTCGGGCGAAGCATCCCGGCTATGCAATCGCGCCGACCGGCCTCTCGGTGATCGCCGCGCACAGCAGCGCCGACATGATCAACAAGCTCAGTCGCGGGCTCACGATCGAATTCGTCTTCCTCGCCAGTTTCATCGGCCTCGCCTTCCGATCGCTGCCGGTCATGCTGGCGAGCCTGTTGCCGGGCATATTTCCCATCGCGGCGGCCGGCGCGTTGCTGCGGCTTCTGGGCGATGGTCTCGAATTCTCCAGCGTGATTGCGTTGACCGTTTCGTTCGGCTTGGGTCTGAGCGCGACGATCCACTTCTTGAACCGCATGTGGCGTGAAGATCGACCGGACGCGGACCCGGCGATCGCGGTTGAACGCGCGACGGTTCTCGTTGGGCCGGCGCTGATTCTGACCTCTGTCGTGCTGTCCTGCGGCTTGGCGGCGCTTGCGTTTTCCAACTTGCCTACCTTGCGCCTGTTCGGCTGGCTCAGCGCCTTCGCCATGCTGGCGGCGCTGACCGCGGATCTCTTGATATTGCGTCCGGCGATCACGTTCCTGATCCGCCTTCAGCGTCAATTCAAAGCTTTCAACTGGCAACTTCGCCGCGGCGACGCCAGTTGACCCGCTCATGACTAAAAAGGAGGTCCCGATGTCAAAGTCCAGTCTCTCGGATCCGAAACGCAGATATCGCCCAGCGTCGCTGCTGGCGGCCGGGATCGCCAGCGCCATGCTGCTTTGGCCGGGGATCGGCATGAGCGAAACCGGAGGTCCGTTCGCCGCTTTCCTTGGCAGTTGGCGCGGCTCCGGGCAGGCCACGATCAAAGACGGCCACCGCGAACGGATCACTTGCCGCGCAAAATATACGGGTTCCGACAGCGGCGAATCGCTCACGATATCGCTGGTCTGCGCTAGCGACAGTTATCGCTTCAACGTCGAGAGTTACGTCGAAGCCAAAGGACAGAACATCCACGGCCATTGGGAGGAGACGTCCCGCAAAGTGGAGGGCGATTTGAGCGGCCGCGTCGAGGGCGGACAGTTCAGGGGAACCGTGACTGGAGGGCTATTCTCCGTGGACATGTCGATTCGCGCAACCGAGCGCGCGCAGGCGGTGTCGATGGTGCCGCACGGGGCGGATGTCACCGATCTGGAGGTCGTGCTGAACCGTCAATAACGAGCCGCGCGTCGGGTTATTTCATTTTCGACCGATTCGAACGTCGCTTCACGGGAGGAATTTAGTTCAAACGCGCGCTGGTGTTGCTCACGCGCGCTTAAAGGCCAGTATTGCGATGACGGCAATTGGCTATTTGGCGAGTCCCGAGGTACGGTGGCTGTAGGTCGCCTCGTTTGAATTTGAGCGTTCCAAGGGGCCGGTAGGGGGGGTAATAATACAAAAATTTCTATCGCCGTTTGCGGCAGTCTGTACGGTTGCTCTAGTATCCGTTTCCTATGCTACGGCTGCGCCTATCACAACGAAGGATTTCGCAGGTAAGAAAATTTGCTGGTACAGCTCGGTTGGCGGCGCGGGTACGAGCGCTTTTGGCCCCCGAAGCAAATTCGCTGATACTGTCACGGGCGTAGGGACTTGGTCGCTCACAGCCGGTGGCCTTCAAATCAATACTGATAGGTATAACTACTTGGACGACGTCCAAAAACTAGCAGACGGAACCTTTTCTTTTACTACCGCTATAGGCAGAAAGGCAATAGAGGGCACCGCCAAATATTGCAAATAAACGGATTTCTTGAAAGGCGACCCGCCAAGTGGGGGGTCAACCGAGCGGTCGTGTCGTCGGCGGCCACTTCGAGGGGACCGTCTCCGGGCCGACTTTTTCATTGCAGTTGACGCTGAACGCGACCGAGCGGCAGCAGTTGGTGAGCGTCAGGCCGCAGGGGACAAGTTTCTCTAGCGCGAACATGGATTTGGTTCGTCAACGCTGAGCGGCGAAGTCGCCGTCTGCCGGCGCAGCAAACCGTCAATTCGAAGCGTAGGCGTCCTCGGCGTCGGCGAGCGTCGTGACCAATCGCGACGCGGAGCCGGTGTTGACCTCGAAAACGTATTCGCCGGCTTCGGTCGAGTCCAACGGCGGGTCGTCGGCATGAATCGCGGCGCGCCGCAACGCAGAGCGGGACGAGTCGTCGGGCTCGGCCTCCTCGCCTATCTCTGCGTTGTACGCGGCGCTGTGCGTCGCCCTGATCGACATGAACTTACGCGTCCTGCTCGCTCCCGCGGTTTCCCGCGTTCGATTGGTGCCGAGAAGCCGCGCGCCGAGTTTAGGAATCGCATGAATGATCATGACGGCTCACCTCTTTCGTTGGAGAAAGACAGGGCCATCATGGCTTTGGCTACGCAGCGACCCAGAAATGATTTCTGTGTCCTAGCCAAACACGCCCGAATCACTCGGACTTCAACTGAATAGTCCGGAGGGCGTTAAGAAAGGCTCAACGGGGGAGCCAAAAGCGGACCGATGCGAGAACAAATAGGGCCACCTTGCCCGGTGGCGCTCCCAATTCGAAACGCACTTCGAGTCGAGGGCGCCCGACCTGCCTCATCCCGGGGCGTGGGGCCACGCCGCCCGGTACGCGGCTTCCACGTACGGGCCGCACGCCAGCCGCTCACGCGGCTCGAAGGAAGCGCTGTGAGCGAGCGGCGCGATTGTCGCGTCATAATCGGGATTGGCGAAGAACGGCACGGAAAAGCGGTCCTGGCCGGTGCGGTTGGCGACGCGGTGCGGGGTCGAGACGAAGCGGCCGCCGGTCCAGCGCTGCATCATGTCGCCGATGTTGATGACGAAACTGTCGGGGATCGGCCTCGCGCCGATCCATCGGCCCGCGCGGTTGCGCACCTCGAGTCCGCCCACCCGATCCTGCAACAGAATAGTGAAGGCGCCGGTGTCGGTGTGGGTCTCGACGCCTTGTGCCTCTTCGTCCGGCGCCTGCGGCGGGTAGTGCAGCAGCCGCAATTGCGTCAACGGCTTGCGAAAAAAGGGCTCGAAATAATCGCCCAGCTGCCCGAGACCTCGCGCAAAGGCCCCGAGAAGCCGCTGCGACAATCCCTCCATCGACGCAAAATAATCTTGCATCGCGGCGCGAAACGGAGGCGCACCGGGCGGCCAGCGGTTGGGACCGTACATCACGTTCCCGGCGCGCACGTCAGGATCCTCGGCGCCGAGTTCCATCATCATTTGAAACGCTTCCAGCAGGCGGCGCGGCACGTTCGGGCCGGTGATGCCCATCGGCACGTAGCCCCGAAAGTTCGGCGAAGTCGCGACGTCGAGCGCGTTTCGTTCGGCAAGAGGTCTGCCGAAGAACCACCGGGCGGCTTCGAACACGGCTGCGACCCGGGCCAGCGGAACGCCGTGATCGACCACATAGAAAAATCCCACGGTCTCTCACGCCGCGACGATCTGCGACGTAACGCCGTCGATCGCGTCGGAGGAGCCCTGTTCGAGGGCCGCGATGCTGATCACGGGAAGGGCGTCGAAGTCGGTCCCCGGCATCGCTATGTCCTAGTCTTAGCTATTGTTCGGACGTCCGCGGCGGCGAGCGCCTCTCTCATGAGCGCCACTTCGGTGAGATAGATCGTCGCCGACTTGATGATCATGACCAACGATCCGACCGGCGCGCCCAGGCGTTCGGCGACGTGGCGCTGCAGCTCGGCGAGTTGCACCAGGTTGCCGAAGCCCTTCTTGCCGAAGTCGATGCTGTGGGCATAGACGACGAGTTCGAGGCGGCCCGACCGCAGCCAGAAATCCAGCAGACTGACGCAGGGGATGTAAGTGGAGTCGGTCAACGGTTCGAAGGTGGTGATCGTGGCGTAACTGGCGCGCGGGTCGCGGCGCAACGTCTCGACGACCGCGGCGATCTGGTCGCGGCTCGACCCCGCGTAGTCATAGAGCCTACTCGCGTAGCTTCTGGCGCCGCCGAGTTCGGCTACGCGCGAATGGTCGGTAAAGTTCGCCCGCATCCACGTGAGCCATTCCGGGCTCGCGTGCGTCGCGATCAGCGGATCGTCGGGGTCGGGACTCGCGACATCGAGGCTGACGAGGTCAACCTCCAGCACAGGAAGGCCGCCGAAGCTGCTTTCGCCGCCGTGCGCCAGGATCAGCGCGGCGACCTCGAGCCAGGCCTCGCCCAGCGTTCGCGTCGGCAACGTCGTTCCGCGACGCGCTGAAGCGGGAGACGCGACGCGCGTCGCTTCCGTCTTCGGCGGCTCGGAATCCATCGCGCTCAAAGGAAAGGCCTTCCGAACCGGATGTGGTTCGGCGTCGCTGTCGGGCATGCATCCCTCATCCCGATCGTCGCAATTTGGGTCAAAACCGTCATTTCCAACGTCCCGCCGCCAGGGCGCGCGACAGCGCCATTCGCTTCGCGGCCTCGAGTATATCGGCGACGGGACCGCGACGATAATCCCAGACCGGCTCGGGCGGAGGGGCGATCACCACCATCGCCGCGTTGGCTTCAAACAACAACACCTTTCCGCCGGGAGCGAGTGCGAAGTCGACGCCGAAGTAGTCCAATTTTATTTCGGCGCCGATCCCTCGCAGCGCCGCCATCGCGCGTTCTCCCAGCGCGCCGGGCATATCCTCGAGGAAACGCCGCTCCTCTGCGCGATGAGCCGCATTGTCGGCCATGTCGGCGGTAAAATAGTGCACCTTCCAATCGGATGAAATGGCCAGATGAAGCGGAAAGATTTTTCCGTCGATGAACATCACGCGAAATTTCCGCGCCATGCCATCCGGGCCGCGGGCGTCGACATATTCGATCGCCATCAGTTCGTCGCCGGGCAGGCTTTCCAGGTTGGCGGCCAGCGATTCCCGATTCTCGACGAGGACGAAATTTTGGCCAGTGTGGAAACCGGGCGTGCGCAACAGCAGAGGAAACCGGAAATCATCCGCTCCCAGGACATCCGCACGACCCAAAGTCGTGATCCGAGGAGCGACGACGCCTGATATGGCGCCGAGGCGGCGCGCGTTTTCCGCCCGGCGGGTCGCCCTCACCCGCGCCGGCGGATTGATGGCCGGCGCTGCGCTACGCGCGAGCAGCGCTTCGGCGCGCGTCAGGGCCTCACCGCAAAGATCGGCGTCGCCGACGATGTTCACGATCAGCGCATGGGAGGGCAACGGCTCCGCATCGTCCCAGTATTCGACATGAACCACGGTGATCGCGAACAGACGGTCGTCGAGCCATTGTTGCGTCGGCATGTTGCCCAGGCGCACCGAAGCCAGCAACAACGCAGGCACGGCCGGCCCGACGCCGCGGTAGCCCTTTTGCACGATCGCATGGCCGGTGAAGCCCTTTTGAAAGTGCGGCTGCGCCCTTTCGTCCCCCTGCGCCGCGAAAACCCGACCCAGGCCCTGATGCGCTTCCGGAAAATCGGGATCGACCTCGAGGGCCGCCTGGTAATGTTCCCGCGCCTGCGCATGCTCGCCATCCTCGACCAGAACATTGGCGAGATTGACGCGTCCGATCGGGTTGGAGGGATGGCAGCGGACCGCCTGGCGATAGACGGTGCGCGCCGCGGAGCGATGGCCGCTGGCGCAGGCCAGCGAACCCAGATCGTTCAGCGCGTCGAAATGGGTCGGATCGAGCCGCAGCGCTTCGAAGAACGCCGTCTTCGCCGCCTCGTCGTCGCCACTCCAGGCCAGAGCGCGGGCGCGCTTCACGGCCTGGTCGATCTCGCTGTCCGCGCCCACCGTCGAATCTCCAGGCCGAGTCGCATCGCATATCCTCCGATCGCTATGGAAATTCAACCTCCGCGCAATTCCGAGGGCGCGGAACGAGATCGCCGCGCTCTCGCCTCACAGCCCCGTCAATGGACGTTTCGCTAGTGGCAGCCTATCCCAGCAATGCTGGCGCAGTCATTTGGAGTGTTCGCGAAGAGCCACCAATCGACTGGGAGAGGACAGATGCGAAGGACGAAAATCGAGAGTGCGATCTGCGTCATGGCGTTGCTCGCCCAGATCGGATTTCCTGGCGGGGCCAACGCCACGGTGATCATCAAGACGTTTCACGTCGCGATCTGCGTCACGGGGGCAAAACATCCCGACGCCTGCAAGAAAGTCCTGGCGGACGGCCGTGTCGTCGTGAGCGACGACGCCATGGAGTGGCTGGACGGAAAGATTGGCGAAGGCGCAACGATCGAGGCGGTCGGCGACAAGGCCGCCGCGCCATCAGGCGGCCAGGGTCATCGGCATCATCACCAGGACTCGCAGCAATAGGTGACGCCGACCGCCGACAGTGGCGTCACGCCGGCTTCGCAAAGGTGTCCTTCAGGCAAAAGTGTCTTGCAGGAAAGCGAAGAACTTCTCTCGATCGGCGCCGAACGCGACATGGCAGTTCGGCGCCCGCTTCGTTCGCTTCTCGTGATCGACGACGGTGCGGCCGATCGTATATTCGCCGCGCGTTTCGATCACGACGTTGGCGAATTTCGTCGTGATGATCGAGGGATCGACGAGCGCGGCGATGCAGAGCGCGTCGTGGACCGGAGCGGTTTTCGGCGTGCCGGTCGGCTGGTTGGCCTCATAGCCGCCGATCCTGAAGGCGATCAGGTCGGCGGCGGCCTTGCCGGCGTTCGTGCCGAGCGCGCGCAGTTGCTCGCATTGCGCGAGCGAAACGAGCGCCTGGTGCGTCGCGTCGAGCGGGACCAGCGTGATCTTGGGGAAGTCGGCGGCGAGGACGACGGCCGCCGCCTCTGGATCGGCCCAGATGTTGAACTCGGCCGAAGGCGTGACGTTCGACTTGTCGATCGCGCCGCCCATGATGATCAACTCGGCGGCGTTGCGCGCAAAAGCCGGATCGAGCGCTATCGCCGCCGCGAGATTGGACAGCGGCCCCACGGCCACCAGCACGGTTTCACCCGGAGATTCGCGGAACGCGCGCGTGAGGAATTCCGGCGCCGGCAGCGCTTGTTTCGCATGCCCCGCCTCGGGAAGCGGCAAAATCTCCATGTGGACGCCAGGATTGCGGTTCATCGCACGCGGGACGGGAAAATCGGCGCGGACGATCGGTCTCGCAAGTCCCTCGTGGACGGGGATATTGCCGCGGCCGATCCAGTCCAAGGTGCGCAGAGTGTTGTCGGTGCACCGCGCGACCTCGACATTGCCGTTGACGGTCGTGACGGCCAGCAACTGCAGCGCGGGGTGCAGCGCCGCCAGCATGATAGCGACTGCATCGTCGGTGCCGGTGTCGCAATCAAGAATCAACTTGCGCGCCATGATGAGCTCTTTCCGGTCGAACCTGCGGGTTCCGAGTATGCGACGCCGGCACTGATGGGAGAACCGGCCGTGGAGACCGACGAAGTAACGGAGGTTGGGTGAATGTCAAATTCTGAAAAAAGCGACCTGTGCATACCACAAACGGCCTTCCGTCATGGTCGGACCGTCCGAAGGGGATTGGATGCAGGCGCGGATCGCATCCGTCGAACGGATGTGAGGTTCTCAGGGTAAAGCGCGGGTATTGCGTGACGAGCAGGATCGAAGCATGCGCATGGGCGGAGATCCTCTTTTCGAGCTTGCGGCAGGATTTGGACGACCGGCCGGTCCTGCGCAAACGGATGCGGGGGTCGCTACGAATCCAGAAACGAGGTCACGATCGGGTTGATCAAATCCGGACGCACGAGCGGAGCCATGTGACCACCCCCGGGAACTTCCGCGTAGGCCCATTCCGGACAACAGTCATGCAGGATGCCCGCGATCTCGCGAATCGGCAAGACCGTATCAGGATCGCATGCCAGCAGGGTATTCCGGGGCAGCGCAGCGGCCCACTCCTCCGCGGACGTGGCTTCATTCATCACGGCGTCCCATTCGTGGAAGTTGGGTTTGAGCGCTTCGGCGAACGCGGCGCGACGCTCCGACGACATGTCCCGCCATGATCCGCCTCCCCAGTAGTCGGCGAATTTTTCGGCTGCCGCGGCCCATTGGCCTAGCGCTCCGAAGGTCTTGATGCAATTGTGCAATTCCATCGCTTCGGCGAAGGCCTCAGCCCGGCCGGCCTGCGCGAGGAGATAAAACGGGTTGGTCTCGAGCAGCACCAGTTTGTCGACGCGGCCCGCCAACCGGAGCGCGGCCTTCATCGCGACGGAGCCGCCGAAGGAGTGACCGACGAGGCAAATCTGATCGGCATTTTCCGGCAGGGCGGCTTCGACGAGCGCCGCCTGGTCGTCGAGCGACTGTGGATCAGCGCCACGCCAGGGCGGCGTCTTCCCGTAGCCGAACAGGTTGACGGCGCGGACGCGAAACCGGCCTTTCAGCTCATCCATCAGCCGTCGCCACTGGCGCGCGCCCGATACGCTGGAATGCACCAGTATGACCAAGGGGCCGGAGGAGCCCGCCTCGAGAAAATCGACGTCGATTTGTGGGGCGTCAGCCAATTGTCGTCTCGCCGTCTGATCCTCTTTCCCGGGAGCGCAGGTTATGCCGAAAAAAGAGCGGCGCGCCAGATGGCGCGCCGCTGCAACTTGTCTTTAGTGCTTTGTCGGAAGGCTAGATCAATAGTCCATCCCGCCGCCCATGCCGCCCATTCCGCCGCCGCCCGGCATCGCGGGAGCATTCTTGGCGGGCTTTTCCGAGACCATGGCCTCGGTGGTGATCATCAGGCCGGCGATCGAGGCGGCGTCCTGGAGCGCGATCCGCACGACTTTGGCGGGATCGAGGATGCCCGCGCTCAGCATGTCGACATATTTCTCGTTCTGCGCGTCGAAACCATAGGTCTGCGACGTATTGGCGAGAATGTTGCCGACGACGATCGAGCCTTCGACGCCGGAGTTTTCGGCGATCTGCCGGATCGGCGCCTCGAGGGCGCGCAGGACGATGTTGATGCCGGACTGAACATCCGGAACTTCATCGGTCAGCTTGCCAAGCGCGGCCTTGGCGCGCAGCAGCGCGACGCCGCCGCCGGCGACGATCCCCTCTTCGACCGCCGCCTTCGTCGCGTTCAGCGCGTCGTCGACCCGGTCCTTCTTCTCCTTGACTTCGACTTCGGTCGAACCGCCGACGCGGATGATCGCGACGCCGCCCGCCAGCTTGGCGAGGCGCTCCTGCAGCTTCTCTTTGTCGTAGTCGGAGGTCGTCTCCTCGATCTGCGCTTTGATCTGCGCGACGCGTCCTTCGATGTCTTCCTTCTTGCCGGCGCCGTCGATGATCGTCGTGGTTTCCTTCTCGATCCGCACGCGCTTGGCGCGGCCCAGCATGGCGAGGGTCACGTTCTCGAGTTTGATGCCGAGATCATCGGAGATCGCCGTCCCCGCGGTGAGGATCGCGATGTCCTCGAGCATCGCCTTGCGGCGGTCGCCGAAACCAGGCGCCTTCACCGCCGCGACCTTGAGGCCGCCGCGCAGCTTGTTGACGACCAGGGTCGCCAGCGCTTCGCCGTCGATGTCCTCCGCGATGATCAGCAGCGGCTTGGCCGCCTGCACGACCGCCTCGAGCAACGGCAACATCGCCTGCAACGACGAGAGTTTCTTCTCGTGGATGAGGACATACGGATCCTCGAGTTCGACGATCATCTTCTCCGCGTTGGTGACGAAATAGGGCGAGAGATAACCGCGATCGAACTGCATGCCTTCGACGACGTCGAGTTCGGTTTCGGCCGTCTTGGCCTCTTCGATCGTAATGACGCCCTCGTTGCCGACTTTCTTCATCGCCTGCGAGATCATGTCGCCGATCGCCTTGTCGCCATTGGCGGCGACCGTGCCGACCTGCGCGATCTCTTCGGAAGTCTGCACCTTCTTGGCGCGCTGTTCGATGTCCTTGACGACGGCCGTCACGGCGATGTCGATGCCGCGCTTGAGGTCCATCGGGTTGAGGCCGGCAGCCACCAGCTTGAGGCCCTCGCGCATGATCGAGGCGGCCAGAAC
>Ga0182024_10026276_pt1 | contig 10237 bp, 5 predicted proteins | sample P32metaG_FD_120480 | JGI IMG/M metagenome (GOLD analysis project Ga0182024, IMG submission 120480) | Permafrost microbial communities from Stordalen Mire, Sweden - P3-2 metaG (Illumina Assembly) | ecosystem: Environmental > Terrestrial > Soil > Wetlands > Permafrost | place: Sweden: Stordalen...
CCCGCGGATACCGACGTCACCGGCTGGATAGAAGGCACCGCGAATGCGCTGCTCGAAAACGCACTTCAGGGCGTTCGCCGCGTGCCCGCCGCTCAGGCGCGGCGCGCCAGCACCACACACGAGCACGATTTTCTCGATGCTTATGTCGCCGACCTTGCGCATGTGGTCGATCTGGAGGTGGTGCGCAGCGCCGGTCTGCGCATGGGGGTGGATCCGCTGGGCGGTGCCGGCGTGCACTATTGGGCGCGCATCGCCGAGCGCTATCGGCTTGATCTGACGGTGGTGAGCGAGGAGGTTGATCCGACCTTCAGTTTCATGACGCTCGACTGGGACGGCCGCATCCGCATGGATCCCTCTTCGCCCTACGCCATGCAGCGGCTGATTGGCATGAAGGACCGCTATGACATCGCCTTCGGCTGCGATACCGACCACGACCGTCATGGCATCGTGACGAAGAGCGCCGGGCTCCTGCCGCCGAACCATTATTTGAGCGTGGCGATCGATTACCTGTTCCGCCATCGTCCATGCTGGAAGGCGGCAAGTGCAGTGGGCAAGACCCTGGTCAGCAGCGCAATGATCGACCGCGTGGCGGCGCGGCTAGCGCGCAGGCTCTACGAAGTGCCGGTCGGCTTCAAATGGTTCGTCGCCGGGCTCCTCGACGGTGGGCTCGGGTTCGGCGCGGAGGAGAGCGCCGGAGCGACATTCCTGCGCACGGACGGCACCGTTTGGACCACGGACAAGGATGGCATCGCAGCCGCACTCCTGTCCGCGGAGATCACCGCACGCACGAGGCGCGACCCCGGCGCGCTATATCATGAGCTCGCCCGCGAGTTGGGCGAGCCCGCCGCCGATCGCGTGGAGGCACGGGCGAGCGCCGAGCAAAAGGCGGTGCTCGCGAAGCTCTCCCCCGAGCAGGTGAAGCGCACGGAGCTTGCCGGCGAGAAGATCGAAAAGCTTCTCACCCGGGCGCCGGGAAACGACGCTCCCATCGGCGGCTTGAAGGTCGTCACACAAAACGCCTGGTTCGCGGCGCGTCCCTCCGGAACGGAGGACATCTACAAGATCTACGCCGAGAGTTTCCGCGGCAATGATCACCTGCGCGACATCCTCGCCGAAGCGCAGGCGATCGTGAGCGATGCGTTCGCATCTGCCGCAGGCAAGCCGGGCGGCGCCGCGCAGCCGCGGCCGCACACCGACAGGCAAGCGGTGGAAGCGTGGCAGAACGAAGGCGATCCCAACTAAGTCATGTGCGCATAACGGAGCAATCGAGCAGCAAACTGTATGTGGATCGTCAAAATTGCATTGCAGCGCCCGTATACGTTTATCGTGCTGGCGATCTTGATTCTATTGCTGGGCATGTTCGCGATTCTGCGCATGCCGAGGGATATCTTTCCGAACATCAACATCCCGGTTGTCGCGGCCATCTGGAACTACACCGGCCTGCAGCCCGAGGAGATGGCCACCCGCATCATTCTCTTCAGCGAGCGCACCGCGCAGACCACCGTCAACGACGTGGAGCATACCGAATCGCAGTCGCTCAATAGCATTGCGGTGGTGAAGTACTTCTTCCAGCCGGGGGCGAGCGAGGAGCTGTCGTTTGCGCAGATCACCGGTGTGTCGCAGACGCAGCTGAGAAGCTCGCCGCCGGGAACGACGCCGCCTTTCATCCTCGCCTACAACGCCTCCACCGTGCCGATCATTCAGCTCGCCCTCTCGAGCGACTCCTTGTCGGAGGCGGAGATCTTCGACCTCGGCAACAATATCGTGCGCACGGGGCTCGCCACGATCCCAGGGGCCGCCATGCCGTACCCGTACGGCGGCAAGCAGCGCCAGGTGCAGGTTGATCTTGATCCTTCGGCGCTGCGTTCCAAGGGTCTTTCCGGCTCGGACGTGACGAACGCCATCGCCGCGCAGAACCTGATCCTGCCGGCCGGCACCCAAAAAATCGGCGACCTTGAATACTATATCGGCGTCAACGCAAGCCCGACGAAGGTTGCCGAAATGAATGACCTGCCGATCAGCGCGCATAACGGCAGCGTCGTCTATGTCCGCGATGTCGCCCACGTGCGCGATGGCTACCCTCCGCAGACCAACATTGCGCGCCGGGAAGGCCGGCGCGCGGTGCTGATGAGCGTGTTGAAGAGCGGCACGAGCTCCACTCTCGACGTCATCAACAGCATCAAGCAGAGGCTGCCGGCGATCCAAGAGACGCTGCCGGCGTCGCTGAAGATCGAGCCGATCGGCGATCAGTCGCTCTTCGTGCGCTCGGCGATCGACGGAGTCGTGCGGGAGGCAATAATCGCCGCAGCGCTGACCGGGCTCATGATTCTGCTCTTCCTCGGCAGCTGGAGAAGCACGCTCATCATCTCGCTGTCGATTCCGCTGTCGATCCTGGCGTCGATTGCCTGCTTATCGGCGCTCGGGGAGACCATCAACATCATGACCCTGGGCGGCCTTGCGCTTGCGGTCGGCATCCTCGTGGACGATGCCACGGTGACGATCGAGAATATCAACTTTCATCTTGAGAACGGCGAAGCCGTCGAGCCTGCGATATTGGCGGGCGCGCAGCAGATCGCTCTGCCGGCGCTGGTCTCGACGCTTGCGATCTGCATCGTGTTCGTGCCCATGTTTCTCCTGGCCGGCATCGCGAAATTCCTGTTCGTGCCTCTGGCCGAAGCGGTCGTCTTCGCCATGCTTGCCTCCTATCTTCTGTCGCGCACCCTGGTGCCGACGCTGTCGAAATATTGGCTGCAGGCGCACGACAAGAATGCGGCCGGGCCGCCTCCGGGCCTCCTGAAGCGCTTTCAGATGCGATTCGAGAAGGGATTTGAGAACGTGCGCGAGCGCTACCACGCACTTCTTGAGACCGCGCTGAAGAATGACAAGCGCTTTGCGGCGATTTTTCTCGCTGCGATGGTGGGCTCCGCGATCCTGGCCTTTCCCTTCGGCACCTATCTGCCGGGGCTCGGTCAGGACTTCTTCCCGACGGTGGACTCGGGCCAGATCAAGCTGCACCTGCGCGCCCGCACCGGGCTGCGCATCGAGGAGACGGCCGCGCTTTGCGACGCCGTCGAGGCGCTGATCCGCCAAATCATCCCCGCCGCGGAGCTCTCCAGCATCGTCGATAATATTGGCCTGCCCTACAGCGGCATCAACACAGCCTACAGTACGTCGGCCCCCATCGGCCCGAGCGACGCCGATATTTTCATCGCGTTGAAGGAGAAGCATCATCCCAGCGCCGACTATCAGCGGCGGCTGCGCCGGGTGCTCGGACAGGATTTTCCGGGGACGACCTTCGCCTTTCTGCCGGCTGACATCGTGAGCCAAACCTTGAATTTCGGCCTGCCGAGTCCGATCGACGTGCAGATCGTGGGCATGAACGTCGCTGCCAACCATCTCTTCGCCGACGACCTCCTGCAGCGGCTGCGCGGCATTCCCGGTGCCGTGGATCTGCGCATTCAGCAGGCCGCTGACTATCCGCGACTCAATGTGGACGTCGACCGGACCAAGGCGCAGCTCCTCGGTCTCACCCAGCTAAACGTCGCCTCCAACATGCTGATCTCGCTGGCGGGCAGCGTGCAGACGCAGCCGTCGTTCTGGATCGACCCCGTGGGCGGCACGCAGTACAGCGTCGTCTCGCAAACCCCACAGTACGATCTTGAGTCTGAGAATCAGCTGGCGATGACGCCGCTCACCAACGGCACCGGCGGCCCGGCGCAGGTGCTTGCCAATGTCGCGACCTTCCACCGCGGCGTCGCCCCGGCCGTCGTCAGCCACTATGACTCGGTGCCAGTGATCGACATCTACGGGTCTGCGCAGGACTCCGATCTCGGCTTTATTTCGACTCAGGTGGATAAGATCATCGCGGAGGCGAAGGGGGGAGTGCCGAAGGGCTCGCATGTGGTGGTGCGCGGGCAGGTGCAGACCATGAAAGCCTCCTTCTTCGGACTGCTCATCGGCCTGCTCGGCGCAGTCGTTCTCGTTTATCTTCTCATCGTCGTCAACTTTCAGTCCTGGCTCGACCCCTTCATCATCATCACCGCCCTGCCCGCGGCGCTCGCCGGCATCGTGTGGATGCTCTTCCTCACCCACACCACGGTGAGCGTCCCGGCCCTGACCGGCGCCATCATGTGCATGGGCGTTGCGACCGCCAACAGCGTCTTGATGGTGAGCTTCGCGCGCGAGCGGATGGACGCCGGCGATGACCCGGCACATGCCGCCTCCCAGGCGGGCTTTCAGCGCTTTCGTCCAGTGCTGATGACGGCGCTCGCGATGATCATCGGCATGGTGCCGATGGCCCTAGGTCTCGGCGATGGCGGTGAGCAGAATGCGCCGCTCGGCCGCGCCGTCATTGGCGGCCTCGTGTTTGCAACCGTCGCGACGCTCTTTTTCGTGCCGACGGTGTTCGCCATCATCCACGGACGCTCAGGCGCGCCGCACGCTGCACAACCTCCCGGAAAAACCCATGACTGACACGGCAACGAACACTCCCAGCGAGCCGCCTTCGCACATCGCGCGCTATGCGTGGATCGCGCTCGTGGTTGCGCTCATTCTTGCCGCATGGGGGATTATCAGCCGCGTGCACGCGCGCTCGACGCTCGCCAAGGAGACAAGCACAGAGGCTATCCCGCAGGTCACCACGCTCAAGCCCGATCACAGTCCAGCCTCCGAGGATCTGGTGCTGCCGGGAAGCGTGCAGGCTTTCTTCGAAGCGCCTATCTATGCGCGCACCAGCGGGTATCTGAAGATCTGGTACACCGACATCGGCTCGCCCGTTAAAAAAGGGCAGCTGCTGGCCGAGATCGACAGCCCCGAGGTTGACCAGCAGTACTCTCAGGCGCAGGCGGATCTCGGCACGGCCCACGCCAACTCGCAGCTCGCCATCACCACCAATGAGCGCTGGAAGGGTCTCCTCGCGACGCACTCGGTCTCTCAACAGGACGCCGATACCAAGGCGGCCGATGAGGCGGCCAAGCGCGCCGCCGAAGCATCCGCGGCTGCCAACGTCGCGCGGCTGCGGGATCTTGAGTCCTTCAAGCGCGTGCTCGCGCCCTTTGACGGCGTCGTCACTCAACGCAACACCGACATCGGCGACCTGATTGCGGCCGGGCAGAACGCGGGCAACGCACTCTTCCGCGTCGCCGATACGACCAAGCTGCGCATCTACGTGCTGGTGCCGGAGCCGTACGCGGCCGTGACGGTGCCGGGCATGCAGTCAGACCTCTACTTCGCCGAGCATGCCGGCAAGAACTTCCCGGCGACGGTGGTGCGCACGGCAAACGCGCTGGATCCTGCGGTGCGCACTCTTCAGGTGGAACTGCAGGTCGACAACGCAAGCGGCGTGCTCTTTCCCGGATCGTACGCCGAAGTGCATTTCAAAGTGCCCGGCAGCGACCAGAGCCTGCGCCTGCCGGCAAATACCTTGCTCTTCCGCACAGCGGGCCTGCAGGTGGCGACGGTTGACAGCGGCGATCACGTGCATCTGAAAACCATCGTGCCGGGGCGCGACTTTGGCAAATCGATCGAGGTGCTCTCCGGCCTCGCCGCGGACGACAATGTGGTCGTCAATCCGCCCGACTCGCTCATCGATGGCGCGTCCGTGCGGATCGCGCCGCCGCCGAAGCCGGCATCGCAGGCGCAGGGCGAGAGAAAAACCTCGTGAGATTGAGTCTTACGCATCTTGCGCTCGGCATCGTCGGGGCACTTGGCGGCTGCTCGCTCGCACCGCCCTACAAGACGCCGCCGACCGCGCCGCCGCCGCCGTCCTATCGCGAGGTGGGCGAATGGAAGCAGGCCGAGCCCGCAGACGCAGCGACGCGCGGTCTATGGTGGAGCATATTTCAAGACCCGACGCTCGATGCGCTCGAAAACCGTGTCAGCGCCTCAAACCAGGACCTGAAGGCATCGTTGGCTCGTCTGGAGGAGGCGCGCGCGCAGACACGTATCGCACGGGCCGCCTACTTTCCGACTATCACGGCCAATTCGAGCGCGACCCGCGAGCGCCAATCGATCAATTCGCCCGCGTACGACACCTTGAGGCCGGGCGTATTCAATGATTTCCAGCTCGAGGCGGACGTATCCTACGAGATCGACGTCTTTGGTCGGGTGCGAAACACCGTCGCTGCCGCGCGTGCAAGTCAACAGGCGAGTACCGCGGATCTTGCCGTGCTTGATTTGAGTACGCACGCTGAACTTGCCACCGACTATTTCACGCTGCGCAGCGACGACGCGGAAGCGAGTCTTCTCGATCACACCGTCGCCGACTACGCCCGAGCGTTGCAACTGACCGAGAACCTATACAACGGCGGTGCCGCGCCGCTGTCGGACCTCGAGCGGGCGCGCGCGCAGCTGGAAACGGCAAAAACACAGGCCGCAGACATTCGGCTGCGTCGCGCACAGACCGAGCATGCCATCGCTGTGCTGGTTGGCGAACAAGCCTCAACTTTTCACGTCGATCCGGCGCCGCTGCCGGCCGACATTGCGCCTCCCGTGCTCGATCCGGGCCTGCCGTCGGCACTTCTGGAGCGTCGGCCCGACGTCGCCGGCGCCGAACGGCTCGTCGCGGCGGCCAACGCCCGCATCGGCGTGGCGCGTGCGGCGTATTTTCCCGTCTTTAGCCTGGCCGCGGTTGGAGGTTTCGAGAGCACCGCGATATCAAACTGGATCAGCGCCCCCAGTCGGCTGTGGTCCATTGGCCCTTCGGGCATCCTGACCTTGTTTGACGACGGCCTGCATCGCGCACAATCAGCTTATGCTCACGCAGTCTACGATGAGCAGGTCGCCGACTATCGCGGGACAGTCCTGACCGCTTATCAGGAAGTTGAAGACAACCTTGCGGCCCTGCGTGAGCTTGAGAAGGAAAGCGTGAGCGAAGCCGCCGCGGTCACAGCGACCAAAAGTGCGCTCGAGCAGGCGCAGTACCGCTATCAAGGAGGCATCGTCACGTACCTTGAAGTCGTGACGGAGGAGAATGCGGCGTTGAGTGCGCAGTTGAGCGCAGCCGACATCCAAGTGCGGCGCCTCAATGCGAGTGTCCTACTCGTGAAAGCGTTGGGTGGCCGCTGGGAAAATCCTATGGCGAGTCAAACGGCGCGGACGGCGGATCAGGTCCCCTAATCATAGATGCCCGCCTTTTCGGTTCTTGATCTTGCGCCCGTCGCCCACGGCGCAACGCCGGCGGAGGCGTTGCGCAATTCGCTCGATCTTGCGCAGCATGTCGAGCGCTGGGGCTACCGGCGCTACTGGGTGGCGGAACACCACAACATGATCGGCATTGCGAGCGCCGCGACGGCGGTCGTCATCGGCTATATCGCAGGCGGCACGCAGACGATCCGCGTCGGTTCGGGCGGCATCATGCTGCCGAACCATGCGCCGCTCGTGATCGCCGAACAGTTCGGCACGCTCGAGTCGCTGTATCCCGGCAGAATCGACCTCGGGCTCGGCCGTGCGCCGGGCACCGATCAGCGCACGTTGCGGGCGCTGCGCCGTCACCCGGACAATTCGGAAAACTTCCCCGGTGACGTGCTCGAGCTGCAGGCGCTGTTAGGCGCTCTTCGCCCGGGGCAGGCCGTGCAAGCGGTGCCCGGCACGGGCCTTCATGTACCGATCTGGATCCTGGGTTCGAGTCTCTTCGGCGCGCAACTGGCGGCCGAGCTCGGCCTGCCGTACGCCTTTGCGTCGCACTTTGCACCGGACGCACTGCTGCAGGCGCTTGAAGTCTATCGCCGCGAGTTCAAGCCCTCGGCGCAGCTTGCAAGTCCCTACGCGATGGTCGCGGTCAACGTGATTGCCGCCGACTCGGATGCTGAAGGGCGCCGACTCTTGACCTCCCTCCAACAGCAGTTCACCAACATGCTAAGGAGAGCACGCGGCCTGCTGCCGCCTCCGCTCGATGATATCGAGTCCTATTGGTCGCCGGCGGAGAAGGCGCAGGCGTCAAGCATGCTGCGCTATGCATTTGCAGGCTCTGCAGACACCGTGCGCAGCGCTCTTCGGCAGTGCATCGCGGAAACGGCTGCGGATGAAGTCATGGTCGCATCGGCGATCTTTGACCACGCGGCACGGCTGCGCTCCTATGAAATCCTTGGTGAAGTCGCCAATACCTTATGATTAAGGAACGATTCTTGCGGACGCACGTTCCACACGCGCTCGCCTTCGAATTGCCGAAGAGGTCGATAGACAACAACAAATCCAGCGAGGCAAGCGTTCCGCGATGCCGCGATGTCGCGGCGCGCGGTGACTTAGCGCAATCTTTGCTGGCAATGAAGATTTTGTAGAGAGCAGAACGTAACAGGACGGTCGACGTGGCGCAGCTTTTCCATCGACGATTCGGATTTTTTTTCAGGGTGGGCTTGCTGGCGGTGGTGCTGGTAGCGGTCGGCGTGATTCTTCTGTGGCGTGCGTTGACCGCTTATCCGGGCGGATTGCACGAAGCGCTCGAACAGCCCGTGCCGTTCAGCCATAAGCACCACGTCGGTGACGACGGCATCGATTGCCGGTATTGCCATAGTGCGGTGGAAACTTCAGCGTTTGCCGGCATACCGCCGCTGTCAACCTGCATGACATGCCATTCGCAGTTGTACACGGATCAAGTCGCGCTCGCGCCGCTTGTTGACGCCTTTCAAAGCGGTATCTCATTGCATTGGCAACGTCTATACAAGCTGCCTGATTTCGTCTACTTCAACCACAGTATTCACGTCGCCAAAGGGGTCGGGTGCGCCACCTGCCACGGCAAGATTGAGCTGATGCCACTAACCGCACGTGAGGCTCCGCTCACCATGCAATGGTGTCTCGACTGCCATCGTAGGCCGGAGGAGTACTTGCGTCCGCGCGATGAGGTGTTCAACCTGGATTGGCATGCGCAGGACCAACTCACCTTGGGCGCCCGATTGCTGCACGACTATCACATCGACAAGCGGCGACTGGCAGATTGTTCGCTATGTCATCGTTGAGCTCCACGCCCGTTTTCGCATCCGACGCTGCCCGCGCGCAGTTCGCGCTCGCACGCGGACCAGCGTTCTGGCGCAGCTTGGAAGAGCTCGCTGACAGCGAGGCGTTTCTGCGCTGGTTGCGCCAACAGCATCCGCAGTTTGCAGAAGAGCTCACGTTGGATCGGCGTCGGTTCTTGAAGTTTCTCGGCGCGTCGCTCGCGCTGGCGGGCGTCACGGCATGCAGCCACCCCCCGCAAGATGAGATAGTCCCCTACGTGCACTCGCCGCTCGGCCAAGTCGACGGCCTGCCGCGCTTCTTCGCTACTACGCTCGTGCGCGACGGTTACGCGCGGGGAGTACTCGTCGAAAGTCACATGGGGCGCCCGACTAAGGTCGAGGGCAATCCCCAGCATTCGGCGAGTCTCGGCGCCACCGATATTTTCGCTCAGGCAGCCGTTTTGCAATTGTGGGATCCGGACCGCTCGCAGTCAGTGATGCGGCGCGCTGATGCGGCATCGCGGCATGACTTCGCCGCCGCGTTGCTGCAGCAAATCGAGCACTACAACCGCACGGGCGGGGAGGGCTTGCGCGTGCTGACGGGAACCATGACGTCGCCGACCCTGTCGGCGCAGCTCGATGCGTTCCTGAAGAAGTATCCGCAGGCGCGCTGGCACGTACATCAGCCCGCAGGCACCGCCAACGTATTCGAGGGCGCGCGACTCGCGTTCGGGGCCCCGCAGTCGACCCGGTTGCATCTGGATCGCGCGAAGGTGATTGTCTCGCTCGAGGCCGATTTTCTAAGCGATGCGGCCGCCGGCGTGCGCTACGCCCGTGACTACGCCGCAATGCGAGTGCCGGAAAACACCCTTGGCGCGATGAGCCGCTTGTACGTTTTAGAATCGACGCCATCGCTGACTGGAGGAATGGCCGATCACCGTCTGCCGCTTGAATCCGATCGCATCGCACACTTTGCGCGGCTATTGGCACACCGGTTGGGAGTCGCGATCGACGTCGCCGCTGCGCCCGACGCACAACAGGCGCGCTGGCTAGATGCGCTCGTCGCCGACCTGCAGGCGAATCGCGGCGCCTCGCTGATCGCGATCGGCCCTTCCCAGCCGCCGTGGCTGCACGGCCTTGGCCACGTGCTGAACAGCGTGCTGGACAATGTCGGAAAAACGATCGACTACAGCGCGCCAGTCGAAAAGCTTCCCGGCGCCGGGGGAACGCTCGTCGATCTTGCCGGGGGCGTGCGCGCCGGCTCGGTCGACACATTGCTCATCCTCGACTGCAATCCCGCTTATGACGCG
>Ga0182024_10026277_pt1 | contig 10237 bp, 8 predicted proteins | sample P32metaG_FD_120480 | JGI IMG/M metagenome (GOLD analysis project Ga0182024, IMG submission 120480) | Permafrost microbial communities from Stordalen Mire, Sweden - P3-2 metaG (Illumina Assembly) | ecosystem: Environmental > Terrestrial > Soil > Wetlands > Permafrost | place: Sweden: Stordalen...
GGACCGATTGAGCAGTGCTTCAATTTCGCTGACTCGGAGACCGAGGTTGGGCGCGGCTCACAGATGTTCTGGTTGAGTCGGCGATTCAAGCAGCCAGTGTTTGCCGGGGCTGAATTACACATTACAAAGATGTTTCCGGAGATGTTTCATCTTTTGTTCTATACGAGAGATCACGTTACACCTGCTGACGCGAAATTGCCGCTCAACAAGTGGTTCCAGGGAATCGACGTTGCTTGTATGCGCAGCAGTTGGTCTGATCCCAATGCTACGTATATTGGTTTCAAGGGTGGTGACAACAAGTCTAACCACGCGCATTTGGATTTAGGAACGTTCGTTCTTGACTCGGACGGATTTCGTTGGGCTTTAGATCTTGGACCAGACGATTACGAGCTGCCAGGATATTTCGGCAAGGAACGCTGGAACTATTATCGGTTGCGCACCGAGGGACACAACACGATAACGGTCGGCAGAGCGAATCAGAGTCCAAGGGCAGCAGCGAAAATCATCGACTTTTGCGCCGACAGCGATCAACCGTATGCGATTGCGGACCTGAGCGAGGCATACCGGGGCGAACTCTCGAGCGCGAAACGAGGTGTAAAGCTGTTGGCAAAAGACGGGTGTCTTATCGAAGACGAAATCGATGCACCTAATGCGGTGCCTATTCAGTGGCACCTTCACACTCCTGCCACCGTCACGTTAGAAGGCAACGGCAGGCGAGCGCTGCTCACCCAGCACAGCAAACATGGCACCGCCACAATGTTGGCTGAAATTCTGTCGCCTCCAGGTGCGGTCTTCTCGCCAGAGCCGGCTCGTTCCTCCGCCGAACAAGCGCAGCAGCCAAACGTGACGGATCTGATCATTCCGTTCAAGATAGCTCCAGGCAAAACGCGTATCGTCGTCATAATTTCTCGGGAGCAAAAGGCGGCACCATCTGTAGAGTCGCTCGACAAATGGAAGCGTTCAGTCGGTACCCCGTGATCAATACGCCGTAGTGTTAACAATTCGCGCCGGCGCAGGTATAGACTGATGCAGATAACGTGCGATAATTTAGCGTCTGCGGCACGATGCGACCATCTCCTCGCCTCGTCTTGAATGCAAGGAATTGATGCCTAAACTTGAAGCTGAAATATCTGAATTTCTTTGGGATGCTCTAAAAGTGCATGCCGAAATCGGAGGGCAAACGAGAGATCAGATCGTGTCCCGGGCGTTGTCCCAATACCTTTCAGACCAGCTCAAACACGCTCTATCAGGTCTCAACCAGCAGCGCCCTGGTCGAGGGAGTCTATCGCGGAGCAATTCCGATCTCCACTCTTCGCGAACACGGAGATCTGGGGCTTGGCACGTTTGAAGATCTCGACGGTGAGATGATCATTGTCGATGGAGAGGTGTATCAGGCTCTCGCTGACGGCTCCGTTCATCGTGTCCTCGATAACGTGAAGATTCCATTTGCAGTGATTACGAAATTCACGCCTGACCACGCCCTAACGCTTGAGAATTGCGCGAACTTTGAACGTATTCGCAATGAGTTCGACAAGATTCGAGAGTCTAACAATCTGTTCTATGCTTTTCGCGTCAGCGGAAACTTTGACTCCGTGCACGTGCGCGCAATGTGCAAAACGCATGAAGGGGTTCCTCTTGTTCAGGCAGCGGCAGTTCAGGCGGAATTTACTTATCAGAATCTTGACGGAACATTGGTGGGATTTTGGTCTCCTGAATATGCAAAATCATTCAACGTTCCCGGATATCACTTCCACTTTCTTTCCAAAGATCGGCGCAAAGGTGGACATGTCCTAGAATGCTCCGGCAAATCGATCAAGCTCGAGTCGCATCGGGAGTCAACCATAGCCGTTGTCCTGCCGGAAACTGAAGAGTTTTTGTCTGCCGATTTGACGCGCGATCCGTCATCTGATCTGAATAAAGCAGAGAATTCAAAACAGAAAAAGTAAGCACTGAAAAGATTTTGTATATCGCTTGCATATGCTTCGGCGGTGGCGGAACGTTTCTCTTGATAACGAGAGCGAGTTTTTTATTCCGTCGATAGAAGCTCGATAGTGCCTCAGCAGACCGACGTGAACCCTGGGGACGATCGTTGATTCACAGTTCATCTCAGTCTCGCGACCGGGCGGCATAACTTGGTCGGTTGAGTAAACATGGGTAGGTATACCCTGATCGCTGGATTACTTCATGCAGATGGAAGCCTATTATTGCGAGGTTCAAATGAGGAGCAATCGACATGTTAGTAAGTACATCAGAAGTGGACACAGCCAGCGACAGCGCGCAAGGAATTGACGCCGAAGATGTTCTCGCTTTAGCTGCAAGCAACCCCAACGCCACGGCTGAAGTATTGGAGGCTCTGGCTAAATCAACTTCCTCATATGTCCGAAGCAAGGTTGCAGAAAATGAGCACACACCACCGCTGGTGCTCGATGCGCTGATGCATGATTGCACAGCAGTCAGGGCGGCGTTGGCTCACAATCCGAAAGCTATTGAGCGTGTGTGGTCATTGGTCCAGGATGAGAATCCGAAAGTCCGAATGATGTTAGCGGCAAATCCCAACTTGCCTGACCATGTTTATCAGGTGCTACAAAACGACGCGAATAAGTACGTAGCCCGCCGGGCACGACGCACCCTAGGTCAAGTCCGCAAGTCCGATAATCCAGTAGTTAGTCTTGTCAGAATATTCAGCAAGGCTTCGTAGACGGCTTCCGCAACAGGTCGAAACCTGAGCAGTCTTGTCAGAATATTCAGCAGGACTTCCATCCAACTTGAGTTATTTAGCTGGAACGCCGGGCGGGGCGGGAGCGTCTGAATCTGCTTCTGTTATGTTGACCTTGTGGTCGTGAGTCTGGCTCTGCCTGAGGCTCAGAATTCGGATCGAGCCTGTGTCCGGTGACCTTTTCAATGTCGCGCATGAGATGCCGCTGGTCGGCACAGACAAACGAGAGCGCTACGCCCGATCGACCCGCTCGCCCGGTTCTTCCTATGCGGTGCACATAGTCGGCGGCCGAAGTTGGTAGATCGTAATTGACCACGTGGCTGATTGCTGAAATATCGAGACCACGTGCGGCAATGTCTGTGGCTACGAGAACCGAGAACAGACCTTCGCGATAACGGGCGAGAGTCCTTTCACGTTGATTCTGTGAAATGTCGCCATGAATCTCTTCGGCAGTCACGTTGGAAGCACAAAGTCTCTTGCGAATCTTCGCAGCCTTGCGGCGCGTTTTGGCAAAAACAAGGACTGAACTCATGTCAGGCTCATCTTTGATCAGTTGAACGAGCAGAGCATCTTTGCCAGCTTCATCAATATGATAGATGCGCTGCTCGATGGCGGCCGGCTCTACCTGCCCGGTGTTGACTAGCACAGTTTCCGGATTCTTCAGGAACTCGGCAGCCGACCGTTCGACAGATTTGCTGATTGTTGCTGAGAACATCAGAGTTTGGCGTGGTTTCGTCATTTCGGCGACGATCTTGCGGACCTGCGGCATGAAGCCCATGTCCAGCATTCGATCGGCTTCGTCCATGACCAGCATGGAAATATTGGATAGATCTGCGTTTCGGCGTTCGATATGATCGAACAAGCGTCCTGGTGTTGCCACGATCACATCGACACCGCGTCTGAGCCTTTGCGTCTGCTTTTCGTATCCAACGCCACCGTATATGGTGACACCGCGCATGCCCGAGTTATCGGAAAAACGTTCAAACTGACTTTGCACTTGCAATGCCAGCTCACGCGTCGGAACCAGGACAAGCACTCGAGGCTTGCGTTCCGAGCTGCCCTTGAGGGCTTGAATGATCGGCAATGCATACGCAGCAGTTTTGCCTGACCCGGTTTCAGCCGAGGCCATAATGTCCCGGCCTGCCAGAATTAAGGGGATAGTCTTCTGTTGAATCTCGGTAGGCTCTGTGAAACCAAGCGTTTCCAGAGCAGCCGCAACTCTCTTGGACAATCCAAGTTCGAAAAAATTCATTTTGATTCCTTATATGTAACACTGGTCAAACGAGCTGTTTGACCTGGAAGTCTTCTAAAAAGCGACTGGAGACTCTTCCTCAGTTGTTACCAAAAGGCGAAACCCACAATCAACGATGTGCAAAATCTGCCTGCATCGGACTTATCAGAGTCTCAGCATTGTGCCCTGTATGCCGCTGGATGTCAAAATTTCAGCCCCATTCCGCTACACAATTGTTATTTAGCAACGGTTTCGGGCGTTTAAGAGATGAGAAATTTCTGAGTATGTCTATCGCGAAAACACTGATCTACTGCCTTTGAGCTTGATCCAGCAGTTGCCGCTTGTGCCATTCTAAGGCTTCATCTGGTCTGGCTCCCGAGAGCATGGTACCTTGAAGTTTCGAGCAATTGAAGGAGACCGAGCATGTCCGGCAAAACTGTGTTTGAAAGGCAAGAAGGAACAACGATCAGCGGGATCCATTACCGTGTCACTCGATCTACGACTTCCACGGATCCACTGGTGCTTATCTATGGTTATGGCGGAAATATTGGCATGTGGCCGGTTCAACTGCTCGAACGACTGGCAGAGAAGTTTGTCGTAGTGTGCCTGGATAATCGCGGCGCTGGTCAAAGCATCTGCCCGCCTACGCCCACAGACTACACCGTGGAAATCATGGCGAGCGATGTCGACGCAGTGGTGCAGAGACTCAATTTGTCGAGGTTTCATTTGCTCGGATATAGCTTGGGTGGATGCATTGCAATCCAATATACGCACGAACATCCGGATAAAGTGAAATCGTTGTTTTTGCTGTCAACCACAGGTGGTGGCACACTTTGGTCGAAGCCGACGGACAGCCAAGCCGCAGTTCTTGGGGCGCCCAAAGGTGAAACTCTTTGGGATATGTATGTCTCTGTCTGGGAAACGACAATGTCTGCAGAAGCGTTGAAGAAATATGATGCCACGTTGCGGGAACTGTTCGAAAATTCCCAAGCGTATATCACGCCGAATGATGCATTGATGGGTCATCTTCATGCGTTTCGAAATTTCGATGGCAGCAAATTTCTGCAGCAGATCGATGTTCCAGTGACTGTTTTCACCGGTGCAGACGATCGCCTTATACCTGCGCAAAATTCGGTCAACCTTGTCCAACAACTTCCTCACGCAAAACACATTCAAGTGCCGAAGTGCGAACACTATCCTCACGTAGAAGCTCAAGATCTATTGTTGGCAGAAATCTTTGCGCTTTGCGATTCGGCAAAGTAAGACTGTCGTACATCTATTCGAACACCCCGGATTCGCTGCTGGTTGCATGCAAACGGTCATTTGTTTCTATGGGATTGGCAGTACAACTTTGAGCAGACCGTGCAGTATCGACCCAGCCGACACTGGCTTCGGAATCTCAATCGACTCGGTCGACACCCGCTTCGGAGTCTCAGTTGACCCAGTCGAATCTGGATCCGGAATCTCAATCGACCCAGGCTGTGACCCCAATCGTTGGACCAGTTGTTCGTAGGTGCGCCGAAGTTTAGGGTCTGGAACGTCTTCCATGTTCATTCGAACGAGGTGAAAGTTGAGCAGCTGGTGGTGGCGCTTGACGGTGACATCGACCGCTTGACCGGCTATGCCACAGGAAAACATCCAAACCGGACGGGTCGGATCGACGACCTTGGAGTCATCAACGTGGGCGACAATCTGCCGATCGCTCACCCTCATCCCTGCTTGCGCCGCTGGGCAACCAGGAAATACATCCGTCACTATGGCTTCGTTTTGAAAGTACGTCCGGCTTGTCTCGTACCCGATCACTCCGATTCCCAGGCTACGATAATCGTCGGCACTCAATTTTTCTCTGGCGGCAAGTTTCTGCAGTGCCAGTGCATATGGTGGTGCGGCGTCCTTCGATCCCGTTTCTGCCTGAAGTTTGGCACTGGAATCGGTTGTCTGTGAATTCTGGGGCGGATTTTGCGAAGGATTGTTGATGTCTGCGGCCGTGGATGATTCGTTCTTGTGCACTGAGCCGTTCAGCATTGTTGTCGTCGTAGTTGCTGTTGTGGTTGTCGTTGTTTGTGCGTCTGTAGCCTTCGGCTGTTTGGGCTGCTGGGCGTCCAGGGAAGCCGTTTCCGGTTGGAGGGCTGGGGCTTGGTCCGCGCGGGCAGCCAGTGGCAACTGGGCGCACAACAGCAGCGAGAGCACTAGGCGTGGGATTAGAGGATTTCTTTTGTTGGTCATGGCAGCGGTCCCTGAAGAGTTATTAGTGACTCAACCGCAACTAAAAGAGAATTAGGAGGCGTACGGATTTATGCGTGCCCGCCCGCCGTGGTTGCACATGCTCATCGTCAGGTTTGGCCGAGCTGGAGCTCAAACCCGGCCATGGCTGACGGCAACCTTGTTGCCAAGTGATGGCAAATATACCGCGTGATTTCGAGGCTCTCCACCTATCCAAAGCCCAAACGGCGATGTAATGATATTAGATAGGCGACGATCGCGTTGCTCGGCAGCCGAGGCGAAAGCAGTATCTATGAAAAATAATAATGTCAAGCAAGCAATCCTTGAATTGACGAGTATGGCGCGGTTCTATCGGGAACGAGGCAGGCATGAAAAAGCAGCCGAGCTGATGGATTTGATCGATCGCATGGAACGGACCCACCTGGACGAAAACAACGTAGTATCGATGTCGCGCCATCAAGAAGAACAGGAACACAAGGTTGGGCACGAGCTTAATCAGCGCAGCGCTAAGGCTTGAACACATCCAATCGCGTTTCGAGACCAGAGGCGGAAGGTAGAGTTCTGGCTCATTCGTCGCTGATTGCATAAATGACAAAAACACCGCCCGAACTTGCATTCGCGACGGTGTTTTTGCTACTGCCTGGCTGCCCATTGCTAGGAGCTCAGTATCTATGTACGCTTCAGCCAGTCCGTCACGTACATCGGGCTGCTTGCTACGGTTTCGGGTCAGCGCCGACCTGTCGTTTCCGCAAAGCCCCTCGGCTCAAAGTGCTTAACTCGTTTTGGTAAGCACTCACCGTTGATGCAATTAGTGTATCCGAAGCAAAAATATATTCCACTACCCCACCGTGCATTTAACTATTGTTGGCTTGGTATCACGAAGGATAGCTATCGGCCAACATCTGCAAATGCACTTTAGATTAACAAGCGCCGGATCAACAAACTCGGCTGGCAAAGCCAGGATCGAATATGCGGTCTATATCCGACATGTATTTATTTGATCAGCAATTACCGTCTTTGCTTTCTGGCGTAAACCTCACTGCCGATGCAAATACACGTATCCAAGTTTTTCAACAGGCAGCCAACATCATCTAATTATCTCCCTCCTATGTAGTTGGAGATAAAGGCAAAAAGATGACCCAATAAATTGAACTTTTTTGCCCCTCCGATCGTTTCTATATCTAAGACTTGCCACCTTAATTAAGAGCGACGCTCCCCCGTTTTTACATCTGGGCAAGAAAAAAAGAATTTTCTGCGGAAATTCTTTTTTTTGAATAAAGGAGGAAAAGAAAATGTTGACGAAGGCTTTTATAAGAAATCATATTGCCAAACTGAAGGATGATGCGATTTTTACGACGCGTGAGATGCTCGGTTATGGCAAGCGTGCTTATGTCGATTGGGCTCTTTGGGAGATGGTACACAGTGGCGAGATTATTCGACTGGCTTGGGGTGTGTTTGTCAAAAGCAACCATCCGGCTCCTCACACGATCACAGAAAGAAAAGTTGCCGACGTAAAGGCGGCTGCGTTTGGAAAACGTCTGATGAGCGAAGGGGCGGATATCGCGTGCGGGCAGGGTTTACCGGCTCCTGCTAACGACGTGGCCATTTATCAAACTGATGGTCGTTCCACCAAGTTCCGCCATGTGTTGAGGAAGACGTGGGTCTTTCTCAAGGGTACAAGCGCCAGGAAAATGCGGCTTGGAGACGAGAAAATTGGTGCGGCTATCCGCGGGTTGTGGCAGTTGAAGGAAGAGAAATGCGACGAGTCACTTATACAGAAGGTTTTGCGGAAGATGAACAGAACTGAGCGCGAGGACATGCAATTGTCAATTCGCTGGATGCCATCATGGCTCAGTGATTCGTGTGGCTTCCGATACGGGACAATCAGATCGAGCTATAGAGGACCAACCGGCAACCTGACCGTGAAAGAGACGCATGCGGCGGAAGTTCCCTATAGCGTATCTTTTGCGCCGTTGCTCCGACTGGTGCTTTAAGCAGTAGGTTTGTTCTGTTGCCGCTCTCAAAAAACGCATAAGCATTCAGAACAGTTTCAACGTTCTTGAATGTATCTAGCGAATAACGCAGTTGAATTGGAACGCCAATCTGAAAGACCAATTTTGGAGCGCGTCTATTTCTGAGGCAACAAACATAATTTGCGGTTCGCGCTGGCGCGAGGAGCTTCTGCATTTGTGGGAAGAAGAATTGCAGTGCAGTTATAATCTGCAGATGAACGACTGGGACGAATTTACAAAGGGCTGTATTTTCGCGCGGACTTACGAGCCGGTTCGCGCTGAAGGACAGATGTCTGCAGAGAGTGTTTTTCAGCCGAACCCTGCGTTCGAACAACTTTATCCGCGTCTGACGAAGCTACTTAAGAAAGCCCGCCTGACCAGACTTCAGACCGCAAGAGGAGAACGACATCTTCTTGGTTGGACAGATGTGACAGGCCGATTCATTGGCTGGCTTGTGTTCCCTCCGGGATACGAAGGATCATACAAAGCCAGCAGCGACCTTCACTCGGATCACAAACTCCTGCTGAATTATTTTGGTGGCGTTGACGAAACCTCTTATGCACCTGAGCTGGAACAAGCGATTCCGGATTTCGGATGTGACAGTCAGTGGACTCTGAACTTGAACTTCTGGCTGGGAGAGCGGGACTGCGAACTTGGCATTGACAGCTGGGATGTGTACTTTGAAATGCTCCAGGAGTTCTTCGAGAATCCCATTGACCCCAATGATTTCATTACTTTTGCAGTTGAAGCAAACGGCAACAGCAGCGCCTATAACAAACGAGACGGCACGCTGATTTTATTCGCTCATGACCACGCTTTCAGTTACGTCAGCCCCTACCCGGGTTGCCCAAGCGGGCTTTATACTTTCAATAACTGTGCCAAGTTTTCTGATTGGATCGAAACTGTCGCTGGGCAATGGTCCGAGCTGATCAGTTGAGTGCCGCATCTGCTGCCCAATCAGGGATCATGCCGCCGTACGGCTGGTGATGGCACCAGATGCAGTGCTGTTGTTGCCTGACTACAGTTGGGGCTAGCATATTCGGAACCAATTGCAAACAGGGTTGCCTGTATTGACAAGGTTGGAAATTCCGGATAGAATTTGAACGTGTTCAATTTCGAACATGTTCAAAAAAAAGGGGGGCAAGCAAGGTCATGAATGCGGCGACTTTCCTTACGCAATTCCTGCTCTATTGGCTGGTGCTGGGCGCCTGTTGCAGACTCGTCCCTGGAAAAGCAGTCAGAGATGCCCTGGCGGCAGTTATTCCCTGTTTGTTCGCCGGGTTGCTTGCTGTCGAGTTTAACGCCCTCGAGCCGTGGCAAAGACTCTGGCTTGGAACCGCTGGACTTCTGTACACGATTAAAGCCTCGATTCTCTTGCGACGCCCTTATGCAGATATGCGCTCCTTCTCAAAAATCGGTCTGTTTCTGTACATGTCGATCTGGCCGGGAATGAATCCGGAGCCCTTTGCTGGCCCCGTGCAATGTCTTGAGGATGGTAGGAGATTTGTGCGCGGCTATGTCTGCTTCTGGCTTGGATTGTTGTGCCTTGTCGCCTCATCGATGGCCGGACTGCCGCCAACAGTCACTAATTGGATCTGCCTGGTCGCACTGTTGCTGATCATTCACTTTGGTTATGCCGACATGCTCAGCTGCGCTTTGCGCATAGCTGGCTGGAATGTACAACCGCTTTTCGATACGCCGCTCCTGAGCCGCTCTTTGTGGGATTTCTGGAGCAGCCGTTGGAATCTAGCCTTTGTCGAAATGGATAGGATTATCTTTTTGCCGTGGGCACGGCGGCGGCTCAAGCCGAGAGCCGCGATCTTGTCCGTATTTCTCGTCTCCGGGTTGTTGCATGAAATCGGCATCAGTTACGCCAGCGGCCAGCTATGGGGACTGCCGCTGCTATATTTTTTCATTCAGGGCGTTGGAATCTTGATCGAGAGACGCTGGCTTCGAACCAGTAGGTCGACGACGCCCGTTGCGGCAAGAACATTTGCCATTATCTGGATAATCGCACCACTGCCGCTGCTATTCAACGGTCCGTTCCAAAGCGCA
>Ga0182024_10026278_pt1 | contig 10237 bp, 6 predicted proteins | sample P32metaG_FD_120480 | JGI IMG/M metagenome (GOLD analysis project Ga0182024, IMG submission 120480) | Permafrost microbial communities from Stordalen Mire, Sweden - P3-2 metaG (Illumina Assembly) | ecosystem: Environmental > Terrestrial > Soil > Wetlands > Permafrost | place: Sweden: Stordalen...
CGCAAACGAAAGCAGGCTATGGAAAAGTAGGAAAGCAAAGAACGCTTTCCAACTTTCCCACAGCCTCGACGACTACAAACTATAAATACTTATGGGATACGGGTTCTGAGGGCAAGGTCAGTTCCGTCACCCCATAATTGCTTCTCACAATTGCCACTGGTTGGTTCTTGCTCATCCTATTTAGGATTCTCGAAAGCCGGACCGAGCGAATACACCCACTTGCCGGCTTCCAAATGCCTGACAAGAGGTGCGGGCTGAAATTCTGACTGAACTGCCTCAGTTCCCGCCAACTTACAAAGTACACGATTGGTATAGTCCCATTGCAAACCCAGAATCTTCATGAGTTGTGCATGATTGGCCTTCCCGCCTACGGTTGTTCCGAGGAATAGGAGAGCCTTTAGATAATGGATCGGTTTCGGGTTCGTTTGGCTTTCAACGCGCTGGCTTAGGGAGATAATAAACTCGGCCTGAGTTGGAAACAGGTCGCATAGCCAACCTCTGACTAGCTCGAAATCTTCGCCACCTAGCTTACTCCAGCCGCCACGCCACCCAAACCTGAGCAAAAAAATGTCGAGCTCCTGCTCGAAAATCGGGGCCGAATCCCATTCAATCTTGCGACCCTTATAGTGGAGGCAAAGAGCACGGAGCGCTCCGATAGTAACAACTCTCTCTGAAACATGTGTATAGATGCTTTGAACGCAATTCTCTAGCTCACGCACGTCTCCAGGCCACGTGTAGCCCTGAAATGCCCGAACAACCTCGTCATCAAAGTCCCTTGGCATGCTCGCAGAAGTCTGATGATGCTGCGAAAGGAAGTGCCTCATCAAGGGCTCAATGTCGCGTGAACGTTGCGACAGAGTCGGGATGACGATCGTGTCACGCGCGATCCGATTGTAGAATTCGTCAGGCATAAGGCCGTCCCTTTCCAGATCGACAAGGGGGACATTTGTGGTGGAGACCACTCGTGCGCGGAAGTGGATTTCTTCGTTAGACCCGACTCTCTTAAATATTCCTTCCTGGAACGCGCCCAACAAAACGCCATATACATCCTTAGGTAATAAATGGATGTCATCGAGTAGAAGAACGCCATCGCGAGCGTTCTCCAGGTACCCAATTCTGGGACGAGCCCCGGTGAATGCGCCTGGCACGGATCCCAGTAGCTCGGAGGCGGCCGTGTCGGAACCTAGGGTGCGACATGAAACCGTGACGAATGGCAGCTTCTTGGGCTTAAGTTTCCTCTGCATCTCACCATGTATTGCCCGTGCGAACATAGCCTTGCCAGAACCGGAAGCACCGGTAATCAAGAGATGCGTTGAGTTGTCGGTGCGAGATACGATGCGCTGTATTCGTCCCGCAATTCTAAACATTTCCTCTTCAAGAGACACTATTCCTGCCCTATAAAGCCATGTCTTGTCTTTTTCTTCGACTCCCCAATTTGCGTGGAACATAAGTGAGCGAAGAATCTCTACTCTATGCACCAGGAGTACTTTGAGAAATGCCCAGCCGCCGGACATGTTTTTCGGCAAAATATCCGCAATTCTTCCCGTGGTTAACCACTCACAAACCTCAGGAAAATGAAAGGCTGTGCTGTCTTCTCCGCTCATCAGGATTATGGACGGAGCCGGGTAGTCATAATTTCCGAGCAAATCGAGAAACGCTCCAGCATTAAATTCTGCCCGTCTACTTGATGCGGTCGGGAAGTTTGCATCCAACAAAATGAAATCGGGCCACGCTTCTCGTAACCGCTCTCTTGCTTGTTCCAACGAGGCTGCAATTGCAGTGCTATAACTAGCGGCTGTAAATGCGCCCGCCAAGGTTTCCGAGAGTTGCGGGTTATCTTCCACTATCAGGAGTCTCATTGGGCGGGACCTTCAGACTTGAGATGTATCGAAATACTGGCCTGACCTTCTGCAATTTTGAGGCCACCGTAATATTGGCTGGCGATGGTATAAGCTTCCGTAAGCCCAATCCCGGGCACATTACCACCTTTGGATCTCACAGCGCGAAGGGCGGACTCCTCGAACTCTTGAGGAGTCCTGCTTTGGTTGATGAGTTCCTGAATTGTCAGTGGAAAAGCGTCTCCGGGGTTGCTTACTGTGACGCTGAGGGGCGTGATCGAGACGAGAATGGGCAACCTTGGGCCCCTATCGTCGCACGCGCGATCACAAGCCTGGATCGCGTTTTGTATTAGGCTTCCCATAGCTTGTTCAAACAAAAATGGGGCCTGAATCATGAAGTCGTTATCACCGCAAACATCGATAAAATATGACGAGTCGGAATCTTCAGCGATTTTGGTTTTTCTGAGAACTTGTAAGCCTTCAAGAAATTCGCGCGGCCCAGTCGTCAACCTTTCGCGAGCGCACTCCCATCTCTCGTATACATCCGGTTCGATTGCAATATCAAAGCCAAGGAGTATTCCTCTCCAGACCACGTCGACGACAGGCGCGGGTTGCCAGTTGTCCTGATTTCTGCCTCGTCGCCAGCCACTGATTCCAGCTGCGATGATGGATCGCTTCTTCGCGTCATTCATACCATCGGAGATACACTCGTAGTCTCTCAACGAATGATGGTAGCGAGCCAGGGCAAGCAACGCCATTGCTGAAAAGCCTCGTAGCTTCCGCACCTGATCATTTGCTGCTGCCTCTCGATCAAGAGCAGCATTTGCCTCAGTAAGAGCAACCTTCATCTGAGTGAGGTGTCGTCTAGCCTGAATTCCCCAGAAGGTCACCAGAATGAGCAAGGGAATAGCTACAAGCCACCAAGATTCGACGAGGATGTAACGAAACTTTGCAACGCGGTCTATCTTTAGATTCAGAATTGTTTCGGCCGATTTTGCCTCTTCTTTGAGGCGCTCCGAGTCCCCGTCCCCAATACGACGCCACATTCTTTGCAAGGCCTCCTGGACTTCGGTACTCTCGATTGTTGTCGGAAAGTCCGGCAGATCAGGAAAGCTTCGTCCCTGAATGTTTGCCTGTTGCACGAGTTTCGTGAAGTCCTGAGCTTCCTTGAAGTCACCGCCTCCCAGCCAACTGAGCAGCACATCGATGCCATTTCGATCTCTCAGTGAAGGTAGCTGAGCGTTGCGTGCAAGCACGGATGTATATTCGTTGTCCATGCCGAGGAACTCAGCCAACTCGAAGGCCACAGGTGGAAGGTCGGGAGATCGCATTACTGCCAGGTAGCTTCCTCCTTTAAATGGTTGAGGAGGGACCGCGGCCGCAGCATAGTCCCAGAATTGTTTCTTACCCTGGTATGTCTTGTCGAAATCCTTCTTCCACCTACTGATGAAGTTTGCGGGTTCGATGATTCCTCGGTACTGCCCTACTACAAATTCCTTTGTAAGCTCCTGATGGCTTGATTCAGGCACCACTACCAGTCGCCTGCCATTTCTTCCGCTCGAAGCCTGTGTCAGAACGAGGGGCACTTTCAATGCATTCTCGGAAGTGAAATCCGCACGATTCCTCCATCGCGAACTATGTATCGGATCACCACCTCCGGCCCACTCCAACATCGAGTAGTCAAACATCAGGTTGAGGGTTAAACCACCAGCGAAGGCAAGTCGATCCTCAGGGCCTCCGCCTGTTCGAAGCGAATCAAGAGTACTTTCCCAACTGGAGGTTTCCAACTTGAGAGTACTTGATGATGGACTCTGCATCGGGAGGCGTTTCCAATAAAAAAGTAGGCGAGTATCGGTGATATACGGCAAACAAGCTAAGGGCGTGTCTAAGACTGGCTGCCATGGACTGTGGTCAACATTTACACCAGACCTTGAGACGATCAAACCTTTAGAGACAAAATAAGCTGCCCATGTAGTCCCGATTTGTACAACATCTGGCGGAGGGTTTTGATCATCCGCCTTTCTAGGAAGATTGAGATCGGCAAAGGCACGATCCCAAGTCAGAAATCGCACATTAATTTTGACCTTGTGCAGATCAGCGAAACGCTCCAATGCTTTAATCGTCTCGGTTTGATTCTTTACCCATGCCCAGTTCGGGACCGCAAATTCTGAGTTCCACACAATGAGTTGTTGGTCCAAAGGCGGAAGCGTATTGAGGACACGGACCGATCCATGCGCTAGGCTCTGGTTGAAATCTCGGATTTCTTTGGCTATATCCACTGCGTCAGAAGCGGCACGCGCTTCGGCTTCTTCGCTAGGGATGAGCCACACGGTGATGGGACGAGGCTCCGCTGCAACCGTCGTAGCCGCTAGAGTGAGAACTATAGATGCTGCAAGTGCAATCGCGCGCGTCACCGCCCTGGGTATATCGTACTTCGAGCTTGAACGGTAACCATGCATAGTTGGCAGCGCACCCCGTGTAATCTTCGCTGTTGGGGGAAACGCACCATGGTAGACTGATGAGCCCGTCAAGGGCAATGGAATTTGCCAGATTAATCCACCTCTAGAGTGGGCTTTCACTATTTAGCTCGCAGAGAGCATCAAGCCATTAGCCATTCAATCCTCAATAGTCATCTCTGCGCTTTCCCTTTGCTCATTTGCGAACTCCGTTGCTAGTTCCGCCAATTGTCAGTAAACAGTTTCATCGTTGCCACTTCTCTCAGTGGGAAAACCGATCAACGGTTCTCTCTCAAGCAAATCAAGCACTTAGCGATTGTTATGAAATGGTCATCCGATTGCTCCTTTGTAGCTCAGCAAGTCGCGTATCGGCGATCTGTGACAGAAAAGGCGCACAAATACTCATTCGAGGAGGACATTCATGAATTGGCTTTGGATTAACGATTTGCGAATTAGGACCCGAATTTCCAAGACTATCAGCCCGCTTGTGGCTTCCGTCGAGGTGATTTTCAGAGCCAACAAAAGGGCTCTGCTAACCTCTTCTCTCGTAATTGCATCCGGTGTTTCCGTTTACGCTTCCACCCCGCCGGCCATAAGTTTTACGGATAGTTTTGAAGGCGTGACTCTCTATCCGTACTGGTCCTTGGCGACCCAGAATGGAACTATTGGAACCTCTACGAATTTCGCCTATTCGGGATCGCGGTCTCTTCGAATCGCGTCTCGCTCAGGCGGGGATCGATCGATTGTTCTCAAGCATAATTTTGGCCTGCTCACCAAGGGCGTTGTGTCGATCGCGTTTTATGACGCTGCTCCCGGCGAAGAAACCCTTTATGAGCAGTTCGCGGTGTACAACTCAAAAAATCCGGCAGTCTCCGCCGCTGTTGGCACCATGGATTTCGATAGCGAGTGTTATATGGCCGGTTTTGGCACAGACGGACCCAACGCACTTTGCGGGATATATCCGCAGATGTCAACGGCTCCAGTGAAGCGAACAGCCGGATGGCACGTTCTAACAATCTCTTATGGCCAGACGACCGTGTCGATATCGATCGACGGGAAGGTTGTCTTTGTCTCAACACCTGGAAATTACCAGTTCGACACAATCCAGATCTCGGTTTCTGGACCTTCTTGGCGTCCTGATACGACCGCATATTTCGACAATTTCCAGTTCACGCCACTTACCTACTGATAGTTGCACTAAGAAGTGTGGGTGCATCAAGCTGCCTGTTGATCGATCTGTAGGCCTTGCTCTACCCGGACTCGGCCCTCCCCCTCGAAGTTGAGCCGAGTACCCCAAGCAAATACGCGCGGTGAGAAACGCCAAATGATGAAATGAGGCCTTCATGAAACACTTCAACATATTGTCGATTGGGTCAATGGTTCTCACTGCCCTTACCGGCTGCGGCACCAAATCTTCCTGTAATGACATGACGGGGGGTGTTGGTGCGCCGTCAATCACTTTTAAGTACTTTCTGCCAAAGGGGAGTATCAATAGACTGCGGGGACAGGCCCTACACGTAATCCCCTCAGGTTTCTGCGTAGCCCGATACGTTCACGCAGAGGGGGTGGTGGGCGAAACTCACATTCGCTCAGCCTGAAACGAGGGTGAAGTGTGACTGCAGCTGGGCGACCGGTGTCACAACCGGTGGCAATGATGTAGAGGCGAACGCCATCGTGGCGTTTTTACTTCCTCAAGGCTATTCGGCCCCACAACTCGGAGGTGAGGGGCCCTATGCGTTCCCGGCTGTGGTGGTTAATGGGCGGAGCGCATCGGCCAGCGTCGTCGTTGGATCGCTTTTTGGAGTTGATCGTGGGCGAAAGGAGTTGAAGCGAACGGTCAGGATGCGCAGCCCTTGGTGGGATGACATTCAACTTGATGTTTTCGCCCGGGTTCGATGTAGGGTACGGCGGATTCATCACCTTCCTCAGTGCAATTCTCGGGAGTTTCGACCAAGCTTCACATGCTCTCTGAATCGGGTTAATTCCCTGGCTCGGCATCCGTATGTCGGATGCTGGAAGGATTGCTATGACCCGAATTGGAGGGCCCGGGCGGGCCTTCCTCAACTGCTTTATGAAAGGACAGATCCAGATGAATAATTTCAAATTGCATTTGCTTGTTATCGGATGCATGCTCGCGGGCTTGTGTTCGCCTGCCTGGGCTGCGGATCCTATTCTTCCCCCGGGCACTACACAGACCGGTTCGATCAGCTCGCCAGGACAAGTGAACAGTTACACCTTAAACGCCAGCGCTGGCGACGTCGTCGATTTCACAGTGGCCGTCACAAGTGGCGCTCTCAGTCCTGAAATCCAGCTTTACAACGGAGCGGGAACACTGATCGACTCTGCTAGTAATAGGTACCTGAATGGGGTGTGCGCGGGGGGCTCCACGATGGAGATGGATACGGTCACGATCCCGGTGAGTGGTATTTATATCGTGAACGTCCTTGACTGCTCAAACACGAATACCGGCAGCTATAACATCTACGCTCAGTTCACAAACTCTCCTGTCTGGGGCAATCCTCTTTCCTTTGGTCAGACACTGACCGGAAAGATCGGTCTAGCGGCGCAGAGCAATACCTATACCTTCAGCGCAAACGCCAATGACAGCGTCGATTTCACTATGGTGGAAACGAGTGGCACCCCAAGCCCGAAACTCCGGCTTTACAACCCCGACGGATCGCTGCTCAGTTCCGCGAGCAATAACTATCTGAACGGGGTCTGCGCCGGGGGCTCTACCATTGAGATGAACACTGTAACGATCCCGAAGGCCGGTACCTACACTTTGCTTGTTGGCGACTGTTCCGACACAAACACCGGAAGTTACACGATCTACGCGCAGCGAACGAACAATCCAGCCCTATGCGTCGATCTAGTGTGGGGACAAGTCCAGTCAGGTGCGATCGGTTCTGTGGCACAGAGTAACTGCTTCACCTTTAGCGGCACTGCCAGCGACGTCGTCGATTTCACGATGGTCGCCACAAACGGAAACGTCAGCCCCAAGCTCCGCCTTTACAACCCCGATGGATCACTGCTAAGTTCCGCGAGCAATAACTATCTAAACGGGGTCTGCGCCGGGGGCTCAACTATAGAGATGAATTCGGTCACGCTAAAGACAAACGGCACCCATACCTTGCTCGTCGGAGATTGCTCAGACACAAACCCTGGTGCCTATAACCTAACGTCGCAGTGCTTCGGTGCCTGCCTGTTACCGGTGCCGACAACGACCTTGTTGTCTCCCGGCAGCGCCTTGGCGGGAGGCCCCGGGTTTACTCTGACAGTCAACGGCTCTGGCTTCGCCAACAACGAGTCCAACTCGGTGGTGCAATGGGACGGCGGAGACCTCACGACTACCTTCGTCAGCACCAGTCAACTTACGGCCGCAGTTCCGGGCACGGACATCGCTACGGCCGGTACGTTTCTAGTGACTGTCTCCACTCCAGGCCCCGGTGGAGGGACCTCTTTGCCGCCACTACTGTTCACCGTCAACAACCCGCCGCCGGGCCCAATTTCGGTCTCGCCCGCCAGCGCTACAGCGGGAGGCCCAGCCTTCACCCTCACGGTGAACGGCACCAACTTCGTCAAGAGTTCGCAAGTGATGTGGAACGGCATCAGCCTGGCCACTACATACGTCAGCGCGACTCAACTGACAGCTCTGGTTCCGGCTGCCGACATCGCAATCGCCGGTTCCGTGCCGGTCACCGTCTTCAATCCGGCTCCTGGCGGCGGAACCTCGCCCACGCCGCCTCCAACCTTCATCATCAACAACCCGGTGCCGGGGGCAATTTCGCTCTTACCCCCCAGCGCTACAGCGGGCGGCCCAGCGTTCACGCTTACTGTGACCGGTACCAACTTCGTCCAGAATTCGACAGTGAACTGGAACGGTAGCGGCCTCGCTACGACCTACGTCAGCGCGACTCAACTGACGGCACTCGTTCCGGCTACCGACATCGCAATCACCGGCACCGTGCCGGTGACCGTCTTCAATCCGGCCCCTGGTGGCGGAACGTCTCCAGCACCGATTCCTACCTTCACCATCAACAACCCAGTGCCGATGTTGACCTTGCTCTCGCCAGCCAGCGCTGTAGTGGGGGGCCCAGCCCTCACCCTCACGGTGACCGGTTCCAAATTCGTCGCCGGTTCGGTTGTGAAGTGGAATGGTAGCGGCCTGGCTACAACGTACGTCAGCGCGACTCAACTGACGGCTCTCGTTCCGGCGATTGATATCGCGATCGCCGGTTTCTTCCTGGTGACCGTCTTCAACCCTGTTCCCGGCGGCGGACCCTCCAACCCGCTGACGTTTACCGTGGGCGACAACCCGCCACCCGTGCTGACGTCACTCTCACCCAGTAGCGCCACGGCCGGGGGCCCCGCGTTCACTCTCACACTGACCGGCTCCAGCTTCATCAAGACTTCGGCGGTCTACTGGAACCAAACCAAGCTGACCACAACCTACGTCAGCGCGACTCAACTGACGGCTCTCGTTCCGGCTACCGACATCGCAACCGCCGGCACAGTACCAGTGACGGTCGTCAATCCCGCGCCAGGCGGCGGAACCTCTTCACCACAGATCTTCACCATCAATAACCCCTTACCGATACTGACTTCGCTCTCTCCCAGTAGCGCGACGGAGGGAGGCCCAGCTTTCACCCTCACGTTGAAGGGCTCCAACTTCGTCAAGACTTCGTCGGTCTACTGGAACCTAATCAAGCTGACCACGACTTATGTCAGCGCGACCGAACTGCAGGCAGCGGTTCCGGCTGCCGACATCGCAACCGCCGGCACAGTACAAGTAACGGCCTTCAATCCCACGCCGGGCGGCGGAACCTCTTCGCCACAGCCTTTCACGATCAACTTCCCGCCCGCAGCACCGCCAGTCTTCTCACCTGGTGGAGGAGCACACCTCTCGCCGCAGTCGGTCACGGTAACTATCACCGACACAACCCCGGGAGCAACCATCTACTACACCATCGACGGGACAACGCCGACTACTTCGTCCACAAAGTATTCAGGGGCGATCTCGGTGATCCACACGGAGACCATCGAGGCTATCGCAGTCGCCTCCGGTTACGCGAATAGTCCGGTTGCCAAGGCTATCTACACCTTCATAGCCGCAACGCCGGTCATCACTCCCACGACTGGAACCTACACCTCAGCTAAGTCGGTAACCATCAAAGATGTGACACCCGGAGCGGTGATTTATTACACCACTGACGGAACCGTTCCAACGACAGCATCCACCGAATACACCAGCGCAATCTCTGTAGACGCCAGCGAAACCATCGAGGCGATCGCCGTGGCTCCTGGCTATAACAACAGCGCCATCGCAAAGGCTGTCTACACGCTGATCGGCTCGCCTTCAGCGCTGTCTGCACCGGCTACCGCGATCAGCACGCCAAACGCGACTCTCAACGCCTGGGTCAACACTCTCGGCCTGACTGGTTCCTACATCTTCCAATATGGGACCACCAGTACTCTCCCCTTCGCCACCAGCACCGCCAAGACAACATTGAGCGCCTCCACCACCGCAGTGGCGGCCTCTGCCCAACTTACCAACCTCCAACCCAAAACCACGTATTACTTCCAGGTCGTGGTTACAACGGCCGGCGGCACCAGTTCAGGAGCCGTCCTCCATTTCGCCACCAACTAAATGTTTATCAATGAGAGGAGATCGTGGGCCGAGTTCGCGACCGGCCCACAGTCCCGGTGGCCTGAAATGCCGATACTATACCGCGAGACACTACGGGGCTTTTAGAGAGCGGCAGGTTAACTCTTCACAGCGACACTTCTTTCGGTCCAACGCATCTAAAAGGCAGACCATCTGTTGCAGAAACAGATGGTCTGCTTCAATGCCTACGCCATAAACGCAATCGACTGAATGGTGTGCCTCGCCAAAATAGCGATCTATCCTCAAATCAGTAAGATGAGAGATGCATCCAACCCGAC
>Ga0182024_10026279_pt1 | contig 10237 bp, 7 predicted proteins | sample P32metaG_FD_120480 | JGI IMG/M metagenome (GOLD analysis project Ga0182024, IMG submission 120480) | Permafrost microbial communities from Stordalen Mire, Sweden - P3-2 metaG (Illumina Assembly) | ecosystem: Environmental > Terrestrial > Soil > Wetlands > Permafrost | place: Sweden: Stordalen...
AGCAGCGTCGGGCACTGAATGCGGTGCAGCCGCGACGCCAGCTTAGGGTCGTAAGGCCGTTCCCATATCAGCCGCGCCAGTACCGTCATCGCCTGGTACACGAACAACATCTGCTCTTCGCCGGCGTCGTCCGGGATGACCAGCCGGGCCATGTGGCCGTCGGGTTCGTGAAACAAGCGCCGGCGGACGGCGTCTTTGTCCGTCATCTCCCGGAAGAGGTCGGGCAGCGGCGCCTCGTCCACCCACAGGCCCGGCGAGCCGGATAGCCACAACTTCTTGACGCGCTCCGGCCAGCGCACCGCGAACTCCGCGGCGATCCAGCCGCCGAGGCTGACGCCGCCGAGGATCACCTCGCCGAGGCCCAGCGCGTCGAACAGCTCGACGTAGTGGAACGCCATGTCCTCGATGGTGTCGATCTGATCGAAGCCGCCGCTCTTGCCGAAGCCGGGGTGCAAAGGCGCGTAAACGGTGAACTGCTTCGACCACGCCTGAAAAAACGGCAGCCAGCGGATCGATTCGCCGAGCGTGCTGTGCAGGTAGACGAAGGGCGGGCCGTCGCCGCCGTGCAGGATGACGGTCGGCCGACCGCACACGTCGATGGTTTCCGCCTCGCCGCCCTTACGCGACAGGAGCACCCGCGCCCCGTACTTCCACTTTTTCAAGGTCTCGAACATGGGGCAGTACCTCGCGGGCCAGGAGTGTCATACTTTTGCGAGCCAATTCATGCGATAACGTCCCCGTCTGGCAGCCGGTGAGCACGACGCCGACTCCGAGCTTCTTGCGGTAGGTATCGAGCTTCTGCCGCACCGTCGCGGGACTGCCGACGATGGCGTAGACGCCTTCCTCCAGGTCGTCCCAGCTCTCCTTCTCCGCGAGGAACGAGCTTCGGTTCTTCATCATGGCCAGGGCGGAGCGCGGCGACGTGTAGCCGGGCGGCGCCAGGGTGATGTTCTTGAGGAGGTCCTTGATGAAGTAGCGGAAATGCGGCTCGAACTCGCGCCGCGCCTGGGCGTCGGTCTCGGCGACGTAGATCGGCACGCCCCAACCCATCTGCTCCGGGGCGGCGGTGTAGCCGGCCTTGTGGCAGGCCTCGCGGAACTGGTCGAAGACGCGCTCGAATACCTTGATATGGAAATAGGGGATGCCCATGTAGGCGTAGCGCCGTTGGGCGACGAACTCGATGGTTTCGAGGCTGCCGGCGCCCGGTATCCAGATGGGGGGATGGGGTTGCTGCAACGGCCTCGGCCACGGGTTGACGTAGCGGTAGAAGTAGTGTTTCGAGTTCCAGAGGAACGGCCCCGGCGTGGTCCAGGCCTTGACGATGAGGTCGAGGGCTTCGCGGAAGCGTTCGCGGGCGTGGGTGGGGTTCATCTGGTAGGAGTAGTATTCGGGTCCGCCGCCGATGACCATGCCGGCGACGAGTCGGCCGCGGCTCATCACGTCGAGCATGGCGAACTCCTCGGCCACGCGCAACGGCGGGTTGTACATCGGCAGGGCGTTGCCGATAACGACGAGCTTACATCTCTTGGTACGCTGGCTGAGGGCGGCGGCGATGAGGTTGGGCGACGGCATCAGGCCGTAGGCGTTCTGGTGGTGCTCGTTGACGCAGACCCCGTCGAATCCGAGGTCGTCGGCCAGGGCGAGGGTGTCGATGTAGTCGTTGTAGAGGTCGGCGCCCTTGACGGGGTCGTAAAGGCTGTTGGGCAGCCAGACCCAGGCGGAGTCGTAGGCGGAATCGAAGTCGGGCGGCAGGTAGGGCCACGACATCAGGTGGAAGAAGTAGTATTGCATGGGCCGTTCCTCCCGTCTCGTCGAGGGACACCAACCCGAAGCGCGAGCGAGGGGGTCGGGGCGGAACCCCTCGCTCGCGCTCGGGGCTGGTTATTAGCCCGCCTTCGTCCCCATCCAGCGGGCCGCGTTCTCCAGCAGCTTCAGCACATTCTCTTCTCTGTAGACCGGGAAAGTCTCATGTCCCGGCCGGAAGTAGAAGACGCGCCCTTTGCCCAACTCCCACACGGAGCCGCTGGGGAACCATTCGCCGGTCTCCCAGCACTCCTCCAAAATCCGCTCGTCCGGCGCCGGGACGTGGAACGGCTCGTCGTACATCTCGGTGTGCGGGATCGAGAAGTTGGCGGGAAGTCCCTTGGCGATCGGATGGTCCGGCTTGAGCATCTTGATGTAGCTCGGCTTGCCGTCGGCGCGCCACGCCGGGAAACAGCAGTACGGCAGGTGGGCCGTCACCTTGGTCGTGCCGTCGGGGAACTTCCGCACCTCGTTGTACGGCGTCACGATCTGGTCGCGCTTCGGGGAGGCGCGGTAGCCCGGCGGTTCGACATAGCTTATCTCCACTTTCTCCTTGTCGCCGTCGGGGAATTGGCGGGCCGTGTCGATCCGCGTGCGCTCGAACATCGACTCGATGAACGGCGTGGAGAAGTGGGCCGAGTGCAGGGCGATCAGCGAGAAATCGCCGGCCTTGACGCGGCCGACGAGCTTCTTGCCGGTCTCCGGCTTGACATCGCCGTGTTTCTGGTGGCCCCACCACATCAGCACGTCGCAGTTGTCGAGCACGTCGGCCGACAAGCCCTGTTCGGGGTCGCTGAGCGCGACGGCCTTCGCCGTCAGGCCGGGCCGCGAGCCGAGGTACTTGGCCAGCCATTCGCCGATGAAGCTGTCGTAGGCCTCTTTCTGTTGCGTCTGCTGTTCGTCCCAGCAGACGACGCGGATGGGCTTGTCGGCGGCCTTGTCGGCGGCGGCCGCGAGGGGGGCGAGCAGGGCGCCGGCCCCCGTGGCGGCGGACGCCTTCAGGAAATCGCGGCGGTTGAGGCTATCGGTCATGGATGGTTCCTCATCGGGTTGGCGTCGTTCGGTCGTTGATGAGTCTATGCGGGCGACGGCGCGGCCGCAAGGATTGCGTCGCCCCGACGCGTCGGCGACAATAGGGCCGAACCGCGACCGACAACCTCAAGGAGCCACGCACATGCGCCGCCTTCTCTCCGTAACGCTCGTCATCGCCTTAACCACGATGATCAAGGCCGCGGACGCGCCCAAGCCGAACACGCTGACACCGCAAGAGATCGCCGAAGGATGGATTCTGCTGTGGGACGGCGAAACCACATTCGGCTGGTGGTCGCCCAACGAGTCGAAATGGACCATCACCGACGGCATGTTGGCGCCGCAAGCCGACAAGCCAGGCCTTCTCGTGACCACAAGCCCGTTCAAAGACTATAAACTCGTATTCGACTATCGCCTGAAGAAGGAAGGTGACTGCTACGTCCGAGTAGGATGTGACTGGCAGGGGCATCCAGACGACGACAACAACGGTCGGCAAAATTCGCTGTCGGGGCTGTTCGGTGCAACCTGGATTCATGCGGTACTGGACGTTCACGGCGGCATGATACGGGGAGTAGAGTACACCGCTCTCGGCGCCATTCCGGCAACCGACGTTAAGCCAGAGCTAAAGCACGAACATCATGACCGTCCAGGCCACGTCGCGCTTTCTGGCAACGGCATCATATTCCGAAACATCAAGCTCCGCCCAAGCACGGAGTCGTTGCTCATTCGCTCTGACCTCTCCGGCTGGAAGGAGTACCCCGGCAAGAAGTCCAAATTCAGCGTCACCAAGGAAGGCGCGATCCACCTCGAAAGCGGCCCCGGCGACCTGCAGACCGAGGGCCAGTGGGCCGACTTCGTGTTGCAGCTCAACTGCATCAGCAACGGCGACCACTGCAACAGCGGCGTCTTCTTCCGCTGCATCCCCGGCGAGTTCGAGAACGGCTATGAGGCCCAGATCCGTAACGAGTTCACCGCCGAACCGAAGCAGGAATACACCCTGGAAGAGTACGACCCGACGACGCACGAGTTAAAGGGTGCGAAAAAGGAGAAATTCACCGCCGTCGATTACGGCACCGGCGCCATCTACCGGCGGGCGCCGGCGCGAAAGCAACTGTCGAAGGACCGCGAGTGGTTCGGCATGACGATCGTGGCCAGCGGCCGACACATCGCCACTTGGATCAACGGCGTGCAGGCGGTCGACTGGACCGACGAGCGGCCGACGGCCGACAACCCGCGCAAGGGCTGCCGGCTGGAGAAGGGGGCGATCAGTTTACAGGGGCACGAGGCGGCGGTGGAAGATTTGGAGTTCCGCGACATCCGTATTCAGGATCTGGAACCGCCGGAGAAAAAGGAACCCTGAACGACACTTACCAGCCCCGAGCGCGAGCGAGGGGTGAGACGAAACCCCCTCGCTCGCGCTCGGGGCTGGTAAATAGGCGTTAGGACACCTCGATCTTCGGTTTCGTGTCGCCGTCGGGGACCTCCGCCGATTGTGGGTCGAACCAGGCGTCCTTGAACTCGACCCGTTCCGGCTGGTTCTTGTTCTCCTTGGTGCCGCGCATCGCCCGGTTGGCCGTCAACGCGATCACGGCGTCCACCAGCGCCACCTCGCCGTCGCAGCGCGGCAGCCGTTGCTTCGTGTAGTCCAGCCCCTTCTGCCACTGCCGCACGCAGAACGCGAAGTCCTCGATCTCCTCGCGGTAGCCGCGGCTCACCACGCCGCCGGCGCTGCCGCCCACCGGACCCGCGCCCGCCTGGCCGCTGCTGACGGCCGGCCCCCACGTCGAGGACGAATCCAGCACCGGCTTGTCCGAACCCTTAGCGTTCACCGTCACCGTCATCGCCTTCGGATCGGACGGACCTTTGTTGGCCGGGTTCTTCTCCGGGTACAGCATCACCGTGGATTCCATTTCCACGATCATCGTGCCCCGCGTGCCCATTACCGTCTCGCCGTAAGGCTCGAAGCCGTTGGTGTTGATCGACGAGTAGGTGACGATCACCTTGTCGTCGGGGTCGCTGCCGTGCGTGCCGTCGGAGCGGGCCGGTCCTTTCGGATGATTTTTACCCGGAAACTCGTAGGTGATGAAGACGTGGTCCTCCGAGTCGCGGTCGTCGCGGTCCTTGCGGTAGAAGTATTTGCCGCCGATGCCGGTCACGGCCAGCGGGTGGACGTGGCCCAGGAAGATGCTGCAAGCGTCCATCTGGTGACTGCCCAGCTCCGCCATCAGGCCGCCGCCGGTCTGGTTCCACAGCCGCCAGCGCACCAGCTGCTCCACGTTGTCGAAGCCGTACTTCTGTACGTCCGCCTTGAGGGCGTCGTAATCTTCCGCCAACACCGGCGGGAACCAGCCGTCCTTGTAGAACGGCTGCTCGACGGGCGCCAGCTTGGGGCCGTTCTCGGCAGGGACATACGGCCAGCTGTTGTTGCGGTGCCACAGGGCGCGGATGTGATGCACGTCGCCGAGCACGTCGTTGTTCATGATGTCGGTGGCGTGGGCGTACAACATGCTGTAGTGGCGCTGGTGGCCGATCGCCAGGATGCTGCCCGTCTCCCGCGCCGTCTGGACCATTTTCTTGCACTGGCCGACGTTCCAGCCCATCAGCTTTTCGCACAGGACGTGGATCGGCCGGCCGCGTTCCTGGCCGATCTTCATGGCGTCGATGGCCATCTTGGCGTGCCAGCAAAGCGGCGCCGCGATCACCACCGCCTCGATCTCCGGCTCGTTCCGCAGCATCTCCTTGTAGTCGCCGGTGTACTTGTGGATCTGCTTTTCGGCGTTGTTGCCGTAGATGCGCTTGAACCCCTTGCGCAGGCCTTTCGGCTCGCCGTCGAAGATGCGCGTCATGTTCGACGGCCGAATGTCGCAGACGGCCACGAACTCCAGGAACTCGGGGTTGTGTTCGCCGACGAGGACGCCGCCCTCATCGCCGCCGCCGATCAGGGCCGCCTTGACCGGCTTGCCGTGCAGGCTCTCGTAGCCGAAGTAGACCGCCGCGGATATCGGCACGACGGCCGCGCCCGCGATGGCCAGGCTTTTCATGAAGTCGCGCCGGTTGGTCACAGGGTTGACCGCGTGGGCCAAGCCCTCCGCGGTTCGGGCGTAGTTCTCGCGTCCGATGTCGCGCTGCTCGGGGGTCAGGTCAAGCGCCATGAGAGAGTCCTTATCTATTACGCCGCGCGCTGCAAAGGCACGGGTTGAGGTTTTCTCCGCCCGAACAGCGCGACGAAAATCCAGTGAATCAGGGCGTCCACGCCGAACCACCGGCCGCTCGCGGTCGCGGCCAGGGCCAGCAGGGCGAACATTTCGATCAGGTTCTTGTTGACGAAAAGATAGTTGCCTTCGTTGTTGGGCGGCGTCGGCAGCCACGGGAACGGCGGCGACGCCAAATACGTCATCAGCAGGAAGCCGGCGGCCAGGATGCAGTTGAAGCGCGACAGCAGGCCGATCAGCAGGCAGCCGCCGATGATCGTCAGACCCCAGGCCGTGATGCCGTCGATCCAGTAGAGGGCCGGCAGCGGCGGCGTGGACGGCATCGCCTTCTGCCGCTGTTCCGGCGTCAGCACCGATTCGAGCGACTCCTTGAAATCGGTCGTCTTCTTGTCGAGGTCGGCCATGAGCGACTTGCGCATCGTCGCCGCCTCGGCCTTGGCCGCCAGCCGCTTGGCGCCGACCACGTCCTTGCCGAACGCCGCGTCGGTCTTGTCGAGCATGTCGCGGTATTCCTGCACCTTCGCCCGGTAGTCCTCGACGCGCTGGGCCGGCGTCTCGTCCACCGTCAGCACGCCGGACGGATAGGTCTTATCCACCTCCGTCATGGCCTTAAGCACGTCGGGCTGCTGCTCCGCCTTCGTCTTGCCCTTCTCGGCCTGGAGCGTCAGCCAGTGAACGACCTCGGACTCCGCGCCTTCCAGCTTGCCCTTGGCCAGGTCGCGCTGCTTTTCGTCCAGGCCGTAAAACTTCTGGAACTGGGTGTAGTAGTCGTCCCAGTCCTTTTTCAGGGCGGGCGGCGTCCGTTCATAGGGTTTAGCCGATTTCGGGTCTTCATTGGCGGCGAGCGGGACGACGGTAAGGCGCGACAGCGCCTCGTCATCAGGATCGCCGAGTTGCTGGCGCATCTCCCAGGCGAACGGGCCGGGCGCCTCGCGGAAATAACCGGCGCTGCTGAACGGCTTGTTCGTCGCGGTGTCGCCGGTCACGAACGAATCGAGCTTGTGCAGCCCCTCGAAGAGGAAGTGCCAGCCGATCGCCAGCCGCAGGACGACTAGCAAGACCATCGTGAGGAAACCGAACTCTCTGGCGCGCTGCATGAATCGTCTCAATCTCATTTAGGCGAGCGGGGGGCGTCAGCCCCCTGATTCGTTACCCGTCCCGAGGCGCTACGCTAAATCAGGGGGCTGACGCCCCCCGCTCGCCTCAAAGGTTCAATACCACCAATTCGGCGTCGTCCCCTTCGGGCAGGAGGATTGCGCCGATCTCGGCGTGCGCCGCACAGGTGCGGCGGGCCAACTCGACGCCGCCGACGTAGAACGCCGTCGAAAGGGCGTCGGCCTCCGCCCCGGTCGGGGCGACGACGGAGGCGCTGGCCACGCCGGCGGCCGGCCAGCCGGTGCGCGGGTCGAGAACGTGGCCCAGTTTCTTTCCGTTATATTCCAGGTGTTGAAACGTGGCCGCCGACGTTCCCAACGCCCGGTCGCGCAGCCAGACTTCCGCCAGGCGCGACGCACCATTCCACGGATGGGAAATCCCCACCAGCCAACCCCTCGGATCGCCGTCGGAACTTCCTTTAGCGTACACGCTGCTGCCCCCGCCGTGCAACAACACGGCGGGGAATTTCCCGGTCGCGCTCAGGAAATCGCCCACGCGGTCCAAGGCGTAGCCCTTGCCGATCGAGCCGAGATTGATTTCCAGTCCCGGCCGTCGGAACCGCACGGTTCGCCGGGCCGCGTCCAGCTCCATCCCTTGAATCCCCACGCGCGTCAACGCGGCCGAGCGTTCGGCGTCGGACGGCACGCGCCGCGGCCCGCGGAAGAAGCCCCACGCCTTGATGAGCGCCCCGGCCGTCACGTCGAACGCCCCGTCCGTTTCCGCCGAGATTCGCGCCGCCACCTCCAGCAGTCGGAACAGTCCGTCCTCGACGGGGACCGGCGCGGCGAAGGCGGTGCGGTTGAGGCGGCTGACTTCGCTGTTCTCGCGGTAGACGGTCAGTTGACTTTCCAGATCGTCGATGAGGTCGAAGGCGGCTTCGCCGTGGGTCATGGCCGCGTCGCCGCCGAAGGGCAGGACGATTTCAAAGGCGGTGGCCATGGCGCGGCGCGACAGGCGGAGCAGGGCGGTTTCCCGCGGCGCGGCTGCGGGAACGGCCGTCAACGCTCCGAGCGGATCGAGCGATTCCAGGGCGCCGAGGACGCGGCCGGCGGCCCGGGCGATACGGCGGGGGTGGAGGAAGTCGCGGCGGTCCATTTCAGTCAGTAGTCAGTAGTCAGTAGTCAGTAGTCCGTGGGATGGAAGACGCCCGCTCCCCTTGGGCTACTGACTACTGACTACTGACTACTTCACTCGTTGCCGTCGTGGATCAAAGGTTCGAGCCGCTTGGTGTTGCGTTCGACGGCGAGGATGATGGTGCGTTCCTCGATGCCGTCGGGCGAGGTGGCGACGGCCGGGATGATCTGTCGGCCGTCCGGCAGGCTGAAGCGCATCGTGAAGGTGCCGTCGGGCCGCAGGTTGACCGGGTCGCCCTGGAGGGTGACGCGGGCCTTGGGTTCGGTGGCGCCGTAGATGATGAGTTCGGCGTCCAGCTGGAACCAGAACTGCCGCGACTTGCCGCCGAACGAGAAACCGCCGGAACCCATGCTGGTCACGGCCGGCGAGTGCATCGGCCGACGCAGACGCTCCTCGAACAGCTGCTTGAGTTCCAGACTGCTGCCGACGCCGGTCGGATCGAAGCCGCCGGACATGGCGAAAATGCGGTCGGCCTTCTTGGCGTCGAGGTCGGCCCAGTTCTGGTCGAGCACGTCGCTGACGCCGGCCCGCGGCGTGGTGACGACGTTGGAGCGGGCCAGGACGTAGAATCGGCCGCTCTTGGCCAAATAGCCGATGTCGATGCGGTAGGAGCGCGGCGGGCTGCTGACATCGATGTACCAGTTGTTGCAGCCGCCGTGGATGTCGATGTCGCGGAGGGCCGCCTCGGTCGAACTGGAGGAACCGTGGCTGCTCACGTCGAGCACGCGGAGGATCGGCTTGGCCGTGTGCCATTCCGTGTCGAGGGCGGCCTCGGCCCGCTGGATGGCGTGGCGCGTCAGTTCCCAGTAACAGTGCAGCCAGTACGGATCGCGGACCATGACGACAATGCGGTCCTTGCCGTAGCCGGCCGGCAGGTCTTTGGGGACTTTGGCGGACAGGTCCCTGGTCGGCACACCGACGTCGAACTTGCTGCGCTCGACGCTTTCCTCGGTGGCGCCGGAGGTGTCGCGGGCGGCGGCGATCTGCACGGGATGTTCCAGGCGGACGCTGCGCGGCTTGGCGTCCCGCTTCGACGACGCTTGGCGCTTTTCAAGGACCGCGATCAATTCGTCCTTGCGCATGCCGTGCCAGCCGGCGATCTTCTGCTGCCGGGCCAGCTCGATCAACTTGGTTTTGGTGCAGGCTTGCAACTGGTCGCGAGTCATGCGTGACAACTCCGGCGCCCGTCCGACACGGGCGCTTTGAAAAAGTCCTCGGGGATTCACGTCCTTGCGGGTGGTTCAGGCTCCCGGAGGTCCTTTCCAGGGAGGAATTGTCTTCGAGCCGGCGTAAGGGGGCGGGCACCCGGGAAACGCCGGTGCGGGGGAAGGCGGGCGTCGAGGCAGGCCGTCACGCGCCTCAAAGGAGACCAGAGGCGCTCCGAGAAGGCCGACCCCCCGAACGAAGGGCCAGAGCCTTGGAAACAGGAAGCGCCGACGGCGGAGTGTGGGCGGAACGGCCGGCCGCATCCCTGTTTGAAAGATAACTTGGGCAGAGTTCGGGCGATTGATTCTTACCCTCTACCGGGTTTGATGTTATAGAACGGCGCGCGGATTGTCAACTAAATTTCCGCGAAACGACGCAAAAACATGGCGTCGCCCCCTTCCTTTCGCCGTCTCTTCACGTCCGGCGCGGCGGCCTTCGGAACTTCGTGAAAAAGTACACGAACACCACCTTGACTTTCCTTGCCGGGGTAAGAGAATAGCCCACACGCGATGGCGAAGAGGTTGGTTTCCGGGGGCGAGCGACACGCATTAGGGCGGCCGGGAGGGTCCATGTATCTCGGCGACCCCCGCGACGTGCGGCGTTACATGACGCTCTCCCAGGTCGGCCTGGAGATGGTGGCGCCGATCGGCCTGGGCCTACTGGTGGACTACCTCCTTGGGTCGTCGCCGTGGGGTGTG
>Ga0182024_10026280_pt1 | contig 10237 bp, 11 predicted proteins | sample P32metaG_FD_120480 | JGI IMG/M metagenome (GOLD analysis project Ga0182024, IMG submission 120480) | Permafrost microbial communities from Stordalen Mire, Sweden - P3-2 metaG (Illumina Assembly) | ecosystem: Environmental > Terrestrial > Soil > Wetlands > Permafrost | place: Sweden: Stordalen...
GCATCGAGACAATTGCGGAACGTGTGCGCTGCCTGACTGGATGGATGCTCGAGGAGTTGCTCGCGCTTCGCCACACGAACGGCCGCGCGATGGTGCGCATCTACGGTCCGGCCAACACGCAGGCGCGCGGCGGCACGGTGACGCTCAATCTCTATGACCCGCTGGGACATTTGCTGGATTACCGCCGCGTCGAGGAGCTGGCAGGCGCGGAAAATATTTCCCTGCGCACCGGATGCTTCTGCAATCCCGGCGCGGGAGAAATCGCGGAAGGTTTGACCGAGGAGGACATACGCGCCGCTTTCACCCTGGGCGCCGAAATCAACCTGCTGAGCTTCATCCGATTGATGCAGGAACGCGGCCACAAAAGCGTCGGCGCCATCCGCGCTTCGATCGGCCTCGCTACAAATTTCGCCGACGTCTGGCGCTTCCTCCGCTTCATCGCCGGTTTCCGCGACCAGACCCGCCTGACGATCGGAGATGTCAGCTTCGACATCGAATCCTGCCGCATCATCCGTGACGGAAGCTAGCCTGCTAGTGGCACAGGCTTCAGTCTGTGGGGTTTGGTGGTAGAACCTGGCCACAAAAATTGTGAGACCCAAAGCACGGAAGGCTGGCGGAGGGGGGGGGATTCGAACCCCCGGGACCCTTTCGGGCCCAACGGTTTTCAAGACCGCCGGATTCAACCGCTCTCCCACCCCTCCGGTCCCCCCAGTTTAACTGGCAAGGGCCGCCACTTCCAACAGTCAAGACGAAGGCATCCTCACATCCGTACATTTTCACCAATTGAAATTCAGACGCAGTATGACTTGTAGGTCACGGCTTCAGGGGCTTCGGAAAAACTCAAAACTCTGTCATTCTGAGCGAAGCGAAGAATCTCTCCTCGGTTCTTTTCTTATAGTTAAATCGAAGAGAGATTCTTCGCTTCGCTCAGAATGACAGAACAAGGCATTTTTTCCGCAGCCTGTTTAGCCGTGACCTTAAGGATGCGGATTTAATAAGGCTTTAGCCGCTGGCCTGGCCGGAATCGAGTCGAATCGTAAACAATCCGGTTCACTCCGATTAATTTCGGGTGTATAACGAACGCATTCAGGAATCTAAACTCGAACTCGTTCGAATTGCTGCCGTCCCCGGACAGCAGTGCTAAACTGGATGCTGTCCCGCACATGAATTTGGAGGAGTGCAATGATAAGAATGCTCAGGGCCATTTCCTTTGCAATGATTAGCCTGCTGGCCGTTTCCGTTCCGGTGTTCGCCCATCACGGCGGCGCGGCATACGAAACGGACAAAATCATCACGGTGAAGGGAACCGTGACGGATTACATCTGGTCGAATCCCCACGTGTTCGTGAAAGTGGACGTCAAGGACGCCGGCGGCAACATCGCGCACTGGATTGTCGAAGCTCAAAATCCGGTCTCCATGCTGCAGATCGGCTGGAGCAAAAATACGTTCAAGGCCGGCGATGAAGTGGAGATTAACGCCATGCCGGCCAAGAATGGCAACCCGGTCGCCTTCCTGGGCAGTTCCAGCCCAACCGCTCCAAGAATGAAAATCGTGATCAATGGCAAACAGTTCCAGCCATAAGATTCGCGCGAGGGAACGGTTTGAGTAGCACAGGCACTTTTGCCTGTGCGCCTTTGCTATCCGTTGCGAAAATCGCACAGGCAAGAGTGCCTGTGCTACTCAAACCGTTCCGAATCGACTTTTTCCGCAGGCCTAGCGTTGGGATCGAAGAAGCAGGAGGAAATGTAGAAATGTCCAAGCGATTGGTGATCTCGGTAGTAACCCTGCTTGCAGGCTTGACGCTCTCTCCCATTGCGCGCGCGCAAACCGGGTCGCCGAGCGCCGCGGCAGATCGGGCAAAGCCCGCAACCTGGGACAGCATCCCGCCGATCAAGCCCGCCTACGCCGGAAAAAAATCCGGCCCGGCTCCGAAACGCGACATCTCAGGCATCTGGGACGCGGCGGAGGCCGATGGCGGACGCCAGCCGAGCGGCGCGCTGGAACATCCAGCGCTGACCGCCCCCCGCGGAAAGGGCATCGAAGGCGGCCAGACCGACGAGACAGGCATCATGCGCCCCCTGCACTACACGCCCGCGGGCCTCGAAGCGCTCAAGGCCAACAAACCCTCCGGCCCAAGCGTCCGCCAAGTGCCCGCAGCGCTCGCCAACGATCCCGTCGACCAGTGCGACCCGATGGGAGTCCCGCGCATGGAGCTCTACGAATTGAGGACCATCGAGCTCGCCCAGACAGCGAACCAGGTGATTTACCTGAATCAATTTTACGGCGGCTGGCGCATCATCTGGACCGACGGCCGCGAACTCCCCAAGGACCCCGAGCCGCGCTGGAACGGCTACTCCGTAGGAAAATGGGTGGACGACTACACGTTCGTGGTCGAAACCGTCGGCCTGAACCTCAGAAGCTGGCTCGATCACGCCGGACGCCCCCACAGCGACGAGCTCCGCGTCGAGGAACGCTTTCATCGCGTAGACCACGACAACATGGAATTAACAGTAACGATCACCGACCCGAAGATGTACACGGAACCCTGGCAGGGCCTAAGAAATTTCCCTCTCCACCTGCAACCCCCCGGCTTCGACATCTCGGAGCTCCTCTGCTCCCCAATCGATATGATGGAGTACAACAAACAAGTTGGAAGCGAAGTTGTTCCTCAGTCCGAAAAGAAGTAGCGAAAGCGAATCCCTATTTATATTTAGAGGTCCGAGAGAAGTCACTGACCAAGTGGCCCCCAACCATTTCGCCGAATCGATCCCGACTCGGATTTCTTGCTGCGGATGTTGGATAGGTTTAGTAGCGCCGGCGTCCCGCCGGCAGTTTTGCGCGGCGGCGCGAGTAAAAAATTGCCAGCGGGACGCTGGCGCTACAGAACACGTCCTGCAAGGCGAAGGGCGAGGCTACCTCCCGAGTCAATCCTATGGTGGTGAGTTATCAGTGCCAACAAGGCAAGTTAGTTCGCAGCCGCCTTCTTAACATTCACTGGTACCGGAAATATCAGGTATGGATTGTTGGCGTCCACCTTTTTCACCTGGATGTCCAGGACCGGGTGGCCGGCCTGTTTCTGGACGATGTGGCCGGGGGACTTGATGTCGGTCAGGATTTCTCCGTGATCCGCGTAGTCGGAATACTCTGTTTCGGTGAGTAGTTCGACGAGCGCCGGGTTGTCGGACCGTGTCTCTACCTTTGCCACTTCATTTTTAAAATTAAGCGTCGCCTTGACCGTCACGCCGGCTAGTTGGCCGGCGAGAGGGAACGTGATGACCGTGGCGCCGTTTTCGGCCGAGATTTTGGTTTTCTCGCCGGCGGCGAGGGCGGCCTTTACGACTCCGTAGGGGAGAATCCAGAGCTGGAGGAGGCGGGCGTTCAGCGCGGACGGGGCGGGAGTCGCGACGCCCTTTCCCGGCACGAGGCCCGCGCCCAATTCGGACTCGTCCCAGGCGTACTTTTCGCGCACCACCTGAAAGGTATGCATCGGCGCGGTACCCGTAGCGGGCGCGTCGGAAGCTGTGCGGGTCAACTCCACGCGCATGGATGGAGGGTTGTAGGCAACGGCAATGTGATATTCGGTTTTGAATCCCAGCCAGGGCGCGCCTGCTTTGTACGCCTGGCCTGTGCCGTACGTCGTGCCACTGCCCGAAAGTTCCACGGTGTTGACCACATCGACAGCCGGGAGGTGACTTCCTCCCGCGCCAATATCCGACCAGCGAACCATGCCCAAAGCATCCGCCGCGGCTCGCAGTGTTTTCGCGCGATCCAGCGCTTCGCCGCCGGTCGAAGCCGCGCCCGCTTTTTCGCCTGCGCGCTCGCTCGCTGCGTCCTTGCCGCTCTGCGCGCGGACGGGCTGCAGAGCGATTGCCGCAATCGCCGCGAGCGTCAACATTTTTATTGCTTTGGTTTGCATCCCGCTTCCTCCAGTAAACGCAAATTCACGGGCGCAGCTGCGGCAGGAAGGCATCTGTGAGACATCCCATAAATAGCCTGCCATTCAGACTCGATTGGACTTCAGAATCCGACGGAGAACCCGGGCTTAGCGGCTTTTGTAGCGCCCGCTTTTAAGCGGGCATCTTCTCGATTTTAAAATGCCCGCCTGAAGGCGGGCGCTACATGAACCAAACCCAAGTTCTCATGCAGATTCTAAAGCCTTTTTTCCCGGCCCCTGAATGTAGCGGCTGAAGCCGCGACCCACGAGGCTATTCCAAAGCTATTTGTGAGACCGAAATCGCTTCTAGTGATGCTCTTTTGTGGCCAGGTGGCCTAAATCCCGCTCGCTGCACGGCAGAGATTCCGGCAGCACGGCCTTGGGATCGGGATTGAGGAGGGCCACGCGCGGGGTCGTGGTCCAGGGCTCGAGCAGCATGTCGGGATCCTCGACCGTGGCCGTCCACGTGAGCGTGTTGCCGTCGCGATGAAAGCGTTCGATGACGTGCATGTTCTCGGAGTGGATGTAGCCGCCGATCTGGTCAAACCAGGTGGAGCTGTTGAAGCCGTAGGAGTCCACCACCAGAGTGTCTCCCTCCCAGTGGCCGATGGACTCTCCCATATAAGTGCCATCCAGATCCTGCAGGGGCGTGTGCTTGCGGCCGTCAATGGGGACCATGCGATAGCTCGTCTGCGTCGCGATCAGGCCGCCCGTTCCCGGATAGATGAAGATGAAGTAGCCCGGATTCTGGCCGATGAAAGAAGGAATGCCCGCGCGCGGAATGCCGGCGGGCATGCAATTGTTGGACGGGTCTTCTTCATTTGCATTCTGGTCATCATACTTTACAGTATTCCAGTATTGAGGTTTGTAGATGGGCCGGTTCGATCCCATCCGGCGCAAGAGCGCGGCAGCGCGTTCGGCCTGCTCGTCGTTGAGCGGCTGGTTCGTGCCGCGCGGAAAAGTAGCGATGCGCGCGCCGCTCGCGACATCCCGCGTGGAGGATGCCGACTCCACCGCGATGCCGGCGTTGGCCATTTGATTGGGGATGCCGATCAGGTTGTCTCCCAAGCCGTTCCAGACCCCGCTCAGATCGGGATGCCCATCGGCTGTCCGCGGAGTAGCGCCGGAGGGTGTAGGTGGCTCGTTCGTATTACGCGATACGACCGAAAATTGGAAGGCATTCCCAGCCGCCGGAAATAGGCAAAACAATGCAACCACGGCGATCAGGTTACAGGTTCGAAAGGCAGGCATCATCGCGAAGTTCCTTTCCCCGCCTAATTGCCGCCGGTCGGGCCCGGGGTGAGCTTGATCACGCGGCCATCCGAGAGCTTGATTTCCTGGAGCCACCCGGTATTCGAACCATCTTTCGAAGCAAGTCCCGTGACGGTGATTTCGTCCCCCGGCTTCAATCCCCCGCGGTCTTCCCGGCTCAAGCCGTCCCGGCGAAGGACGCCTGGCGCCGCCAATTCGAAAGACCATTTTTGGACCTTGCCGTCGGCATCCGTCACGTTGATGGTCAGGTAGGAATGGGGATTGATCCATTCCACTTTGGAGACAGCCCCAGTGATCGTGAAGGTCTTGTGAACGTCAAACTGTGCCTGCACCGAATGGTGCGCTGAAGCAGGACCCGCCAGAACCAGGCCGCAGATCGACAGGACGATGCTTACCAACGCGTTATATCTCTGAGCGGGTATCATAGGTGTCTCCTGGACTCTTTCACGCATTCTAACTCTTTGCTTCGAATTAAAACAACGAATTATCCTCCAGCACCCGGCGGTTTCCGCCCCCGTGGCGGCGAGGACCCCGCTTGCCGCCGCCGCGGCTGGCAGACATCTGTCATGTGCATTTTCTGGAACTTAGCGCTCGACGCGGATGGGAACCGACCCCGTAACCGATACGAGTCGGAACCGCAACAACCATCAGGACGTTCCTTCGCATCTAAGCTAGTGTGGAACTGTAGCCGTACAGATGCCGCGGTCGGAGCGGGGCACGCCGATGATTTTGGGGCTGGTCGTAGCGATCCTGGGAGTCGTGGGCGTGGCGCTGTTGCTTCGTCCGTGGCCCTTCTTCCTCCCACCTGAAGAATCCAATTCCTATCGCGATCGCAACGTAGCTGTGGAATTTGTCAAATGGGTCGAGCGGCAGGCGCGCGCGCGCGGGTTAAGCGTGCGCGGCGTGGCGCGGCCCGTGCCGCTCGAATGCAAGAAGTGCGGCAAGTCCTCGAACTATTTCGTCTACCCTGAAGATGTGTGCGAAAGATGCTGGAAGGCAATGATTATGCGGGTTCCAGAGATCACCAAAGAACACCGATAGCCATTGCAAGGCGTTGCAAGGTGTGGTAGACTCCCCCCATTATGAGAGACTCAAAAGCAAGCTTCAGCGTGCGGGTGCGGCATTCCAAGGACTGCCCAGACAAGGCCAAGGGACCGTTTTGGCAGGACTGTCAGTGCTGGAAGACCTACGTCCTGTACGGTGTGGGCAAGGCTGCGGGCAAGTGGGAATCAGCGGGCACCCGGAGCTGGGCCACCGCTGTCCGTATCGCCAAGGAAGCCTTGGAAGATTACGATCCAAAGGTAATCAGGATCAGGGAGCTTGAAAAGGCAGCGGAAGCCAAGGAACTCAAAACCGTTCTAATCTCCGATGCCATCAAAGCCTACATCGAAGACGGTCGCACCCGGCGACTTGCGGAAGGAACACTCCGATCCATCAGGCAGATGGACAATAGACTCACATCATGGATTAATCAGCAGAAGGACAAACCGACCTACGTACACGAACTAACAGCGGATCGTCTTGGTGCATGGCGCAATTCGTGGAAGCTTTCCGCGAACACTGCGCAGCTTTCATGGATCGTGGCAAAAGGTTTCCTATCGTTCTGTGTCTCGCGGGAATGGATTCCTTCCAATCCAGCAACAAAGCTGAAGCCTCTTGCAAAATCGAAGGTCAATAACACGGCGATTTTTTCGGACGATCAGTATCAATCCATTCTGGGCGCAGTCGAGCTGTGCACGAACCAGTTCCATACCGCGAACCTGAAAAACTGGCGTCACAGGTTGCTGGCATTCGTGGAGCTATTGCGTTGGGGTGGCTGTGATCTTTCAGACGCCATACAGTTCAGGCCGGAGCAGATCAGGGACGGTGTGTTCCGGTATCAGCGACAGAAGACAAAGGTCCTCGCCACGATTCCGATACCGGAGCATTTGGTTGTTTTGCTTCGTAACCTTCCACTACTGTCCGACAGTGTTGGCAGTCAGATGCCATTTAGAACGGCTGGAATTTCTCTGGAGTCCGATGTCCGAAAATGGGAATCGAACCTGTCCCAGCTTTTCAAGAAAGCGGGAATCGAGACGATAATCACAGTGAGCGGAGCGACCAAAGGACCGCATGCAAAAATGTTTCGGCATACTTGTGCCGTCTCGCATTTAGTTCACGGCTCCAGTTTGATGGCGGTCTCCAAATATCTGGGCCACCGTAATCCGCAGATCACAGCCGCAGTCTATTTGCCTTTCGTGGCAGAGCTGGAGAATGCCATCATTGCTGAAGGCCGAAAGTCGATGGCAGCGGCACTCCCGAAACCCAAGGGCAAGGTTATACGCATGAATAAAACCGCCTGATTTTTACTTCCCCGACACATGTAACTGATAGCGGTTCGCTCGCCTTGTTTCGCCTGAACCTTTTCGCCTATGCTCGTTTTCGGCGCTTGCGGGCGGCGTTTGAAAATTCAAAGGGGAAAGCCATGAGAAAGCGCAGGGACACACTGGCGAGGCGGGTAGTTCGAAAAATGAAAGTCCTCGCCGTCAAGTTGACGGACCTAGAGAAAGACATTCGCGCTCTTTGGCGCGAGTTTGAAAATCTCAAACCCGGCGAGATGATCCTTGGCTGCAAAACCAAGAAGCAGTTTTGCAAAGTACATCTTTATCGGACTCCGCGAGCCGTGCGCTACATGCTCAACGGTGGAAATCCCGTAAGCAATCGGGCAGGGGAAACGGTTTCCCCTCGGTCTGATAGGATCATTGAGGATGCATGGACCATCGTTTCGAGTTTATCCAGCGAGCAATTCATGACAGTAATGCCCGCACTGGTGGAACGCCTGCGCCACAGACCCTTGCGGAACGCGGAAGAAATTAGAACAGTGGCGGCAATCGACAATGCCGCGCAAGACGCGATTGAACGACTCAGTACACTTCGAGAGCAACTAAAACCCTTCGTCATTATTCAGAAGGTTGCATGAATATATTTCACGAATTAGCGAGGGAGCGTTTCCGACTGATACCGGGCAAATGTTTCCAACGCCACGTCCGCGAAATCCACGGGGAAAGCGAGCCACGAAACCAGATTGAAAATCTGCACGGAGCCAAAGTTGTTTCCATTTCCAAAATGGAAGCGTCCAAGATCATTCTGAAATACGAATGGTTAGGAACGCTGGGCGCGGGCACGTCCGCATTTTACGGTCTGATTTATAACGGTGAATTGCTGGGCGCGGTTTGCTTCGGACTCGGAGGCTCGCACGAGGCACGGAATATTTGTGGACCCAAACACGTCCCTAAAGCGGCTTGTTTGATGCGTGGAGCATGTGTTCCTTGGGCACCGAAGAACGCGGCATCGTTCCTAATCAGCCATGCAACCCGACAGGCGCACAAAGATCACGGCTGGAATATTTTCTTCGCCTATTCGGACCCGACTGTTGCAGAAATTGGAACGGTTTATCAAGCGGCAAACTGGCACTACATCGGACAGGGATTAGGACGGCGCAGAGGCAACGTGCATTTGGATTGGATGGCTTCAGATGGGACAATCATCAGCTCTCGGAACAGAAATCTTCGGCGGAAACGCGATATGTTTTCGCGGGGATACAGGCCAGTGGCAGCAATCCCAAAGCGGAAATACGTGTGGTTTGAAGGTTCCCCAACTGACAGACGGCATTTAAGGGCGCAATGCAGGTTTCCATTTCTCACGTATCCTAAGCGCATGGCAGCAATTTAACTTTATCGCACGGCGCGGCGGCTTAGTGGGGAATGGGGCATTGGGTTCTGGGGCCGTTGTGCCGTTGACGCACGTTACCAGATGCTATACGCTGTCATTACTGGCGTGCGTCATCCTGACAGAGCGTCTGCCAGTCACAGTAGGGTTAGCAAACGGCGCGGACTCCCAAGGTTCGCGCCGTTTGTGTTTCTTGCATTTGGTTTCCGCTTGGTGTAAAACAATCCCAGCTTCCTAATCTGTCAGGGTTCCGAAGCGAAAAGCAAAGTTATTCCAGAGCCGTGCACGCCGATTCTGGCCACGTGCTCAAAAAATAGGCGTAGGGAGAAATCTGTCCCGCGTCAAAGGAGAAATATGTACGTCAAACGTGAGAAATCGGAAATGGAAGCGGAAGCGGCGGATATTGCGAAGTTGGTTGGACTGAAAGCTATGGGACCGTTTATCTATCGAATGCTCCTTGCCGAAGACGAAGTCAAAATCTTGAATGACAACGTAGACATTCTCATTAAGAAAGTGGCCGGAAACTGATAAAAGAATTCCCCGCTGAATTGGTCGCGCAGACCTGTGCGGGTGCACGCGAGGCAATATCGGCGCGTGCGGTCGGGGCTTGCGCTCAAAAGGTCGCGTGCGGCAAGCCCCGGCGAGAATTTCGAGGTGTCAATGATTAGCGCCGACTTTCACGACTTCATTCATGACTTAATGAGCGCACTTCATAAGTTGCGCGACATTGAAAAGCTACAGCCGACTTTCACCGATGAAGAGGACAAGAAAATCACTGCGGCTCAGAACCGTTTGCGGGAGCTGCTCATTCTGGACAGGCGCGACAGGGCGTATAGGCGACGACGCGGCGAGGACGCACCGGAACCACCGCACATCAGTAAGAACCAGTTGGAGCATCAGCGGAAATGGCTGGGAATTGAAAAGCCACCGGAGCCGGAACAACAAGAGTTAGCTAATCTGAAGGACCGTGCGCGGGAATTGTACCCAAGTCTGCGCCGAAAGTCGGATGATAACGATGAACGACAATAAAGAACCAATCCTGTCTTATAAAAACGAAATATCTTTCGCTTTGACGCGCCCGACTCTCACGGTCGAGGAAAGCGAAATTTATTTTGATGCGCTGGCCACGTCGTTCATGCGTCTGTTCAGGACAAGTGAAAATGGTTTTTATGTACGACTGGACAACGGCGGATACAGGCACATCAAGCGGCCTCTCACGAAAGAGGATTGGCTCGCGCATCTTTTCAACATGGCGGACAGCGAGCTAATCCTTGTTCCAGTGAACGAGCAAGGTATGTGCTACTGGGGCGCGATTGATTTAGA
>Ga0182024_10026281_pt1 | contig 10237 bp, 9 predicted proteins | sample P32metaG_FD_120480 | JGI IMG/M metagenome (GOLD analysis project Ga0182024, IMG submission 120480) | Permafrost microbial communities from Stordalen Mire, Sweden - P3-2 metaG (Illumina Assembly) | ecosystem: Environmental > Terrestrial > Soil > Wetlands > Permafrost | place: Sweden: Stordalen...
AGCCCTGGCCTGGCGACGCGGCACGCGGCGCCACGCTCGCCGCGGGAGAATTCCGCTTCGCCGGCGAGCTGGTCCACGCCCAGGCGCCGCCCTGGCATGGCACGGCCGATCTCGGCGCCGATTTTGTCGCCGAGTTGCACGGCTTCCACTGGCTTGCCGATCTGAGCGCGGCGGGTGGGGCCGCCGCCGATACCGCGCGCGACTGGACACGCCATTGGCTCGAACATTGCGACGCCTGGGATGCGATTGCCTGGCGCGCCGATGTGCTGGGCGACCGGCTGGTCGCCTGGACCGAGCATTTCATCGAGATCGCCGATGAACCGGGCGTTGCCCCCAGATTCCTCTCGAGCTATGCCCGTCAGACGCACCATTTGGCGCGAGTCGCGGGCGGCGAAGTCGTCGGCTTGCGCCGGCTTGGCGCCCTGCGCGCGCTGGTGGTCGCTTGGACGGCGCTTGGCAACTATCGCCGGCTGAAACGCGCGCTCGACCGGTTCCTGCGCGAAATCGAGGCGCAGATCCGGCCCGATGGCGGCCATGTCGAGCGGAGTCCCCGGGCGCAGCTTTGGGCCTTGCGCTATCTGCTCGACGCCAGGGCGGCGCTGCGGGCGGCCGAATTCGAAGTGCCCGCTGCGTTGCAATCGGCGATCGACCGCGCGGCGCCGATGCTGCGCTTCTTCCGCCACGGCGACGGCCGATTCGCGCTCTTCAACGGCGCCAACGAAGACGATGCCGCGATGACGGACTTGATCTTGGCGCGCGCCGACGCCAAGGGCAAGGCGCCCCTCAGCGCGCCTTATATCGGCTTTCAGCGCCTCCAGGCCGGCCGCAGCCTCGTCATCGTCGATGCCGGGCCGCCGCCGCCGCCGGGCCTCGATTTGGAGGCGCATGCCGGAACGCTGGCGTTCGAGATGAGCTTCGGGCGCGAGCGGCTGATCGTCAATTGCGGCGCCTATCTCGGCCCAAGCGCCGAATGGCGCGCCCTGGTCCGCGCCACCGCCGCGCATTCGACGCTCGTGGTCGCCGACACCAATTCCTCCGAACTCTGGGAAGGCGCGCTCGGACGCCGTCCCGACGAAGTCACCGCCGAGCGCGCCGAGGACCAGGGCAGCCAATGGGTCGCCGCCAGCCATGACGGCTACAAGCGCGCTTTCGGCTTGGTCCATTCGCGCCAGCTCTTCCTCGCCGCCGACGGCGACGATTTGCGCGGCGAAGACAGCCTCGAAGGCCCGGCCGGGCAGGGCTTCGCCATTCGCTTCCATTTGCATCCCAATGTGCAGGTCTCGCTCATCCAGGAAGGCGCCGCCGCCTTGTTGCGCCTGCCGAGCGGCCCGGGCTGGCGGCTGCGGGTTCAGGGCGCGGTGATGAGCGTCGCCGAGAGCGTCTATCTCGGCAGCGGCACGCTGCGCAAGACCCAGCAGATCGTGCTTGACGGTCATGTCGGCAGCGGCGGCGCGGTCGTGAAGTGGGCCTTGCGGCGCGAACAGAAAGATCAGAAGCGGCCGCCGGAGGCGGAGGGCGGCAATGGCCGCTGAGGGCTTGCGGCGCATCGAGCGCGCGCTGCTCTCGGTCCATGACAAGACGGGGCTGGTCCCCTTCGCCAAGGCGCTCGCCGCGCGCGGCGTCACGCTGGTTTCGACCGGCGGTACCGCCCAAGCGCTCGCGGGCAACGATTTGGCGGTGACCGAGGTCGCGAGCGTGACGGGCTTTCCCGAAATCCTCGATGGCAGGGTCAAGACGCTCCACCCGGCGATTCATGGCGGCCTCCTGGCGCGGCGCGACCGACGCGACCATCTCAACGCCATCGCCGCGCAAGGCATCGCGCCGATCGATTTGCTCGTCGTCAACCTATATCCGTTCGAGATGACGGTCGCGCGCGGCGCATCCTTCGAGGAATGCGTCGAGAACATCGATATCGGCGGGCCGGCACTGATCCGCGCCGGCGCCAAGAACCATCAGGATGTCGTCGTCATCACCGAGCCGGCGGATTACGAGCGGCTGCTCGCGGAGCTGGCCGCCCATGACGGCGCCACCGACGCAGGCTTCCGCCGTGCGCTTGCCGGCGCGGCGTTCGCCCGGACCGCGTCCTACGATGCCGCGATCGCGCGTTGGTTCGCGCGGGAAGCGGGCGAAACTTTCCCGCCGCTGTTGACGGTGTCGGCAAAGCTCCAACAGAAATTGCGCTACGGCGAGAACCCGCATCAACAGGCCGCCTTCTATGTCGACGATGCGACGCGGGGCTTGGGCGCCGCGCGCCAGATTCAGGGCAAGGAGTTGTCCTACAACAATCTCAACGATACCGACGCGGCCTATGCGCTGGTCGCGGAATTCGCCAGGCCCGCGGTCGCGATCGTCAAGCACGCCAATCCCTGCGGCGTGGCGGTGTCAGACACGCCGCGCGCGGCCTGGGACCGAGCGCTCGCCTGCGATCCGCAGAGCGCCTATGGCGGCATCGTCGCGCTGAACCGCCCGCTCGCTGCCGCGACCGCGGAAGCGATCGCCAAGATTTTCGTCGAAGTGGTGATCGCACCGGAGATCACGCCGGAGGCGCAAGCGTTGCTCGCGCGCAAGACGCAGCTTCGTCTCCTGACAGCTCCCTTGCCCGATCCGGCGGCGCCGGACCTGGTCTTGCGCTCGCTCGCGGGCGGGTATCTCGCGCAGTCGCGGGACGCGGGACGGGTCGGCGCGGCCGATCTGCGCGTCGCGACGCGGCGCGCCCCGAGCGACGCCGAGATCGAGGATCTGCTGTTCGCCTTCCAGGTGGCGAAACATGTGAAATCGAATGCCATCGTCTTCGCCAGGGACGGCGCCACGGTCGGCATCGGCGCGGGGCAAATGAGCCGCGTCGACGCCGTGCGCATCGGGGCGGAAAAAGCCGGCGCGGCGGCCAGGGGTTCGGTCGTGGCGTCCGATGCGTATTTTCCGTTCGCCGACGGATTGGAAGCCGCGATCGCGGCCGGCGCCACCGCCGCGATCCAGCCCGGGGGCTCGGTCCGCGACGAGGAGGTCATTGCCGCCGCCGATAAGGCCAACATCGCCATGGTCTTCACCGGGATGCGCCACTTCCGGCATTGAATCGGAACATTTGAGATCAGAAAGCGCTCGATGTCTCCCATTTCAAAAATATTTTTGCGATACTGGGACTTTCTGGAGACTCGCACAAAATTTGATTTTGGGTTGTTCGACCTAGCCGAACTGCCGTTTTCAAAACCGGAACTACTCAAAGAAATATTAGGCGAATATGCTGCAGCATGCGCGGCATCGGACGAGCAATACGCGGCCGGACTAATGAGGGCAGCCGTAAGTCTCGCGCAATTTCAGATTGGAGTCGGCAAGGACCCTATTTATTCATTGGGCCGCCCCCACGACAAAGTGCCTCGGGATATCGAGAACATCAGCGATCGAGAGAAGCGTGATCTCTTGGAGGGGGTGGTTGCGGCACGTAAAGGGCCGCGAGCAGATTTATGGGATAGGCAAAAGGCCGAATCGGAGAGCCTCGTATCTCTTTTGCTTTCCGTAAAGGAACTAATAGGGCGATGGCAAAACGACGACAAAGCAAAATGACAGTGGGCCGCGTGCAAAGGCCTTTTCGTCTAATACCCAACAGGGAAACGATTGAGGCGATGAAGGCGGTTCGGCGCGGGGAAGTCGTGACCGTTGGCTCGGTGGAAGAGCTTTTGGCCGAGCTTAATAATGACGCGCCGAAGAAGTTTCAAAAAAAGCGGAAGCCCCGCGCCGCAGATTGAACTCAAACGGGATGCGAATGCGCGTGATCTGAAAGGAAGGTCCCATGATCCTCGTGACGGGTGCGACCGGGAATATCGGCACGGAGCTGGTGCCGCTGCTTCTGGCGAAGGGCAAGAGCGTGCGCGTGGTGACGCGCGACGAGGCGAAGGCCACTCGGCTCGATCCGCGCGTTGAAAAGCAAATGGGCGATCTCACCGATCGCGCCACGGTCCGTCGCGCCGTCGCCGGCGTGGAGCGCGTGTTCATGGTCTCGCTGATCCGGGATGAGAGCGGCGATTCCGACCGCATGCTGATCGAGGAAGCCGCGCGCGCCGAGGCCACGCACATCGTCAAGATCTCCGCCTTGAGCGTCGGCGGCGGGCGGGTGGGCGTCCTCCATCGCGACCGCGAGCGCGCGGTGCGGGAATCGGGCCTCGCCTGGACCTTTCTGCGGCCGGGCATGTTCATGGCCAACTCGCTGGGCTGGGCGCCGACCATCAAGGCGCAGGGTCAGGTGTTCTCGGCGACCGGCGACGGCAAGGTGGCGGCGATTTCGCCCAGCGACATCGCCGCGGTCGCGGCGCTGGTGCTCACGGAGAGAGGCCATGAGGGGCAGGCCTATGAATTGACCGGTCCGGAATTGCTGAGCGCGCCGGAGCAGGTCGCGATCCTGTCGCGCGTGATCGGCAAACCGATCGCCTGCATCGACATCCCGATCGAGGCCGCGGCCGAGCGCATGAAAAAGATGGGCGCTCCCGACTTCCTGGTCGAGGGATTGAGCGAGTTCTGGCGGACGATCAAGGCCGGCAACGCCGCCGTTCAAACCGAGGAGGTCGCGCGCCTCACCGGCCGCCCCGCCCAGAGCTACGAGGCATGGTGCGTCGCGCACCAGGCCGCGTTTGTGTAGAACCCGTCGGCGGAAAACGCAGCGCCTTCCGCCTAAGCGGCCCCACCGTCACGACGGCCTTGTGATGTCGCTCGTGTGATGGCGGCGCTCCTTATCGACCCATTCCCAAACCGCGTCCTCCTTCACCTTGAACGCGCCGGCGACGTGGCGAACGAGGTCGCAGATCAGGATGCCGTACTCCTGATGCGACCGCGCCCGTTTGCTGGGATGGACATGGCAAACGACCTCCCCGTCCGGAGCCTCGAACATGATGACGAGCGGATTTTCGATCCGGATTTGCTTTTCGCTCATTTTTCCCTCCTTGCCCCTTGATATTCACGTATTGTGCGTTATATGCGTTGGGTCCCCACCGTTTTTTAGGCGCGGTCTAGGGGTCGGCACAAAGAAATTTTACCAAACGAACCCAATTTCACAATATCTAGGGCTCAAACAGCAAAGACGACGCTAGATCTAGACGCAGCATCGCTAGACGCAGCGCCCGCCATCGATCTCGAACGCGGTGCCGGTGATGAAGGCGGCCTCGTCGGAAGCGAGATAGAGCGCGGCGTTGGCGACATCGCTGGGCTGGGCGAAGCGGCCGAGCGGAATGGTGGCGAGGAATCGGGCGCGGATTTCCGGCGTGTCGCCGCCCATGAAGCTCGGCAGGAGCGGCGTCTCGCCCGCGACCGGGCACAGCGCGTTGACCCTGATCTTGTCCGGCGCCAGCTCGTGCGCCATCGATTTCGACGCCATCACCACCGCGCCCTTCGAGGCGCAATACCAGGTCAGGCCGCCGCGCGCGCGGATGCCGGCGGTGGAGGCGGTGTTGAGGATCACCCCGCCGCCCTGCCGCTTCATCGCCGGCACGAAATGGAGCGCCGCGAGATAGATCGATTTGACGTTGACGGCGAAGACGCGGTCGAATTCGTCCTCGGGCACGTCGAGCATCGAGCCGTTCTGGTGCGTGGTGCCGGCATTGTTCACGAGGATGTCGATGCGGCCGAAGCGGTCGAGCGCGCGTGTCGCCAGAGCCGCCACCGCCGCGTTCTTGGCGATGTCGGCGTGGACGTAAAGGGCGGCGCCCTGGCCGTGCGCCCGCTCGATCGCGCCCGCGACCCGGCCGCCGCCGGCATCGTCGATGTCGGCGATGACGAGCTGCGCGCCTTCCTCGGCGAAGCGCTTGGCGATGGCCTCGCCGAAGCCCGAACCGCCGCCCGTCACGAGTGCGATTTTGTTTTCGAGACGCATCGTTCCCTCCCTAATATCTTGTCCGATCCAATCACAATACGCGTTCGTCGCCCCGGCGAAAGCCGGGGTCCAGAGTCTGGATTCCCGCTTTCGCGAAAATGACGAACAGAGTAGGGACTCGAGTGGCACGTAACAGGAGGAATGCCGCGATGACCGACTTCATGGATCGCCAGGAAATCTATGAGCTGGTTCGGCTGGAGCGGTTCTGGCGCGACCAGCGCGAATGGCGGAAGCTCGCCGATTGCTATATCGCGGAAAGCCAGGTCTGCACGACCTGGTTCCTCGGCACCGGCGCCGAATTCGCCGCCGCCTCGCGCATCATGTATGAGGAGCGTGGCTCGCGCGGCAAGCACATGATCTGGCCGGCCCATTGCCGCATCAATGGCGACCGCGCGATCTGCGAAAGCCCAGGCACGATCTATTCGCGCAGCGTCTTCGGCGGCGTCGAGGTCGATATGATGAACTATGCCCGGTTTCATTCGCTGCTCGTGCGCACGGTGCGTGGCTGGCGCATGAAATCCTTCATGGGCATCTACATGAAGGACACGATGACCGCGGTGAATCCCGAGGAAAAACTTCCCGTGGACTGGAACGAGATCAAGAAATACCGGCCGGATTATCGCTTCCTCTGCTACAGCATGATGCAGCGCGGCTACGCCGTCTCGCAGGAATTGCCGGGCGATGCCCGCCAGGACATCACCGACGCCCACTACGCCAAGGCGGATCGCTGGCTCGAAACCGGCGAGAATTTTTTCTGAGCACGCCGGTTCCCAGGAGCTTGGCGAAAGAGATTCGGTCTCGGCAATTTCGGTCAAATGCAGCCGCGCGCGATCCGGATAATCGAACCATCCTTGTGGGAGGTTGGATGAGCCCGGTCGGACGAGCGCTATGGTTTATCGAGAGCCATCTCGGCGGTGAATTGTCGCTCGCCGAGGTCGCCGCGTTCAGCCATGTTTCGCGTTTCCATCTGTCGCGGGCCTTCGCGGCGGCGACCGGTCGTTCGGTCATGCACTATGTCCGGGCCCGGCGCCTCAGCGAGGCGGCGCGGCAACTCGCCGCCGGCGCCGGCGATATCCTCGGCGTCGCGCTCGAAGCGGGCTACCAATCCCACGAGGCCTTCACCCGCGCGTTCCGCGAGCAATTCGGACTGACACCGGAGGCGGTCCGCGCACGGGGCGACACCCGCAACATGAACCTCCTGGAGGCTATGGGAATGAGCGAGAATTTCGTTGCTTTGGAAGAGCCGCGCTTCGAAGACGGGCGCATGTTACTGGTCGCGGGACTCGGCGAGCGCTACACCTTCGAGACCAACCAGGGCATCCCATTTCTATGGCAGCGCTTCGTACCCTATATCGGACACATCCCCGGTCAAGCTGGCAATGCCACCTACGGCGTGTGCTGCAACATGGACGGCAACGGCAGCTTCGACTATATCGCCGGGGTCGAGGTGCAGAGTTTCGCCGACCTACCGCTTGAGCTGCGCCGTATCCGCATCCCGAAACAACGCTATGCCGTGTTCTCCCATCGCGACCATGTTTCGGCGCTGCGGCTGACCGTCTACACGATCTGGAACCAATGGCTGCCGGCGTCCCGCTATGAGTTGGCGGATTCGCCCGATTTCGAGTTTTACGGCGACAAGTTCAACGGCGCGGCGGGAACTGGCACGGTCGAGATCTGGCTCCCGATCAAAATCGCGCACGCACCCAGCCCATGACGACGATGCTATGAAACACGCCAGTCCCGCGGCCCTCGACGCGCTCGATTCACTCTTCGCCGAAATTCTTATGCGCGAGGGCGTCAAGGATCGCGGCCGCGGCCATTTCTATCGCAACGGCAAAGCGCTCGCACATTTCCATGAGGATCCATCCGGACTCTATGCCGATCTCCACATGGGCCGAGTGTGGCGCCGCCTGCGCGTCTCCGAGCCGGACGAGCGCGACCGTTTCCTCGCCGCCCTCGACGATGCCATCCCGACGGGGTGAGCTATGCTTGTCTCCCTCCCAGGGCCGCGCCACTATGCCGGCGCGTCCAAGTGACTGAAGGAGCCGCGCATGTCGGATAACAGCCTGTTTCCAGTGCCGCCCGAAACCGCGGAACGCGCCTGGATCGACGAAGCGCGATATTTCGACATGTATGAGCGCTCGCTCGCCGACCCCGACGGCTTCTGGGGCGAAGCGGGCAAGCGGCTTCATTGGATCAAGCCCTATACCAAAGTGAAGAACGCCAGCTTCACCGGCGATGTCAGCATCAAATGGTACGAGGACGGCACGCTCAACGCCTCCTACAATTGCGTCGATCGCCATCTGGCGGAACGGGCGGACCAAACCGCGATCCTGTGGGAAGGGGACAGCCCCCACGAATCGAGGCATGTGAGCTATGCCGAGCTTCACGAGAATGTCTGCCGGCTTGCCAATGTTCTGACGGCGCACGGCGTCAAGAAGGGCGACCGCGTCACGATCTATCTGCCGATGATTCCCGAGACCGCCTACGCCATGCTGGCCTGCGCGCGCATCGGCGCGATTCACTCCGTGATCTTCGCCGGCTTTTCGCCGGAAAGTATCGCCGGGCGCATCAAGGATTGCGGCTCGACCATCGTCATCACCGCCGATGAAGGCCTGCGCGGCGGCAGAAAAATCCCCTTGAAGGCCAATACGGACGAAGCGCTGCGGCAATGCCCCGAGGTCGGCACCGTCATCGTCGTGCGCCGCACCGGCGGCGCGATTGGCTGGACCGACGGGCGCGATCGCTGGTTCCACGAGGAAATGTCGAAGTCGAGCCGCGATTGTCCCCCCGCCGAATTGAGCGCCGAGGATCCGCTGTTCATCCTCTATACCTCGGGCTCGACCGGGAAACCGAAGGGCGTGCTGCACACCACGGGCGGCTATCTCGTCTTTGTCGCGATGACGCACCAATATGTCTTCGATTATCACGACGGCGACATCTATATGTGCACCGCCGATGTCGGCTGGGTCACGGGACATAGCTATATCGTCTATGGTCCGCTGGCGAACGGCGCCACCACGGTGATGTTCGAGGGCTTGCCGAATTATCCGGATTCGTCGCGCTTCTGGCACATCGTCGACAAGCACAAGATCAACATCTTCTATACCGCGCCGACCGCGATCCGCGCCTTGATGCGCGAAGGCGAGGAACCCGTGACGCGCACGTCGCGCGCCTCGCTGCGGCTCCTTGGCACCGTCGGCGAGCCGATCAATCCCGAGGCCTGGCTCTGGTACCACCGGGTGGTCGGCGACAGCCGCGTTCCGATCGTCGACACCTGGTGGCAGACCGAAACCGGCGGCATTCTGATCACGCCCTTGCCGGGCGCGACGCCGTTGAAACCCGGCTCGGCGACACGGCCCTTCTTCGGTATCAAGCCCGAAATCGTGGTTGGCGAAGGCAAGGTGCTGGAGGGTGCCGCCGAAGGCAATCTCTGCATCGCCGATTCCTGGCCGGGGCAGATGCGGACCGTGTTCGGCGACCACAAGCGCTTCATCGAAACCTATTTCGCGACGTACAAGGGCAAATACTTCACCGGCGACGGCGCGCGGCGCGACGAGGACGGCTATTACTGGATCACCGGCCGGGTCGACGACGTGATCAATGTTTCGGGGCACCGCATCGGCACCGCCGAGGTTGAAAGCGCGCTGGTCGGCAACACCAAGGTCGCCGAGGCCGCGGTCGTGGGTTATCCGCACGACATCAAGGGCCAGGGCATCTATGCCTATGTAACGCTCAAGCTCGGCACCGAGCCGAGCGAGGATTTGCGGAAGGAATTGGTGGGCTGGGTGCGCAAGGAAATCGGGCCGATCGCGCAGCCCGATCTGATTCAATGGGCGCCCGGCCTGCCGAAGACGCGCTCGGGCAAGATCATGCGCCGCATCCTGCGCAAGATCGCCGCCAACGAGCACGATCAGCTCGGCGATACCTCCACCCTCGCCGATCCCTCGGTTGTCGACGATCTGGTCCAGAACCGGATGAATCGGGGATAGAAAGTAAAATTTCTTTGCCAAAAAAGTTGGTTCTTTGCATTTTACCTGGCCGCCTTATATTCCGCATTGCCGATTGTGGAGGCGGTTATGCGGGCGGTTGAGCTCAAGGAATGGCGAAAGACGCTTGGTTTTACCCAGGAAGAAGCGGGGCGCCAATTTGGCGTCAGCCGCGTGACAATTCAAAATTGGGAAGGTGGCACGACCCCGATACCCAAACTTGTGGACGCCGGCTGCGAAAAGGAAGCGCGGTTGTGGCGGATGCGGCCCGATTATGGGCCTGTGTTTCTTGTCTACACCGACGGCCCGATTAGACGGCTGGAATTTGGTAAGCGCCGCACCGGAGCAATGCAGGTCGAGCCCTTCTTGACCAACGAAGACGCGCTTCATC
>Ga0182024_10026282_pt1 | contig 10236 bp, 10 predicted proteins | sample P32metaG_FD_120480 | JGI IMG/M metagenome (GOLD analysis project Ga0182024, IMG submission 120480) | Permafrost microbial communities from Stordalen Mire, Sweden - P3-2 metaG (Illumina Assembly) | ecosystem: Environmental > Terrestrial > Soil > Wetlands > Permafrost | place: Sweden: Stordalen...
ATCCTGCTTCGAATACGCGATCCATTTCCCGTCCGGCGACCACACCGCGCTGCCGACATTGCCCTTGCTCGACGACGCCACCATCCGGGTCTGCTTCGCGCCGGCATCGTAAACGAACAATTTATCGTCGAGCGTATTGAAGGCGAGCAGCTTCGAATCGGGCGACCAGGCAAGGCCCATCTTGACCGAATCCTGATCGGTCGCGCGCGTGGTATCGCCCACGCCGTCCGAAGCGACGGTGTAGATCTCCTCCCGGCCGCTACGGTCGCTGATAAACGCGATCTGCTTGCCGTCGGGCGAGTAGGCGGGCTCCTTGTCGCGCGCCGGATTGTCGGTGATCTGCACCAGGTCGCCGCCGGCCTCGACGGGCGCGGTGAAAATCTCTCCGTGAATCGAAAACACGATGCGGCGGCCGTTCGGCGCCAGATGATATTCGTCGACGCGGGAGGTGAAGGTGCGCACCTCGGTCGTGTTTTCCTGCGTTTCGGCGGAGATATCGAGCTTGATCGGTGTCACTTTGCGCGTGGCCACGTCGAGCTTGGCGACGCCAAAGTCGTGTTCGAACACGATGGTTTTGCCGTCGGCGCTGATGGAGGGGAAGCGCACATCGCCGCTCTTGAAAGTCGTAATTTGCTGAGCGGCGCCGCCATTTTCAGACACCCGCCAGATGTTGGTCAGCCCGGTGTTGGACTTTGAATCCTCGCGATCGCTGACGAAATAGATATAGCCGTCGTGCGCCCACATCGGCCACGAATCGAGGCCGGGAAAATCGGTCAGGTCGGTGAATTTTCCCGACGCGAGATCCATCACCGTCACGTCGGTGTTATAAGCGCCGCGATAATACTTGCGCCAGTACACCTGCCCTTTGCGATTGATCGCCAGCTTCTTGCCGTCGGGCGAGTACGATCCCGCGATGCCCATATCCGGGCCTGCGCTGTGCTCGAGTCCACCGTCGATCGGGACGGTGTAGAGCTTCGCCATGAAATCCTCGCCGCGCTGGCTCGAAAACAGAACATTGCGCGAATCCGGAGTCCAGCGGCTTTGCCCAACAAATAGCCCAAGTGCCTGACTTGTTGGGCAACTGCTGATTCTGCACAAAAATGCGGCGGGGTGCTAAAAGGCCGGGGCCGGTGTGCCTCATTTAACGATATCCTTCAGGTGCTTAGCGCACGCTTCCGCCACGGACTGCTTGCCGTTGCTGAATATGCCCTTACTGACGGCATACGCCCAAACAATGTCGCCAGATTTCGCCGTCAACTTGAACGCGGCTTCTGAAGTGCGTCCAGACTTGGCGTAGTTCGGCGTAGCGATCGCTACGGCGTCGTGGAATAGCGAGCTATCTAGGATGTAATCTGCGCTCTCTCTCGATGAGACTAAGTGAAGGTTCACCTTCTTGTTCTGAATCGCGGCCAAGATGAAGGTGTCGAAGCCGTTGTTTGTATCTACAAATATGGCCGAGCCGGGAGGAATGGTTCCTTGTTTTGGTGGCGGCGTTTTTTGAGATGACGCTGGCGCGGCGAATGCCAATAACATCGCGGCAACAAACGCTGGCGCGTTCTTCATGGTCTGGAAGTATATCACGCTCCAGGATGCCCGCGTTCACGCGGGGAAGCACAACGGGTGCCCATCGGCAACGCCAGCGATGAGGGGCGTTCGATCCGCCGTTCCCGCTCCAAAGAACTTACGTGATGCCCAGAAATTGGGCCAATGGAGAATTTCAAAAATGGAAAAACCACAAATGATACAACTGAAACCAGCAGAGAAGTCCAGGACGTACCTGTACCCAAATGCTGGCGACCCGACCACCCCGCATCGGATTCGATTTGAGAACGTGACGGCTATCTGCATCAGAGACCTCCGGCTCGGTGCGGCTGGAAATGGCAGACGGGAAGAAGGCCGTCATTATGCCTGGATTCTTCGCCGTAGAGTTAGACGTTGCATCATGGACGTTTTGAGAGAGAGATAAAGGGCTGCGCTTTTGAACGTCGTTCCGCTTTCCGTCAATCAGGCCAATGACCTTGTGGCGCAACTTCACCGCCACCACTTCCCTGTCGTCTCGCACCGATTCAGCATTGGGTGTGTAGACGGTGAGCGGTTATGCGGAGCGGCGATAGTCGGTCGGCCCGTGGCGCGTGGGTGTGATCCGTACGACGTGGCCGAGGTTAACAGGCTTGTAACTGACGGGACCAAGAACGCCTGCTCGTTTCTGTACGGAGCGGCGGCTAGGATATGCCGCAACATGGGTTTCTGGAAGATTCAGACGTACATACTAGAAAGCGAGCCAGGGACTAGCCTTATAGCCGCAGGGTGGGAGTTTGAGGCGTTCACGACTGGCGGCTACTGGAATCATTCAGCGGGGCCACGCCGCACCGATCAGCCAATGTGCCGCAAGGCTCGGTGGTCTAAGATCCTCAACGCCTGGAGATGGAAACGGCCAGAGGTACATTCTGACAACGACCAGCAGCAGTTACCTCTTCAACTGGCGTAACTTCCCAGAATGCAGGTTCGATTCCCAACTCGTATATCGATTGAACGAGGACGCAGAGATTATGGCAGATGACCTTGCAAAGCACTTCGTTCACCTGAGCGGTCGGCGTCTTGGACCTGACAGACGCTCCGAACTTAGCCTTGATCATAGAGAAGGTGGTTTCGACGTTTGACCGCTTGTGGTACTTCTCTAGAAAGTCGCGACGATTGAACCGATAGAAGTGAAACAACTTCCGCCATAGTTCAGGCCCGTCGCCGGTCGTGTTCGATTTGAACGGGATGTACGGAACCGCGCCAGACTTGACGATGACCTCGAAGTTTTTGTTGCTCAGGTAGCCTTTGTCGGCAGAAACCTCGGCTACTGTGAATCGCTTCGTGGTCGCATCAAGGAGCAGCGGCAGGCGCGGGCTGTCAGCGGAATCGGTCGGCGTCACCTCGACGCTGGTGACGATGTTAGTGGACACGCCGCACATCAGGTGAGCCTTCACCCACATGTGTTCGCTCCTCATCTTGCCCCACTTCACGTCGAACCAGCGCTCGAATACGCAGGACGAGAAACCGGAACTATCGACGGCGAAGTCAGTCTCTATCGCCTTCAGCGGGCTGGCGCTTTCTTCGATCAGCGCCTTAAGGATTGGCGTCAGCGCGGGGTTTTCGAGATAGTTACTGACGCTGTTGTAGTGAGGCGTACTGACGATGTGGCCCTTCGCTTTGCACTCGCGCAGGTCGCTAGTGGCGCGGCGTCCCGAAACGGTGGAGAAGACCTTCATGACGGCGCTATAGACCACGTCGGCGAGCGGCAGGCGTGGGCGTCCACGGCCCTGCGGCGGCTGCGCTATACCGTCACACAGGCCGCGTAATAGGTCAGCGGCCCGCGCCTTCTCGTTCGTCTGCGCGGCGTTGTATGCTGACCAGTTTTGAGCGTAGGTCACGCGCACCGTTCTCGTTTCCGTGGTAGTTCCATCGGGCCTAGTTTCGCGGGCGATACTGAACTCGACCGCGTAAATATGCTTGCACTTTACCTGTCGCGTCTCGTGGTCGGGGCACGAGCAAGTTGAGCCGTCGCCGTTCAGGTCAACGGTATAGTTCGTTCCGTCTCCGCTCTGCGATGGGACAACCCAGGCAGAACCCTTGTGCCGCAGCTTCACCTTTGCGGCTATTTCCAATCCTCGTAATTCGCGGCCTTCCATGATGCTGCCTCCCTACTGGTATATTACCAATAGGTACAGCCGGAGTCAAGAGAAAACTTACCTTGACTTATGATACTAGTGGTATCATACTGGAGGCATGGCGAAGGTCAAACTATCCGGTTATCGTTGCGAGCGGTGCGATCACGAATGGATTCCCCGCGAGAAGGACCAGGAGCCGCGCGTCTGCCCGAAATGCAAAAGCCCGTATTGGAATACGCCACGCCGAGCCAGCGCGAAAACCTCTTGGTAATTATCCCTTGACAGTAGGTACCTTAAGTCTTTATAGTGATCGTAGTCTCGGTGGTCTCGAAAGATGGTATCTTTCGAGATCGGAGAACTGCGTGGTTATTCCTGACGAGATCCGAAAGTGCGTATGTTTTGCCGGCCTTCAAAAGGCCGACGGCACAGTTCTGTTAGCAGGCACGGTCTTTCTTGTTACTCGTCCTCTAGAGACGCTGAATGATCGCGTGATCTGCTATGCCGTCACGGCGAAGCATGTTATCGACGGAATCAAAAATAAAGGGGTGGATTCCGTACTTCTGCGGATGAACATGAAGGGTTCGGGAGCGAGTTGGGTAAAAACCGCTTTGTCTGATTGGGAATACCATCCTACCGATCCCAATGCAGACGTTGCCGTAATGCGTTTTGCGTTCAATGATCGAATGGACCACAAAAATCTTCCGCTTGCGGCCTGTGCGACCAAGGAAGTAATAGCAACAAAGAAAATCGATATAGGGGACGAGGTATTCCTGACTGGTCTTTTCGTCCCGCATGTAGGACGAAAAAAGAACATCCCTATTGTGAGGCTCGGGAATATCGCGGCGATGCCGGACGAAAAGGTGAGCACAAAAGTAGGCGACATCGATGCTTACTTGATCGAAGCTCGCTCAATCGGAGGCTTAAGTGGATCGCCAGTCTTCGTAAATATTGCTGGTGTAAGGCATGGCAGTTTAACTCTTGGAGGCCCACAATTTTTTCTACTCGGGCTGATGCACGGGCACTTCGACTCCGAACTACTAAGGAAGGACATCAGCGAGGATTCGCTGAGCCAGGAAACGGTAAACATGGGGATCGGTATAGTTGTTCCGATTGAAAAGGTTATGGAAACTATAAATCAGCCAAAACTCAGAATCCCGGAAGATCAATTAGAGAAGCAGGAAAGAGGCCGGACCCTGCCAACGATGGATACACTTACGGAGCACGCTGAGGAACCATTTACAAAAGAGAAATTCGAGGATGCGCTAAAGCAAGTCAGCAGGCGGATTCAGCCTTCGCAATCTGACGAAGGAAAGTAAGAAACATCGGCTCCGTATCGTGCCGATGGCTGTAGCGGAATGAGTATTCGTCGAGGTAGCTCTGGAGCAGTTTATGGCTGACCGAATGATAGACGCCGCCGATTCCGCGTTTGATGAGCGACCAGAAGCCCTCGATTGAATTGGTATGAATATCGCCCATCACGTAGACCTTGGTCGCATGGTGAATCCGACGATGTTGGTACTGCCGTTCGCCTGGAACCGTGTTGTACGACGCGAACTCATCGGTGTAGACGGTGCTCGCCGGAAGGACGTGCTCGTGGATCGTTCCGACCAGGGTCTTGGCGGTAACGTCAGGAACGACCTTGGCGATGACACGCCCCTTACGTTCCACGATTCCAAACACGGCGGCTTTGTTCGTGCCGCGCCCGCGTTTTTTGCCGCCGCCGCCGTGGAACCCGCCGAAGTAGGTTTCATCCGCTTCCACGGCTCCGCTCAGCGTCTTCTCTTCGTCAAGCAGAGTCCGGATCTTGTTAAACATGCGCCATGCGGTTTTGTAGGTCACGCCGGTTTCGCGTTCGATCTGCTTCGCCGAAATCCCGCATCGCGTCGAGGCCATCAGATAGATCGCATGAAACCACGTCTTGAGCGACGTGGGCGATTTGTGGAAGATCGTGCCAGCGGTCGGGTGAACGTGATGGCCGCACTGATCGCAGGAGTAAGACGGGCGGCTCGCCACGCGATGATGCTTCGTGAGCTTGCCGCACTTTTTGCAGTGAATGCCTTCAGGGTGAAGATACGCCCGGAGCCAATCGAGGCAAGCCGCGTCGTCTGGAAACATCGACTCAAAGTCTTTGAAGGTAAACCGCTGCATCTTCGGCTTCTGATTGGTTTCTTGAATTTGGCTCATAAGTACCTACCGTGGCTCCATATTTATTATGCCAGATTGTGTACCTACTGTCAAGGGATAATTACCAACCTCTTGACTTCCGCGCGGGCCAGAGCGAACATGGGCACGGCTAGGCACCGAACGGTCAGTGGCTCGCTTCCAAGCGTAGGTTCAACGCTGACCGCTTGGTGCCTGTCGCTCCTTAACAATATACGCCCGCTGGCCGTCTGCTCGCTTCTCTGGCGTGATTGTATAGCCCGATTTGCGCAGCGCGCTAACCTGCCCGCGAACGCTGTTTATTACCCATCCCGTTGCCGACACCATCTCGGCGTTGGTAGCGCCGCCCTTTCGCTCCATCATGCTAATGATTAGCGCCTTCTTGGTGTCGTTTCGGGGCATGGACGCGGGCGGCGACCCCGCCGGATCGGTTCCTGTCTGTTCGGTTATCGCGGCGGGGACGTGGCCGTTCCCGTTGCTGGCGGCAGCGTCGGCCAACGCCCTAAATTCTCGGATCACGTCCATCTGTCGGACGTGCTTTCGGTTTAGTGCGTCCTTCTCGACCAATTGACGCTGCGCGGTTTCTTCTGCAAGACGATCAATTTCGCGTAGGTTCATGTACGCCTCCTTACGCTTATGAGTATACACCCGCGCACATCAGCGCACAAGGACGATTATGAGCTTTTTTGGGCAGGCCGCACCTTTATTTGGGGAATTATATAGATGACTCCCTTAACTAAACCTCTTGTTATCGATCTCTGTCACGGCTACGGCGGGTGGACAGATGGATTTCTCGCAGAGGGATACCGCGTCATCGGCGTCGATGTGACGCAAAACGAAGAATATAGGGGCGAACACGTTCAAGGAGACGTTCGGGTGCTGCTAACCGATCTCCGGCAGCGCCGGTATCTGAAGGGTTGGTATGGGCGCATCCTCGAAGAAATGACCAACGCTGCCGTGATTGTGGCGTCTCCTCCGTGCGAGGAGTTCAGCCGTCATCAAATGCCCTGGACGCGGGCACGGGAATCCACCTGAGCCGGATCTGAGTATCTGGAAGGCGTGCGGTGATATTGCAATCGTTCTGGGTGCCCCAATCGTTATAGAGAACGTCCGAAAGGCTCAGGATTGGATGGGAAAAGCAAGATGGCACTGCGGAAGCTTTTATCTTTGGGGCGACGTACCGGCGTTAATGCCCGAAGTGGTTCATCGAAACAAAGAGAGTCTGTCGAGCACGGCGCGATTGGAGCGCGCGCGAGTGCCGATAGATTTGGCCCGGTGGATAGCCCGGTGTTTCGCGCCTGCGAGTTCTGCGGGTACAAATTTGATGCGGAGTGCGGAAGATACGGTTGCCCAAATTGCAACGGATAAGGGCCGTGATCGAGCGTGCAACTCCGTCCAATGCCACTTGGTCGGCTGGCACGTGAGTCCGTGTCCAGAGGCCAGCGTAACGGTAAGGGAGTCATGTATATAAGTCCCTTTATTTGGGGCAACCGAGCCTTGTTGGGCAAAGCCGGAGTCCAGCCGAGCACGTTGTCGTCGGCGGAATGATAGGTGAGCTGCTTGGCTTCGCCGCCCTTGGCCGGGATGATGAAAACATCCAGGTTGCCGTTGCGATCGCTCGAAAACGCGATCCACTTCCCGTCCGGCGAAAAGCGCGGATAGATATCGCGCGCGCTATGCACGGTGAGCCGCTGGATGTTCTGCCCGTTGTCGTCGGCGGTCCAGATATCGCCCATGTAGGAAAAGGCGACCCGGCCCTGATAGTAGGAGGGATAGCGAGTGAGTTTCGCCTCGCGGCCGAAGCTGAAAAGGGCGAAGATCAGACCCAAGACCAGCGGCGCTTTGCTCATTTTGAACATCGTTGGATACCTCTGATTTTTTTGAACACACGGGCGCGGCCTGTGCATCGTGTCTTTCGAATACATTAAGTGTATTGTATCGGCGCGATCGAAAGGGCACGGGATGTCTATAACATTTTCTGCGATTGCTGGACGGGCATTGATCGTCATCGGCTTGCTCGCATACCGCGTCTTCGCGCAGTCCTGGGTTCCGCAGGAGAGCGGCTCAACCGCTTCGCTGCGCGGAATCAGCGCGGTCAACGACAAGGTCGCCTGGGCGAGCGGCGCGAGCGGGACCTTTCTCAAGACCCTCGATGGCGGCGCGACCTGGAAAGCCGCGAAGTTGCCCGGCGCCGCCGATCTCGACTTTCGCGCGATTCACGCGTTCGACGAAAAGAACGCGTTTCTGTTGAGCATCGGAAACGGTGAGAAGTCGAGAATCTATCGGACTCTCGACGGCGGCGAGCAATGGCAGCTCGGCTACACCAATCCCGATCCCAAAGGATTTTTCGATGCACTGGCGTTCTGGGACGACGCGCATGGAATCGTGCTCGGCGATCCGGTCGACGGCCATTTCGTCGTCATGACTACCGAAGATGGCGGCGAATCCTGGCATCGGCAGAAGACCCCTGCCGCGCTTTCGAGCGAAGGCGCGTTCGCCGCGAGCAATTCGTGCCTGACCGTGCACGGCGCACGCGAAGTCTGGTTCGGAACCGGCGGACCCGGCGGAGCGCGCGTGTTTCATTCCGACGATGCGGGAAAAACATGGACCGTATCGAAAACTCCGATTCGCAACGATGGCGCGAGCGCCGGAATATTTTCGCTCGCATTTTCCGATTCCCGTCACGGCGTCGCAGTGGGCGGCGATTACAACAAGACCACGGAAACCGCCGGCAATATCGCGATCACATCCGACGGCGGCAAGACGTGGACCGCCCTCGCGGGACCACCGCCCGCCGGATTCCGCTCGGCGGTCGCGTATCTCGTCGAAAAGAAAATGTGGATCGCGGCGGGAACCTCCGGGTCCGGTGTTTCGATCGATGACGGGAAATCCTGGAAGCCGTTCGACACCGGCAATTACAACGCGATCGGCATCGCACCCGGCGCGGCAGTCTGGGCCGTGGGTCCGAAAGGCGCGATCGCGCGGTTGAGGATCGAGTAGTTACTGCGGGGTATCCCCGCCGGCCTTCGCGATTTCCGGCTCAGGGTCCGCGGCCAGCCTCTTCAGGAGCGCTGAAATCTCCGGGGCGGATTGCATCGCTCTCAGATCGTAGACCAGCGTCAGCCGTTCCGCCGCCGACAGCCGCGCGAGCCCTTGCGCGGAAAGCGCCTGTAATTGCGCTGTTGACCAATGGGTCCGATAGTACCCGGTCCCGCCCGCGTTCAGCTCGATCCACGCCGGACACGACGAGCGGCGCAAATCACCCTTTAGTTCACCCTCTAGTTCAATGGACGCATGCTGCGCGTCGATCACCGCGCAGGTCTTCTCTACGCCGTCCCCTCTTACGCACACCGGCACCGGCCACGCGCCGGTTCGCTCTGCCGTAACTTTGCCGTCCTTGCACTCCGCGCGGATCACTGGAATCCCAACCTGATTGAGGAACGAATCCATCACCGGCGCGGGATCGACCCCGGCCGCGTCCCGCAACGCCGATTCCAGATCCGCCGTCGATGCGTTCCCAAACGCGTGCTGCTTCAGATAGGCGCGCAACCCGTCGCGAACCTTGTCTTCGCCCAGCCAGCCCTCGAGCATCAGCAGAATCGACGCGCCCTTATCGTAGACCACGCGGTTGTAGATCCCGCGCATGGCATCTTGCATATCGCTGCGGCTGTTCATCGCCAACCGAACCGGACGCGCGCGCATCCCGGTCTCGCCCGCCATGATTCGTTCCCGCACCGCGATGGAGTTCAGCCCCTTGCGCGCCGGCGGCTGCTCCTCATCCATCACTTTCGCCGAAAGCCAGGTGGCGAATCCTTCGCTCAGCCACACGTCCCGCCAGGTGGCTTGCGTGACCAGGTCGCCGAACCATTGGTGCGCCATTTCATGCGCCTCGACCGATTCAATCGCGCGCTTCTTTTCGGGCGTCAGATCTCCGGGCGCCACCAGCACCGCCGTTTGGCGATAGGTGATCAACCCCGCATTCTCGACCGCTCCAAATGCGCCTTCCGGCAGCGCCAGGTGATCGAGTTTCGCGAACGCGTAGGGCATCGCCGTGTAGGCTTCCAGACGCGGCAGCACGTCGACGGTAGCCTGCGCGGCCGCTTTGCCCTGAACGCCAAGACCACGCGTCGCGATCACCCGGATCGGCGTCGCGTGCCCCGCCGGTGCGCCGTCAAACACATCGAAGGGTCCCACCGCGAATGCGACCACTTCCGCCGGCAGCGGCCGGGTTTCGGCGAAGTGGACCGCCTTCATGCCATTCGGCTCGAGGACGATCGATTCAGCGTCGTTTGAGAAAGCCTTGAGTTCGCGCCGCAGGTGAATGGTGATCTCCCACGGCGTCTTGAACCGCGGCTCATCGAAACACGGGAAGGCGCGCCGCGCGTCGATGGGCGTGAACGTCGTGAACACGTACCAGTCG
>Ga0182024_10026283_pt1 | contig 10236 bp, 5 predicted proteins | sample P32metaG_FD_120480 | JGI IMG/M metagenome (GOLD analysis project Ga0182024, IMG submission 120480) | Permafrost microbial communities from Stordalen Mire, Sweden - P3-2 metaG (Illumina Assembly) | ecosystem: Environmental > Terrestrial > Soil > Wetlands > Permafrost | place: Sweden: Stordalen...
AGCAGCTTCCGTCATCACCGTGCTGGTGCTGTTAGGACAGGTCCTCGAATTGCGCGCGCGTGAGCAGACCGGCGGCGCCATTCGCGCGCTCCTGAAGCTCGCTCCCAAAATCGCACGGCGCATCCGTGGCGACGGCAACGACGAAGAAGTGCCCCTCGATCAGGTCCAGATCGGTGACAGGTTAAGGATCAGGCCCGGCGAAAGCGTGCCGGCCGATGGCGCAGTGCTCGAAGGCAGGAGCGCGGTCGATGAATCGATGATTACCGGCGAATCGATGCCGGTGCAAAAAGAAGCGCCCTCGAAGGTGATCGCCGGAACGATCAACGGAACCGGCGCGCTCGTCATGCGGGCGGAAAAGATCGGCGCCGACACGGTTCTTGCGCGCATCGTGCACATGGTTGCCGAAGCCCAGCGCAGCCGCGCGCCCATTCAGCGCTTGACCGACTCTGTGTCGGCGTGGTTCGTGCCCGCCGTCATTGCGGTTGCGCTGATCGCCTTCGCAGCCTGGATGATTTGGGGACCGGCGCCCGCCTTTGCCTACGCGCTCATAGCCTCAGTCTCGGTCCTCATCATCGCCTGCCCCTGCGCGCTCGGCTTGGCGACCCCCATGTCGATCATGGTAGGTGTCGGTCGCGGCGCAACAGAGGGAGTGCTGATCAAAAACGCCGAAGCGCTGGAGCGATTCGAGAAGATCGATACGCTTGTCATCGACAAGACGGGAACGCTGACCGAAGGCCATCCACGCGTGGTCGCGGTCGTTCCCGCTTCCGGCTTCGACGAAACGGATGTCCTGTCATTGGCGGCGAGCCTGGAGCGGTCGAGCGAACATCCCCTTGCGGCAGCTATCGTGGCTTCGGCGCGGGAGCGTCAGCTCGCGCCGCAAGACATAACCGACTTCGGCTCAATCACCGGCAAGGGCGTCACGGCAGCAATTGGCGCACGGAAGATCGCCGTTGGCAACGCGAAGCTTCTCAAGGATATCGGTGTGGATGCGTCGGCATTGAAGCCGCGCGCGGATGAATTGCGACGCGCCGGCGCAACCGCGATGTTCGTCGCCGTGGACGGTCACGCGGCGGGAATCATCGCAGTCGCCGATCCGATCAAAGCCACGACGCCGGCCGCGCTCGACAGCCTGCGCCGCGACGGCATTCGTATCGTGATGCTGTCTGGCGACAACCGCATAACGGCCCAAGCGGTAGCCGCTACGCTCGGAATTACCGAGGTGGAAGCCGAAATGCTGCCGGAGCAGAAGAATGCCATCGTTCGGCGTCTCAGGCAGGAAGGCCGCATCGTGGCGATGGCGGGCGATGGCGTGAACGACGCGCCAGCTTTGGCGGAAGCCGATATCGGTATCGCCATGGGGACGGGTACTGATGTAGCAATCGAGAGCTCCGGCGTCACACTGGTGAAGGGCGATTTGGCCGGCATCGCGCGCGCCCGGGCGCTCAGCAAAGCCACCATGCGCAACATAAGGCAGAACCTTGTGCTCGCGTTCGTTTACAACGCGCTCGGCATTCCGGTAGCGGCTGGCGTTCTCTATCCCGCGTTTGGATTGCTTCTCAGCCCGGTCGTGGCCGCGGCTGCGATGAGCCTCAGCTCCGTGTCGGTGATCGCAAATTCCCTTCGGCTGCGCGGACACAGCCCGTGACCTTCATAGACCGTGGTGGCCATCCGAGTAGCGCCGTGAGTACAACGAAGTGAGACTCCCCCGGCCCAAGACGGGCGGAAGCCCAAGGGCACTTGGGAGTATCTTGGGAGTAAGCGACCGTAACTCATTGAAACTGATGGTCCGCGAACTGCACCATGTTGTCGCCAAGTGTCGGGATTTGCTACGGTTTTCGTCGAGTGCGGTGCGTTGACATCGTAGCACTTACGCGCCACGGCGAACCAACGGCAGCTCGAAATGGATCTCCTCCCTGCGCAATGCGCTTCGTCCGCTCAATCCTCGACCAATCCGCGCTTCCAAGCCGGCGCGATTTCGCCTTCTAGCCGAACCACCATGTTCACGGATCGCGTGCAGGCGGGCTAAGCGCGGGCACGATGCCACCGTCTCGATCCGGTTAATTGGGTGAATCTCCCACGCCGTTGCGCGCCACACGCTCTCGCCTGGGCGGGCAGTATTCTCGGACCGCCCTCGGTGCTCTGTCCGGAAGGAAAAAACGTTTTTTCCTAAGGACCGCGGCTCGCGTTCGCCGGAACAATGTTTCCGTCCGGATCGCGGTTTATCCACTCGTTGTATGGATCGATGCCGGCAAATTTCGGCGCGACGGATGTGACCAGATGGATCGTCTGCGTGCCTGAGACAATTCGCGCCAGGTGCAGCGATAGTATTTTGTCGTCACCGAAATCAGCGTCGCCGGGTTTTGCGAGAAAAACACCGATAGGCACCGTCTCGTCCATCCTCGTTTCCTTCTGCGCGCCCCTTCCGTTGGCGTAGTACTTGCGCGCATCGACGGTCACCGCGACGTTGTATCGCCCATCAGGCCTTTCGCGCCATATCGCGCTCTTGGCGCTCAAATCGTAGAGCGTGATTCTATCGAACAGGTCTGTGATCAGCGCGTCGTATTTCGGCCCCGCTTCCTCGCGCAGAATCTTCAGGAAGTCGGTTGCTGCAGGGAAGGGCGGCCCCTTGAACGCATAGATATGGAGCATGCGGCGCATGGCGCGAGCGATGACGTCTTCTCCGGCCGTGTCTTTCAGGCGGTACATGGCGACGGCGCCCTTGCGGTAATGGATGTAGGGCTGGTCCTCCACACGGTCTAACGGAAGCTCCTCGATCTGCTCGTTGCCGCGGCCGCTTAGATAACGGTCGAGCTCTTCCTTGAGAAAGTTGCGCACATGCGCGGGGCCGTAGAGATGCTCCATCACCAGCATCGCGGAGTATTGCGCGAAGGTCTCCGTCAACATGTTCATCCCCTGCATGTTGGCCGGCGCCAGCTGATGGCCCCACCATTGATGTGCCAGTTCATGAGCCGCCACCAGTGTCACAACATCGACCTTGCCGGGATCGGCGCCGATAGCGCGGTCGTCCTGGATGAAGCCGAAATTTTCCGACCAGGGAACCGTGTTGGCGTAGGACTCCGCGAAATCGGCATAACCGGGGAATTCAAGAAAGCTCGTCTGGTGGAACTGGTAGGGTCCGAACTCCTTCGTATAGACGTCGAATGCCGCCTTTATCGCCGTTATCATCCGCTCGATCTCGTATGGATGGTGGGGATCGTAATACACGGCGAGATCGACGTCGTGCCACTTGTCGCGCTTTATGGCGTAGGCCGCAGACTGAACCGAAAAGTAGTACATGATGGGTGCGTCCGATTTGAATCGTGCGATGCGGCGGCCGTGGCGCACCACCTCCGACACACAATAGCCGGGCGCGACGGATATCTGGTCGGCGACGGTCGAGACCGTGATGTCGGTGTTGACCCAGTCGGTACCATTCGCGTTGTAGGATTTGGCGCGCGCGGACACGTCCTCAAGCTTCGGCGGCCGCAGTTCTGAAGGAAGTCCATAACGGCGACGCTTCACAGGATCGGACAGCAATCCATAAACGTCCATACCGATGTTCGGCAGGATTTGCCGGTCGTCGACATAGGTACCGTTGTCGACGATACGGGTCATATTTTCGCTGTTTTTGAAACCTTTCTGCTCCCAGATTGAGCGGAATGAAATCGTACGGATATCGCCGGGCTGCATCGGCCTGTCGAAGGCATAGATCACATAGTTGAATCGGTCGAAGCGCTGCTTGATATGCGCGCCTTCGACGGCCAGATGGTCCACCTCCAGGTCACGCGCCCAGCGCAGGTGAATCTGATCAAGCGACTTTCCCGTCCTGTTTCTGATCGTGAAACGGCCGGTCGTGACGACCCGGGGATCGTGCGGATAGATCGCGACGTTGATTGCGACAGAGATAACGCTAGGCATCGGCAGCGTGTGGAACGTGTAAAGCATTCTCTCGTAATCGGCAGTCCACGCGTCCTGCTCGGTGCCGGTGCGGTATTCATTGAGAATATTCGTGTTGTAAGAGATATAGGCTCCGCTGGTAGCCCAGATAGTCACTCCGAACGCGAGGACGAGCCCTGCTGTACCGGCAAATCGACGCCGCAGGCGCGCGAGCCTTGGCTGCAATCGCATCTCTGCGCCGCGGCGCCACAATGCGTAAGCGAGCACCGCGAGCACGAGCGCAAACGCGCTCCAATAGACTCCGAACCAGGCGCGCGCGATCCAGAACCTGCCCTGTCCGTTCATATCCGAGAGCGGCACCGGCGGCGAGGTCCCATAGAGATAGAGGTGATGTTCAAATCCGACGCCGGGAAGTACGAGAAGCGCGATCAGGATCAGCGCCATGACACCCCAGCCCACGAATTTATGCGGCGACACGGTCTGGACGAAAATCGCCAGCGCGGCGAGTTGAACGGCGGAAATCGCATTGGGAACGAGATACCAGGCGAAGTAGTGCAGCCACTCAAAATTCGTGTAGCCCTTGAACGCCTGCACTCCGGTTGCGGCCAGGATCGAGACGGCGTACAGCGCGATCAATACCAGTGTGATCGCTGCGATCTTGGGCACCAAGAATGCCCAGTCCGGCACCGGGCAGGCGCCGAAGATTTCATGCGTGCGCCGCTCGCGCTCGCGCCAGACGAGCTCTCCCGCGTAGTAGATCGCCACGATCGTCGGGATGATCCCGAACTCGAGATTGAGCGTTTGGATCATCAGATTGGTAACGGGAAGAACCGTGAAGTAGGCGCGATCCGTCGCGGTTGCGAGGCTGGCCAAAGCATTGAGCAAGCCGAGCAGGAGAAGGACGAAGAACGCCGGACTCCTGAAGACCAAAGCCATCTCCAGGCGCGTCCATCGCCAGCCCATGACCATGAGGCTTGCACGATCGAAATGCGGCGCCGGCAGTGCATCCGCCGGGACTCGTGGAGCCCGACCCTCCTTCGATTCGGGTCGGGGCCTGCGTGCGCCGCGCGATTCGAAGCGATAGGAAAAGTAGGCGAGCGTAAGAACCGCAAAGCTCGCGCAGAACCAGATCGCGCGATTGGCAAGAATGACTCCGCCTAAAGGCGGCAGCATTGTGTCGCGGTCGGCGGTCGTCCAATATCTTGTCGCGTCCTGCACGGCGCCGATGCCGAACGGCTCGAGCAAACCGACGAGGTGATCGTATTGCGGCTTCTGAAACAAATTGGTCAGAACGAAGTAGCCGATGAGGAACGCCACCGCGCCGACGTAGGTGGCCATCATGGAGCGGGTAGCTGTAGCAAGTGCGAAGAAAGAAGCGGCCAGAATGAAGAGTGTCGGCACGACGACGACAAAATAAGCGTAGAAATAATCCCCCGCGCGGAAAGGACCGAGCTTCGCGGCATCGCCTCCGGGCATGAACGTGCCGGCGAGGATGCCGAATGGAATCGCGAGCGCCAGGAATGCGGCCGCCGCGAACGCACCGGAGAAGCGCCCCATCAGGTAGTCGAATTTGGTGATGGAGGTGGCGTGGATAAGCGGCCCGAAGCCGGTGTTATCGTCACGTACGACGATGTCGGCGACGAAGGCCGCGATTGCGAAGATGAAGAAGACATCCATGATCCCCACAAGCTGGAGTACCGCAACGGGTGCGTTCACGTGCATCGGACCGCGGGAACCGAGCTGGACCTGGGGGATTGTCGTGGCGGCGAATGTGAGCGCAAAAAAAGCGAAGGCCGCCACCCAGAACACGGGCGAGCGCAGCTGATAGCGAAATTCGAACCCGGCGATTTTCCGCAACATCAGGTAGCTCGGAGCGCCTGGACCAGCGTCGCGAAATAGACGTCTTCCAGGGCCGCCTCGGCCGAAGAAAAGCCGTTGCCGGGATCGGAATCCGACAGGATGTGAATGACGGTGACGCCTCCCATCAGTCGCGACGAGATGATCGTGAATTTGCTGCGATAGTCCTCGAGTTTACCCTTGCCGATAGCCTTGCTCCAGATACGCCCCTTGAGTGCAGCCGTGAGATCGGCCGGAGCACCCGAGCCGACGATCCGTCCTTCGGCAATGATCGCCATACGAGGGCAGAGATCGGCAATGTCGTCGACGATATGCGTGGAGAGGATGACGACGATCTGTTCGCCTACATCCGAGAGCAGATTGAGGAAACGATTGCGCTCTTCCGGATCAAGACCCGCCGTCGGTTCGTCGACGATCAAAAGCGACGGACGGCCGATTAGTGCTTGCGCGATGCCGAAGCGCTGGCGCATTCCGCCAGAGAACCCGGCAATGGCCTTCCCGCGCACGTTCCAGAGATTGACCTGATTGAGCAGCGCCTCAACCGTTTCGCGCCGCTCGCTTCGGCTCGTCACGCCCTTGAGGACCGCCATGTGCTCCAGCATGTCGTAGGCGCTGACGCGGGGATAGACACCGAAATCCTGCGGGAGATAGCCCAGCACCCGGCGCAGGCGTTCGGGCTCGCTGATGACGTCGATGTCGCCGAAGCGGATCGTGCCATCGGTGGGCGTCTGGAGCGTCGCTATGGACCGCATAAGGGTCGACTTGCCCGCGCCGTTCGGACCCAGCAGGCCGAACATGCCGACCGGTACGTCCAGGTCGAGGGAGTTCAGCGCACGCACGCCCCCTGGATAGACATGACTCAGGTTCCGGATGGAAAGCATGACATGCAGGACATGTTCTTTGCGTGCGGTTTAGTTAATCCGGGCAGGCGACAGCGGTATAGAACGATTGTGCGCAATGACGTTGAGCCACGCGTTGGGCGTCAATCCAAACGCCTTCCTGAAATGCCGGACGAAATGGCTCTGATCCGAGAAGCCGTTGGCAGCGGCGGCGTCGGCGCTCGCATGGCCTTCCAACATCATGCGGCGCGCCTGATCCAGTCGGCGCAGGATCAGGTACCGGTGCGGACTGGTGCCGAACGTTGCACGAAAATCCCTCGACAATTGCCATCGGTCATGATGCGTGACGCGTTCCAACTCATTGAGCGAGAAGCTCCGCGCAAGATGGGATTCAATGTAGGCACGCGCGCGCAGGGCCGCTCCGTGGTTTACAATCTTTCCCGACATGGACGCGCCCGAAACGGCCAACAGCGCGATGGCCAGATCGTAGAGCGCGTCCTGGTACGCAAGCCCGGTCAGCGGCCGGTCATAGTCTTCCAGCAGCGCGCAAATCGCGCGGGCAAGGCGAGGGTCATTGGAGACGGCGCCCTGTACAAACGGCAACGGTCTTCCGCCCAGAACGCCCTGAATGTCGGCGGGTGCGATATAGGCCGTACGATACCGAAAAGGGGCGTCATCACCGGCACGCCCGTCGTGGAGCTCATCGGGATGCAAGACGACAAGCTGGCCTGGCAGGGAATATCGCGTGACGCCTCGGTAGTCGAAGCTCTGCACACCCTTAAGGGTTATTCCTATGGCGTATGTATCGTGCCGATGCGGGGCATAGGCCACACCCGAAAAGCAGGCTTCGATACGGTCGACATCACCAGGCGCTCGAACAAGCCAGCCTTTGTTTCCAGCAGCTAATCTCACCGCGCGCGTTCTGCTTTGTTGGCAACGGTCAACCTATGTCCTCGTCTCTGACCATCGCGGGAATATCACCACATCCTATCGAAAAGGATGCGCCGTGTCTCAAGCAAAGCATGTTGGCGCGGAACGCCCTCGAAATTCAGTTTGCGAATCAAAGCCTTGCGATGCGTCAATCTGGGGAAAGAACATGGCGCGGGCCAACTCGGGGGCCGCACAATCGTTCTATACCGACTGAGGGCTGCGGCCCACATTAGCCGTATGTCTTCACAAACCATCTATGCGGCAGAACCGGCGAAGGGTTGGCTGCCTTGGGGCGCTCTCGTTCCCTTCCTCGGCATCGCGTTCGTTGCGATGACCGTAGTCAGCTTAACCGCCGTGCTGGAGCAACGGAACGCGCGAACCGGCTGGCGCCGAACTGCTCGGCGGCACGAAATGGATTTCCCGGATGAATATACGTGGCGACCCAAGAGCAGGCAGCACAGCCGTCAGTTGACCCCATCGCGCCGCTACTGCGCCGCCTTCGCATTGATTGGGCAAGCAACACACAGGCAGCTTGCTTTTTTTTGCTTCACGCAGGATCGCTGGGTCTTTGCTGGGGGAATAAATTCATAGCCCAACACGTCAATTAAAGGTCGGTCATCATAAGCGGGCTCACCTCGTACCATGTGAGTCGGAGCGGGCATGTCGTGCATGAACCCCTGAGAGAGAGAGCCATGCGATCAAATCTCATGAGTATCGTGGTCAGAATCCTGGCGGTCGCCATGGCTCTTGGTGCCGTGATTGCCGCGCCTGCCGCAGGCGCGCCGAAACTCACCACGCTGCATCGCTTCACCGGCGGCAAGGATGGCGGAAACCCGCATGGCGGCCTTCTTCTCGAAGGGCGCGCGCTGTACGGCACGACCGAGACGGGCGGCGCCTCAGGGGCCGGCATCGTGTTCAAGATCGATCCGAGCACCGGCGGCGAAACGGTTCTCTATAGTTTCACCGGCGGTGCCGATGGCGGAACACCCACCGCCGGGCTGATCTATCATGACGGCACGTTCTACGGCACCACTTCGGCCGGCGGCACGTCGGGCGTCGGCACCGTGTTCGCGGTCAATGCCGCCACGGGCGCCGAGACGGTTCTGCACAGCTTCACGGGCTTCGCCGACGGGGATGTGCCCTTTGGCGGGCTGCTCTACCAGGGCGGCACGCTCTACGGAACGACGGAGTTTGGCGGAACCGACGGTTCGGGCACCGTATTCACGGTCGATCCCGTGACGGGCGCGGAGTCCGTGCTCTTCGTTTTCGGGCTCTATAGAGGCGATGGAAACATGCCTATGTCCGGACTGATTTACCAGGACGGCGTCCTCTATGGCACCACGCTCAATGGCGGATTTTCACCCGGAACGGGCCAGCTCACCGACAACGGAACGGTGTTCGCGGTGAATGCGAAGTCGGGAGCCGAGACGATCCTGTACAGCTTCGACGAGAACGGCGGGGAGGATGGGTTGAACCCCTGGGCCGGGGTGATCTTCCGCGACGGCGCCCTCTACGGAACCACCTATTACGCCACAAATTACGAGGGCAACATTCATTACGGAACAGTCTTCAGGCTCGATCCCGCCACGGGAGTTGAAACGATCCTTTATGCCTTCAACGGGGGCGCCGATGGAGGATTTCCATTCGCGGGCGTTCTTTCCCATGGCGGCGATCTTTATGGAATCGGAAGCTTTTCCGGCCGGGGAAACTGTAGCGGCAGCGGCTGCGGCGTGGTCTTCAAGGTCGACCCCGCTACGCGAGTCGAGACAGTGCTACACAGTTTCACCGGCAATGGCGATGGGGGAAACCCGGAAGCGGGACTGATCTACAACGACGGCGCGTTTTACGGCACAACATTCGACGGGGGAAAATCGGGGTTTGGTACGGTTTTCAAGCTCGTGCCGTGACGGGCGAGATGGGTCGATGCCCGAGGGCAGTTGGGAGTATCTTGGGAGTAAGCGACCGTAAGCCATTGAAAGTGATGGTCCGCGAACTGCACTCTGTTGTCGCCAAGTGCCGTGATTTGCTACGTTTTCCGTCGAGTGCGGTGCGTTGACATCGTAGGGGTCACAGGTTCGATCCCTGTCGCGCCCACCATCTTTATTCCACTGACTGCAAAGGGAATATCTCGCCGCCCCACTGGGCGCTCACGATCTCCCAATTGAGCATGTCGCCCGTGTCGGGAGCGGATTTGAGATAAGCCAGAGCACACGAAGCGGGAACGACGATTTGTAAATTCCCAGCATGCCTACAATCCACAGTGAGAAGGTGCCGGAAGAGAGATGGTCATGGTCACGAAGGGACTGAAGCGAGCGTAAAGTGATGCGGAGGCCGCCAGCTCGCGAACGCAGCTGCGCCGCTATTTTGGAACCCAGCGCCTGCCCAGTACGCTTTCAGACCGTCCATGACTTCCTGTGGCGTTTCAAGCCTGCACAGGTGCGAGCGCGCGGCACGGCGCGCGATATCGGAGATCCATGCAGAGCTTTCGAGATACCAGCCAAGATGCTTGCGAAACACGCGCAGCCCAAGAGCGACGCCGTAGAAGCGCAGGCTATCCTCGAAATGCTCGAGCGCGATCAGCAACCGTTCCATGGGCCCAGGCTCCAGTAACGGCAGTTGCGTTTGCAGTGCGCGGTCGATGGCCGGTGCAATCCACGGCCGTCCGCAACAGGCACGGCCGATCATGACGGCGTCCGCGCCGGATTCCGCG
>Ga0182024_10026284_pt1 | contig 10236 bp, 8 predicted proteins | sample P32metaG_FD_120480 | JGI IMG/M metagenome (GOLD analysis project Ga0182024, IMG submission 120480) | Permafrost microbial communities from Stordalen Mire, Sweden - P3-2 metaG (Illumina Assembly) | ecosystem: Environmental > Terrestrial > Soil > Wetlands > Permafrost | place: Sweden: Stordalen...
AGGTACCTTACGACACGCTGGTGCAGGTCATGGATACGGTTCGCGTGTACCAGCTGCCGGTCGCGCCGTTCTCCAAGGCCGAGCTGTTCCCCGATATCGCCATCGCGGATGCGCCGATATGATTTCATACCGGATCAAACGGCATCGACAGCGCCGCCACGGCGCGAGTCATTTCGCACTGGTGCCTTTCATCGACATGATGACGATCTTGGTCGTGTTCTTGCTGGCGCATACGGCGGACGTGGACATCCTGCCCAACACGAAGAATATTTCCATTCCCCAGTCCATATCCGACCGCAAGCCGGATGCGGCGGTCGTGGTCATGGTCACGAAGGATTCGGTGTACGTCGATGGTCAGCTGGTGGGCGCCTTGAGCGATGTGATCGCCAATCAGGGGCCGTTTTTCGCGCCGCTCAAGGATGCGTTGGTCGCGCAGAATGCGCGCAGCCTGCAAGGCGGCCAGCAAGCCGACATCGCCAAGCGCGAAGTGACGATCATGGGCGACAAGAGCACGCCGTACAGCGTGCTGAAGAAGATCATGTTGACCTGCAGCGAAGCCGAATACGGCAAGGTGTCCTTCGCCGTGGTCGAACGCGAACGGGCGGCGACTTAACATGGCCGCCGCCAACCCCACCGCAAATCGAAGCGCCGCCTCGCTGGCACCGTACTACCGGCGCTACGATCTGCCCTGGTCTCCGTCCGAGGAGATGGAGCGGCGCTTCCGCACCATCCTGCGCAACTTAGGCGTCGCCCTCACGATATGCGCCATCATCCTGCCTTTTCTGCCCCGGCATGAACGCGTGGTCAACACCGATTCCCTGCCCGAGCGCGTGGTGCAATTGGTGATGGAGCCGCCGCCGCCACCGCCGCCACCTCCGCCGCCGAAGCCGGAAAAACCGCTGGAGAAGGCACCCGTCAGCAAAGTGCCCACACCGCCCGTGCCGGTGGACCCGCGCATCAAGGCATCGAAGAGCGGCTTGTTGGCTAACATGGACGATCTGGCGGCGCTGCGCGACCAGGTCGATTTGGATAAATTCGCCAAGAATCAGCCCAACACCACCGATCCCGGCGACGTCAGCCAGGTCACGCGCAACGTCATCTCGTCGAAGGCGGGAGGCACCAGCGGCGGCATCAGCGCGCCGACGAGCAGCGGACTGGCGTCAGGCTCCGGTTCCTTGAAGGGCATCTATACCACGCAGGTAAGGGATCCGAACGCAGGCATCGGCCAGTCGGCGGCGACGCGCTCCGGCGGAAGCGGCAGGGCTTCGCGCAGCGCCGATGAGATCGCGCTGGTGTTCACGAAGAACAAAGGCGCCATCGACATGATGTACGCGCGTGCCACGCGCGACAACCCGGCTTTGCAGGGCAAGGTGGTCATCGAGCTGACCATAGCTCCTTCCGGGGACGTGACGGCGGCGCGCATAGTTTCCTCGGAGCTCAATGATCCGGAATTCGAAAACAAATTGAGGGCGCGAATCCTATTGTTCAAATTCGAGCCCAAGGATGTGGCGACTCTCACGGCCACCAAACCCATCGACTTTTTCCCCGCCGGATGAACATTCAATCTGAAATCGAATTCTTCGCCGATTTGGGCCTGGTCGACAAAGCCAGGTTCGTCACGCGCTTGCTATATGAGGTTGCCGAAGAGGCGAAGGTCGGTGCCGGCGACGGCGCGGACCTGCAGCGCCATCGATTCGCCAATGAGATGACGCAGCGCCTGGCGCGCTTTGCCTATCAGCTGCTCAGCGAAGATCCGGCGCGTCCGCAAGACGACGTCGTGATACGAATGCTGCTCGGCACGCGCACCGACAAGAACGCGGAGCGCATCATGCGCAACGCTTATCGCCGCGTGCTCCTGGGCTTCGAGAGCTTCGACACCACCGTTTTGATGAATCCCCACTAGCTCGCGCTGGAACGGCGCACCCGAGCCGCGTCCGCGTCCTCGCCATCGGCGTCGCTGTCGGTTTCGAACAAGTGGAGCAGTTGCTCCGCGGATTCACGCGTGGTCTGCAGGAACTTGTTCTCATCGTCCTTGACCGACAGCTGCTTCGCCATGGTTTGTTCGTCGTGAATGCGGAAACGATGCGCCGTTTCCACTGCGCGGGTCTTCGAAAGCCCCAGCGCCTCGAGCACCTGCACGGACATTTCGAGACTCGACACCAGGGTTTCGCGGATGGTGTAGCGCACTCCGATGTCCATCAGACGGAACGCATGTTGTCGATTGCGGGCGCGCGCGAAGATCTTGAGATGCGGAAAGTGCCTGCGAATCAACTCGGCGGTGCGCACCGATGCCTCCACGTCATCGACTGCCAGCACGAACACTTCGGCGTTGTCGGCGTGCGCGGCGCGCAGCATCTCCAGGCGCGAAGCATCACCGTAAAATACCTGGTTGCCGAAACGGCGCAGGAAGTCGACCTGCGTCTGATTCGCCTCGAGCGCCGTGAAGGGGATCTTCTTGGCGCGCAATATGCGCCCCACGATCTGGCCGAAGCGGCCGAAGCCGGCGATGATGACCTTCGGGTAGAGCTCGCCCGGTGAATCGAACGGCCTCGCGTCCGATGGCGCCGGCTTGAACGTCACGTCGTACAACGCCAGCAGCACCGGACTCAATATCATCGAGGCCGTTACCACCAATACCAGCAGCTGCGCATCCTGCGGATCCATGATGCCGAGCGTTGCCGCAAGACCGAACAGGACGAAGGCAAACTCGCCGCCCGAGGGCAGGCTTACGCCCAAGCCGCGGCTGGCCACGGGCGACAGGCCCGACCAGCGTCCGATGGTCCATAGCACCGCCACCTTCACCGCCATGAAGGCCAGCGTCATGCCGATGATGGTAAAAGGTTTGTCGCGGACCAGGGATAGATTGGCGGCCATGCCGACGCTGATGAAGAACAGGCCGAGCAGGAGCCCCTTGAATGGCTCTATGTCCGCTTCGAGTTCGTGGCGAAATTCGCTGTCGGCCAGCAGCACCCCCGCAAGGAACGCGCCCAGCGACAGCGAGAGTCCGACCTGGCTCACCAAGAGTGCAGTTCCCAGTACGATCAGCAGCCCGGCGGCCGTGAAGGCTTCCGCGACGCGGGTGGCGGCGACGATGCGCAGCATCGGGCGCAGCACATAGCGGCCGCCGACGATGACGACGGCGAGCACCGCAATGAGCTTCAGCACCAGCCAGGCGCCGGCGCCGGGCGTGCTCTTGGCGGCCGCCGCGCCAAGCAGCGGCAGCAGGGCGAGAGCCGGCATGACCGAGATGTCCTGGAACAGCAGTATGCTGAATGCCGAGCGTCCGAACTGCGAGTTCAGCTGGCCGCGTTCCGCCAACAGTTGCAGCGCCAGGGCGGTCGAGGACATGGAAAGGCCGAAGCCGATGACCACAGCGGATTGCCAACTGGAGCCAAAGCCAAAATATGCTGCCGCGGCGATCAGGACACCGGTCGCGGCGACTTGCACCGCTCCCAGGCCGAAGATCGGCTTGCGCAGCACCCAGAGGCGCGAGGGCTGCAATTCCAGGCCAATGACGAACATCAGGAGTACGATGCCGAACTCGGCGATGTGCTGGGTCGCCTCGACGGTATCGATGAGGCCCAAACTCGAAGGCCCGATGATGATTCCAGCAGTCAAGTAGCCCAGAACCGAGCCCAACTTGAATCGCCGGAATATCGGAATTGCAATGACTGCCGCGGCGAGAAATATAGCGATCTGCGCCAACAAGCTCATAATATTATTTCTCCGTTTATCGCCACGAGCCTAGCATTATGTATCGCCAAGCAATTCATTTTCAGGTCAAAGAAGAGGCGCTGCGCGAGGATGTGCACGCGCTCGGCGATTTGATCGGCGAGACGCTTCGCGACCAGGGAGGCGAGGAATATCTCGGGATGGTCGAGGCCGACCGGCTCGCGGGGATTCGCCGCCGCGAGGACGAAGCCTCGAGTACGGCTGAATTGCAGGCGCTCACGCAGGGCAGATCGCCGTCCCTCGCCACCGATTTGACGCGCGCATTTTCGCTGTGGTTCATGACGGTGAACACGGCCGAGAAGGCGCACCGGGTGCGCCGCCGGCGCGAGTATCTCAACGACTCGAATGCCGTGCAGCCGGGCGGAATCGCCGACTGCATCGGGCGCCTGCAGCGCGACGGCTTGACGTTGGAACAATGTCTCGCGCTGATCGAATCGATGAGCATCGAACCGGTGTTCACGGCACATCCCACCGAATCGACACGCCGCACCATCCTGCGCAAACAGCAGCAGATCGCCCACGACCTGCTCGAGCGCCGCGAACTGACATCGACCCGCGCGGAACTCGAGACCCTCTGGGCGCGCGTGCGCCTGGAGATCACCAGCATCTGGCAGACCGAAGATCATCCTCGGGAGCACCTGACCGTCGCGGATGAGCGCGAGCACGTGCTGTTTTATTTGATCGACATTTTGTACCGGGTGGTGCCCCTGTTCTACGAAGAATTGGAGGCGGCGCTGGCGGTCGCCTACGCCGTTCCCGTGAAACAGCTGGACGTGCCGAATATCCTGCGCTTCGCCTCCTGGGTGGGAGGCGACATGGACGGCAACGCGGACGTGCACGGCAAGACCATCCGCGAGACCTTGCACCGTCACCGGCAGGTGATCGTATCGACCTACTTCACCGAATGCGGGCAGCTCGCCGAGTCGTTGAGCCAAAGCGCGAACCGCGTGGACGTGAGCAGCGCGCTGGCGGCGCGCATCGATGCCTACGGTGCGGTGCTGCCCGGTGCGCAGGCGCTCGCACCCGCGCGCCACGATCGCATGCCGTATCGAATTTTCTTCGGCCAAATCAGCGAGCGGCTCAAGGCGACCTACGAAGGGCGGCCCAACGCCTATCAAGATCCCGAAGAATTGCTCTCCGACATCGGCCTGGCGGCGGAGAGCCTGCTGGAAAATCGCGGGCGGCATGCCGGATACTTCTTGGTGCGCAGGCTGTTGCGGCGGGTGCGCACCTTCGGCTTTCATCTCGCGACGCTGGATGTCATACAGCACGCCCACGTGCACAACGAGGTCATCGCGCAGGGTCTGGGGGTGAGCGGCTGGCCGCTGCTGACGGCCAAGCAGCGTCTCGAGCAATTGCGGGATTTGCTGGCCCGGGATCAAGGGCCGACGAATGCCTTCGACGCGGTCGGACGGCGCTGCTTGTGGGTTTTCGAGGCGATCGCGCAGACGCGGCACAAATATGGGGGACAGGCCATCGGCGAGTACATCATCAGCGGCGCGCAGGGACCCGAGGATGTCCTGGCGGTGCTGCTGCTGGCGCGCTGGGCGGACATCACCGACAAGCGCAATGGCGAGTGCCCGTTGGATGTGGCGCCGATGCTCGAGTCGATCGGCTCTTTGGAAACGGCGGGAGAGGTGCTGCGCGGACTGCACCGCGAAGCCGCTTATCGCAGCCATTTGCAGTCGCGCGGCAACCGCCAGCGCGTGGTCATCGGCTACTCGGATACCAACAAGCAGGGCGGCATAGCGGCGTCGCGCTGGGCACTGCAAGTGGCGCAGACGCAAATGCTGGAGGCGGCGCGCGACACCGGCATCGAGGTGCTGATCATTCACGGCCGCGGCGGCACGCCGGCGCGCGGCGGCGGACGCACCGAGCATCTGGTCGAATCCGTGCCTAGCGGGGCAATGCGCGGCGTCTTAAGGCTCACCGAGCAGGGCGAGGTCGTCAATCAGAACTACGGGCTGCGGCCGATCGCCATGCGCACGCTCGAGCGCACCTTTGCCTCGGTGGCGTTGGCGACCGCGCACCGCGGCGAGACGGCCTCGCCGGCACCCGAGTTCTCCTCCGCCATGCACATGCTGGCGGCGCAGAGCTTCGAGGCTTATCGACGATTGGTGTTCGGCAACCCCGAGTTTTTCGGCTATTTTTCCGCCGCGACGCCTCTCGATGTCATCGAACGGATGCATATCGCCGCGCGCCCGGCGGCGCGCGAGCATGGCGCGCGGATCGAAGCATTGCGCGCCGTGCCATGGGTCTTCGCCTGGACGCAAAGCCGCCATATGCTCCCGGGTTGGTATGGATTCGGCAGCGGCCTACAACCTGCGCTCGAGGAATTCGGCGACAAAGTTTTCGCGAGAATGCTGGCGCAGTGGCCGTTTTTCGGACACTTGCTCGACGACGTGGAAGCGATGCTGGCGCGCACCGACTTGGGGATTGCGCAACACTACGATGCACTCGCGGACGACGGGCTGCGCGAGTTCGCCGATCCGATCCGCAAGGAATACCTGCTGACCGTTGCGCAGGTGTTGCGCTTGCGCGGCAGCGCGCAGTTGCTGGATGGCGACCCGACTCTGCAGCGCTCGATCATGCTGCGCAATCCTTACGTCGATCCCATGCACCTCATGCAGGTGGACTTGCTGAAACGCTGGCGTGCGACCGGGCGCCGCGACGAGGCCCTGTTCGGTGCGTTGCGCGCGACGATCAGCGGCATCGCGCAGGGTCTGCAGGCCACGGGGTGAAGGCGGACCTCAGCATTCGGGCACGTTGACGGCCAGGCCTCCCTGCGAGGTTTCCTTGTAGATGGTCGACATGTCGAGCCCGGTCTGGCGCATGGTCGCAATCACCTGATCGAGCGACACCTTGTGGGATCCGTCGCCGCGCAACGCCAGGCGCGCGGCATTGATGGCTTTCACCGAACCCATGGCGTTGCGCTCGATGCAGGGAATCTGCACCAGTCCGGCAACCGGATCGCAGGTCAAACCCAAATTGTGTTCCATGCCGATCTCGGCCGCATTTTCGATTTGTTCGTTGCTGCCGTTGAGCGCCGACACCATGCCGGCGGCGGCCATCGAGCACGCTACGCCCACCTCGCCCTGGCATCCCATATCGGCGCCCGAGATGGAGGCATTCTGCTTATAGAGCATGCCGATCGCGCCGGCAGTGAGCAAAAACCTGATCACACCGGCATCATCCGCGCCGGCCTCGAAGCGGCGATAATAATGCAGCACCGCGGGAACGATGCCGGCCGCGCCGTTGGTGGGAGCGGTGACCACCTGGCCACCCGCCGCGTTTTCCTCGTTCACGGCCAGTGCGTAGGCATTGACCCAATCCAGGGCGTGCATGGGGCTCGCCGGATCGCCGCTCATGAGCTGCCGATACAGTTTCGGGGCGCGCCGGCGAACGCCGAGAACGCCGGGCAGCAATCCCTGCGCCTCGAAACCGCGCCGCACGCAATCCTGCATCACCTTCCAGATGCGCAGCAGTCCCGCGCGCACTTCGGCTTCGGAACGCCAGGTGCGCTCGCGCGCCATCATCAATTCGTGTATCTCGAGTCCTTGAGCCTTGCCGTGCTCGAGCAAGCGCGCGCCCGAATCGAACGGAAACGGCGGTTCGATCGGCACCGATGTTGCCGCGGAGTCGGCGCCGGCCTGCACGATGAAGCCGCCGCCGATGCTGTAGTACTCCTCGCGTGCCAACACGTTGAGCGCCGCGTCCTGAGCGGTGAAGCGCATGCCGTTGCTGTGTCCCGGCAGCACTTGATCGGTGTGAAACAAGAGGTTCAACGGTTCGTCGAATGCGATCTCGTGCAGACCCAGCAAACGAATGCGCTTGGCAGTGCGAATGCGCTGCAGCGTGGGTTCCACGACCGCGGAATCGATGGTCTCCGGGCTCAAGCCCTCCAAGCCGAGCAAGATTGCCCGGTCGGTACAGTGGCCGCGGCCGGTCAGGGCCAGTGAACCGAAGAGCTGCGCTGAAACCTGCGCGGTTTGCGGCAGCAGCTCGCGGGCGGCCAGTAGCTGCACGAAGCTGCGGGCCGCGTTCATCGGTCCCATGGTGTGAGAACTCGACGGACCGATGCCGATCTTGAAGATGTCGAAAACGCTCAAGCTCATGCGCAAACCCTTGTCATTGGCTAACCGAACATCATACGCCGGTGGTAGTCCCCTTACAGGGCGTCCGCACCGCGGGCCGCCGCGCATGAACATGCAACCGTGCAAGTGTTAGGATCGGCGCACAAAAATCCCTCGAATTGGCTGCCTAAGGAGTGCTCATGAGTCGTTTTTCCCAAGGTTTAGCAGCGTCACTGCTCGCCGGACTGGCATTTTGCGCAAGCGGCGCTCATGCCGCGTCCATTCCCGCCAACATCGCGGCCGCCGTGGCCGACAGCAACAGGCCCGACGCGGACAAGCAACGCGACGCCGACCGCAAACCCGCCGAAACACTGGCATTCGTCGGCGTCAAACCCGGCGAGAAAATCGCGGAACTGCTGCCCGGGAGCGGCTATTTCACCCGCATATTGAGCAAGGCGGTCGGCCCGAAGGGCAAGATTTTCGCCGTGGTGCCGCCGCGTCCCGCGAATGCGCCGGCGGACCGGCCGGACATGGCCGCGCGCATGAAGGTCGTCACCGATGATGCGAGCTACGCCAATGTCACGTTGCTGCAGCAACCCTTGGCCACGCTCGCCGTGTCGGAACCCGTCGATTTGGTGTTCACGGCCCAGAACTACCACGATCTTCACAACGTCCCCGGTTTGGATGTCGCAGCCTTCAACAAGTCGGTATTCGATTCTCTGAAGCCGGGCGGACTATACGTGGTGCTGGACCACTCGGCGGAAGCAGGCTCGGAAGTTCGCGACACCTCGACCCTGCATCGAATCGATGCGGCAGCCGTCAAGAAGGAAGTCACGGCGGCGGGATTCGAATTTGCAGGCAGCAGCGACATTCTGGCGAATGCCGCGGACCCGCGAACCGCCAAGGTCTTCGACCCGTCCATTCGCGGCAAAACCGACCAGTTCATATTAAAATTCCGTAAGCCCAAGAAGTAGCGCCGCGCCCGGGCAAACGAACTCCGGGGCCGTTTCGCTGTCAACTGAGCGTGCATCTGCGCGTTGATCAGGAATGGGACCAGAGGAACTGAAGCGTATGAAATTCATCGATTTTGTCCGCGGCCGGCGCGCGGCCGCGCGATTTGCGCTGCCGTTGGCGGCGTCAGCATTATTGGCCGCCTGCGTGACGCCGCCGCCGCGCACGGTGCGGGTGGCTTCCCCGCCGCCGCCCCCGCCGGCGCCGGTGTACGTCTACCCAGCGCAGGGCCAGAGTCCGGAACAGACCGACCGCGATAAATACGAGTGCCATCTCTGGGCCGTGCAGCAAACGGGTGTCGATCCCAGCCGGCCCGGCGCGAGCAGCTATGAGCGGGTCGTGGTGCAGCCGGCGCCCGTCCCCGGCTCCGGTACGGTCGCGGGCGCGATCGGCGGCGCCATCCTAGGATCGATCATCGCAGGCCCGCGGGCCGCGGGCGCCGGGTTCATTTTAGGGGGCGCCACCGGTGCCGTCGTCGGCTCCGCGGCGGAGGCGAACGCCACAGCCAATGCCGAGGCTCAGACGCAGCAAGCGCAGGCGCAAGCACAGGCGCAGAACAATGCCGATGCGGCCCAAGCCCGCGCTCGGGCCGACTCCTACCGCCGCGCGGTCGGGGCGTGTCTGCAAGGCCGCGGATACACGGTTAGCTAAGGTTTGAGCCAGGGTTGTTGAGTTAGGGTTGTCATGAACACAATACGAAAAATCTCTTTGCTGACCTTGTCCTTGATGATGGGCATGCAAGTGCTGACCGCGGCGAACGCCGCGGACGACCATGATCGCGGCCGACCCGCCGAGCGCGCCGGACCTCGACCCGCAGCGGTTCGGCCCGCCGCACCACGAGGCCAGGTGTTCGACGCCCGCTACAACCATGGCCGTTATTACCCGGCGATGGGTACGATAAGACCTGACCTGCCTGCCGGCTATCATCCCTACTTTCACGGGTCCGACCGGTTTTTCTTCGCCGGGGGTGTTTGGTATGCGCCGCGCGGTCCCGGCTTCGTCGTGGTGGCCCCGCCCGTCGGCTTGGTGATCGGCGTCCTGCCCGCGTATTACTCGACGGTCTGGTTCGCCGGCTCTCCCTACTACTACGCCGACAATGTCTACTACACCCAATCGCCCGATCAGAACGGGTACGTCGTCTCGGACCCGCCGCCTAACGCGGATCAGCCGGCGCCGCCACCCGATGCGCCGCCACCCAGCACACCTCAGATGGACCTGATCATCTATCCCAAGAATGGGCAGAGCAAGGAGCAACAGGCGGCCGATCAATACGAGTGCCACAACTGGTCCAAGACCCAGACCGGTTTCGATCCGACGCAGCAGGGCGGCGGCGTGGCCCCGGGCGATACTGGTTCGCGCCGCGATCAGTATCAACGCGCCATGACTGCGTGTCTTGAGGCGCGCGGCTACAGCGTGAAAT